>ERZ827496.3962-NODE-3962-length-12098-cov-3.091422_pt1 | contig 12098 bp, 8 predicted proteins | sample MGYA00519769_ERZ827496 | MGnify/ENA primary metagenome ERZ827496 (study PRJEB31778, sample SAMEA3449327) | human gut metagenome | biome: human gut; feature: human-associated habitat; material: faeces | place: United Kingdom | collected 2010/2012 ...
TTTTCTACTGTTTGGAATGCTGCTTCTATAGCTTGAGGGATATTTTCTGGCTTTTTACCACCGGCTTGAGCCATATCTGGCTTTCCACCACCATTACCAGAACAGATTTGAGCCGCTTTCTTAACCAATTGACCGGCATGTACACCAGCCTTAACAGCCTCTTTACCTGCACCAGACACAAAGACAGCCTTTTCACCATTTGTATTCACAAAGAATACAACCATCTTGTCATCACTAGCCTTTAAGTTAGAAACAATATCCTTCAATGCACCTGCATCCATTCCAGAAACAGACTTGATCAATACATTGACTTTTCCAAAATCTTTAGCTTCAGTAGCCCACTCTTTAGACTTCAAAGTAAAGATTTGGTTTTTCAAGTTATCGATTTCCTTCTGCATATCACGCATAGTCTTATATGCAGCTTCAACCTTTGTATCAATATTCTTAATACCCTTTTGTTTAGCACTATCCGCAATATTCTCTAACATATTGTGTTCTTGTGCAAAATCTTGGTAAGCCGCAAACTTAGTCTTAGCCGTAATACGACGAGAATCCGAACCAATACTTTCCTCACTAATGATCTTACATAGACCAATCTGAGCTGTGTTTTCTACATGACATCCAGCACAGAATTCCTTAGATACATCACCCATTGTTACAACACGAACTGTATCTCCATACTTTTCATCAAATAATGCAGTGGCACCAGATCTCTTAGCCTCTTCAATAGGCATTACTTCTTTCGTTACTGGATATGCCGCACTAATATATTCATTCACAATACGTTCTACTTCAGCCAATTGTTCAGCCGTAACCTTTTCATAATGATTGAAGTCAAAACGTAAATATTCAGGACAATTATAAGAGCCAGCCTGGTGAATATGATCACCCAATACCTTAACTAAAGCCGACTGCAACAAGTGCGTACAAGAGTGGTTCGCTGTAGTTGCCAAACGATCTTTGACATTCACTTCACCATATAAAGACATACCTTTTTCTAATACACCACTATTGATTTTAACTGTGTGAATATGCTGTTTATTACGAGTCTTTTGAACATCCAATACTTCTACTTCTACACCATCAGCCGTAAACACTCCCTTATCGGCAACCTGTCCACCACTTTCTGCATAGAAACAAGTTTCATCTAAAATGATCATACCTTCATCTTCTAAAGAATCAACCATCTTACCCTCTGCATTAAATAACGCAATGATCTTACCATCACAAGATAAGTGATCATAACCAATAAATTCACTAGGCTCATTGAAGTTCATCAATTCTTCATTTTGAGACGCAAAAGAATCCTTTACATTACGCGCATTACGAGCACGCTCTTTTTGTTTATTCATCTCTGCATCAAACTCATCACGACTTACACTGATTCCACTTTCCTCGGCAATTTCTTGCGTCAATTCAAATGGGAATCCATATGTATCATATAATTTGAAGACAACTTCACCACTAAGCTTTCCATCCTTAGCCTTACTGATCTCTTCATCCAATAAAGCCTGACCAACCTTTAAAGTCTTCTTGAAAGTTTCTTCTTCAACCTTAATCAATTTTTGATTGAACACTACATGCTCTTGTAAGTATGGATAAAAATCCTTCATTAAATCTGCAACAACAGGAACTAATTTATATAAGAATGGTTCATCCAAACCTAATTTTAAACCATAACGAACAGCACGACGAAGTACACGACGAAGCACATAACCACGACCACTATTTGAGAAGTTAGCACCATCACTCAACGCAAAAGTAACTGTACGAACGTGGTCCGCAATAACACGGTAAGCCATCTTATATTCACCTTCATAAGGATGTTTCGCCATAGCTTCTGTTGCACGAATAATAGGTAAGAATAAATCCGTATCAAAGTTTGTTTCTCCATCCTGAACTAAGGCAACCAAACGCTCAAGACCCATACCTGTATCAATGTTCTTCTGAGGAAGTTCCTTATAATCTTTACGATCTATACTTGGATCACAATCATATTGAGAGAATACGACATTCCATACTTCTACATAACGATCATTTTCCATTTCATCAAAGAATAATTTTTCTCCCAATCCCTCAGGATCATATTTTTCTCCACGATCAAAGAAAATTTCACTGTCAGGTCCACCAGGTCCCTTACCAATTTCCCAGAAGTTATCATCTGTCTTTAAAATATGACTAGGGTCTACGCCACAAATTGTAGTCCATACTTCATAAGCACGCGCATCATCTGTATATACAGACACATACAATCTGTCCTTATCAATCCCCATCCATTCTTCGCTTGTTAAAAATTCCCATGCAAACTGAATTGCCTCATCTTTGAAATAATCTCCAATTGAGAAGTTTCCTAACATTTCAAAGAATGTGTGGTGACGAGCTGTACGACCCACATTTTCAATATCATTCGTACGAATTGATTTCTGCGCATTCGCAATACGATTTGAAGCCGGTTTTTCACTACCATCAAAATATTTTTTCAAAGCCGCAACACCCGCATTGATCCATAATAACGTTGGGTCATTGTGCGGAATCAAACTTGCGCCCGGCTCAATCATATGCCCTTTAGATTTAAAATAATCCAAGAACATCTGACGAATCTGATTACCAGTTAATTGTTTCATCTTTTCTCCTCCAATAAAAAAACGCTCCTATTTCTAGGAACGTATAATTACGCGGTACCATCCTAGTTCATTTTTCAAAATTGAAAAATGCCCTCAATTCACTCGTTAACGCCGACTACGTTTCAACTCCAAAGTAGCTTCAAATTAAAAGACTCGAAGAGCTTTCACCAAACGCCCTCTCTCTATGCACAAGAACTTTTAATCCTACTTATCTTCTTCACTGTCGAATCGATAAAATTTTAACACTCTTTCCATATTTCTGCAAGACGAATCACACCATCTAACATCAATTCTTTACTCATACACGCAAAAGACAATCCTACACGCCCATTCGAAATACTAATTGCGACACTATTCGATTCACACAAATCCCTAAAGCGTGATATATCCACATCTAAATTTAACCAATACGCCATATATGTCTCATCCAAAATATACGAACAACCCATATGTGCATCAATCAATTTTTTTAAATACAAATGCTTCTCCTTATACTCACGAACAAGCTTTCTTAAATGTTTCTGCAAATACCCATCCACAATATATTGCGTAAAAGCCACCTGCTCAATTTTACTCGTCGTTGGACCAAAATAAGAAGCACTATACTTATGCATATACTCCTCATTTAAAATCATATACCCAATACGAAGACTCGGTAATAATAGTCTTGAAAACGAAGAAAAATAAATCACATTCTTACTTTTCGAACACAACGAAGTCTTGATTTTAGAAGCATACACAAGCTCCCCATTATAATCATCCTCAAGAATCAAAACATTCTCTAAAGAAACGAATTCTTCACGAACCCTTTCACTCATAGACTGCCTATCAGGCGTAAAACAAGTCGTATTCACATAGACAACATCCACATTCAACCTTTTAATATCCCTCACAATAGAATTTGGATTTAAATATTCAACATGAAAACCATACGACAAAAACACCTGCTTAGCCTGATTATCCACCAAAGTCGATAAACCAACCACCTTATTCTTATCTAACATCCCACAAAATATATACAACAAAGACTGATAGTTTGAACCAATCACCATCTGCTCTGGAAAACACAAAATATTCCGATTCTGATACACATACTTACATAGAGCCTGTCTTAATCCATACTCACCCTGTGCTAGACCATAACTTGACATCAAACGTTTATCATTCAAAACACCCTTCATATATCTTTTCCAAATCGTCGTTTCAAACGAATCAAAAGAAACCGACTGAATCCGAAAATCATAATCATACGATTTTTCTTTGTGACTCGAACTATAATCCAATATCTCCTGATGCAGTAAGATACGCTCCGAATTCATACTCACCACATAACCCACTTTTTCCTTACTCGAAATAAACCCATCCAACACCAACTTATTATATGCATTTTCCACCGTAGTTTTAGACACATTCATCTTCTTTACACATTCACGAATCGAATCCACACGATCCCCATATTTTAAGATTCCAGAAAGAATGGATTCCTTATACAAATCATAAATCACCTGATATTTCTTCATACAACTGTCCCCTAATTATTTTTTATAATTGTATATTTTTTTATATACAGAAACAAGTATAATAGTCACTAAGTTACAGAAAGAAGGAAAGATTATGAAAAACAAACAAACATATGAAATCGTACTAACCGGACTAGGTATGGCACTCGTATTTGTCGCAACCATGTTCATCAAAATACCAAACACATTAGACGGATACTTCAATCTAGGAGACGGATTCATCCTATTATTCGCAAGCTTTTTAAATCCATTTGAAAGCTTCTTGATTGGAGGCTTAGGAAGCGCACTAGCCGATGTAGCCGGAGGATACGGACACTACTTCTTCTTTACCATAATCATCAAAGGACTAGAAGGAATCGTAGTATCCCTACCTATGAAAAACTACTCTAAACCGAAACAAATCTCAAGCTACGTATTAGGATCTGTCATTATGGTATTTGGATACTTTATTGCCAAATACATATTAAAAGGAAGCTGGAGCGTAGCCGCAAGTGAAATTCCAGCCAACGTAGTCCAAGGAGCTGCAGGTATTGTGATTGCACTTATTGTATATCCAATGGTAAAGAAAATCGTACAAGATAAATTAAATAGGGTAGAGGGATAAAATAAAATTGTCGTCCCTCCCGTTGAACCATACGTACGGGTCTCGTATACGACTCTACATTTATATCGTAATCACAAACTCTTAAGATAGTAATCTAGGGGATGGACTAATCCAGGTCTATCTCCTGTTTTATTGCCTAGAACAGTTGGTGATAATATGAAGTTCACTACATCTAGTCCACTTCTTCTATACCATCCTAATCTTGAATTAGCACATTTAAAGATATCTTCATGGTTAAATCTACATTTACCTGAATTATTCATGAAAATATAAAAATTCGTAGAATGTTCCTAATTTAAAGGAAATCTACGAATTTTTCTTATCACCCATTGGGTGAACTTTTCATATAAGAAAAGCTCCTCTATAATATAGGCGTCAAAACCAAAAAAAGGAGCCATACCTATGATACAAACTAATTCACTTTTTGACAAGATTAATTTTAACGGTGGGAATCTTTCCAGTGATGGTGGATCCATTCTTCTTTCTCAATTTCTTGAAAAGATAAATTTGAAAAAACTATTAGATTCTATTCCATTTGTGGATTTAAGACATCTTCCTGTATATTCAAACACGAATATCTTGTTTCAACAAATTATCAAATGTTTACTGGGATATAATGACCAGTCTGATCAGAAAATATTAATTAATGATCCTTTACTGTCACTCAAATCCTTGATATGTTCTCAAGCTACGGTAAGTCGTTTCTATGACCGTGTATCTTTAAATACAACCAATGAATTCAAAAAAATCATTACTCAGCTTGCATATGATTTTGTGAATACAAATATAGATGATCCAATTCTTGATGCGGATTCCACCATGGTTACAACTTGTGGCAATCAGGAAGCCAGTGCCTATATTCATCATTATCAGGAAAATGGATATCATCCACTCATAATCAATGAATACCATTCAAAGCTCTTACTTTCATCTTTGTTGAGAACTGGCTCTGCTTATTCTTCTAATGGAATCATTGAAGAACTTGAACAGATATTTACACAATTGAACAATACCGGAAATATAAGATTGAGAGGTGACAGCGCCTTTTACAGAAGGGATTTGTTTAAATATCTGGAAAACAACCAGGTTACGTATTATATCCGAGTTAAGAATTTTAAGAAAAACATTAGAGAATCCGTAATGGATATGGTCATAAATCAGGTAGACTGGAATGATTTTGACTATACAGAACCTTATTATGGAGAATATACGATTCAGATAAACAAGACAAAAAAGCGAAGAATTGTATACAAAGCCTTTCGCTTAGAAAAAGGCGGAATGCTTCAGTTAGTGCCTATGGTTTATTGCATAATCACAAATGATTTTGAGAAAAGTCCCAAAGAAGCAATGGACTTTTATGAAGCAAGAGGAAACAGCGAAAACTTTACAAAAGAATTAAAAGATGATTTCAACGGTGGAATTCTTTCACATAAAGAATTCGTAAAAAATGAAATGGATTTTCTAATTTCAAGTCTAGCCTACAATCTTTATCATGTATTCCAGCAAACAATATTAGAAGAAAAAGATCAGACAATACGAATGAATACATATCGATTGAAATATCAGAAAATAGCAGTCAAAGTGATACAACACGCAAGACAGGTAACGCTTAGTTTTAGCAGTGCCTACAAAAATAAAACTCAGTTTACTCAGTACAGGAATAAAGTGTTGCAGATTTAACGTTTTGAACCTATATTTTAAAAAATCAGCAATGTCTGATATCCTTTTATATACTCATTTCAAACCATTCGAAAACAAAATGAAAAAGATTAGCCAATTTGGATCCATCAACAAGGCTAATCTTCTTTTATTATCTTTTCATGAATAATTCAGGCTATATATTAACTCAAAATACACTTAAGTTAGTTGTATCCGTTTTCATTAAACTAAAAGGTGCAAAGGATACTAAAAAGCACCTTAGTTGCTTCTACGCTTTTTACGACTATGAATATTCTTAGATACACTACGAATATTTAAAATTGGAGCCAAGAAAATGATAATAGGATAGATTTCCAAACGACCAATCAACATCGCAAAAGATAAGACGATCTTCGAAAAATCCGAGAACATGGAGAAATTTCCCATTGGACCACAAAGACCATATCCTGGACCTACATTACCAATACAAGTCATAACGGATGTAACCGTTGTTTCAAAATCAAAGTTATTAAATGAAACCAAGAACAACAAGACACCGACAATAATAATGAAACTACAGAAATACGCCATGATCTGAGTGACCACCTCTGTATCTACAACTTTCCCATCCACTGTAATGGCTTCTACTTTTTGTGGATGTAGTAACTTTTGAATATCCAATTTAATTTTCTTTACAATAATCAAAAGACGACTTACCTTAACACCACCACCAGTCGAACCAGCACTCGCACCACAGATTGTTAATAAGAAGAGGATCATCTTACTAAATTGTGGCCAGACACTATAATCACAACTCGAATATCCCGTTGTCGTTATAATTGAACCCCACTTGAAAACTTGCCAAACGAATGGATTTGAATACATCAAAATTATACATGGATAAAATATTCAATGTGATACAAATAATTGAAAATAGAATAATACCTAAATATGTACGCAACTCTTCATTTTTAAAGACCTGTTTGAAATCTTTGATTAATAAAAAGTAATACATATTAAAGTTCACACCAAATAAAATCATGAAAATCGTAATGATCACTTCATAATACGCATTGTTGTAGGCACCAATACTCGTGTTTTTAATTGCAAAACCACCAGTACCCGCTGTACCAAATGTATTACACAACGCACCAAACAATGGCATCTTCCCAATCAAAAGTAAAATGACCTGAATGACAGTCAATCCCATATACATGGTATATAAAATCATAGCCGACTGACGCATACGAGGTACTAATTTACCAATGGTAGGACCCGGCGCTTCCGCACGCATAATATGCATATCACGATCATTTGACTTTGGAAGTAAGGCCAAAATGAAAACCAAGATACCCATACCACCAATCCAGTGTGTAAAGCTACGCCAGAATAGTGTGGCATGCTTCAAATTCTCAACTTCCGTTAAAACACTTGAACCTGTCGTTGTAAATCCAGACACCGCTTCAAAGAAGCAATCCACAAAAGAAGGAATTTCACCCGACAAGTAGAATGGTAATCCGCCAAAGAAAGAAACAACAATCCAGGCAATACCCACCGCAAGCATTCCATCTTTGGCAAAATAAGAATTCGTTCTCGCCTTTTTACGCGTTAAACCATATCCTAAAACCAAACAAATCCCAATTACGATCAAGTAAGAATCAAATAATCCTTCTTGATAAATCAAATCCACCATGACCGGTAACACCATTAAACAGGCTTGCGCAATAAGCACCATACCCAATACATTACCAATTATAGTCCAGTTGAGTTTATGTATATTATGCTTAAGATAGTAAATCATTGATATCCCTCAATCCTGCAACCTTACTAATAATAATAACCGTATCCGATAGTTGAATACGCGTATCACCAGTTGCCACCTTAGAAACACCTTTATGTGTTATATACGCAATGATAATACCCTTACGAATATTTAGATCCTTAATTGGCACATCAATAAAACGACAATTGTCACGCACTCTAAATTCTAAAGCCTCTACCTTGTCATCCACTAGCTTGATCAAAGATTCAACGTTTGATCCAACCGTATTCTGCATAGCACGAACATACTGCACGATTTGGTTTGCGGTAATAAACTTAGGCGTAATTGAATTTTCAAGCCCCAACTTATCCAACAAGAAACCTAGAGAAACACGATTTACCTTAGGAAGCACATGCGTAACACCATGACTTTGCGCAAACATCGAAATAATGACATTCTCCTCATCATTATCTGTAAGAGCGATAAAGGCATCCATTTCCTCTAAGGATTCACTCAATAATAATTCATGATCCGTTCCATCTCCATGAATAACCGTTGCCTGTGGGAATTTTTCAACCAAGTTGATACACTTATCTTTATTCAACTCAATAATTTTAACGGCCATCCCCAATTCAAGTAACATTCTCGTCAAATAATATGTGATACGACCACCACCAACAATCATAACCTCATTGACTGTACGATCACTTAAAATACCAATCTTAATAAAGAAACGCTCTAATTGCGTTGCTGAACCCGTTAATGTAAGACGGTCATTTTCATAAATCACCGTATTTCCATTTGGAATGATGACTTCACCATCACGCAAAATCGTCACAAACAAGACTTCCGTCTTAAAACGACGATTGATATCAACCACATGCATATTTAAAAGTGGGGAATTCTCTGTTACCTTAACTTCAGCAAGCTCAATTCTTCCCTTCGCAAAAGACGATACTTTAATGGAATTTGAGAAACGAATCGCACGCAAAATTTCACGAGCCGCCGCCTGCTCTGGATTGATACTCATACTCAATCCCAATTCATCTTTAATCAAACGAACTGTGTTATTGTATTCTGGATTACGAATACGAGCAATGGTATGTCTAGCTCCCAATTTTTTTGCCAATAAACAACAAATAATATTCACTTCATCCGTTGATGTAGCCGCAATCAACAAATCACTCGAAGGTACGCGTGCTTCCAACAATGTGTCTAAACTAGCTCCATTCCCTTGCACACCAACAATATCTAGTTGATTCATTGTACTCGATAATACATTCACTTTATTTTCAACCACTGTAATATCATGACCCTCTTGATTCAATTGTTTCGCAATCGCAAAGCCAACTTTCCCATCACCAACTACAACAATTTTCATATTTTCCTCCAAAAAAAATAAATTCCTATACGGAATCTATTTCAAGTATAATACAAATCAATATTAAATACAATTCAACATAAAAACTAGTGATACAGAAAATATCTTCACTCTTCTTGCATTTTCAATCCATAGTGATATACTAGGCAATACTGGATAATCAAATTGCCTTTTTACCGCTTATCCAGCGTTTCCTATTTCTTGAGCTGATTTACCCGATCAGCTCTTTTCTTCGTTTTAACAATCGAGTATAAAGCCCTTAGAAAGGGCATAATGGTATTTTTTAAATTGCACTATCTTACCTGCGTCTTTCCATAGACGCTTTTTTAAGGAGGTGTGTTATGAATACACAATTACTCGAAGCTTTGTGCAAAGATTTTGCGGCCATTTATCAATGTGAGCTAATCCAAGATACTATCGATATCGTCCGCTTCGACAAAGGAACCCCTATCGATATGGCCATACAAACTTTGGATTTGTATACACTTCACTCCTTTAGTAAAATGATACATGGTACGATACAAATGGAAAGTAAAGAAAATGCGGGTACAACCTTTTGGATAATTCTTCCTTTACAGATAGATTTTAACCTACAAACTGCAAAGCCCATTCAAACTAATCCATTAAATCTTACAAATAAGAAAGCACTCCTTGTTGAAGACAATGATATCGACCTAGAAATTGCAACCATTTTGTTGCAAGATCTTGGGTTTGATTTATCGACTGCTCGAAATGGACAGGAAGCCATTGATCAATTCAAAAAATCTAAGCTTTATACTTTTGATTATATTTTTATGGATATTATGATGCCAATTAAAGATGGATTAGAGGCAACAAAAGAAATACGTACCTTACCAAGAAACGATGCGAAAAGCGTACATATTCTTGCGATAAGTGCCAATGCATTTGAAAGTGATATTCAAGAATGCATTAAAGCAATATGAATGGACATATCGTAAAAGCAATCACTATGGAATTATTAGAAGAAAAATTAGCGAAATGAAAAGGGTGAGATACTTACCCTTTTAGTCTGCATATGGCTTTAAATAATCTGCATTCAAAATTAAAATCTTGTTATCGACTATACGAATTACGTTTTCTTCTCTTAATCCACGCAAAATACGGTTGACACTGTTTCTGGTAGAAATACCACAGAATCCTGCGATATCATCATTTGTGATCTGCATATCAATCAATATACCTTCCTTGATTTCTTTTCCAGACAAAGAAATCAAATTATAAAGAAATGCGTAGATAGCGCCACTCTTTCCATTCATTGTCATACATTTTTGGCGATATAGAGCTCTTTGTAGATTCTCACGATAGTATGCCTCAACATACTCTTTTAGTTTTTCATCTCGCTTTACGGCCCTTGAGAAATCTTCTCGACTTACCAAACAAAAAGATGCCTCTTCACTTTCAACACGAATTCTTACACGATACGCAACATCTTCACGAAGTGTGTCGCACATTAACGAAAGAAGATTGGGGCCTTTGTCGTAAGTTATATTATATTCACGTCCATCCTCTAAAATGGAACTCACCTTTACGACACCTTCCTTTAAAAAAATCATCTTTTCTAAATCGCACATTATAATATCATGGTTCTTTTTTGAAACAATTGGGACTTCCATCTTTTCCAGATATTTAAGCACATAGTCACAATTCATCTTCGTCACCTCTATCATTATTTCCATTGTACCATACTTCAGTTGAATCTTGTTAGCAATTGATATTTATTATATTACGTGTTCCTTACATATACAATTATGGGCAATTGTTTTTGTATAATACACAACAAGATGATATACTTATTTTTGCTGGATAGCGTGTCCATAAAGTAATTTGCATATCCAGTTTCCTATGAATAGAGCTGAATTATTTGCCACATCATCTAGTTCAGCTCTTTTTTCATTTCAAAATCCATGATATAGTAAATAAAACTGGTTGTAACCAACTCATGATAGTCTTTCTTATAATGACCAGTTTTAAGAGTCGGCATCCCACATTTTAAGTCGGCTCTTTTTATTTTGTATGAAAAAGGCGGATTATGCATCCATCTTAACATCTACAAATTGTTTTAAATACTCGACATCCAAGACCATGATTTTATTATACAATGTGCGAATAACATGTTCTTCTCTTAAGCCACGCAAAATACGATTCACGCTATGTCTTGTAGAAATTCCACAGAAACCCGCAATATCATCGTTTGTGATCTTTAAATCGATCAAAATTCCATCACGCGCTTCTTTTCCAAATATTGTAACCAAATAGTATATAAATGCACATACAGCACCATTCTTGCCATTCATCGTCATTAATTCTTGTCTTGAAATTGTTTCCGATAATTTCTTACGATAATACGTATTCACGTATTCCACCAATTCAGAATGTTTATTTAATAATTGATTAAATAATTCTTTAGAAACACAATAAAAACTAGCTTCATCACTTTCAACACGAATCATCAATGAAGAAAATTTACAATCAACAACTGCATCTTTAAACATAGATAAAATATCAAAGCCTTTTAAATACGCAATATTAAATTCACGTCCATCACGCA
>ERZ827496.3973-NODE-3973-length-12053-cov-9.911235_pt1 | contig 12053 bp, 11 predicted proteins | sample MGYA00519769_ERZ827496 | MGnify/ENA primary metagenome ERZ827496 (study PRJEB31778, sample SAMEA3449327) | human gut metagenome | biome: human gut; feature: human-associated habitat; material: faeces | place: United Kingdom | collected 2010/2012 ...
CCAAAGAGTCGTTTATTAGCCGGTTGCGGGAGCAGGCAGAAACTCAGGGTAAAACTAACTCAGAGATTTTAGCCTATAAAGCCGCTCAATTAGGTGCCACCCAAGAGGCCGCACCATTCATTGCAAGTCTCAAGCAGCAAGAAAACGCTTGGAAGAGCAGCACCATCTCGGCAGGCCAATACCGCCAAGCAATGCGCCAGCTCCCTATGCAGATCACCGACGTTGTAACGTCACTCGCATCTGGTATGCCTATCTATATGGTAGCTATACAGCAGGGTGGGCAGATTAAAGATTCTTTCGGCGGGATCGGGAACGCGGCAAAGGCTTTAGCTTCTCAACTAACCCCAATGCGGTTATTAGTCGGAGGGATCACTACAGCAGCCATAGCGCTTAGTGTTGCTTACTATCAAGGAGCCCAAGAAAGCACAGAGTTTAACAAACAGCTGATCCTAACTGGCAATTACGCTGGCGTGACCACTGACCGCCTTAATGAAATGGCTAAAACGATAGCCAAATCAGGCGGAACGCAGGGATCCGCCGCATCGGCGCTGGCTAAGGTTGTTGGCACTGGCGCTTTTGGCGCTAACCAGCTGGAAAGCGTTACACGCTCGGCGCTGGCTATGGAGAAGGCCACCGGCCAATCAGTAGACGCCACGATAGAGAACTTCAAGCGGTTGAAGGAAGATCCATTGCGCGCGGCGCATGATTTAGACAAGCAATTGCACTTCCTGACCGCTACGCAGTTGGAAAGCATCACCAAGCTATCGGAAACGGGGAATGTAACGGCAGCTGCCCGCGTGGCTATGGATGCTTACGCAGACACAATGCAGCAGCGCGCGGCAGATGTTACCGATAGTCTCGGATATTTAGAAACTGGCTGGAATAGCATCAAAAGCATTGCTTCAAGCGCTTGGGATGCGATGCTGGGCGTAGGCCGTGAAGATACTATCGAAGACAAGATCGAACGCTTACAGAAAGCATCCAAGGCGCGCGCGCTAGGTATGGCTGATGTAAATGTGGGCGTAGATACTAGCGCCGAGATTGCTACACTTCAGGAGGAAAAATTTCAACGCGATATAAAAGTCGCCAAGGATAAAGCGGAACAAAACGAACAGGATCGCCAAAAGCGTGAATATAATGCTACCCAAGCATTGAATAAGAAATACGAAACTGAGAAAGAAAAGCACCTACGGACAATAAGAGAAATAGAGAATGGCTTTGCAACAAAGGAAGCTAAAGACACCGCGATAGCACGAGAAAATAAAAGATTTGCAGAATCCCAAGCTCGTAAGACAAAAAAGCCAAAGGCCGAAAAAGCCTTTACTGATGATGCCGCTACAAAGGAGTTAGCAGCCAGCCAACAGCGGCTAGCTGTTTTACGTGGGCAATCTTCAATCACTGACAAAATGACGCAGCAAGAAAGCCGCTTGCTTGAATTTAATCAGCAGATTGCAGACCTGAAAAGCAAATCCATTCTAACCGCCGATCAAAAGTCTTTGCTTTCGCGTGAAAGCGAAATCCGCGCAAGCCTTCAGCTTGAAGCAAATATCGCCAAGGAGAACGCGCAGCGCGATAAAGCCGTAAAGTCTATGAAGACGATGAGCGATTACGCTAAAGAGATTGAAGAGCGTAATAAGCAAGCGGAGAAGAGTTTCGGGAAAACCACGAAGGGAACGCAGCGTGAAGCGCAAGAATCGCAGCTAAATAAGACCTACAACAAATCACTAGAGGGTATTACCGATACGGCTCAGCTAGAAAAAATCACAGCCGAATATAACAAAGCCAAAGAGGAACTATATAAGGGATTTAGTGAGGCCGATGCTCGTGATCTGGACTTTGTTGGCGGGTTAAATCTCGGCATCGCCCAGTTTGCCGAAAATGCTCTTAATGTATTTCAGTCAACTGCACAGATAGGCCAAACCACAATGCAGGGCCTTTCAGACATGGCGACTGAAATGGCAACGACCGGCAGGGCAAATATTAAGGAGTTTGGAACATCAATCCTTAAGATGATTTTGCAGGTTATAAACCAGATGCTGGTGGCTTACGCGGTTCAGGCGGCGCTTGGATGGGCTGGCATGGGTTCCGCTTCAAAGGGGGCTGGCAATAATCCTGGCTCGGTTCCGATGGGGCTTAAATCTCTATCTAGTCACGCAGTGGGTGGATATACGGGTGATGGTGATAAGTATGAACCAGCCGGAATTGTGCATCGTGGTGAGTTTGTTTTTACAAAAGAATCAACCAGCCGGATCGGGACGGATAATCTTTATGCATTAATGCGCGGCTACGCAAATGGCGGGGCAGTTGGTGGCCCATCAATGAGTCGCGCCCCTATGTTTGGCTTAACTGGCGGCTCTGGTGCTGGTGGCGTTGCCGTTGATTTAAGCGGTATGAATATTGTCGTTCAAGGTCAGCAACAGCAACAGAACGGTAGCCCTCAGCAAAATCAGGCCATTAGCCAAGCAGCAAAAAATGAAGTGATAGCGATTGTCTCTCAGCAGCTAGATAGGGCTTTGGGTCAGTCAGGTCGCATAACAACCGCAATACAAAAAAAGGTAGGTCGATAGGCTGTTTTCTGCGTCACAAAATAAAATACAGATCAATTACTTCAATGAATAGTGGTGATAGGATGTCGCCACTTTTTAGCAAGGAATGGTAAACGTGAAAAAATCAATTGCATTAATCCTAGTTTCCGTATCACTAATGCTCTCTGGGTGCGCATCCATTGTTGGTGATAATGCGCAAAGCATAAATGTTAATAGTGATCCAAGCGGGGCGAATTTTGTAATTAAGGATGATAACGGAAAGGCTGTAAGCCAAGGAACTACCCCAGCTAGCATTTCATTGCAAAAATCAGATGGTAGTTATTTTGGCAAGAAACAATACAACATTACTTTCTCAAAAGATGGTTATTCACCAGTAACACTGCCGATAAAATCAAATGCTAATGGCTGGTATATTGCTGGTAACTTATTATTTGGTGGCTTGATAGGATGGTTTGCTGTCGATCCGTTTAATGGCGGAATGTATACGCTTAACCCAAAAGAGACAAACGCCATATTGGCTACAAAGCCTAACCCTATCGTGCAATAGGAATAATAAAAAATGAAAAAAATAATATTTTTGCTTGTCGGGGCGCTTTTGCTAAGTGGCTGCATGGCTACTCCTTCATTAACAGAAACCACCTCTGCGAATTATGGTCAATTACCAAGTGATTATAAAGAGATGATACAAAATGATATTAGCTACGCACTTAAAGATCCAGATTCAGCAAAATACGAATTCGGTGAGCCTAGAAAGGCTTATTTGCAAGGTGGGATAGCGGAAAATTTTAAAATGTATTACGGTTGGGTGATCCCTGTCTCAGTAAATGCAAAAAATAGTTATGGTGGTTATACTGGATTTAAAAAACGCTATTACATGTTTAGCAATGGGCAAATATTTGATGCAACGCTAAAATTTAATTCAGGATATGCAAAACCGATTTAATTAGTAACAGTTATAAAAAATATTAGTTACTACAGATAAATATAAGCCCACTTAGGTGGGCTTTTTGTTGCCTAAAACCTCTTCAGCCACTCTATCTAGTATCGTTTTTATCTTTTCCATATCTAGCTGATCTTTATCGACTGCACCCTTACCAGAAATGGCGTCTTGAAGTATTTGTATGATTTCCGAGTTCATCGATCTGCCATTTTGTTTGGCTCTTTCTGCTATGGCATCACGCAATCCATCAGGCATCCTGACAGTAAATCTTTCAACAAAAGCTGGGTTTTCTTTATCGGTCATTTTCTTCAGCCATAATTATTTGTGCAAAATACAGTAGCATCATATTGACATCATCCACAATGACATCATAATGGTGTCAGGCATCAAAATGATGTCACACATAAAAGGAGAGGGTAAATGCAAGATGTACTTTATACCGGACGCAAGAACGATAGTTTCCAGCTTCGCTTGCCTGAACGCATGAAAGAAGAGATTCGCCGCATGGCAGAGATGGATGGTATTTCAATTAACTCTGCGATTGTGCAGCGCTTGGCTCGTTGCCTGAGAGAGGAGAGGGCGAATGGTCAGTAAAAATGGCGAAACCCCGCAGCGCGCTAACACAAACGGGGTTTCTAAGTCAGTAACCGTATGCAAGGAAACCAACATGAACAGTATACAGAACAAAGAATTAACTTTCCACAATACCAACTTCTCCTACATGGAGATGGCAGGGCAAATCTGGCTGACAGCCGCAGAAGTTGGTGAAGCGCTTGGGTACTCTGATGATAAAGCAATCCACCGTCTTTATCGCAAACATGCAGATGAATTTACAGTGAATATGACAGGGGTGGTTAAAGTGACCACCCCCGGTGGAGTACAGGATTCTCGAGTTTTCTCACTTCGCGGTGCCCATCTAATGGGTATGTTTTCACGCACCACGGTTGCCAAAGAGTTCCGCCGCTGGGTGCTGGATATTCTGGATCGCGAAGTGGCGCAGGGGAACGTTAACCCAGCTTTCGATTTTGAGATGCACGCAAAGAATATGACAGTTGCTCGCAAGCATTTTAAGTTTATCTATGAAGCATGGTGTCATCAGCTAGATCCAGCACTGAGGGCTATAAACTCGCCTGTAGCGGCTGAATTGGTTGATCACCTCAAATCTCTGGGTTCATTAACTTATGGGATACACCTTGGACTTGAGAGAGCGGAGAAAAGCAAGCCAACTCACTGATTTATGCGATGGCGCATAAAGAAAAACCGCCAGTGTGGAGCTGGCGGCTTACATCAACTAATGATTGGAGTCTTATATGCAACAATCAACATCAACTGCTGTAAATGTAGCAAACTATTTACCTACTGTCGATCCTGATACTTTTCCAGTAATTGAATGGAAGGGAGTTCGGGTGGTCACTACTGAGACACTGGCTGCTGGCTACGGTACAGATGAAGTAAATATCCGTAATAACCTATCTAGAAACCTCGATCGCTTCGAAGATGGTAAACATTATTTCCTTTTGACTGGCTCAGAGTTGAAGGAATTCAAGAACAGAGTAACTGATGGTTACTCTGTTGGTAAGCGAGCTAGGTCAATCACGCTGTGGACAGAGAAGGGCGCGGCGCGTATGTCAAAAATTGTCGATACGGATGAAGCGTGGTACTTCTTTGAGCGCTTGGAGGATTCGTATTTTAGACCAGCGCCAATATCAGGCATTCCACTTACTTATGAGGAAGCTCTGGAAGATTTGCTAGCAAAGGTGAAAGAGAATCGCATTATCACTGAGCAGCGTGATCGCGCTGTAAAAGAAAAGCGCTGGATTTCTGAGAAACGTGAAGTTACTGCAATGACTACGGCATCTATTGCAGTCCGTGAGAGGAATAATCTCGCGGAGAGACTTGGTGAAGGTAAGAATTATGCGGCAATCATCCCAGTAGAGAAGAAACTGGGTAAGAAGTTCAAATGGCAGCCACTTCGTAAGTGGTGTCGAGAGAATGAGGTAATACCGCATGAGGTAGAGGATCCGAGATTTGGAACAGTTAAGTCGTGGCCTAGAGCAGCTTGGTTAGCTGTGTACGATGTCGATTTACGCAAGATTTTTTAATCGGCGGAAAAGTCCGCCAATCGGCCGAAGTTTCGGCCAATAAAGAATTTAACCTGCTTCGGCGGGTTTTTTGTTGCTAGGAGAAAATGAAATGGCTATCGAAACATTTACATGGCGAACTCAGGGGCAGCCAGAGGGGTCATTTAACCAGCGCGTTAGGGTTGCAAAGTTCGGCGATGGTTACGAGCAGGTAGCCGCGGATGGCATCAATCCAGAGCAACAAACGTGGTCATTAAGCTTTAACGGGATAGAGAAAGAGATGATCCCGATACTTTCCTTTCTTAGGCGGCACGTTATCAAGTCTTTTATTTGGACTCCGCCATATGGTGAGCGGGGGCTTTACCGCATCGCTAGCGATTCAATCAAGGCTACACCGATTGGCGGTAAAACAATGACTGTATCAGCAACGTTCGAACAGGCATACGCGCCGTAAGGTGCATCATATAAATTAATCAGGCTGCCTTCTGGCGGCCTTTTTTATGGAGTAAATATGGGTATTGCTAATGACGTACAGAAACTTGAACCGGGCAACCGAATTAGATTGATTGAGGTCGATGGCGACGAATTTGGCGCGGGTATTTTGCGTTTTCATAACGATAACATCCCACATACGCCAGCTGAGATTGCGGCGGCTGGTGGTGACGAGTCTAAATTAAAAGCCAAATCCATATGGTGGCAAGGTAAAGAGTATGGTGCGTGGCCATGTGAACTCACAGGACTCTCATATTCAACCGATGGCAGCGCAGCAGAGCCAAAACTCACGGTAGCCAACATCGACGGTACCATTGGATCCATGTGTCTTGCTTATCAAGATATGGTTAAAGCAAAAGTAACCGTTCACGAAACGTTTAAACATTACTTAGATGCGCGAAATTTTCCAAATGGAAATCCAGAGGCCGATCCCGAGCAGGAATTCACGCAGGTTTTTTTCATAGATAGCCGCAGTGGCGAAAATGATGAAATGGTAGAGTTCACGCTAAGCAGCCCGATCGACTTGCAAGGTCTGCGCATTCCAACACGACAAATCCACTCTATTTGCCAGTGGTCAATGAATAATGAATACCGTACCGGTATTGGGTGCTCATACGCAGGACAGAATGGCGCATTCACTATGGATGACAAGCCAACGGATGACCCGAGCAAAGACGCGTGTCCAGGGCTTTTGTCATCGTGTAAATTGCGCTTTGGGGAAAATAACGAATTGGATTTCGGTGGTTTCCCTGGCAGTTCCTTGATACGGAGATAGCTAGATGCAAGAGAAAATGGTAGCCGCAATCATGGCCCACGCCCAGCAATCCTACCCGTTAGAGTGTTGTGGTGTGGTTGCTCAGAAATCCCGCGTAGAACGTTATTTCCCTTGCCGTAATATCCTCCTGCCGAATGAGAACAAAAAAGAAGGGCCAGAATACGGTTTTATTCTGTCGCCGGAGGACTACGCAACGGCGGAAGACTGGGGAACGGTCACTGCTATTGTGCATAGCCACCCTGATGCCACTACTCAGCCCTCTGAGCGCGATAAAAACCTGTGCGATGAAACCAACCTACCTTGGGTTATCGCATCATGGCCGGAAGGGGACGTAAGAACAATTTACCCGCGCGGCGACAGGCCATTAATTGGACGTCAATTTGACCTTGGTCACGCTGATTGCTGGTCACTGATTCGCGACTATTTCCGCATGAAGCATGGGATTGAACTGCCCAATTACAGTGTTGAATATCCATGGTGGGAAGACGGGTACGAAGAAAACTTTTATCAAGATTGCTGGTATGAATGCGGCTTTCGTGAGTTTGAAGGCCCTGCGCGCGAAGGCGATATGATCATGATGCAAGTGCAATCCAATAAATGGAGCCACGCTGGGATACTGGTTGAGGATGGAATGTTATTACACCATATGTATGGGCGGCTTAGCCAAAGAGTTCCGTACGGCGGCTATTGGGTCGAACGCACGATGAAAATCGTTAGATATAAGGATTTGATGTGATGAGCGAATTAGATGAAGAATTAAAAACCATTCGGCTCTACGGTGTTTTGGGTAGCACGTTTGGTCGAGTGCATCGGCTTGCGGTCAAAACACCGAAAGAAGCGGTAAAAGCGCTATCAGTCATTATCCCAGGCTTTGAGTCCTTCATGAATTCCTCCGCCCAACGTGGCTTGGAATACGCCATCTTTAAAGGAAAGAAGAATATAGGTGAAGGTGAGCTGTCCGATAATTCAGGAAGCCTAGAAATACGCATAGCTCCAATAATCACAGGGAGTAAGCGCGGAGGTGTATTTCAGACTATTCTTGGTGTGGCTTTAATTGCTGGTGCTATTGCATTAGGGCCCGTGGGCTTTGGTGTGATAGGTGCCACTGCGGCATGGAATACGGCACTAATTGGTGCGTCTATGGCTATCGGTGGTGTCATGCAGTTGATCGCTCCACAGCCTACCGGTTTATCAATGAGGGAAAGCCCTGATAACAAGCCATCGTATGCTTTTGGTGGCCCTGTGAATACCACGACACAAGGCAATCCGGTTGGTGTTCTTTATACGCAGGACAATAACCGTGAAATCGGTGGTGCGATAATTTCAGCGGGTATTTACGCAGAAGATCAGCAATAGAGTTATAGGATTGAATAGGCTGCCTTCGGGCGGCCTTTTTTATGCGAGGAATTATGCAATTAATCCAAGGCAATAAAGGCGGTGGCGGTAGCAGTCGTCAACCTTCAGAGTCACCAGATAGCCTGCAATCGGTAGCCAGAGCAAAAATCCTTTTAGCACTAGCGGAGGGTGAATTGGGTGGGGCGCTGGATGGCAAACACATCTACCTCGATGGGACTCCAATCATAAATCCTGACGGGAGCGATAACTTTCCCGGAGTTACGTGGGAATATCGCCCTGGTACGCAGGCGCAGACGTATATCAAAGGAATCCCAAGCGTAGAAAATGAAATCACGGTTAACACCGAATTAAAAAAATCACAGCCGTGGATCCGCGCCATTAACAACACGCAGTTATCTGCTGTTCGTATTCGCCTTGGGTTTCCCGCACTCCAAGAGCAAAAAGATAACGGTGACTTGGTAGGTTATAAAGTTCAATACGAAATCGATTTATCCGTAGATGGCGGGGCCTATGAGACAGTATTAAAAACGGCGGTAGATGGCAAAACTACAACGCTTTACGAGCGTAGTCATCGCATTAACCTACCTAGGGCTAATACCGGATGGCAAGTGCGCATTCGACGCATCACCGCCGACTCTACGAGTGCAAAAATAGCCAGTAAGTCAATGATTGAAGCTATCGCGGAGGTTATTGACGCCAAATTACGCTATCCGAATACGGCATTATTATTTGTTGAATTTGATTCTAGGCTTTTCTCGAACATCCCTAAAATCAGTTGCCGACCAGAGGGAAGGTTAATCCGCGTTCCAACCAGTTATGATCCAAGAACAAGAACCTATGCTGCGAGCTGGGATGGAACTTTTAAATTTGCCGTTAGCAACAATCCTGCGTGGGTTCTTTTTGATTTAATTATTGAAAAGCGATTTGGACTTGGTCGCCGGCTGGGTATTGCGCAGGTTGATAAATGGGAGCTTTACCGTATCGCTCAATATTGCGATCAGTTGGTACCGGATGGCCGCGGTGGGGATGGAATGGAGCCTCGCCATATGTGCGACGTATATATCCAATCGCAAGCCGATGCCTTTACAGTGCTGCGTGATATAGCAGGCATCTTCCGTGGTATGACCTCATGGATGAACAACCAACTTTCAGTTATTGCGGACATGCCAAGGGATGTGTTCCGCAACTTCACACATGCCAATATCATTGGAAAGATTAACTACACAGGCGGCAGCCAGCGCAATCGCGTTACCCAGGCATTAATCAGTTGGTCAAACCCTATAACCAACTATCAGGACGAGATTGAGGCTGTTTCTGATATTGACCTAATGCGTCGGTATAGTGTGAATCAAATTGAATTATCAGCGATTGGCTGCACTCGCCAAACCGAAGCTAGGCGCAGGGGGTTATGGGCCATACTAACCAACAGCAAGGATGGTGCCGCTAGCTTCACTACTGGGCTAGAGGGACAGTTACCTATGCCCGGTTATATTATTGGCCTTCCTGACCAGCGCAGAGCTGGGCGCGTCTACAGCGGGAGAGTCTCTGCTGTAAATGGCAGGAACATTAAATTAGACCGCAAGCCAGATACCAAGGAAGGAGATCGCCTGCAGGTCAATTTGCCATCTGGTTCATTGCAATCTCGCACAATAACCGCCGTAAATGGTTACATTGTCACTGTTTCAACCGCCTATAGTGAAACGCCAGAACCGGAGGCGATTTGGGGTATTGAGGCTGATGACCTAGCCATTCAGTTATATCGAGTTATCAGCATTGAGGATAACAACGATAACACTTTCAATATTTCCTGTGTTGAGCATGACCCTGACAAATACGCCCGTATTGATACTGGTGCGAAAATTGATGATCGTCCGATAACGGTAATTCCACCAGGTGTACAGGCCCCGCCAGCTAATATTCAAATCACTAGCAATTCAATCGTTAGTCAGGGTATAGCGGTAACTACGATGCATGCAGGGTGGGATGCCGCACCCAATGCGATTGCTTATGTGGCTGAGTGGTGTAAGGACAATGGCAACTGGATAAGCATGCCACGCTCTTCCGTTACTGGCTTTGATGTTACAGGGATTTATGCGGGGCGTTATCGTGTTCGCGTACGGGCTATAAACGCTAGCGAAATATCATCGCCATGGAATACATCACTTGAGATAACACTAAACGGGAAAGAGGGTAAGCCACCGCTACCAGTTGGATTTAAAGCTGATCCGCTATTATGGGGTGTTTTGCTCTCTTGGTGGTTCCCATCCGGCGCTGACGACACTTTAAAAACTGAAATTCAATACTCCACAACCGATGGCGGTGGTGATGCCATGTTGCTTTCTGATATCCCTTATCCGCAGCGAAGCTATACGCAAACTGGATTAAAGGCTGGGCAAGAGTTTTGGTATCGCGCACGCCTTGTTGATCGTACTGGTAATCAGGGGGATTGGACGGGGTGGATCCGTGGGGCGTCAAACGGTAACGCAGGGGATTATCTCGAGGGTATTGGGGATGAATTCCTAACCTCCGCAGATGGTGAGAAGCTAACCAGCGATATCAATACGAATATTGAAGGAGTTATGCAAAATGCACTGGCCAATAACGCCACTGTAGAGCACCAGTGGGCGCAATATGGCGAGGTTCGTGCAGATATTCTGGTAGTAAAGACAACGATTGCAGAAGTTGATAGGGCTTTGGCTGAGATGTCAACGCAAGTGCAAGCGCAAATTAAAGATGTGACTGTAGTACTCGAGGATAAACTCACAGCAACCGTGGATGTGGATGGTGCTACAGCAATCCATACTCTCAAAGCCGGCGTTCGCATAAATGGTGTTTTTTATAATGCAGGCATGTCGATAGCCGTGTTGGCACCTACAGGGAAACCAGTTGTTACTCGCATAGGGTTCAATGCCGATCAGTTTGTTTTAATGAGCGGAAGCGGTAATACCCAGTACTCACCGTTTGCAGTTGTTAATGGGCAGGTGTTCATCGATGACGCATTTATTCAAAAGGCTTCTATAGGCTCGGCAAAAATTGCTGACTATCTACAATCAGATAACTTTGTTGAGAATAGCGTTGGGTTAAGAATTGGTTTTAGAAATGGCACCTTTGAGAACTACGGTAGTACACCGGGTCAGGGGGCAATGAAACAGACCAACCAAACAATCTCATCTAGGGATGAAAATGGTGTGGTTTTGGCGCAATTTGGCAAATTAACGGGCGTTTGGTAATGCTCTGGGTGGCTTAGGCCACCTTTTGTTTTTAAGGTGGAGATATGGCTTACGGTCTAGCGGTGAGAAACCCAAATACGGGGAGGATGTTTAACCTTGCCGACGTTGCAAGCGGCATGTTGACGTTTATTACAAAGCTTGAATTTAATCTTGCTTATACAACTGCGACCTCTATGACCTTCAATGTGTTGGGGGGCGTGCCAGAATCGGCGCAAATCGTGCTGATATACAACGTATCAACCGCGGCAATCATTGCGCCATCGCCCTATGTCGGCGTGGATTTTGTTAGCGTTACCGGATTTACTCGTAGTGGTAGTAATTTGATTATAAATTTCAATACTAAACTCGATGCCCCTGGTGCGCAGCAGGCGCCGCTATCAATTAGCGTATACCAAACAACAACCTTCCCTAAAATAAGTAGTAATTCATATGGGGTAGCATTCTTTGGTGGCACGTCACCACAGGCCATCACAGATACAATCAAAATCGGCTATGTTCGTGCCAATGCTGTGCGCTCTATTGCAGCTAATGCGACGATTAACGTATCAGATATAGCCGGATCAGGAGATGCGGTATTTGGATGGTGGAGTAATCCATCTGCCGTGGTTGAAATGAACCATGCAGATAAAACCA
>ERZ827496.3974-NODE-3974-length-12052-cov-5.331333_pt1 | contig 12052 bp, 10 predicted proteins | sample MGYA00519769_ERZ827496 | MGnify/ENA primary metagenome ERZ827496 (study PRJEB31778, sample SAMEA3449327) | human gut metagenome | biome: human gut; feature: human-associated habitat; material: faeces | place: United Kingdom | collected 2010/2012 ...
TTCAGAAAAACAGTTGTTCGAATTCCTGGTCCATCATGAATACTGAAGTGTTGAATATTGAAAATAATACCGCGTGTCGTTCCCATATCTATTTCTCCTTCTTGCTGATATTTGTATTATATATTTTTTTAGAAACAAAATCAATTACGAATGAAACTTTTCTCCCTTATATTTTTTAAGAAAATTTGATAAAATAGAGAAGAGGTAAGAAATATGAAGCGTTTAGAAGAAATTTTAAAACTAGTTTCGCAATATGAAAAAATTGATGTCAATACACTTTCTGAAACTTTAGAAGTCTCAAAAGTAACGATTCGAAAGGATTTAGATAAATTAGAATCCAAGGGTCTTCTTCATAGAGAACATGGTTATGCTGTATTAAATAGCGGTGATGATATAAATGTCCGCTTGTCTTTCCATTATGATACCAAAAGAAAAATTGCCCAAGAAGCAGCAAAATTAGTACAGGATAACGAAACTATTCTCATTGAATCAGGTTCAACGTGTGCTCTATTAGCGGAAGAAATCTGTCAAACAAAGAAGAATGTGAAGATTGTGACAAATTCTTATTTTATTGCAGATTTTGTTCGAAATTATGACTCTTGCAAAATTATATTATTGGGAGGAGAGTTTCAAAAAGACTCCCAGGTGACAGTTGGTCCTTTGTTGAAGCAGTTAATCCAATCTTTTCGTGTAAAAAATGCATTTATTGGTGCAGATGGCTATGATGACGCATTGGGGTTTACTGGTAAAGATATGATGCGTAGCGAAGTTGTTCAATATATGTCTCAGGTTTCTGAAAATATAGTGATCCTGACAGATTCCAGCAAATTTCAAAAGAAGGGCAATGTCAGAAATTTTGCCTTGTCTCAAGTACAACGCGTGATTACAGATAAGGAAATATCATCAGAGGCGATGAGAAAACTTGAACAAGCAGGGATATCCCTTACCATGGTATAGTTAGGAGAAGGATTGTGAAATATGAACGCAAAAAACTGTTAGCTAAGCTTGCTTATCTATACTATATTGAAGAAAAGAGTCAATCGGAAATTGCTACTGAAACAGGAATTTATCGAACAACAGTTAGTAGAATGTTGACAGAGGCTAAGAAAGAAGGGATTGTCAAAATCGAGATTGAGAATTTCGATAGTAAACTGTTTCGTTTAGAGAATTACGTCAAAGAAAAATACCATCTGCATGAATTGGAAATTGTCCCTAATATTGCGGATGAGTCTTTGAAGGATTTGGAACAACGCTTGGCCCAATCGATTGCTAGTATGGTTCGCTCTCTTTTACAAGATGGGATGAACATCGGTTTTTCCTGGGGGAAAAGCCTTAGTCTTCTTGTTGATTGTATTGGGAGTAAGCGTCTAGAAAATGTATACTTCTATCCATTGGCTGGTGGTCCTAGTCATATTCATGCTCGTTACCATGTGAATACCCTCATTTATAATATGGCTAGCAAATTTCATGGAGAGTGTCGTTTTATCAATGCGACAATCATTCAGGAAAATAAGGAATTGGCAGAAGGAATTCTCACTTCAAAATATTTTGATGACTTAAGAGACAGTTGGGAAAATTTGGATATGGCGGTAGTAGGTATTGGTGGCCCTGCTGATACACATAATCCACAGTGGTTTGATATGCTAACAGAAAAAGACTTTACAGAACTCAGATCTGAGGCAGCAGTCGGAGAGGTTTGTTGTCGATTTTTCGATCAGGAAGGAAAACCAGTATATCAAGATTTACAAGAAAGAACAGTTGCTATCAGATTGGAAGAATTGAAACAAATCCCAAAAACAGTTTCTTTGGCATATGGAGAAAGAAAAGCTGGGGCAATACTATCAGTGATCAAAGCTGGTTATATTAATCATCTCGTAACTGACGAAGCAACGATTATAAAAATGCTAGAATTGGATGGAGATGCTAATTTTTTAGAATAATAAGAAGATTGCTTACATTTGTGGGCAGTTTTTTTATAAGGCGTAATAGCACAAAAGTGCAACAATAATAAAAAGACAAACATATGTTTCAAAAATCGTTGACGGTGAAAGATAAAGATGATATATTGTTGTTAGAAATAAAAGCGCTTTCAAAAAGTAAAGGAGGCTTCGTTATGGAAGTCATTGTTGCGGACCAAATTATTATGGGATTGATTTTAAATGCGGGTGATGCCAAGCAGCATATTTACCAAGCTTTATCGTTTGCTAAAGAAGGAGATTATGAATCTTCTGAAGACGAAATTGCAAAGGCAGATGCAGCGCTACTTGAAGCGCATAACTTGCAGACACAATTTTTAGCCCAGGAAGCCGGGGGGACAAAAACAGAGATTACTGCCTTGTTCGTTCACTCACAAGATCACTTGATGACAACGATCACAGAAATTAATTTAATTAAAGAAATGATTGACTTACGCAAAGAACTTGCAGAGTCAAAATAGGAGGAAATTAAAATGAAAATTGGTTTGTTTTGCGCGGCAGGTTTTTCAACAGGTATGTTGGTAAATAATATGAAGGTTGCAGCTAAGGAGTTGGGGATAGATGTAGAAATTGAAGCCTATTCACAAGCAAAAATAGCCGATTATGCACCGGAATTAGATGTAGCTTTGTTAGGCCCACAAGTGGCATATACGTTAGATAAATCGAAAGCGATTTGTGACGAAAATCATATTCCAATTGCAGTCATTCCTATGGCAGATTATGGAATGCTGGACGGAAAGAAAGTTTTAAATTTAGCATTAGAGCTCATTGGTACAGTTTAGGAGGTTATCATGGCTAAAATAGATTCTCAAAAGATCATTGGTCCAATCATGCGTTTTGTGAACATGCGTGGGATTATCGCACTTAAAGATGGGATGTTAGCAATTTTACCGCTGACAGTAGTTGGTAGCTTATTTTTGATTATCGGTCAACTACCATTTGAAGGATTAAATCAAGCCATTGCAAGTGTTTTTGGTGAAACTTGGACAGAGCCCTTCATGCAAGTCTATTCTGGTACATTTGCCATTATGGGGTTAATTTCTTGTTTCTCAATTGGCTATTCATATGCAAAAAATAGTGGGGTTGAACCCCTCCCAGCAGGTGTTCTTTCCTTGTCTTCTTTCTTTATCTTGCTAAAATCTTCTTATGTGCCAGCTAAAGGAGAACCTATCGGGGATGCTATCGCAAAAGTTTGGTTTGGTGGTCAAGGGATTATTGGAGCAATTATTATTGGTCTAGTAGTAGGTGCCATTTATACACTTTTCATTCAAAAACATATTGTCATTAAAATGCCTGAACAGGTCCCTCAAGCTATTGCAAAACAATTTGAAGCAATGATTCCAGCTTTTGCTGTTTTCCTCCTTTCCATGATTGTTTATATCATTTCAAAAGTTGTCACTGGTGGTGGTACCTTTATCGAAATGATCTATGATGTGATTCAAGTTCCATTGCAAGGTTTAACAGGTTCATTATATGGTGCAATTGGTATTGCCTTCTTTATCTCCTTCTTATGGTGGTTCGGAGTACATGGTCAATCAGTTGTTAATGGTGTTGTGACAGCTTTACTCCTTTCAAATCTTGATGCCAATAAATCAATGTTAGCTGCCGGCAATCTATCTGTTGAAAATGGTGCCCACATTGTAACCCAACAATTCTTGGATAGCTTTTTAATCCTATCTGGGTCTGGTATTACGTTTGGATTGGTTATTGCTATGCTTTTTGCAGCAAAATCAAAACAATACAAAGCTTTAGGGAAAGTAGCTGCTTTTCCAGCACTATTTAATGTCAATGAACCAGTTGTGTTTGGTTTTCCAATTGTCATGAATCCAGTGATGTTCCTTCCGTTTATTTTGGTACCTATATTAGCGGCTGTTGTAGTGTATGGCTCGATTGCGATCGGATTTATGCAACCATTTTCTGGGGTTACTCTACCTTGGAGTACACCAGCTATTATCTCAGGATTTATGGTTGGTGGGTGGCAAGGTGCCATTGTACAGGTAATTGTTTTAGGAATCTCAACGCTTGTTTACTTCCCATTCTTTAAATTCCAAGATAAATTGGCTTATGCGAATGAACTAGAAGCCGAAAAATAGTGTCCTAAAAGATAATGGCACATATGTGCTGTTTTAGATAGAACTAGCTATTCTACAGAGTATTTATTGAATTTCAAACGATTAAATGCTACTATGGTTACGAAAGAAAACAAAAAAATTTCAAAAGAAAGGTTTATCGGATATGACAAACACAGTAGAAGTAGCAAGAACATCTATCAAAACGGACTATTTTGGTAGTCTAACCGATCGGATGAACAAATATCGGGAAGATGTATTGAACAAGAAACCTTATATTGATGCAGAACGTGCTGTTTTGGCAACAGAAGCCTACCGGGAACACAAGGAGAAACCAAATGTTTTAAAACGGGCCTATATGTTAAAACAGATTCTTGAAAATATGACCTTGTATATCGAAGATGAAACGATGATTGTTGGGAATCAAGCATCTTCGAATAAGGATGCTCCTATTTTCCCAGAATATACATTAGAGTTTGTATTAAATGAATTGGATTTATTTGAAAAGCGTGACGGGGATGTCTTCTATATTACAGAGGAAACAAAAGATCAGCTAAGAGCAATTGCTCCTTTCTGGGAAAATAATAATCTCCGTGCACGTGCTGGAGCACTTCTTCCAGATGAAGTACAAGTCTATATGGAGACTGGATTCTTTGGTATGGAAGGAAAGATGAATTCAGGGGATGCTCATTTAGCTGTTAACTATCAAAAACTCTTGCAGTATGGTTTGAAAGGTTTTGAAGAAAAGGCGCGTGAAGCGAAAGCTAATCTTGATTTAACAGATCCTTCAAGTATTGATAAATATCATTTCTATGATTCGATTTTTATCATTGTGGATGCAGTTAAAACCTATGCAGAGCGTTTTGTGAAGTTAGCAACTGAAATGGCAGAGACAGCAGGTCCTGAACGTCGCAAAGAATTATTGGAGATTGCTCGTATTTGTTCTAAGGTTCCATATGAACCAGCAGAAACTTTTGCAGAAGCTGTTCAATCTGTATGGTTTATCCAGTGTATCCTACAGATTGAATCAAATGGTCACTCTTTATCGTATGGACGTTTTGACCAATACATGTATCCTTTTGTAAAGGCTGATCTGGAAGCAGGTCGTGAGACAGAAGCAAGTATTGTGGAGCGTTTGACCAACTTATGGATCAAAACAATTACAATTAATAAAGTCCGTAGTCAAGCTCACACCTTCTCATCTGCAGGTAGTCCCCTTTATCAAAACGTTACCATTGGTGGCCAGACACGGGATAAAAAAGATGCTGTTAATCCATTATCTTACTTAGTATTGAAGTCAGTTGCTCAGACCCATCTTCCACAACCGAACTTAACTGTTCGTTATCATGCTGGTTTGGATGCCCGCTTTATGAACGAATGTATTGAAGTTATGAAGCTTGGCTTTGGTATGCCAGCTTTCAATAACGATGAAATTATTATTCCATCCTTTATTGCAAAAGGCGTACTTGAAGAAGATGCTTATGATTACAGTGCAATTGGATGTGTTGAAACTGCAGTTCCAGGGAAATGGGGCTACCGTTGTACGGGTATGAGTTATATGAACTTCCCTAAAGTATTGCTCATTACAATGAATGATGGGATCGATCCAGCATCTGGCAAACGATTTGCACCAAGTTTCGGTCATTTTGTGAATATGAAGTCATTTGATGAGCTAAAAACTGCCTGGGATAAAACATTACGGTATTTGACCCGTATGAGTGTCATCGTTGAAAATGCAATTGACCTTGCTCTTGAAAGAGAAGTACCAGATATCTTGTGTTCTGCTTTGACAGATGACTGTATTGGTCGTGGTAAACACCTTAAAGAAGGTGGAGCAGTCTATGACTACATTTCTGGTCTTCAAGTTGGTATTGCGAATCTATCTGATTCTCTTGCGGCGATAAAGAAATTAGTCTTTGAAGAAGGACGACTAACACCACAAGAACTTTGGCATGCTTTAGAAACAGACTACGCAGGTGAACGTGGTAAAGAAATTCAAGAGATGCTGATTCACGATGCTCCTAAATATGGAAATGATGATGATTATGCGGATCAATTAGTTACGGATGCTTATGATATTTACGTAGATGAGATCGCTAAATATCCAAACACACGTTATGGTCGAGGTCCAATTGGTGGTATCCGTTACTCAGGAACTTCCTCTATTTCAGCCAATGTGGGGCAAGGACGAGGTACTTTGGCGACACCAGACGGCCGAAATGCTGGAACTCCATTAGCTGAAGGATGCTCACCATCTCATAATATGGATCAACATGGACCAACATCTGTTCTGAAATCAGTTTCAAAATTACCAACAGATGAAATTGTTGGTGGTGTATTATTAAACCAAAAAGTAAATCCTCAAACTTTAGCAAAAGAAGAGGATAAGTTAAAATTAATTGCTTTACTCCGTACGTTCTTTAATCGTTTGCATGGATACCACATCCAGTATAATGTAGTTTCTAGAGAAACGCTTTTGGATGCGCAAAAACATCCAGAAAAACACCGTGACTTAATTGTACGTGTAGCAGGCTATTCAGCTTTCTTCAATGTACTATCAAAAGCCACTCAAGATGATATTATTGGACGGACAGAGCATACCCTATAGTAAAGAGGTTTGTTTATGGAATTTATGCTTGATACTTTAAATATAAATGAAATAAAAAAATGGGCTCGAGTGTTACCCCTTGCTGGGGTAACCTCTAACCCAACAATTGCCAAAAAAGAAGGAGAAATCGACTTCTTTAAACGGATTCATGAAGTTCGGGAGATCATTGGCGAAGCTCCTTCTATCCATGTGCAAGTTGTTGCGAAAGATTATGACGGTATTTTAAAAGATGCTGCGAAAATTCGACAAGAATGTGGCGGAAATGTTTTTATTAAAGTTCCGGTTACTCCTGAGGGGTTGGCAGCTATCAAAACATTAAAATCAGAAGGTTATAAGATTACAGCAACCGCAATTTATACTGTATTTCAAGGCCTTTTGGCTATTGAAGCAGGCGCAGATTACCTTGCTCCCTATTATAATCGAATGGAGAACTTGAATATTGATTCAGCACAGGTAATAGCACAATTGGCAGAAGCAATCGAAAAAAATCATTCATCAAGCAAAATTCTAGCAGCGTCCTTTAAGAATGTTGGTCAAGTCAATCGGGCATTCAAAGAAGGAGCACAAGCGATTACTGCTGGAGCAGATGTGTTTGAAGCAGCCTTTGGAATGCCATCAATTGGAAAAGCAGTGGATGATTTTGCAAACGATTGGGCAACCATTCATCATCAGAATATGATTTAATGAAAGGAGAGGAAGATGCGAATTTTTGCAAGTCCCTCACGCTATATTCAAGGTGAAAATGCCTTGTTTGAAAATGCGAAAACGATTCTTGAATTGGGCGATCATCCAATTCTTCTCTGTGACCAACTAGTTTATGAACTTGTAGGGGAAAAATTTGAAAAATATCTCTTGCGGTTTGGATTTGAAGTAATACCTGTCTTCTTTAATGGAGAAGCTTCAGACAATGAAATCAATCGTGTTGTTTCTTTAGGGAAAGAGCAAGGTTGTAACTTGATTATTGGTTTAGGTGGAGGAAAGACTATCGATAGTGCTAAAGCTATTGCCGATCTTTTAAAATCACCAGTTGTGATTGCCCCTACCATCGCTTCTACAGATGCCCCAGTTTCAGCCTTGTCTGTTATTTATACAGATGAGGGTGCCTTTGAGCGCTATATCTTCTACTCTAAAAACCCAGAATTGGTCTTGGTGGATAGCAAGGTGATCTCTCAAGCACCAAAACGCTTACTCGCTTCTGGTATCGCAGATGGCCTAGCAACTTGGGTAGAAGCGCGTGCAGTCCTTCAAGCAAACGGAAAAACTATGTTAGGGAAACACCAAACTCTAGCGGGTGTCGCTATTGCACAACGTTGTGAAGAAACCTTATTTGCAGACGGTCTCCAAGCTATGGCAGCCTGTGAAGCCAAAGTTGTAACGCCTGCTCTTGAAAACATTATTGAAGCTAATACCCTTCTCAGTGGTATTGGATTTGAAAGTGGGGGATTAGCAGCTGCCCATGCCATCCATAACGGCTTTACAGCCCTTACTGGGGACATCCACCATTTGACACACGGTGAAAAAGTAGCCTACGGAACGCTCGTTCAATTGTTCTTGGAAAACCGTCCTAAGGAAGAATTGAATAAATACATTCGTTTCTATCAACAAATCGGTATGCCAACGACTCTGAAAGAAATGCATCTTGAAACTGCAAGTTATGAAGATCTTCTCAAGGTTGGCCAACAGGCCACCATCGAAGGAGAAACCATCCATCAAATGCCATTTGAGGTGAAGGCTTCTGATATTGCCCAAGCTATCGTAGCAGTAGATGCCTACGTTCAAGGTTTAGACTAAATCAATATCTGTCATTCACCGAGAATGTATACAAACCAAGAACTCCCATACCTTGTGGTAATGGGAGTTCTTTTTCTATTTTCTTCTTTTTGGATCTGTTTGTTTAAAGATCAGGTATAAAATTCCGGCAGGCAGGAAGCAGAAGAGCCACATGACATCGAGTCCCTTGCTTTTACTGCTAGAGGTCGTTGTTTTAGACTCACTTACAGCCACTCCCGGTTTAATGCTTGGAGATACCTGTTGCAAGCCGTTCTGAACGACTAGGCGGTTGTCTTCCAGTTTAAGGGCTGGCTTCGTCCCCTTCTTAACGGTCGCATAGAAGTCTTGCTTCAAGTGAATTGTCTTCCCGTCGATGGTATGATCGCCTGCAGAAAGGATTTTTTTATACTGGTAGTCTGCGAACATTTTCTCAGCCAAGGTATTCCCGATTTGATTGCGGTAACTTTCGGCGATCTCGACATCGTAGTTTCCAACCCCCAAAATGACTTCGATAATCCGCTGTTTACCCCGCTTGGTTGTCGCGGTGTAGTTGTAGTCAGCAGTTGGGCTGGATCCAGTTTTGAGTCCATCTGTCCCTTTGAGGGCGAACTTTCCACCTTCGAGGGAAGTATTGTAGTTATCATAGCTTTGCTCGTAGGGGGTTCCTTCCATGATCTTAGTGTGAGCTTGCTTGGTGTATTCCAACATTTCTGGCAGGTCGTTTACGATGTGATAAGCCAGAATAGACATGTCCCGCGCTGTAATTTCGTTATTCGCATTGACATCGTAGCGCTGAGGATTGTAGTAGCCCTGAAGGACCGAGATCATCGCTCCATTTGGATTGTGCCATTTGGTATGGCTCATCCCCATTTCTTGCGCGTACTGATTCATTAAGTCCAAAAACTTATCGGGATCATTGTCCGTAACAGCGTTTGCGAGCATAATCACGGCCGCACTAGAAGATGGAACAAAGAGCATCTTGATCAATTCAGATACCTTGTAGTCAACACCAGCTACAATAGGTGAGTTACTTAAAAGATTGTTTTCCGAGATGGCTTGGTCTGCCTCTGTTGCTGTAACCACGGTATCGTACTTGATCTTGCCTTCTTTAAGGGCCCGAAAGACCACATAGGCACTCATGAGCTTGGCCATACTTCCGGAGTCCCGGACCGTGTCGATATTGTCTCCGTACAATATAGCTCCAGTATTGGCGTCGATGACGATGTCAGCCTTAGGCTTGTAAAAATCGTCCAATACCAGTCCAGCATCAGCTGCGATTTTCATGACATCTTCTTGCTGGTAGATGTCGTCCGCAAAAGCAGTGGAAATAGGGCCTAATGCCAAGACTCCTACAAGGAGGGACAAGAGGTTGCGTTTAAGTCGTTTGTGTAAATGTCTCCCATAATTCATAGATTCCATTATATCATACAGGCCAGGGATTCAACTTGAAAAAATTTTAAAAAAAGAAGAAATTGAAAAAATAGAATAATTTCGCAGTAAAAGCGTTTACATTTCTTTGGAAAGTGCTATAATTTAAATTGAGTATAACATTTTTTACAATGAGGTGATTTATATGAACAAAGGGAAGGTACTCTTAGCTACCAGCGCTCTGCTTTTATCAGCTGGTGTACTGGCAGCCTGCTCAGGAGGGAAATCTGGAAGTTCTGGCGATCAGACTTTTAGCTATGTCTATACCCAGGATCCAGATACTCTCGACTATTCGATTTCTAATAAAAAATCGACTTCCGAGTTTACAGGAAATGCGATAGATGGCTTGTTGGAAGTGGACAAGTACGGGAACTTGATCCCATCGCTTGCTAAAGACTGGACTGTTTCCAAGGATGGCTTGACCTATACTTATAAACTCCGCAAAGGGGTCAAATGGATGACTGCTGAAGGGGAAGAATATGGAGAAGTCAAGGCCAAAGACTTTGTCACAGGTCTCAAACACGCGGCAGACAAGAAATCACAAGCGATTTACTTGGTCCAAAAATCTGTCAAAGGCTTGGATGATTATGTTTCAGGGAAGACATCTGATTTCTCAACTGTTGGAGTGAAAGCTATTGACGATTACACGGTCCAATATACCTTAAGCCAACCAGAAAGTTTCTGGAATTCCAAGACCACGATGGGGATCTTGATGCCGGTCAATGAAGAATTCCTGAAATCTAAAGGAGATGACTATGGTCAAGGAACTTCTCCGTCTAGTATCCTTTACTGCGGTCCTTATTTGATCAAATCCATCACTTCTAAATCTTCTGCGACCTTGGAAAAGAACCCAACATACTGGGATGCGGATAATGTTAAGATCAGTAAAGTCAAGCTGACCTATTATGATGGACAAGACTCAGAATCCTTGATTCGTGGATTTGACAAAGGCGACTATACGGTTGCCCGTGTCTTCCCAAGTGGCTCCAACTATAAGAGTGTAGAGAAGAAGCACAAAGACGATATCGTCTTTAGTGACCAAGGTTCATCTACCTACAACCTTTCCTTCAACATTGACCGTCAGTCTTATGAAATTACAGCCAAGACCACAGATGCTCAAAAGACTTCGACCAAGAAAGCAATTTTAAATAAGGACTTCCGTCAAGCCATTATGTTTGCCTTCAACCGTAAGGCATACGTAGCTCAGGCGAACGGGGAAGCTGCTGCCAATAAGGTCATCCGTAATACCTTTACGCCACCAAACTTTGTCCAAATCAATGGCCAACAATTTGGGGATGCAGTAGAAAAAGACTTGGAAGCTTATGGGGATGAATGGAAAGGGGTCTCTGTCGCAGATGGAAAAGATACCCTCTACAATCCAACCAAGGCCAAAGAAGAGTTTGCCAAAGCCAAGGCAGACTTGCAGGCTCAAGGAGTTGAATTCCCAATTCATTTGGACCTTCCAACTTCCTCAACTTATACAGAAGGAATCAAACAAGCCCAATCCTTCAAACAGTCGATCGAGTCAACTTTAGGAGCAGAAAATATTGTTATTGATCTGAAAATGATCTCAGATGATGACCTGCAACGGGTTACCTACTTTGCTGAAAATGCATCGCAACAAGACTGGGATTTGAACAATAACTTGGGTTGGGGACCAGACTATACGGACCCATCTTCTTACATCGACATCACTAGTGGTAAATCTGGCGAAAATGCCAATGCCTACTTTGGATTCGATGCTGGTACGGATAATGCGGCCGCAAAAGCAGCTGGCTTTGATGAATACGATCAATTAATTGAGGATGCTCAAAAAGAAACCACAGATGTGAACAAGCGTTATGAAAAATATGCTGCCGCTCAAGCTTGGTTGACCGATAGTGCCCTCTTGATTCCGATCCATTCAGATGGGGCTTCTCCAGGCGTCCGTAAGACTGTACCATACTCTGCAGCCTTTGCTTGGACAGGCCACAAGGGTCAATCTTTCAACTATAAATATTTAGAAGTTCAAGACAAGGTCGTATCGGCTAAAGACTACGACAAAGCGCGTGATCAATGGAAGAAAGAAAAAGAAAAATCCAATAAAAAAGCGCAAGAAGAACTTGAAAAGCATGTAAAATAGACTTTTCTTGAAGAAAACAGGAAGGAGGCTGGGACAAAAGTCCTAGCCTCTCAATTGTTTTTGGATTGTCGAGCAAGAC
>ERZ827496.3983-NODE-3983-length-12021-cov-5.087164_pt1 | contig 12021 bp, 10 predicted proteins | sample MGYA00519769_ERZ827496 | MGnify/ENA primary metagenome ERZ827496 (study PRJEB31778, sample SAMEA3449327) | human gut metagenome | biome: human gut; feature: human-associated habitat; material: faeces | place: United Kingdom | collected 2010/2012 ...
ATATCTCCTAAAATCGCTCCGTACATATATGCCTCCAATCCCCGGATTACTCCGGCACCTCTCTTTCTTTGTTACAATATGAGTATAATTGAAGGACATCTTCATATGGTCGCTGTTCGGGCGACACTTTTAGAAAATAAAAATGCCGGTGCAATATTGCATCGACACTAATATCCCTAACATTTTTCATTTTGTGCTAACCATACAGGCGTACCATATTTTTTCCTTGCCACATCACAGATTGCCATCAAAGCATAATAATTTACTCGATTAGGATAATGCACAGCAGGGTGATAATAATCAAGCACCAATGTATCCTTCCAAAGTGCCAACATATTATCCCATGTATCATCATTCTGTAATTCTTCTCCTAATACAAGTTTCAATAGACTGAGATTATTCCCACATACAATGATATCAGGTTGTATAATTTCCAATTCACGCTTTATTTCCAGCCTGTCTTCAATTGCGTATTTTTTCAAATCTTCATATTCAGATTCGCTTCCGCCATTGCTTTTTTTCACATTGACCACTGCAATCCGGTCAATTATTGCTTTTTCCTTAGAACGTAATACTTCATCGTCATACTCACAGATATTATCGTTAAATGCATTATGTATTGCCTGTGTCCATATTGCTACCTTTCTCCACATAGTCCATGGACGTTCACAATCATGCAAATCTTCTACCAGATTATAACCGTTTTCATTAGAAGTGTATGCTTCCTTTAAGAAATAACATACTCTTGGTGTATGCTGTGCTTCCCATTTTTCCTCACACACTATGCCATCTCTAATAAAACGCTTATATCCGTTATTTTTATGTTTTTCTTCCCAATCGTCCATTAAAAGTTTTATATCTGTCTCTCTACTCATGAATATTTTCTCCTATACTCCAAGAATTTCATTCGTATACTTAAATAATGTCACATTCAGCTGCATAATATCATACTGCTTATCTATAATAGCTTTCTGTACAATCAAATCAACCTTGCTGCTTGGGCTGAATGCCCAGTCCGCTCTGGCAAGCAAGTCTTTTGACTGTTCCAAATCAAGCTGCAGTGCAATACAGAGTGCCATTACTGTCTTTTTCTTTGGATGATAATTCTGGTCACACTGAATCTTCGAAAAATGTTTCCTGTCAAGGTTTGCCCGTTTCCACACATCCTTATTATCAAGATGTGCTTCATCAATCAACTCAAATAATTTGTCATGAAAGGAAACCCCTATATTTGCCAGCTGATCTTCCAAAGAAATATTTTCTAACGGCATGAGCAACTCTGTCATGCCCGTATCTGTCATTTTCTCAAGTGGATAGCTGTCTTCTTCTCTTTGAAGCATTTCTTCATTGAAATCTTCTTCTGCCAATTCTTTTATACGAGTACTTCTTCTGCTCCTTAACGGATACTCTTTTCTATGGATTTCTCTGACGTAATTAGCATCAATATAAGAAGCAATATCCCCAACAATCTGACCGGACAACTGGAAAGATCTTTTATCAAACACTACCAGTATGATTTCCATTTCATTTTCTGTAAGAAACTGGCTGAATACTGACACAGCAATCTGTAATGCTTTGTCCTTCGGGAATCCATATACTCCTGTCGAAATCAGGGGAAATGCTATACGCTCACACTCAAGTTCCAATGCTTTCTGTAATGATTTTCGATAACAATTCTCAAGGATTTCAAATTCATGATTCTTTCCATCTGTCCATACCGGCCCTACTGTATGAATAATATATTTTGCCTTTAGATTATATGCACCGGTAACAGCAATATCACCTCTTGCAATCTTGCCGATGCCTGCTCTTTCTGCGAGAAGCTTTTCTTTTCCTGCAGCCTCATATATTGCCAAGTCCGTGCCACTTGCACATATTGGATTTGGATTGGCAGTATTTACGATTACATCTGCTTTTATCTTTGTTATATCGTTGCGGACAATCTTAAACGGCATTGTAGCACCTCCTTATCCATGCCTGTATTACTTTAATATCTTCCTTATCTGTTGAATTCGGATACCTATCATGTATGTCTCACTTTTGATGCTTTCCACATATCACTCAAATCTGGATTATCCAAGAAGAATAATCGAAGTAACAAAAACCAATTTTCACTTCATCGCCAGCATTGACTTTATCATATTTTCCATCAAGCACAGCATTTGCAGTAGGAAGAAGTCCTCGAAATATCTGTTCATTTTCACTTCCCGACAGCGTACCTTTAAAAAGACTATCATACTTATCGCACTGTGCGTTAAAGATTTTTGTTTCGGTTCGATAACTATCCCTTCAATAACTTGGAATGTCAAATTGGCATTTCAAGACCATACCAACTGCTTACTGTTATATTACCCTATTTTTCTCATTATGCCTACTGCTATTTCATGTTCTCACACAATAATGAGGTCACAATCCACGACCTCATCACCTTCATTTAAATTATGTCTCTTTTAGGCAATTTACCTCGGCTTTGTCAACAACCACAATCTGGTCTGCATGTCTGACTGTTTTTAATCTGTGGGCAATCATAATAATCGTTTTTTCCTTTGTAAGTGCATCTACTGCATTCATCAGATCCTTTTCATTCTCCGGATCAACATTGGCTGTTGCCTCATCTAATATGACGATTGGCGCATCCTTCATAATCGCTCTGGCTATCGAAATACGCTGCTTCTCACCACCGGAAAGTGTGGCTCCTCCTTCTCCGATCACTGTGTCATATCCATTCGGAAGTTTGCTGATGAAATCGTGACAGCACGCTTTCTTTGCCGCTTCCACCACTTCCTCATGGCTTGCATCCTGACGTCCGAATTTAATATTATTCTCAATGGTATCTGCAAACAAATACACAGACTGAAATACAAATGAAAAATTACGCATCAGACTGTTCATGCTGTAGTCTTTTACATTCACGCTTCCAAGTGTCACTTCCCCGGAATCCACATCCCAGAATCTGGCAATCAGATTGCAAAGTGTTGATTTTCCTCCACCAGACGGTCCAACGATTGCTGTCGTCGTTTTCTGCGGAATAGAGAGCGATATATCATCAATGATCTTCCGTTTGTCATAAGAAAACGAAACATTAGAAAGTCTGATATCGTAATTTTCCGGCTGTATTTCTTTACCGTCGATATCCATGGTATCCAGCTCCAATATTGCATTTGCTTTATCTACACATACGCTTACCACATGTAAAAGAGATGAATAATTTCCTGCACATTCCAGACTGGCATAAAGCATAAATGCTGAAATTGTCATACCGATCGCATAGACCGCACTCATAGTTCCATTAATATAAAAATATGCACTGCAAGCCACGATCACAGCACCTGTAATTTTGGTTATCACACTTTGCAGAAAATGATAGGGCACAAACAGCATTTCCATCTTTGTATTGATCTTTTCACATGCTTCATTTGCATCATTTAATCTTTTCGCCTGTTTTCCAAGCAGGTTGTATGATTTAACTTCTGATATTCCCTGCAGATACTCCATGATCTGGTTTACAAGCTCTGTATCGCATACCACTTTTTGCTCTGAATCTTTTTTACCCGCATTCTGCATCACAGAATTGACCCCAAAGAAAATAAGTACTCCTGCTGCAGCGATCAGTCCGATTCTCCAGTCAAAAATAAACAGCATAAGAATGATCATTGATGTTTCCAGAATTCCCTGCATGGTCAGCATAACCACTCTCGCAGCCACATCGCCAAGTATTTCCATTGTATTGGTTGTAATGGAAGAAATTTCCCCGATACTATTGGAATTGAAATACCCCATCGGCAGATATCGCAGATGTTCTGCAATCTTGATTCTCATAAAAGCACTTGCATTATATCCTCCCTCTGTCTGAAGCACTGTAGAGTATCTCTTGCAGATTACGTCGACTACAATTGCAAGAACCATAATCGCAACGGAGCCTCCAATATATTTTCCTGTCGGTTTCCCACTCAGCAGACCAATCAGTATGTACATAATAGCCGGAATCTTCATTGCTGAGGCAAGAGCCTCTATGAGTCCGATCACTATCGACAGTTTAAATTTATTGCCATTTTCCCTGCCTGAAAAACGAAAGAATTTTGCCAGAATCCCAAACATATCATTCTCCCTCCTTCACAGTATCTTTTACAGAAATATGGGCATTCCACATTTCCTTATAAAGCGGGCATGACACCAGAAGTTCCTCATGTGTGCCATGTGCTGTTACATTTCCATCATTTACAACAAAGATCTGGTCACTGTCCTTAACGGTAGAAAGCCTGTGCGCTATCACAATCAGAGTCTTCCCTGCGACCAGTTTTGCGATAGAATTCTGCAGAATTGCCTCATTTTCCGGATCTGTGTAGGCAGTTGCCTCATCAAGGATCACGATCGGAGCATCCTTTAACATTGCTCTTGCAATGGAGATACGCTGCCTCTCGCCACCTGACAGATGTCCTCCTGCACCTCCTACAACCGTATCAAATCCATTCTCCAACTGCATGATAAATTCATAGCATCCACTTTTCTTTGTCACCTCGATGATCTGTTCATCTGTAGCATCCGTATTTCCCTGTCTGATATTTTCACGGACTGTTTCATTAAACAGATAATTGTCCTGTGCAACATATGCAATTTTCCGATTAAAATCTGCAAGCGACATTTCTTTGACATCAACTCCACCGATTTTAATACTTCCGGAATCCACATCCCACAGGGACGCAATCAGCTTTGCGATGGTCGACTTGCCGCTTCCGGAAGGTCCTACGATTGCATTTACCGTTCCTGCTTTCAGCTCCATAGTTACTCCGTGCAGGATTTCTTTGTCGTGATAACCAAATCTGACATCTTCAAGAGTAACGGAGTTATCTTTTGGAACACTTTTACTTTTCTCTGGACGTTCAAGCTCCGGCTGTTCCAGAATTCCTGCCACTTCACCAACAATCACTCCGATCTTGCCAAGATCATCTGTATAGGAACCCACTGTGATCAACGGTCCAACGATTCCAAGTGATAAAATAATGCAGATGACAAAATCTGAAATCGCAAGTGTTCCATTGGCTACATAATGTGCCCCAAACGGCAATACCGTAAGAAGCGTATAAGGTGTGACCACCATCATCAGTCCATGAAAGATCGAGCACCGTTTCATCCAGGAAATAAAGGAATCTGCATAAGCCATAGCCGCCTTTGTAAATTTTGCATAAGAACTTTCTGTCTTTCCAAATGCCTTGATCACTTCGATTCCGTCAATATATTCCACTGCCGCATCATTCAGATCTTTTGTTGTCTGAACCGTTCTCTCGAAGCTTGGTTTATAATCCAGCATCATTCCAAAATAGGAAAGAAATCCCACTATAACCGGCACCAATGACCAGAGTGCCAGTCTCCAGTCTGTCAGGAAGAAATAAATCAAAATCACAATCGGTGCCAGCAGATTGGACGTGAATTCCGGGACAATATGCGCCAGTGTTGTCTCGATACTGTCGATTCTTTCCACCATAATATTTTTAAATGTACCGGAAGGTGTGTCTTTCACATAGCCAAGAGGTACCCGCGCCAGCTTGTCACAGCAGGATTTTCTTATATTTGCAAGTACTGCAAACGTTGCTTTATGTGACAATGCTGTCGAAAGTGAATGAAGCAGTTCTGCAATGATAAACGATAATGCAATCAGAACCGCTTTTGCAAGATATATTTCAAACTCCTTTTCACCATTTAAAAACAGCTTTACTACATCTGCAATAATAAAATACGGCAAAATCTTAAAAATCACATTCCCTATTGCAAGTAACACACTCCACACATAGGCAATTCTTTTTTGTCCGGCCCACGTCAGGATCCAACTAACTGCCGACTTCTTTTTTTCTTTCACATCTGTTCACTCCTTACGTTCGTTTTATTGTTTCGTTTTATTGTTTTACCTTCTGTTAGTTCTCACTAACCAGCATATAATAAAATAGGTGGTCTACTGGCATCAACCACCTGATATTATTATCCTGTCTGAACTTTATTCAGAAATCCAGAACCTGCAACACACATAACCTATTCAGAATTCCTGCATCAGTTATACTGGAAATTCAATATTCCACAATCGTTCCCAGCCACCTGTATTGAATTCTTTCAGTTGATGTACATTTTTCTTTGCAGTCTCCCTGTCTATATCATGCTCAATGATCTGAAATACTGATGAAAAAAATCCCGTATAGATCATATGCATAAGGCTTTCCTCTACAATCGGTATTTTTACACCGTTCTCTTTCATCTTTTCCATATAATTCAAGCTGGACTTCATTTCCCGCTCTACCATATTGTGTATGAATAGTTCAAATTTTCCACTGTCTCCGCATTTCAACAATAATCTGAAATTATCATAATGATCATAGATATAATCAACCATCTGCTCCATCCCATCACTGGATGTATCCGACATATTCCTTGTCTGATCACTGGCAGAAAGCTTTTCAAACTCCTCAACGATCTGGTCATAAATCTGATAAATATGTTCCATATAAGGATCCGTCAGTGCATCAAAAAGTGCCTCTTTCGTCGGATAATATTTGTAAAATGCGCCAGTAGTAAGCCCTGCATCTTTTACAATATTTCTTAAAGATGCTCCTGTCAAACCATCTTTCAGAAAATGTTTTCTGGCTGTATCTAATATGTTTTTCTGTGTATCTTCTGCTTTCGTCGACATTCTTTTCGTATCCTCTAAAGTTCTTTCCAAAAATATAACAGTGCTATATAGCACTGTTATATTTTAACTCATTACAGGAATTTGTCAAGTCTGCTGTTTCGATTTTTTATTTTCCCGTGTATTCAATTTTCACTTAGCAGATGCATCTGTAGTTTGATTTTGCCGTCGTCACACCACATGATTCTCTTCAGCATCTTTCCTTTTGACCAATATAAACTTTTCATTGCTATATATAAGAACGGAACCATGATTTTGCGTGTTGCCTTTCCAATTTGTACAAACTGTCCACCATCAAAAAATACATGCTTTAACGGTATTTTTGCCTATGTCAGAAATGCCATGGCAAGATCTGCACCAATCGAAGATGCAACTACAAGTTCTATTTCTTTGATTCCATGTTTAAGCCTCCTCTTCGACTTTTTCAAAATCTACTGTCAGTTCCTTCATAGAAATTTTTACCACCTTAAAACCATACTGCAAAAGTTCCTTTTTGAATGTAAGGAACGAATGATCTATAGGCACTCCGGCAATGTTTTCAATTTCAGCAAAAGTCAACTTGAAATCGTCTGTTTTATTTTTATTGATTCACTTCCATAAAGGATTATATTTGCTCATAATTATCATTCATCTACTTTCCAAAACTATTTACAATATCCTTTACCATCAGTCAGATTTACTCCACTTGCCACAACACTTTCCCTGGATAAAATATTTTCTTATCTTCTCCATTCCTTCTGCATCCATCTGATACTGATCTGCAATAGTTCCATTTTCAAAATGAATGACATCAGTGCAACACTCTATAATCAGTTCCAAATCATGTGTGATCACATAAACCGAAATTCCGGTATCCCACACTTCTCTTAGAACCTCTGCAACCTCCAGCATATGCTTATGATCAAGACCACTGGTTGGTTCATCCAAAAACAGCACAGAGCGCCCGGAGGCAATTGCAGATGCGATAGCCGCCCGCTGCTTCTGACCTCCGGAAAGTGACATTGGATGACGGTCTTTGACTTTTATCAGATCCAGCATATCAAGAAATTTGTCTGCTTCTTTCTCATTTTCTTCTTTCATGCTAATCATAACTTCATCCTGTATTGTCTCTGTAAAAAGCTGATGATTCACTTCCTGCATAACCATATAACAGGCTTTCAGCCTTTCTTTTGGTCTGTAAGTTTTTCCATTCCAGATGATTGTGCCACATTGTTTTTCCAAACCACAGAAACAACGGGAAAAAGTAGATTTTCCAGCTCCATTATTGCCCGTAATTGCGACAATCCGATTTGCCGGAATCTCACATTCTCTGATATATAAAATCTGTGGACCATTCTTATATGCAAAATTAAAATCATGAAGTTCCATTGTGGTTCTTTCTGATATCAACATCTCTGGCATAAGGAGATTTTCCAGAACATAAGCCCGCAGTCCCATCTCTCCTCGCTTTTCTTCTGTCAGATTTTCAAACTCTGTGGCTGAATAATCCTGAATAATCTGTCCCTCTTTCATATAAATAAACCGATCCGCCAGCCCACGCAGATAATACAGGCGATGCTCCGATATAATAATCGTTTTTCCCTGTTCCTTCCAGTGGGCGATTATTCTTCGCAGATCCATGATTGAAGCTGCATCCAGATTAGAAGAGGGTTCGTCCAGGACAAAAATATCCGGTTTCATAATAGAAACCCCTGCACAGGCAATCTTCTGCTTCTCTCCACCTGAAAGCTGAAAAATATTGCGTCCAATCAATTTTTTCAGATGCAGCTCCTGAATTGTAGCCTGCAATCGATCTTTGATTTCTTCCTTTGGCATTCCAAGATTTTCACATCCAAAAGTAATCTCGCTTGTTGTGTCTACATTAAAAAACTGTGACCGTGGATTTTGAAAAACACTTCCAACAATTTTTGCTGTATCATACAGTGGCTGCTGCGAAACATTTATCCCATTTATCCATATCTCACCAGTTAATTTTCCTTCATAATAATGTGGAATCAACCCATTGATCATTCGAGTGAGTGTTGTTTTTCCACAACCGCTCTCCCCACATAGCACAATAACCTGACCATCTTCTATCTCCAGATCAATATCCCGGATTCCCACAGAATATTCATTATTTTCTCCATATGTAAATGTTGCATGATCTATTTTTATCATAATGTACTACCTCAAAAAACAATATACTGATGCAAAAAGAACAATATAAAGCATGCAAAGCAAACAACAATGGCAATAAAATCCTGTACATGAAAGCCAATCTCGCAGACATTGGTTCTTCTGACCGGTGCACCAAGTCCCCTTGTTAGAGCTGCTGCAGACAGCTCATCACCAATTTTTATTACGGATACCATCAATGGTATCAGCCGGTATTCAATCATAAGGAATGGATTTTTACCACCAAAACGGATATTTCTCATTTTCATTGCATCCCGGATTGCCTGATATTCTTCCTTGATTGTAGGAAAGAAACGGAAAATAACTGACAACGGTATTATGATTTTTTCTGTGACATGCATCCGCTCCATTGCACTGATAAACTCACTTACAGATGTAGAAGAAATCAGATATGCGCCTGTCATAATTCCCGGTGCAAAACGCGTCATAATTGATGTTGCTGCCAATATCAGAAAAGAAATCATACCACTCCAAACATTCAATGCCAGCCGCTCCAGTACAAAGCATACCGCATAGAGAACTGCATATTTACCGGCTGTTTTGAATTTGTGCTCTGACAAAATCAATGCAAATGGTATAAGGCTTAGTATTGGTTTCACTATATTCATGATTCCATCATTGCTGGTACTGAACATCAATGTTGTAATCGTTATAAGCATAAACAATTTTGTTCTAGGATCTAAAACAATTCCATTTCTGCTGTCAACAGTAGCAGATAATATCTCATCCATTACACGATTCCTGCTTTTACAAAGTGTTTTTTGAGCAACGCTTTTCCAATCATTCCTCCAATGATTGCGCAGATAAAGATACCTGCAATCACAAGAACAATGCTCCACATAGGCATGACAGCCATTACTTTATCTGCATACTCTTTACCAAAACTGGCTGCGAAGCTGGCTCTTGAATCTTCTACCATGAAGTACATTGGAATATATGTACCAACCATCCAGAGACTGAATACTGCATATCCAATCAGGCTCCTTTTAACACTTTTATAATTGCCAAATTTCAGAATCAAATCTCCCAGCAGCCCAAAGATAAGCCCCAAAGGTACACCCCAATATCCCATTCCGGTAAGTCCCATCAAAAGGCCACTCAGAATTGCCATCAGCGTTACCATACCAAACTTCTTTACCCTTGTCAGGAATAACATAAATGGAATTCCTGTGATCAGTGTCCACAATGCACCAAGAATCGGAAGAAATATCGGAACAAAGCCAATCGGAATTGCCACACAACATCCGAGTACAAAATAAAGGACTGTGAAAAGTCCCAGATTAATCAGGTCCTTCGCCTGTAATTTGTTATTCATACAGAATACCTCCCTTGTATAATTAGCTCTATCTAACTACTCCATAAAATACCATATGTTTTGTTATATCTCTACAACCAAATATCATTTTAGCTCCAAACAGCATTGGGTTTTATTGTTGACTCTGCTCTCTTCAAATCCTATAATATTATCTGTTACAGGGCAAAAGTACTTATATCAGGGAGATCTTCTATGAAAATTAACGACGTGATCAAAAAATGTATCAAAATACCAGGTATATCCATAAAACAGGCTGAATATAGTATGGAGCTTATATTAAATACGAAGGAAGGTAAAGGTTCGATGACCTTTTTTTCACTTTTTCCCGGTCTGTCTCTGGCATATATTTTTATAAATTCTCCAACCTGGACGGCTCCCGACCTTCGATCAGACAGCTCCATTACAAAAGGTCCATTGCTTCTTAACTATTGTGTGACAGGTCGTTGTGAAATGATCCTGAACAACAAAAATTTTGTCTACATCAAAGACAGAGAACTTTCTCTCACAGAATGCTTCGCCCAAAAAGAATATGTTTATCCAAAGCGCATCTATGAGGGGCTTGAATTCTTTATTGATATAGATACATTTACTTTAGAAAATACATGGGTACAAAATGAATTTAGCATTGATTTCAGAAAAATCTCAGAGATGTTTTGTCCTCATGGAAGCACTTATATATCGACAGCGACCCACGAAACTGAGGAAATTCTCAAAAAACTATGGGAATTATATGATTTTCCGGCCTCTTTTGCAGTCATTCAAATGAAAATATATACGCTCGCTTTATTCTCAGTACTACAAAATTTGGAGGCTATCCCTAAGTCTCAGGCCTGCACTTTCTTTACTGAATCTCAGGTTAATATTGCTAAAAAGGTCGAAAATATCATCACCTCAGACCTAAGGCTGCATCATCCTGCGTGGGAATTGGCTGAATATTTTTCTATCAGCGAAACCAGTCTAAAAAATTATTTTCGCGGTGTTTACGGACAGAATATTTCTGTCTATCTGCGTGAAATGCGTATGAATAAAGCAGGCGAACTGCTTGCCTCAACACGACTGTCTGTAGCTGAGATTGCAGCACAGGTCGGATATCTGAATCAGAGCAAATTCGCCTCTGTGTTTAAAAAGCATTTTGGTGTATCACCTTTGGAATATCGCCGCACCAGACATTTAGACTCCTAAACTCTCCATTTTGTTGCCTCTCTTCTTTCAACAATAAAATGACGATAAATCCCATCCTGTCTCACAAGTTTTTCATGTATTCCCTGCTGTACGGTTTTCCATTCTCCAGAGCGAAAATCCGTTCAGCTTTCTGTACTGTTTTTAGGCGGTGTGCAATCATAATAACAGCTTTATCATTTGTCAGGTACCACCCACTGGTCATTAAAATAACAAATTACATATAATCAAACTTCTTCCGAAGATATATTCTGAGTAGCATGATACCCATATTAATGAGTATAAATAGCAAAATCAAATTCACTGGCAGATATTTTCTAGTTACATCTCCAAGCACTGTTATTCCTGAAAGACTTCCAATTAAAAACATCTGTGAAATTTCATCCCACATTTTTTTGTATCGTTTTATTGCTTCTATAATCATTACTATCATAATTGCCAATATAAAAATTATAGCTACGATTGCCAAAATCCTGATAACCCAGGCTTCTCCCCCCGTATAAGCTATTTTTTGATTGAACCCATTATCATAAGTCGGATATACCAACCATTCACAAAATCGAACATACCATGTGAATGGAATCCTAAAAAAATCTATGAAATCATGCTGAAAAGCACCATTCTGTATGATTGCAAACAGGATTACTGTAATGTATCCTATTCCCCAGAAATATTCTGC
>ERZ827496.3984-NODE-3984-length-12019-cov-4.386911_pt1 | contig 12019 bp, 9 predicted proteins | sample MGYA00519769_ERZ827496 | MGnify/ENA primary metagenome ERZ827496 (study PRJEB31778, sample SAMEA3449327) | human gut metagenome | biome: human gut; feature: human-associated habitat; material: faeces | place: United Kingdom | collected 2010/2012 ...
CCACAACACGCAGCTCGCCGTCCGCATAGGGAACCTCCCAACTGGCGCGGTAGTCCACGACGGCCCTGCGGCCCAGACTTTTGCCGTTGAGGAAGAGTTCCGCATCAGGCTGATTGGTGTAGGCGAAGACGGTCTGCATCTGGCCGGGAATGCCCTGCCAGGCAAAGCGCTGCAGCCAGGTCTGCTCATCTCCCGTCGCCAGCTTCACAAATGGTGCCTGCGTCCACATGGCCTTGCGCATGTAGTACAGGGGCTTGGGATAACCGGCCAGATCCATCATGCCGGCTCGGGAAATACGAATGGGCCAGCCGGGACATTCCCCCAGAAAATCGATGCCCGTCCACAAAAATTGACCGCAGATGTAGTCGTTGTCTCGAACGGCCTTCCAAGCCTGCACGTCATGGCTATTCTCGCTGCCGTAGATCACGCGGCCTGGAAAACGCTGGTGATCCTCCGCATAGAACTTTTCGCGATAGTTGTAACCAGAAACGTCCAATGCGTCGGCAAAGCCGGTGCGGGTAGACAACTCAGGAAAAGACATGGCGCTAGTAACAGGACGGGTGCGATCCACATTGTGAACGATCTCCGTCAGCTCCCGCGCCAGCACCGCCAGACGGCCCGCATCTGGTTTGCGCACATCGTACATACGCTCGGCGGCAGGTTTATTGGCATCGTTATTGCCAAGCACTTCCTGAAAAAGTGGCGTGACATAGGGATCATTGGGATAATCGATCTCATTGCCGATGGACCAGAGGATTATGCAGGGATGGTTGCGATCTCTTTTGACCATGCCTTCCAGATCAGCCTTGTGCCATTGAGGAAAATCCTCTGCATAGCCGAAGTGCTTCGGCGGATAGACATTGTGACCGTGCCACCATTTGTTTTTGGAGCCCTCCCATTCGTCGAAGGCCTCATCCATGACCAGCAGCCCCATCTCGTCGCACAAATCCAGTAGATGTGGATCGGGGGGATTGTGAGCCGTTCGCAACGCATTGACGCCTGCCGCCTTGAAGAGAAGAAGACGTCGCGCCCAAACCGCTTTGGGCACGGCCGCCCCCAGCGCACCTGCGTCATGATGAACGCAGACCCCCTTCAATTTCATAGACTGTCCGTTCAGGTAGAAACCTGTGTTGCCGTCAAAACGGATAGTTCGCAGTCCGATACGCACATCCCTCACGTCGGTTGCTCGGCCGCTCTTCAGAACGGAACCAGTCAGTCTGTACAGCACGGGCGTATCCGGCGACCAGAGTTGAGGCCGACAAACGGTCAATTGGAGTTCACCGGTTTCCCCCAGAGTTTGACCCGTAGCCACCTCCCGGCCAGAGGAATCTGTCAGGGAAAAGGCTGCACCGTCGCCGCCCAGAGTTTCGTACCGAATAGAGACCTTGGCTTTTTCCTCGTCGGCAGACAAAGCGTAGGCAAAGATACCGTCTACGGCAAAACATATGGGGTCGCTGATCTCCAACAGCACGTCACGATAGATGCCGCTGCCGGTGAACCAACGGGAATCCGCCACTTCATTGTGCTCCACGCGGACGCAAAGCACGTTCTCGCCGGGACGGACAAAAGAGGTGATATCATGAGTAAAGGTAGCATAGCCGTATGGACGTTCGCCAAGGTAGTTACTGTTGATCCATATGCGGGCATGTTTATACACGCCGTTGAAGGTGATACGTACTCGCTGACCCGTCACACTTTCCGGCATGGTGAAGTGCTTGCGATACCAGGCGGTGCCGCCCGGCAAATAGCCTGTGCCGCTAGCGTTGCAGAGATCAAAGGGATGCTCCACTGACCAGTCATGGGGCAGCGTCACTAAACGCCAGGCACTGTCATCATAGCCCATAAAGTCAGCAGTAGAATCGTCGCCCAGATGAAAGCGCCAATTGGCGTTCAGAAGCATCGTCTTGCTCATGGTGCTATTCCTCCCGGTGAAAAATTGGCCCGCAGGGGGAAGTTCCTGCGGGCTGGGATCTGCATGGAAGTTGAGGTGTAGGGAAGGCGTCAAAAACACCTTCCCTACCGCTTGGGACAAACTGGCTTATTTGCCGTACACGGCGTCCATCTGGCGCTGGATCTCAGCCATAACGGTTTCATAGCCAGCAGCTTTCAGCGCATTGCGGAACTCTTCAACGAAAGCTTCAGGTTCGCTCTGTTCCATACCGAATACAATCTGAGGCATGTAAGTGTTATAAACGTTGCTCAGATTGTCGATGTAGGGCTGCACGTCGGACAGGTCGAACACTACCTGGCCATAGGGATAAGTGATAGCCTTCTCTGCATAAGTGGCATACAGCGCATCGATCACGTCCCAGTCGCGGTCAGAGGCGCGGAGACCCAGATCGTCGTTGCGACCCCACCACCAGTTCAGCGACACACCGTGGATGGAATCCTCGAAGCCTTCCGGACGAACCAGATAGCCATTCTCATCCAGTGTGTACTGCTCGCCTTCGATGCCGTACATCATCAAACGGTAAAGCTCCTTGTCATTACGCAGCAGGTCATAGACCATCAGCGCGCGCTCAGGATTCTTGGAGGTGGCGGCCACAGCCATGGCACCGTGGGTGATGTTCAGCGAAACCAGATTGCCCATTTCTTCACCAAACCAGAAGAAGCGAAGATCGGAGCCGGGCTGGGCCTTATCCATTTCAGTGCGATAGCCGGTCCACGTTTCAGTATGATGCTGACGAGAACCAGACAGACATTCCTTCATTTCCTGCACCTGATCGCCGGAGTAGTTCAGCACGTCGGAGCGCCAGTAGCCAGCGTCTGCCCAAGTCTTCATGGTCTTGGCGAAGTTCACCAGCTCGTCGCCCTCCAGATAGTAGTTGCTCAGCTGATAGGGATTCTCGGCGGATTCACCGTAGAACAAGTCCACGCCAAGGCCCTCGATATAAATATTGGTGGTGTGGCTGGTCTGCCAGCCGCCGGCCATCTGCTGGCTGTAGGAGGAACCGGAACCGTCGGCATCCCACGGAATGACACCTTCCTTGTTGTCCTTCACATACTGCATGTACTTGCCCAGATCCTCCCAGGAATGCACACCGTTTTCCAGACCAGCCTCCGTGGCCCAGTCACCACGATACATGAAGCCGTGATTGGTCCACTGCGCATACTGATCCTCGGGGATCAAGTAAATGCTTCCTTCGTACTTGCACAGCTCCCAATGCTCCTGCGGAACGGCTGCCCAAGTCTGAGGCGCATAGGTTTTCAGCATGTCTTCGCTCAACTCCAGGAAAGCACCTTTCTGGGTGTTAGGCCAGGCGTCCAGCCAGTCGGTGGCGGTGCCGACCAGGTCGATATCGCCGCTCTGGGTGGCCAGCGCAAGGTTGTAGTTGGTGGTCCAGTTGGTCCATTCGATCCACTTGACCTGCAATTCAGCGTTCACCTTTTCGGTCAGGATAGCGTTGATCTTTGCCAGCACTTCATCGGTCTTGTTGGTGGGCTTGTCGCCGGTGACCATGTAGGTGATGACAACGTGCTCGGAGGTGTCGACAGCTTCGTCGGCCACAGCGATGCAGGGCAGCATCATGGCCGCCAGCGCCAGAGTGAGCAACAGGGCGATCAGTTTTTTCATTTGGGTTTCCTCCTTTTTTTGATATCCAGGGCGTTATCTCAAGCGGGCGAGCCGCTTTAAGAACGAAAAGGTTCAGCCTTTAACGGAACCAACCGTCAGACCGGCGACAAAGTATTTCTGCACGAAGGGGTATAGAAGAATGATGGGACCCGTGGCAACAACGGCGGTGGCCATTTTCAGCGTTTCACTGGGCAATTCTTCTATGACAACGTTGGAGCCTGCCACGGAGTTCTTCAGACTGGCGATTTTGTTGATGACATTATACAGATGGAACTGCAGAGGGCGGTATTCCATTGAGGCATCCAGAAACAGCGAGGAATAGTACCATTCGTTCCAATAGCCAAGGGCGATAAACAGACCGATTGTGGCGAGGGCGGGCTTCATGGACGGCAAGATCAATTCCCAAAAGATACGGAAATCGCCTGCTCCGTCGATCTTGCCAGACTCGGTCATCAGGAAGAAGCCCTTGCGGTTCTCCAGCAGCTCGATGCCCTTCTTCACATAGTCGGTCAGCTGCCACTCGCCCGGCTGTGCATCCAGTGCGTAGTTCATGGCCTTGCCGTCGGCCAGATCCTCGGCAATGATCAGGGTCTTTCCGGCACCGGCGGTCAGGGCAGCGGCGTCGGCCTGGGTGGTGACCACATTGTAACCGGCCTGTGCAGCCACTTCGTGGTTATCGGGGCCGGTGCCGTCCCCCTTCACCTTCTGGAACTCGCCGCCGGCAAAGTATTCAAAGCCGGAGTTTGCCAGCTCTACGCCGATCTCGTAGTAGTTCTTGCGGGTCTTCTGGTGGGCATAGAAGGCAGCGGGGGTGGCGTGGTCGATGTTCACGGTGGAGATCACGCCCACCTTATAGCCCTTCTGGGCGTGCAGCTTTTCGGCGATGGTCTCGTAGGGCACATCGCGGGTCCAGGGGCACATATTGATGACGCCGCTTTCGGTCTTGTGGCCGGTGGCGATGGAGGTGGCAGTGGAAGCAGAGTCCGGGCAGAAGGAGGTGCTGTCGTAGGTGGTCACGCTGCCCACCTGCGGGAAGCTGGTAAAGCTCAGGTCAGCCTCGGTCACAGCGCCGTTGTTGTCCACAGTGCCCTTGTAAAAGCGTGCGGACTGGATCTGGGCAGTGCCCATGCCGTCACCGATGAACAGGAAAACGTACTTGGGCTTTTTGAACACGTCCAGCAGACCGTTCTCTTCGTCTGCTGCGGAAGAAGCATCCGCCTCGGCGGCGTGAACGGCTACGGGGGCAGCCGACAGCATGCCCACTGCCGATGCAACGGCACCGGCCTTCAGGAAGCTGCGGCGGGAAATTTTCGCATTCTTCATAACAGATATCCTCTCTTTTTTCAGCCCGGCTTGGGGCGGTCATACTATTTCTTGTGGGAACACCTGTATTGTAGCGCACCGCCCGCAGCGGCGAAACCAGCCCCGTGTAACACTTAGGTAAACCTTTGGCGCACGGAAGAGCGGCGGTGTAAAATGCGGGCAAAACAGGTAAAATCTGCCTGTAACGCCCGCCGCCGAGTCACTTTTTGCGCCGAACCGCCCTGCAAGGGTTGCAAGCAGGGGGCTTTTCATTGTACAATAGAAAGAGCAAGCTGAGATATACTTCTATATTGAGAGGATCTTTTAAATATGTCTGATATCAAAGTGCTGGCGCTGGATCTGGATGGCACCCTGACCAACGACCAGAAACTCGTCACCCCGCGCACCCGCGCCGCGCTGGACGCCGCCATTGAAAAAGGCGTTACCATCGTGCTGGCGTCCGGTCGGCCCACCGCCGGTATTCAGCCGCTGGCCGAGGAGCTGGGTCTGGACAAAAAGGGTGGCTGCATCCTGTCCTATAACGGCGGAAAAATCGTGGACTGCCGCACCGGTGAGACGCTGGTGGAAAAGACGCTGGCCCCCGCCCTTGTGCCCGAGCTGTGCGATTTTGCTGCCGCGCAGGATATTGCCATCCTGACCTATAACCGCGAGGGCATCGTCTGTGAGCGGGACAAGGACGAGTGGGCCAACAAGGAGTGCTTTACCACCAAGCTGCCCATGATCCATGTGGACGATCTGGCATCTTATGTGAACTACCCCGTGTGCAAGATGCTCATCACGCTGGACCCCGCCCGCCGGGACGCGGTGTGCGCCGCCGGACAGCAGCAGTTTGCGGGCCGCGCCGACCTGTACCCCTCCAGCCCCTTCTTTATTGAGGCGGTGCCGCTGGGCGTAGCCAAGGACGGCAGTCTGGCGGAACTTTTGCGCCGCATGGGGCTGACCCGCGAGAACCTGATGGCCTGCGGCGACGGCCTGAACGACCGCTCTATGATCGCCTACGCCGGGGTGGGTGTGGCCATGCAGAACGCCGAGCAGCCGGTAAAGGACTGCGCCGACTATGTGACCACCGCCGACAACAACCACGACGGCGTGGCCGAGGCCGTGGAGAAGTTTATTTTACGAGAGGACTAACAAAGCAATGCCGCGTAACTTGGTTTTATTTGATCTGGAATGGAACATCGGCTACCAGCCGTATACCTTTAACTACCATGGGGTGCAGCAGACCCTGCGGGGCGAGATCGTGGAGATCGGCGCTGTAAAGATCGACGAGGATGCCAATGTGCTGGACACCTTTTCCATCCATCTGCGTCCCCGCATCTTCCGCAAATTGCAGCACCATATCGCCAAGGTGACCGGCCTGACGCAGGCCGATCTGGACAAGGGCGAGCCCATCGTACAGGGACTGCGCCGTTTTATGCAGTGGTGCGGCCCGGATGCCGAGTTTGCCGAGTGGGGTCTGGATGATGTGCCGGTGCTCAAGCAGAACCTGTTCCTGTGCAATCTGGACGAGTCTAAGCCCACCGTCTGGTATGACCTGCAGCAGGTCTTTCTGCGGGAGCATCCCCGCAAGGAGGGCGAGGGCATGACGCTGGAAAGCGTGGTCACCCGCATGGGCATCCCCATGGAACGCCCCTTCCACGATGCACTTTCCGATACCCTGTACACTGCCGATGTCTGCCGTCTGTTGGATCTGCGCGCCGGGCTTGCCGCCTACCCCACCGAGGACGAGGCCCTGCGCCAGAGCCTGTGCCAGACCCCCGGCGATTACCGGGACTTTACGGTGTTCCACGGCTATGTGGAGCAGTACGCATGGCGGGCTGACCCAAAGATCAGCCAGATGCCCTGCCCGGAGTGCGGCACCACCCTGCAGCCGGACGAGATTTGGCTGAAAAAGGGCAGCAACAGCTGGTATACCCTGTGCCAGTGCCCTAGCTGCACCGGCAGCGGCAACGCCGCCGGACAGGGCGTGTTCCAGCGGTACAAGCTGTCCCGCCGGGACGGCCTGCACTGGAGCTTTGCCCGCTGCGCCCAGATGCCGGACGCCGAAAGCCTTGCCCGCTGGGAAAAACTGCGCACCGCCCAGCTGGAGCGGATGCGTGCCAAGGCCGAAAAGCAGGCTGCGGAAAAATAAATGAAGGAAAATCCCTTTTCATCTCGTAGTATTGGTAGCAGAGCTTGAAGCGTGTCGAAAAATGCACATTCTGTTCACGGCTCTGTCATAGAGAATGGATATACTAAGCATGATGCAGCCTGCCCGGGAACGCCCCGGCACCGCTGCACAGAAAGGGATCGGACACAGGATGCAAACCGCACTGATGGGCTGGGTGCACCAGCTTGGAACACTGGAATACTGGGAGGCGCTGCTGGCGGGCTTTGAGGGGCTTGGCCCCCTTGTGCCCATTTTGCTGGCGATGGTGGAGTCCTTTTTTCCGCCGCTGCCGCTGATCGCCATTGTAGCACTGAACGTAGCCGCACACGGCGGTCTGCTGGGCTTTTTGTACAGCTGGGCAGGCGTGGCGCTGGGCGGCATCATCATGTTTTTATTCTGGCGGCGGCTCATCAAGCGCTTTTTCTGGAAGGTAGCCAGCCGCTCCCCCAAGCTGGAAAAGGCACAGCAGTGGGTGAACCGCTTCGACACCTCGTCCCTGTTCATGCTGTCGCTGCTGCCCTTCACCCCCACCTCCTTCATGCACTTTGCCTTCGGGATGTCGGACTTTGACGAAAGGCGCTACCTGCGCGCTGTCCTTTTGGGCAAGGGTCTGATGGTGGCCATGATGGCTGTCTTTGGGCAGTCGCTGGTCAGCTCCCTGAAAAACCCGGTCTACCTTGTGCTTGCCGTCCTGCTGTGGGGCGGGATGTACTGGGTAAGCAAAAGGTTCTGCCGGAAGCATCATCTGGAATAAAAGAATAACATTCGGGACAGCGGAACACCTGCGGGTGCGCCGCTGTCCCTTTTTTGCAAAAAAAATGCCACGGCGGGCAGCCCGCAGACTGCCCGCCATGGCATGAGAACCATCATTTTTATTTTGTTTCCGGTTCCTGTACAAGGGGTTCGGACGGCGGTGGGGTGAGGGTGGAATGCGCCACCACAAAGGCCGCAGCCTTTGCCCGGGCAAGGCGCTGGCGCACCTTGCGGGTGTCGTTGGCGGGGAAGGTGCGCTCTCCGTCCAGCTTTTCGTTCCAGTGCGCAAGAGCAGCGTTCACCTCGGCTTCGGTGGGCTGTAAGCCCTCCCGCTCAGCCACCAGCAAAAGCCCCAACCAGCTGCGCAGCTTGCGCTCTGCCTGCCGGTGCAGCCACTGCCGGAACTGTTCTACCGTCTGCCCGCGCACGGCTAAGAACTGGTCAAAGTTGACTCCGTTAGCCTGTAAGCTCAGATTGAACTGCCGCTGCTCGGCAAAGTAGTTGCCCGCTTCCAGCCGTTTTGGCACCGGGCCGGTCACCTCATCGCCCAGCTGCCAGACCAGCTCCTTTTCAGCCCGGTCCCTGGCCTGTGCGCAGCGTTTTGCGTAGAGCTCCCGGGTCACCCGGTCACGCAGCGCGGCCTTGCCTGCGGCATCGGCGGCGCGCTCTTCATCGCCGTAGTTGCGGTTGATCTCCAGTTCAATGGTCAACCGGCGCAGCGGATGGGGCTCGATGGGCTGCACAAAGCCGGTGTCCCGTCCCAGCTCCAGCGGTGGCAGGGCGTAGAACTGCGCCCCCGCCCGGAAGCCCTCAGCCTTGTTGACCGCCAGCAACTCAAAATCCGGGTCGGTCACCGGTACAAGCTGCTGCTCCTGCACCAGCTGCCGGTAAAGAGGGTCAAAGCCTTCCAGAATGGTGCGGTTCACCGCTGCCGTCAGCAGTTCTTCCTCGTCCTGCGGGGCGTCCGGGGCGGCCTGCTCCTTTGCAAGCGCAGCGGCCAGCTCCTCCGCGCTTGCCGTGAATACCAACCGGCAGTCCCCCGGCTCAGCCATGCCGAAATGTTCCAGTTTCATGCGGTGTCCCTCCTTCTCAGCGGTTCATGATGCCGACCATCAGCACCAGCAGCACCACGCCGATACCGGCGTACAGCAGCTCGGCACCCAGCACGGACTTGTCGCCCTCTACGAACATCTTCTCCGGGGCATCGGGGTCGTAGTACAGGGTGACCACGCTGCCCTCGGCAAAGGGCTTGCCCTTGGCGGGCTTGGGGTACTGCAGCCGGTGGCTGCCGCCTGCGGTGGTAAACTCCAGCACATAGGCAGCGCCGTCCCGGCTCTGCACCGTGCCGCTTACCGTGGCCTGTACGCAGACGCCCTTGGTGCGCAGCTGCTGCCGCGCACGCACACTGCGCAGCGCCATGTAAAACATGATCAGCGCGCCCACCAGAAAAATAATCACATTCAGCATCGTTTTCCCTCGTTTTTCCGTAATCGCCGGGCGGTGCCCGGACGTATAGACAGTACCGCATAATTCTAAGTGCCGATACGGCGCGCGAGGTGCGGCAGATGCTAAGCCAAAAGCGCAGATAATACTTTGTGTATTATCGAGCATTTTGGCAACGCAGATGCCGTGCCGCAGCCGCCGGAACGGTGCTTAAGCCGTCAGGCGGGAATTGTGCGGTATTGCCAAAAGGCTTATTGAGCAATAAGGGGGCCGCTTCCTCGGCGGGGGCGGGTAACCCCGCCCTACCGCGCTTTTGATGTGTGTGGTAAAGCATACACATTCCTGCAAAATCCCCGTGATGTGGGGCTAACTCCAATTTGGTAATGGGCATAAATTTGGCACCCGCCCGCTGCCTTATACTATACTTCAAAGCAAAATATCCGGCACAGCCCCACAAAATAGCACTTTCCACAAATAAGCAATTTTTCCTAAAAAATTCTGCAATTTAAAAACACAAACGGCATGTTCCTCCTGCATCACAGCTGGTGTACAAGGGAACATGCCGTTCGTTTAATGATGGATTATAAAAAGTTAGAAAAATAACACCGTAAAATAACACCGTAATAATAGGGCAAAAAAGACTTATTACAAAAGACTTTGTTTATTCCTCAATCCCCGCTTCCGGTTCTTCGTCTTCCAACAGGCGCAGGCCGGCGGTGGAGGTGACGGGCAGGGAAAGGATGACCGACCGTGCCTTGCTGGCGGTGCCCGCCTGATCCATGATGGCGCGCATGATGCGGTTCTTATCCTCGCGCTTGATCACGATCAGCACCATCTCCTTTTCGGCAGCGAGAGAAACGCCCAAAAACTGCTCGGCACGTTCCATCCCGGTACCCTTGGCGTGGATGACGGTTCCGCCGCCCGCGTTTTCGCTGCGGGCCGCATCCATAATCAGGCCGCTGTATCCCTGGTTGGCAATCACAATCAACAGCTCGTACTTGGTATCTTTCAAGGTGGTTTCCTCCCCAATCTGGAAATCCTGGTCTTCGGTCAAAAATTGCAGCGCACGCTTGCCGCCAATGCTGCTGACAGGGATGGTAAACGCAATGCCGGTGCCGGGCACATCAATGTTCATCGTGTGCTCCAGCTGCCGCTTTACCGCTTTCCAGCGGGAATCGGTAACGGTGGTAAAAATTACGGCTTTTTCGGTGCGCTCCAGCCCAAGATAGTTCAGCGTTTCGCTCACGGCGGTTCCGGCTCCAACAGTGGTCAGGCTTACATGTATGTTCTGTTGCTGGTACAGCGCCACAAAATCCGGCGCTTTTTTGCGGTCAGTAATGGTAATCATCCAGGAAAGCTGGCTCATTCAAACATCCCTCCGTTACAGCTCAATAATAGCGTCTTCGGGCAGGCTGGCAAAGGCATCCACATAAGCCTGCTGCGTGCGGGAAGCATGGCGCTGCTTGAGCTGGTAAGTCATGCCAAGAATCTGGATAGTAATCAGCGGGGTCATGGCAACCATGGCCACCACGCCAAACGCATCCGTTACAATGTTGCCGCCCACAGCCAGGCAGGCACCCTGTGCCAGCGGCAGAAGAAACGTTGCCGTCATGGGGCCGGAAGCCACGCCGCCGGTGGAGCCCACGCGGCTGGCCTTGGGGCGCAGGCGGGAGAAGGAGAAGCCCGTGCCGCCGCCGGACTTGTGGATCATGGCGGCGAACTTGACGGCATCGAAGATCTCTTCGATGGAGTCGCCCACCGGCAGGACGAAGCAGGCGGAGAGCTGGCCCAGCTCGCTGGCGGCGTTCATCAGGGTGGGGGAGTTGGGCAGGAAGCGCCAGCTGGTCATCAGGTCGTAGAACTGGCGGGCCAGGTCGTCGGCGGTGAAGGGGGAACGCTCGTATTTGGCTTCTTCAGCGGCGATGGCACTGGCCACACGCCAGAAGAGGTCACGGGGCGTCTCGGTGCTGCCATCTGCTTTTTTGTGCAGATAGCGTTTCTGCAGCACCACTTCCGTGTTGGGCTTGAGCTGCGGCTCGGGCAGATCGTGAGGCATGGGAGGGATCATGGCAGACCTTTGGGTAAAAAGAAAAGCGGCTGGCCTCCCGCTGGGGGAAAGTCGGCACGCTGGATCGATCGGCTTCACAGGCCGGGCGGTCTGGAACCGCGCGGCGAAAGCCCTTTATACGCGTTCCCCTGGGGAAAATAAAGGGCCTCTTCCAGTGGAGAAGAAAAGCCCGCTTTGATCTTGTTCAATAAAATCAGGATGTTTTTTGAAGAAAACGGCTCTTGTCACCCGCGGAGGGCCCACGGGGGAAAAACCCCCGCAGGGCCTTGACCTGCAAAGAAAAAGGCGGGGAAAGAAAAATTTTTCCGGGCCCGGAAAAAGATTTTTGTCACAGAGCGCCGGAAAAGCCCTCCGGCAGAGCCTGCCGGTCAGACGGAACGCCCGTGCGGCAGGCCTGCGGACATGTGTATGAAAACACGTTTGCCCGTTGCGGGCCCTTCGCAGGAAGGGTGGCTAGTCCTCCCCGCGGCCACGGCCTCGCCTGGGGGCATCGCCGTGACGCCTGTCGCCGGAGCGCCGGTCAGAGCGCTGATCAGGGCGGCGGCCATCGGGCCTGCGGTCGTTCCGGGGGAAGGCACGGGGATCGTCGTTCCTGTCAGGACGGCGGTCGCCTTCATACCGTCCGGGACGCCGGTTCTGAGGATGGGCCGGTCGTTCCGGGGCCCCGCGCCGGTCGTCACGGCGGGGCTGGCGGTCGTTGCCGTTGCGG
>ERZ827496.3985-NODE-3985-length-12019-cov-2.530007_pt1 | contig 12019 bp, 9 predicted proteins | sample MGYA00519769_ERZ827496 | MGnify/ENA primary metagenome ERZ827496 (study PRJEB31778, sample SAMEA3449327) | human gut metagenome | biome: human gut; feature: human-associated habitat; material: faeces | place: United Kingdom | collected 2010/2012 ...
AGAGGCAGGCTATAGTGATGTTGTCTATCAGATGGTCATGAATCCAACTGCGCCGAGCTATCGTGTATTTGCCGATGCTGGACTTACCACATTGCCGGAGTATTGGAATTATGAGGAACTTTGGCTTGGTAGTATGGTGCGCTCCCGTAATCATGCGATGATGGGTCATGTGCGCGAATGGATGACAAGCTTTGTGTTAGGGATTCATCCGCAGTCACCGGGATGGACAAAAATGTTAGTGGCACCGTATGCCGTAGCAGAATTGACGTATGCGAAGGGGAGTGTTATGACCCCGTGGGGAATTGTAAAGGTGTCATGGAAAAAGGAGAATGAAAGCTTTTTTCTTGCGGCATATATTCCGCTAGGAATTATTGCTACTGTATGTATGCCAAAAGAATACGGTGGTTCACAGTTTGAGGTTGGAAGTGGCGAGTGGAAGTTTGAGGCTAAGGTAGAAAATTAGATCTAAAATTATTGCCCATGAGAAAGTCATTTATCATTATTCGCAGTTTAAAAGTATACAAGTTTTTTAACTAAAATTTGTAGAGTGACAATTTATTCATAAATGTATTTGAAAATCCGTATATGTTCATAAAAAGATTGATTTTTTGAACATATACGGATATACTATTTTTAAGGGAAAGGAGGCCGCAAATGGAGATTGAAAGTGAAAAGAAAGATAAGGATATAAATAAAACACAAAATGAACGGGAAATCGAGCGCCTTAACCGCAAATTAAAGCGAGTGATGGAAGAATATGCGAAGTGTGCAAAAGAAAGAGATGAACTAAGGGCAGCGATTAATGTTGCAAAAAGAAAGAAGGGAAGACCAGGACTAAGTACAGAGAAAAAGGCACAAATTCGCACACTTTATCAGCAGGGAAATTCCATGCGCCAGACTGCGCAAAAGGCAGGAGTGTCGCTTGGTACAGTAAGCAATGTTATAGATGAGGCAAAAAAGTCTTCAAGAATTGTCTATGTATATATGGATCGTAAAAAACCAGCAACATTGTTGGACATTTATCCAGCAATAAACAGACTGGAAATCTGGAACTTCACAGATGATCTGATTAGTCGGGCGTTTGGCAGCCGCGAAAAACCTTCGTGGCAAGAATATGAGCAATTTTTAGAGGATCGTTGTATGCCGAGAACACGATACGGAATAAAAAAGGAACTGGAACATATGGGGCTAGATAGCTACGATCCATTTCAGATTGTGGAGATAACAAAGGGGCGCGTATATGGCGACGGGCAATGGTTAGCGCGAATGGATCAAAAAGGAATAGATCAAATTGGCTGCATTCTGAAAAAAACGTCTAAAAAAACAAAAGAAGAACAGGCGAAAGCACTTCTGGAGTTTATTGATTTGTGGAAGGAGGAACAAGAATAAAGAAACATCTATTCACAAAAACTGAAATTGTTAAAAAGTGATTGCATTTTTCAGGCAAACGTGTTATATTACAAATAGCGCGTTTTATTGCGCATGCCTATCCACATCTAATGATGAGGATTAAGCCCATACGGACAGGCGGGGCAGCTGCCGATTGTGGTTTTTAAACTGCGTTATTGATTGAGTTAGAAGCTCAAATTTTATAAGTTGACGGGACATGGCACAGTAGTGTGCTCATCCGGTCGAAACATCACTTGTGAAACGGTCAATAATAATCGGATGCACATCTGGGCAAAAGCATGCGTGCGAAAAAACGATACATAGGACTTTACGGAACAGGTGATGCAGCCTGTTCCTTTTTTTATAAAAGAAACAGGTCATCAAATTGAGAGGACTGTAGGCAAATGGAAAAAGGACAAATGCGCGCGCCAGTTTATGAGGCGCTTGAAAAGCTAAAGAAACGAAGAGTGGTTCCGTTTGATGTGCCAGGACATAAGAGAGGACGTGGAAACCCGGAATTAGTCGAGCTTCTTGGTGAAAAATGCGTCAGTCTTGATGTCAATTCCATGAAGCCGCTTGATAATCTGTGTCATCCGGTTTCAGTAATTAAGGAGGCAGAAGAGTTAGCGGCAGAGGCATTTCGTGCCGATCATGCATTTTTTATGGTTGGAGGAACAACGTCCTCTGTTCAGGGTATGGTGCTTTCTGTCTGCAAGGCAGGAGATGAAATCATTTTGCCGAGAAATGTTCATAAGAGTGTAATAAATGCACTTGTGCTTTGCGGTGCAATTCCAGTATATGTAAATCCGGAGATGGATAATCGTCTGGGAATCTCGCTTGGTATGCAAGTAAGCGAGGTAGAAAAGGCGATTCTTGAACATCCAAAGGCAGTGGCTGTCCTTGTCAATAATCCGACATACTATGGAATTTGTTCGGATCTTCGTTCCATTGTAAAGGTGGCACATGCACATGGCATGAAGGTGCTTGTAGATGAGGCACATGGAACGCATCTTTATTTTGGAGAAAATCTTCCAGTTTGTGCGATGGATGCAGGAGCAGATATGGCATCAGTCTCCATGCACAAATCAGGCGGAAGCCTGACGCAAAGCTCCCTACTTTTAACAGGAAAGAACGTAAATTGGGAGTATGTCAGTCAGATCATTAACCTGACACAGACAACAAGTGCATCATATCTGCTGATGTCAAGCCTTGACATTTCCAGAAGAAATCTGGCACTTCGCGGAAAAGAATCCTTCGCAAAGGTCGCAAAAATGGCAGAGTATGCCCGTGATGAAATCAATGCGATTGGCGGCTATTATGCCTACGGCAAGGATTTAATCAATGGAGGAAGCGTTTATGATTTTGATGTCACAAAGCTTTCTGTTTACACAAGAGATATTGGTCTTGCGGGAATCGAAGTCTATGATTTGCTTCGTGATGAGTATGATATTCAAATTGAACTTGGAGATGTCGCAAATATTCTTGCTTATATTTCAATTGGAGACCGCATTCAGGATATAGAGCGTCTTGTTGGTGCACTTGCCGATATAAAGCGTTTGTATTCAAAGGACCCGGCTAGTATGTTAAATACAGAGTACATTAATCCGAAGGTACTTGTATCACCGCAGACAGCATTTTATTCAGAAAAGACACGCCTTCCAATTAGAGAGACATCTGGCCGCATTTGTGCCGAATTTGTCATGTGTTATCCGCCGGGAATCCCGATTTTGGCACCAGGCGAGCTTATTACAGACGAAATTATTGAATATGTACTTTATGCAAAGGAAAAGGGCTGTTCTATGCAGGGAACGGAAGACCCAGCAGTAGAGTATTTAAATGTATTATAAGGCTGCAGAATAAAATGTGGCAGCTGAAAGGATAAAAAATGGAGCTTTGGTTTTCAGATTATCATACTGACAAGGTAAAAATGTCAGTGAAAGTGGAAAAGCAGCTGTTCGGCGAGCAGACCGATTTCCAGCGAATAGACGTGTTTGATTCAAAGGAATTTGGACGATTTATCAGCTCCGATGGAAGCATTGTATTTTCCGAGAAGGATGAGTTTGTATATGACGAGATGATCGTTCATGTGCCTATGGCAGTTCATCCAAATGTGCGCCATGTGCTTGTAATTGGAGGCGGAGATGGAGGCGTAGCAAGAGAGCTTTCTTATTATAAAGAGATTGAAGAGATTGATGTTGTTGAGCCAGATGAGGTATTTGTAGATGTCTGCAAGAAGTTTTTCCCAGACAATGCAAGAGGTCTGGATGATCCCCGTGTGCGCGTCTTTTACGCAGATGGTCTTCGTTTTCTTCGTTCAAAGAATGATCAATATGATCTGATTATAAATGATGCAATTGATCCGTTAGGTCATACGGCAGGATTGTTTACGAAGGAATTTTATGGAAATTGCTATCGCGCTTTAAAAGAGGATGGCATCATGGTTTATCAGCATGGAAGTCCATTCTATGATGAAGATGAGGATACATGCCGCGCAATGCACCGAAAAGCAAGCCACAGCTTTCCAATAAGCAGAGTATATCAGGCACATATTCCAACATGTGCATCAGGTTATTGGCTGTTTGGATTTACGTCAAAAAAATATCATCCGTTGACAGATTTAAATGTGGAACGCTGGAAGGAGCGCAATATAAAAACGTGGTATTACACCACGAATCTGCACAAGGGTGCATTTATGCTTCCTCGATATGTTGAGGATATGCTGGAAGAAGAGGAAAACTAATACAAAACAGGAGGACAAAACGATGGGAAGACTTTTAATTATTGGATGTGGTGGAGTAGCAAGTGTAGCAATTCATAAGTGCTGCCAGAACAGCGACACCTTTACAGAGATCTGCATTGCAAGCCGTACAAAATCAAAGTGTGATGCATTAAAGGAAAAGCTTGAGGGTACCACAAAGACTGTAATCACAACAGCACAGGTAGATGCAGACAACGTAGAAGAGTTAAAGGCATTAATCAATTCCTATAAGCCACAGGCTGTTTTGAATGTTGCACTTCCTTATCAGGATTTGACCATTATGGATGCATGTCTTGCATGTGGTGTTGACTATATTGATACTGCAAACTATGAGCCAGAGGATACAGATGATCCAGAGTGGAGAGCTATTTATGAAAAGCGCTGCAAGGATGAAGGCTTCACTGCTTACTTTGATTATTCATGGCAGTGGGCATATAAGGAGCGTTTTGAAAAGGCAGGTCTGACTGCACTTCTTGGAACTGGCTTTGACCCAGGCGTAACAAGTGTTTTCAGTGCATATGCATTAAAGCACTATTTTGATGAGATCGAGACAATTGATATCTTAGACTGCAACGGTGGCGATCATGGCTATCCGTTTGCAACAAACTTCAATCCGGAAATCAACTTAAGAGAGGTTTCTGCAAATGGCTCCTACTGGGAGAATGGTCACTGGGTAGAGACAAAGCCGATGGAGATCAAGCGTGTATATGATTTCCCACAGGTTGGTGAGAAGGATATGTATCTGCTTCATCATGAGGAAATCGAATCTCTTGCAAAGAATATTCCAGGCGTAAAGCGCATTCGCTTCTTTATGACATTTGGTCAGAGTTATCTGACTCATATGAAGTGCCTTGAAAATGTTGGTATGCTTTCCACATCACCTATTAACTTTGAAGGAAAAGAGATCGTTCCGATTCAGTTCTTAAAGGCATTGCTGCCAGATCCGGCTTCCTTAGGACCAAGAACAGTAGGAAAGACAAATATTGGCTGTATTTATACGGGAACTAAGGAAGGAAAGAAGAAGACCATCTATATCTACAACGTATGTGATCATCAGGAGTGCTACCGCGAGGTAGGTTCCCAGGCAATCTCTTATACAACAGGTGTTCCGGCAATGATTGGAACAGCACTTGTCATGGATAAGGTATGGAAAAAGCCAGGTGTATTCAATGTGGAAGAGTTCGATCCAGATCCATACATGGATATGTTAAACCGCTATGGTCTGCCGTGGGTAGTAGATGAAAATCCGCAGATCGTGGAGTAATGAAGCTATGTGGGAAACAATCAAAACACCAGCCTATGTGGTTGATGAAAAAAAGCTAAGAGAAAATCTGGAATGTCTGCATCGTGTCGAAGAAGAGACGGGCTGTCATATCCTTTTGGCACAGAAAGCTTTTTCAATGTTTCGCGTATATCCGCTGATCGGGTCGTACTTAAGTGGTACGACCGCCAGCGGTCTTTATGAGGCAAGGCTTGGATATGAAGAGATGAAAAAAGAAAACCATGTCTTTGCACCAGCTTACAAGACAGAGGATATGAAGGAGCTTGTAACGATCTGTGATCATATCATTTTCAATTCATTTGCGCAGTTTGAAAAGCACAAAGAAATCATTTCTACATATAATAACAGTCAGAGAGAAAACGGGAATCGTGTAAGTATCGGAATGCGTGTCAATCCAGAGTTTTCCACACAGGAGGGTCATGCAATATATGATCCGTGTGCACCAGGTTCACGTCTTGGTGTAGTGCGCGCAAAATTTCCAGAAACACTTCCAAAAGAAATAGAAGGACTTCATATGCATACGCTCTGCGAGCAGGATTCTGATGATTTGGAGGCAACCTTCAACGCTTTTGAAAAGTCTTTTGAACCATATTTAAAGAAGATCAAATGGCTTAATCTCGGAGGCGGTCATCATATCACAAGACCAGGCTATGATATTGAACGTCTGATTCGCCTTATAAAGCGAATAAAGGATACCTATCATTTGGAAGTATATCTGGAACCTGGTGAAGCAATTGCATTAAACGCGGGTTATCTGATAACAGAGGTTCAGGATATTGTGGACAATGACCTCTCTATTCTGATATTGGATGCATCTGCAGCATGTCATATGCCGGATGTATTAGAGATGCCGTACCGCCCGCCGCTTCAGGGTGGATATGAAGCTGGTAAGAAGCCTTATACATATCGCCTCTCATCCATGACATGTCTGGCTGGAGATGTGATTGGTGATTATAGCTTTGACCATGAAATTCATGTGGGAGACCGTCTTGTATTTGAAGATATGGCAATTTATTCCATGGTAAAAAACAATACATTTAATGGAATTGGTCTGCCAGATATTTGCTTGCTTCATGAAGATGGAGCCATCGAGACAGTAAAGCACTTTGGATATGAAGATTTCAAAAATAGACTTTCTTAGTGGAGTTATGAAACGACATCGGTGTAATGGTTTCGTCAAACATTGACGCGTATAGAATTCATCTAAGAAAGAGGAAGGAATCAGAAATTTATATGAAATTGATAAAGCAAATTCCGAGTGAGGACGGCTTTTACATGCCCGGCGAGTTTGAGCCGCATCAGGGCTGCATTCTAATCTGGCCAAAGCGCCCAGGTTCGTGGGGATATGAGGCAAAGGCGGCAGGGAATGCATTTGCAGCAGTGATCAAAGCCGTAGCACAGAGTGAGAAGGTCTACGTTGCAGTCACGAAAAAAACACTTCCAATTGCACAAGAAAAGCTGTTTGGAGAAAATAAAAACGCGGACATAATGCAGCAGGACAATATTGAGCTTTTCTTTGCAGATACCGATGATGCATGGGCAAGAGATGTGGCACCTACTTTTGTTAAATTAAATGAACACAATACTGCAAATTCAAATAAAGAAGGTTCAGATCAAAGTTCAAGTTCTGCTAGTGATTCTGTTATTCGAGCCATAAATTGGGAATTTAATGCGTGGGGCGGAAATGTAGATGGTTTGTATGCTTCTTGGGAAAAAGATAATGTATTTGCCAGTGCATTTGCAGATCAGTTTGGTTTTGACTGGTACGATGCTGCGCCATTTGTATTAGAAGGCGGCTCCATTCACAGCGATGGAGAGGGTACACTTTTAACGACAGAAAGCTGTCTGTTAAGTGCCGGACGAAATCCAAATCTTTCGAGAGAACAGATAGAAGAACAGCTGTCACGTTTTCTTGGAATCAAGAAGGTATTATGGCTTCCGCGAGGAATTTATCAGGATGAGACAAACGAGCATGTAGACAACGTGTGTGCCTTTCTTCGCCCAGGTGAGGTAGTGCTTGCGTGGACAGACAATAAAGATGATCCTCAGTATGAGCTGTCACATCAAAGCTTATCGTATCTTGAAAATGTGCGAGATGCAAAAGGCCGCAAGCTTGTTATTCATAAGCTTCCGATTCCAGATCATCAGATCTGTATCACAGAAGAAGATCTAGAAGGCTACACCTTCGAGGAAGGCGAGGATATGCGCGAGGTTGGAGAGCGACTAGCTGCATCCTATGTCAATTTCTATTTTTCCAATGATGCCATTATTTTGCCAGTATTTGGTGGAGAAAATACAGAAAGTGATGAGCGAGCCGTGCAGCTTATGCAAAAGTGGAATCCAGACCGGAAGGTAATACCTGTTTTTGCGAGAGATATTTTGACAGGAGGCGGAAATATTCACTGCATAACACAGCAGATTCCAAAATGATTGAAACGAAATAGCAGCGCATGATATCCTTATAGCGAAATCGGACGCTGTACGCGATATTTGTGGAGAAGAGAGGAAAATTCATGAGTAAAATAAAAGCAGCAGCAATTCAGATGAAATGCAGCACAAATCCCAAAGAGAGTCTTTCGCATGCAGAAGAAATGGTCAGAGAAGCCGCAGCAAACGGCGCCAATGTCATTCTTTTGCCAGAGCTGTTTGAACGCGAATATTTCTGTCAGCAGCGCCGCTACGATTTCTATCAGTATGCTAAGACAGTAGAAGAAAATAAGGCAGTTCAGATGGGCAAGCGCCTTGCAAAAGAGCTTCAGGTTGTTCTTCCAATCAGTTTTTATGAGAAGGATGTCAACAATCTGTATAATTCCGTAGCATGTATAGACGCAGACGGAACACTGCTTGGCGTATATCGAAAAACGCACATCCCGGATGATCATTATTATCAGGAAAAATTTTATTTCACACCGGGCGATACAGGCTTCAAGGCATTTAAAACACGCTATGGAACAATCGGAATTGGCATCTGCTGGGATCAGTGGTTTCCAGAGACAGCACGCAGCATGGCACTTTTAGGTGCAGAAATTTTGCTCTACCCGACAGCCATCGGCTCCGAGCCAATCCTAGAGTGCGATAGCATGCCGCACTGGAGACGCGTCATGCAGGGTCATGCGGCAGCAAATCTGATGCCAGTCATAGCAGCAAACCGAATTGGAACAGAAACAGTAGAGCCATGCGAAGGAAATGGTGGCCAGACATCTGCATTAAATTTTTATGGTTCATCATTCATTGCAGACGAAACAGGAAAGCTTATAAGCGAAGCATCACGCGATCAGGAAGAAATTCTTTATAGCGAATTTGAGTTGGCAGAGCTAGCACAAAAGCGCCTCGAGTGGGGACTATTCCGCGACAGAAGACCAGAGATGTATGGAATTATCGCGGGGAAGAAGTGATTGATATTGACGCAACAGTTCAAATAGAAGCCAATATTGAGGCAAAGCCCGAAGGTGAAGGGCTTTCGTAATATAGATGCGTGAACTGTAGGTATCGCAAAACTTTCACAAAATAAATTATGAATTTTATTGACAGATAGAATAATAAGTGTTATAGTACATGTAGAGCAGAACGACAATATCATTCTGCCATTTGGAAACAGTTAAGCACGAAGCTCTTTATTTGGAGCGTTTCATAAAAAAGGAGTGAGAACTGTGATGAAAAGAGATTACTATGAAGTATTAGGCGTCAGCCGCAGTGCAGACGCATCTGCAATAAAGAAAGCATATAGAAAATTAGCCAAGAAGTATCATCCAGACAGTAATGTAGGAGATGCATCAGCGGCAGAGCATTTTAAAGAGGTAAATGAGGCTTACGATGTACTCGGTGACGAGAAGAAGCGTAAGCTTTATGACCAGTATGGCCATGCCGCATTTGAGGAAGGCTTTGGTCAGGGTGCAAATGGTTACTCAGGTAGCTATTCCGGTGGAGCAGGCGGCTTTGGTGGTTTTGGTGGATTTAAGAATGCCGGCCAAAGCGGCGGTTATCAGGAGTATCATTTTAATGGAAATGAAGCCGACATGGATGATATATTAAAAAATTTGTTCGGCGGCGGTCATTTTAAGGGTGGTTTTGGCGGTACTGGAAGTTCAGGCAGAAGAAGCTATTCGTCTAGTGGCTTTGGTTCTGGTTTTGGTCAGGGCGCAGATGGCTACAGTAGTTATTCAGACTTTGGATCTGATTACGGTTCAGGCTTTGGAACTGGTGCAGATGAAGCAAATTCCCTTGATGTCAATGCAGAAGTTACGGTTAGCTTTGATGAAGCAGCCTTTGGTGCAAACAAGAGAGTTCGTCTGCAGGGTTCTGATGGAAAGGTTCAGACACTTGAAATTAAGATTCCGGCAGGTATAGATACAGGAAAGACAATTCGTCTTAAAGGAAAAGGCAATGTCGGAAGAAACGGCCGTACAGGCGATCTGTTACTTAAAGTAACTGTACAGGATAAGCTAGGATTTCGTCGTGAAGGAATGGATGTATACACGACAGTGCAGATTCCATTTACAACAGCTGTATTTGGCGGCGAGGCTCGTATTCAGACTATTCACGGTGACGTTATCTGCAAGATCAAACCAGGTACTCAGTCAGGTAGCAAGATCCGTTTAAGAGGCAAAGGTATTGTATCAATGAAGAATTCCAAAGTCTTCGGCGATCAGTATGCGGTTGTCGAGATCCAGGTACCAACGACACTTACACCACAGGCAGCAAGAAAGCTACGTGAATTTGAAGCAGAGTGCGCAAAGACATCAGGCACGTCAAACGGAACACATGCAGCATAATCGACTGCAAAAGATTTTTTAAAATTGCTTGATAGAAAAAAAGACTCTCATCGTCCGAAAGGAATGGTGGGAGTTTTTTATTGCGCTGTGGGAATCATTTCGGTATAATGGATTTGTAAAAAAACAAGGGGGACTATTTTATGTCAATGCAAATTGTGTTTGAGCAGATTCTTATAATCTTTGGCTATGTAATCGTCGGCTACGTGGCTGGAAAGAAAAATCTGATCACAAAAGAGCAGCAGCGCTATCTTTCAAAACTTGTTTCATCACTCATTCTTCCGTTTACAGTGCTGTCAGCAAGCAGCATGGAGGCAAGTGGACAAGATATAGTAAATGTTGCCATTGCTGTGGCGCTTCTTTTTTCCTGTATGGCACTTACATCAGCTGGGTGTATGCTATATGCAAAAATAAAACAGGTGCCGGAAAAAAAGCGTGCAGCCTACACGGGACTTTGCACATATCCTAATTGCACCTTTATTGGAATGCCTCTATGTATTGCGTTAATGGGAGAGTGGGGAACACTTTATGGTGCAGCAGGAATTATTGCATTTAATTTGTTATTTTTCACGCTTCAGATTTCTCTTTTTACAAGGAAGAAATTTCATCCAAAGATTTTCTTAACACCGCTTAATATAAGTACACTTGCACTCATTTTGATGTTGATTTTTCATTTGCATTTTCCAAGACCGCTTCAGACAGTTTGCTCCAATATCGGAGGAATCACAACACCTATGGCGCTGATCATCGTCGGCGTTATGCTTGCGGATGGAAATCTTCTTCAGATTGTGACAGAAAAAAGAGCGTATGTGATCTCATTAATCCGAAATTTGATTTGCCCGCTTATAATGTTAGTAGTGATGGCACTTCTTCCGTTAGATCCGAATTTAAGAATGGCAGTGTTGATTTATGTGGCATGTCCGGTGGCAAATCTGACAAGCGTATATGCAATTCAGCACGATATGGAACCAGCTCTTTGTGCGAGGGCAACGCTTCTGTCTACGATTTTATTTGCTGCAACAATCCCATTTATCATCTGGCTTGGACAGCTTGTATATGGCGTTTAAACACAATGTTAATTTTTTAACAAAAAAGCCTAAAAAATGGCAAAAAGATGTGCCCAATTGGTAAAAAAAGCAATTGACTTTTAGTGAAAATTCTGGAATAATATAGGTAGATTGGGAAGCTTTTTGGTTTGCCCCAAAGACACCAATTATATACAGATATTTAAGAAAAGAGAGGTTAATGTAAAATGGCAAAAGTGGATTTAAGCCAGTATGGTATTACTGGAACTACAGAAGTTGTATACAATCCTTCTTATGAAGATCTGTTTGCAGAGGAGACAAAGCCGGAACTGGAAGGCTATGAGAAGGGACAGGTTACCGAGCTGGGTGCTGTTAATGTCAGAACTGGTATCTACACCGGACGTTCTCCTAAGGATAAGTTCATCGTTATGGATGAGAACTCTAAGGACACAGTATGGTGGACCTCTGACGAGTATAAGAACGATAATCATCCGGCAAGCGAAGAAGCATGGGCAGCAGTAAAGAAGATCGCTCAGGAAGAACTTTCTAACAAGAAGCTGTATGTTGTAGATGAATTCTGTGGTGCAAACAAGGACACCAGAATGGCAGTTCGTTTCATCGTTGAGGTTGCTTGGCAGGCTCACTTTGTAACGAACATGTTTATCCGCCCAACAGCTGAGGAGCTGGAGAACTTCAAGCCAGATTTCGTTGTTTACAACGCATCTAAGGCTAAGGTTGAGAACTACAAGGAGTTAGGTCTTAACTCTGAGACTGCAGTAGTATTCAACATCACCAG
>ERZ827496.3988-NODE-3988-length-12016-cov-2.087033_pt1 | contig 12016 bp, 8 predicted proteins | sample MGYA00519769_ERZ827496 | MGnify/ENA primary metagenome ERZ827496 (study PRJEB31778, sample SAMEA3449327) | human gut metagenome | biome: human gut; feature: human-associated habitat; material: faeces | place: United Kingdom | collected 2010/2012 ...
GGCTTTTTTCAGGTATCGGCAGGCCAGCAACAACATTACGATCGCGTATACGTGCTCCGTCGTCCAACAGACCGCGACGTCGGCCCGCAGGTAGATCACTACGTAGAGCGTATAGAGGATATAGATCAGCAGCGTCGTCATTTCCAGCGCCAGCGCCGAGCGGGTGTTTCCCGTTCCCGAAACCGTGTTGAACAGGATGATCGCCGGCACGGTCAGCAGGTAAGCCGACAGCATGACCCACAGCGAAGACACCGAGCTGTCGATCAGCGGGATGCTGTCGGTGTAAATACGCAGTACGGCGGTCGGAAACAGCGCGAATAGCAGAGCCGCGGGAGCGATCGTCAGGTAGCACATGCCGACGATCCGACGGACGGTAGGCATTACGAGCGTTTGCTGTCCCGCTCCCATCTGGTTGCTCACGAGCGAACTGGCGGTCGAGGCGAAGGCGCTGACCGCCATGAAGATAATCCCGGATATGCTGCGTACGATGTTGCTGACGGCCAGCGGCCGCTCGCCGAGGTGTTCGACCGCGAGAAAGAACAGGAACCACGTGGCGACCGAGACGAAGGATTGCAGCATCGTCCACACCGAGACGTTCAGCATCCGTCCGAGCAGCCGGGGACGGGGCCGGGCGAACCGGAACAGCCCGTATTTGCGGTGGTCGGTTTTCAGCCACGAGTAGAGGATGAAAAAGAGCGCCGAAGCCAGTTCCGAGGCCGACGATGCGATAGCGGCTCCGGCGATGCCCATGGCCGGAAGTCCGAATTTACCGAAGATCAGCGCGTAATTCAGCGCCACGTTGGTCAGCACCATCGTGACCGAATTGGCCGTGAGTATCTTCGTATTGGTCGTGCCGACGTAGAACGCCCGGAACATAACGGCGACGAACGAGAAGAAAAAGCCGTAAACGCGCCAGTTCGTATAGCTGATCGCCGCGTCGCAGACCGGGCCGGAGTCGATGATCCAGCGCAGCACGACCGGCGTGAACGTCCGCGAGACGACGAACATGACGGCGGCCAGCAGCAACAGGAACAGGATTCCCTGTTGCAGTAGCGGGCCGATATCCGCGTACGCTTTTTCGCCGTTCCGCCGTGCGATCAGAATCTGCGTTCCGATGCTGAACCCGAACCCGATCATGAAAATAGCCATGTAATAGACTCCCGCGAGCGCCGAAGCGCCTAGTTCCACTTCTCCGACGCGGCCCAGGAAAGCGGTGTCGGTCAGTCCGATCAGGTTCTCCATCAGCAGGCTGATCAGGATCGGATAGGTAATGAGCCAAATCTGTTTGTAGGTCGGTTTCATCGGGAAAAGCGATTGTTGTTCGGCAGTCGATTTTTGTGCGAAAAAAAAGCGGATCGCAAAGGTAATGCTTTTTTTGATTTTTTTGAGGATTGCCGTCGAAAAACGAATCTCGAAAAAAGATTGCCTTTGTTCGCTCCGGCAGATTGTGCCGGAACAGGTAAAACGGCGGATAAACGCAAACGATATGACGCGTTTCGAATCCGGAGCCCGGGAAACGGAAAACGACTTGCGGGCGGAAATTAGGGTTGCGAAAAGGCGCGGAAACGGAGTGCGGAACGGTCCGGGAGGGCGACTCGCTGGGAAAGACGTCGGAACGGAGTACGATCGGCTCGATGGGCAGACGGGTATGGAATTCTTTTTGCGGTCGATCCGTCCGGTTTCCCGGAAATTGGCTAAATTTGCAGCGGGATGGCGCTACGGATATTGTAAATCAGACGATTGATGATCCGTTGAGACCGATTCCGTCGGTGCGGAAGCCGGAATGCCGTTGGGAGCGTTCGATTTTCGCCGGTTTCGTCCTACTTTGTTTTTTAATTTTGGTTTCGAATGTCGAATTTAATCGAAGATAAAAATTTCAGGGGACATGCCGCGATGCTCGGGGCGTGCATTACGTTCGGCCTGCTCGCGCCCGTTTCGAAATCGCTGTTCGGGACGGGACTCGTCAGCGCTTATGCGCTGACGATGATGCGGATGGGCGGAGGAACCGTCGTGTTCTGGATCGCGTCGCTGTTTACGCGCCGCGAGCACGTGCCGCCGCGCGACCTGCTGCTGTTTTTCTTCGCGTCGTTGCTCGGGATCGTGCTGAATCAGGGAACTTATGTGCTCGGCGTGTCCAAGACCTCACCGATCGACGCCAGCGTCGTGACCACTACCACGCCGATCTTCGTGATGATCATTGCCGCGTTGTACCTGCGGGAACCGATCACCGGCAAGAAAATCCTGGGTGTCGTCGTCGGCGCCGCCGGCGCGCTGCTGCTGATCCTTTCGGGCGCGCACCTGGTTTCCAGCCGGACGGGCAGCGGTTCCGTTTCCGGCGACCTGCTGTGTCTTTTCGCCCAATTGTCGTTTGCGACCTATTTCGTGGTATTCAAAAAACTAATTAGCCGCTATTCGCCGGTTACGTTGATGAAATGGATGTTTCTCTATGCGACGGCGTGCTGCCTGCCGTTCGGTTACTCCGACCTGAAGGCGGTCGGCTGGGCGGAACTCGGCTGGGCGGATTACGCCCAGATCGCTTACGTCGTGCTGGGCGCCACGTTCCTGGCCTACCTGCTGATGCCGATCGGCCAGAAGAACCTGCGCCCGACGGTGGCCAGTTCCTACAATTACGTGCAGCCGCTGGTCGCCACGCTGGTCGCCGTTTCGCTGGGAATGGATACGTTCGGATGGCTCAAGGGCGTTGCCGTGCTGCTGGTGTTCGCGGGGGTGTATATCGTGACGATCAGCAAGTCGAGGGCGCAGTTGGAAGCCGAGGCCGGACGCGGTTCCGCTTCCCGTTGATTCGTCCGAAAAGGAGTATTTCGCCCTTGTAAAAGTTCCGAAATAAACTTACCTTTGTTGGAACGGGAATCCCGACGGAACAGGTCTATGAAGGCAAAACGCAACTACATAATCTACGGGCTGATGCTTGCCGCGTTTGCGGCGCTGCTGCTGTGGATCGTGCATTTGGGTCATGCTTACGACGGTCTCGGGCCGGGAGCGGCGCCTTCCGGGGAGGATTCGCCGGTCGGCTTGCTGTACGACACGCTGACGATAAACCTGAAGCACCCGCTGTCGCTGTTGCTGCTGCAGGTCATCGCTATTCTGATCACGGTACGTATCTTTTCTTATCTTTTCAAATACCTCGGGCAGCCGGGGGTGATCGGCGAGATCGTCGCCGGTATCGTGCTCGGACCGTCCGTACTCGGGCACCTGTCGCCCGAGACGTTCGCTTTTCTGTTCGATCCCGATTCGCTCGTTCCGCTCAATATCATCAGCCAGATCGGCTTGGTGCTCTTTATGTTCGTAATCCTGGGCGTCATCCGCCGCAAAGCCAGCGAAACGCTGGTCATCAGCCACGCCAGCATCATCGTGCCGTTCCTGATGGGAATGGGGCTCGCCTATGTGGTCTATCCTGAGTTCGGGGCGCGGCACGCTTCGTTCGTGCCTTTCGCGCTGTTCGTGGCCATCTCGGTCAGCATTACGGCGTTTCCGGTGCTGGCGCGGATCGTTCAGGAGCGGAATCTGAGCAAGACGCCGATGGGGATGCTGGCGATCGCCAGCGCCGCCAACAACGACGTGACGGCATGGTGCCTGCTGGCGGCGGTGATCGCCGTGGCCCGGGCCGGCAGCGTGACCAGCGCGTTTTTCACCATCGTGCTGACGGCGCTGTATATTTTGTTCATGTTCTACCTGGTCAAGCCTTTCCTGCGCAAGATCGGGGAGTTTTATAACAAACAGGAGACGGTCAGCAAAACGCTGGTCGCCTTTATTTTTCTGGTGCTGATCATTTCGTCCTACATTACCGAAATCCTCGGGATCCATGCGCTGTTCGGCGCTTTCCTGGCCGGGGTGGTTATGCCGGCGAACCTGAGTTTCCGCCGCGTGATGACCGAGAAGATCGAGGATGTCGCATTAGTGCTTTTTCTGCCTCTGTTTTTCGTCTTTACGGGTTTGCGTACGGAGATCGGCCTGCTGAATACGCCTCACCTGTGGGGAATCTGCGCGCTGTTCATCGTCGTGTCGATCGCCGGTAAGATGATCGGCGCCACGTTCTCGGCCCGGTTGGTCGGCGAGTCGTGGAAGGACAGCCTGTCGATCGGCGTGCTGATGAATACGCGCGGACTGATGGAACTGATTGTGCTGAACATCGGTTACGAGATGGGGATCATCCCCTCGTCGCTGTTCGTGATATTCGTGATCATGGCGCTCTTTACCACGTTTATGGCCAATCCGTCGCTGATCCTGATCGATAAGATTGCCGGATTCCGCTCTCACCGCCGGCGTCATGACCCCGCACACGGACATCCCCGCATCTTGATCTCGTTTGCCAATCCCGAGAACGGGCCGCTGTTCCTAAAGCTGGCCTATCTGCTCTATGGCTATCGTTTGAAAGACGCTACGGTGACAGCGATTCACTATACGATCGGAACCGATACCAATCTGTTGAATACGACCGATTATTCGCGGGAGAGTTTCAGTTTTCTCCGGCCCGAGGCTGAGCGGATGAACTTAAAAATCGATATGCGTTATAAGGTTACGGACCGCTATACGGAGGATCTGTGTGCATTGGCCGAGAACGAGCACTATGATTTGGTGCTGATCGGAACGGGCCCCGGATTTTTGGGTAGCTATCTGGGAACATCGCGTAGGTCGCTCTTTTTTGAGGCCGAGCGGCGCATGAATGCACTGCTGACGATCGGAAGCAAGTGGTTGACGCTTGGATTGACGCAGGACAAAATCCGGATCCTCTTTCAAAACATGAAACCGGCGTTTGGGGTGTTTGTCAATCGGGATATCGATACGGTCGAACAGGTTGGCGTTGTGCTGCGGGATGAGCGTGACCGGACGCTGCTCTCCTTTGTCGAGACGATGGCTGATCGGATGCGGGTTGAGATCAACTCCGTAAACGCCGAATATCCGTTCCTCGAGGGATATGTTTCGGAAAAGAAGGCCCATTTTCTGCTGGGAGATACACAGCTGTCTCTGTCGAGCCGTCTGAAAAACAAGCAGTTCGTATTGATCAGCTATTCCGCTTGGCAGTACATTATTCGTAACGAACGGTCGTTGCTGCATGTTCTGCCGTCATTTGTCATTGTCAAACCCAAAGAGGACGATCGTTAAATCCGATGGATTAGCTTCAAGGAACCGGCATATTTCAAGGATTTCTCCGTCTATCAAAAGCGTGCGGACGAAGTCGTCTCGATTTGATGGAGGCTGTGCGTGGAAATGCGGGGGCAAGGCGATGATGCTTCCGTTCCGGAGATTGGCAGAAGTGCAAGAATAGATCTCGGTGAGGTCGGGTGATGTCTCATCCCGAAAAAATCTTCCGGTCAGAGAAAATCGATAAGAGGAAAAAGATTACCGAGTTTACCGAAAGGTGACGAGGCAAGAAGATAAGAGCCGCGATATTAAAATTATCGCGACTCTTTCTCATTTCCGCATCTCTTAAAAGGTTATCGGAGCGTTTCAACGATTTTCAGTGCGGCTTCGTAGTCCGGCTCGTTCGATACGTCCTGAACGTACTCGATGTTCCGGATCATTCGTTTGCGGTCGTTGACGACAATGCCTCGCCCCAACAACCGGAACTCCTTGATGACAAATCCGTACTTCATGCCGAAGTCAAGATCGCGGTAATCCGAGTAGACATGGACATTCTCGATATGTTCTGCGGCGCAGAATCGCTTCTGGGCGAACGGCAGATCTACCGACAGGGAGAGGATGGCTACGTCTTTGTCCAGTTTTGCAGCCTCCTTGTTGAACCGGATGTTCTGCAGTGCGCATACCGGGGTATCCACCGACGGGAAAACACTGATGATCAAATTCCGGTCCTTGAACTGTGTAACCGATACGGGTTGCAGGTTTTGATCCGTTACCTCGAACACCGGAGCCCGGTCGCCTACGGCCAGATGGGTCCCGATCAGTGTGGCGGGGTGTCCGCCGAATGTAATATTCCAATTATCCATAATTTGACGATTTTAGTGCAATTTGCGATTCGTGAAAGGATACTTTTTCAAAGATACAATTTTAATACCGGAATCATTGCTTTTTGCGTATCTTTGTTTAGGTAGGGATTCGATAGTAGAGTGTGGCAACGGTCGGAGAGGGGTACGATAAGGCGTTGGAGATGGGGAGAAGTGAAAGGTGTGCTGCAAAAGATGTCGTAATCCCGTTAATTGTTTAACGGACTCTTAAGTAAGGCCGGGTATGACTCCTGTATTCGTACAGTTTCTGATTGTGATTTTCGTTTCGGCGCTACTGTATGGCGTGACGCTCTGGGCAGTGAGGTGTCCAAACATCATCTCCGGATTCAGGTGGGGGAATACACCCGAAGAGGTCGAGCAGGACAGACAGTGGTTACGACGGTTTTATCGCGTCATGACGCGAACCGCCCTTGTGATCTTGTTGGGTGGTGTCGTGTCGATCGCGCTGAAAAGCATGTTGCTGTATGTGCTCTTTTTGTGCGTTCCGGCTTTTGTCGCGCCTTTGTACCTCGCCCTTTTGTCGCCTCGACGGAAGGTGGTCACGCCCGGACGTAAAGCGATCTATTGGGGAATCATCGTTTCCATCGTTTTGTTGCTTGTGGTGCCGGCGGTGCATTTTTATTACAAGGATCTGGAGGTCGTGTTCGCATCCGATGATTTGGAGATAAAGGGCCTGTATGGACAGACGATCCGCTATGACGATATTCTCCGGATCGAGGAGTGTCCGGCCCTGCCCGAAATATCCTATCGGGCCAACGGGTTGAGTTTGGATGCGACGAATTTGGGCTATTTTAAAACACGGGACGGCGAAACGGTCAAGCTTTTTACGCATTCCGACTCCTGTTATATCGAGATCGAGGACAGGCGACACAACCGTTTCTATCTGAGTAAAAAAAGGGAGGAAGAGACAAATGAGCTGTATGACGCTATTTTATCGAGATTGTCGGAAAGATAGTCAAAGAATTCAAGAAAAAGCATGAGTGTATGGGGTATAAGACGAAATATGGGAACTACTGAAAAACGTTAAATAGATATGAAGAAAAAAGGTTTAATGACAGTTGCCCTGATGGCGCTGATGTCGATTTGGGGAGCGACGGCAGAGGCCGATCCGAAAGAGGCGCCGTTCGATCCGGTTGAGTATGTCAATCCGCTGATGGGGACTCAGTCGACGTTTGAACTTTCGGCCGGAAATACCTATCCGGCGATAGCCCGTCCGTGGGGCATGAACTTCTGGACTCCCCAGACCGGAAAGATGGGGAACGGGTGGCAGTATGTCTATACGGCCAATAAGATCCGGGGCTTCAACCAGACCCCCCAGCCGAGCCCGTGGATCAACGACTACGGACAATTCGTCGTCATGCCGGTTGTAGGCAAACCCGAGTTCGATGAGGACAAACGGGCCAGCTGGTTCTCCCACAAAGGGGAGGTGGCCAAACCCTACTACTATAAAGTCTATCTGGCCGAACACGACGTGGTGACGGAGTTTACCCCGACGGAGCGGGCCGTTCTGTTCCGTTTCACTTTCCCGGAGAGCGAGCACTCCTATGTGGTGGTCGATGCGTTGGACAAGGGGTCGTACGTGAAGGTTATCCCTGAGGAGAACAAGATAATCGGCTATACTACGAAGAACAGCGGCGGGGTGCCCGATAACTTCAAAAACTACTTCGTTATCCGGTTCGATAAGCCTTTTACCTATCGGGCGACTTTTTCCGATGGATCGCTCAAAGAGGGACGGACCGAGCAGCAGTCCGATCACGTAGGGGCGGTGATCGGTTTTGAGACCGGCAAAGGCGAGGTGGTTTATGCCCGGATCGCCTCTTCGTTCATCGGTTTCGAACAGGCCGAGCAGAATCTGAAGGAGTTGGGCGACGATAGTTTCGAAACATTGGTGCAAAAGGGGAAAGAGGCGTGGAACGAGGTGCTGGGCCGGATCGAGGTCGAAGGTGGGAATCTGGATCAATACCGGACCTTTTACTCCTGCCTTTATCGGTCGCTGTTGTTCCCGCGTAAGTTTTATGAGGTGGATGCCGATGGGCAGATCGTCCATTACAGCCCTTACAACGGGGAGGTCCTGCCCGGATACCTCTATACGGATACGGGATTTTGGGATACCTTTCGGAGTCTGTTTCCGTTCCTCAACATGATGTTCCCGTCGGTCAATCGGGAGATGCAGGAGGGGCTGATTAATACCTACAAGGAGAGCGGTTTCTTCCCGGAGTGGGCCAGTCCGGGCCATCGCGGCTGCATGATCGGGAACAACTCCGCTTCGGTGCTGGTGGATGCCTACATGAAAGGCGTTGAGGTAGAGGATTTGGAGACGCTGTATGAGGGCCTTGTGCATGGTACGGAGAGTGTTCATCCGAAGGTCTCGTCGACCGGACGGCTCGGATACCAATATTACAACGAATTGGGGTATGTCCCCTACGACGTCGGGATCAACGAAAGTGCAGCCCGGACGTTGGAGTATGCCTACGACGATTGGTGTATTTACCGTATGGCCCAGACGTTAAACCGCCCGAAAGAGGAGGTCGATCGGTTTGCCCGGCGGGCGATGAATTACCGGAATCTGTTCGATGCCGATAGCAAACTGATGCGGGGAAAGAACAAGGACGGTCGGTTTATGGCGCCCTTCTCTCCGCTGAAATGGGGCGATGCCTTTACCGAAGGGAACAGCTGGCACTACTCGTGGTCGGTCTTTCACGATCCGCAGGGGTTGATCGGTCTGATGGGCGGCAAAGAGCCATTTGTGCAGATGTTGGATTCCGTCTTTGCGGTTCCGCCGATCTACGACGAAAGTTATTACGGCGGGGTCATTCACGAAATCAGGGAGATGACCGTGATGAATATGGGCAACTATGCGCACGGAAATCAGCCGATCCAGCACATGATCTACCTCTATAACTATGCGGGTGAACCGTGGAAGGCGCAGTATTGGTTGCGTCAGGTGATGGACCGCATGTACTCGCCGACTCCGGATGGATATTGCGGCGATGAGGACAACGGGCAGACTTCGGCGTGGTATGTCTTTTCGGCGTTGGGATTCTACCCGGTTTGTCCCGGAACGACGCAATATGTTTTGGGAGCCCCGTTGTTCAAAAGGGCGACCCTGCACTTCGAAAACGGCAAGACGTTGGTGATCGATGCGCCCGAGAACAGCGCCGAGCATCTCTATGTCCGTTCGATGAAGTGGAACGGACGGAACTATACGAAGAACTACATCGACCATAACGAGATGATGAAGGGGGGCACTGTGGAGTTTGAGATGGACACCCGGCCCAACGAGCGGCGTGGGGTCGATCCGGAGGATTTTCCGTACTCCTTTTCGAACGAAAAACGTTAGATCGACGATGGTTTTTTGTGCGGTTTATCCGGGGAAAGGTATGGCTGTTTCGGAAAGTATGAATTCGGGCAGAGAAGAAGCGTTCTGTAAAAATGTGGCCGGAGCCGAATTCTGGATTTTGTGACAAAAGAGCTATCTTCGCAGGCAGAAAATGAGATGTGCCGAAAATGAAAATCAATAAGACCAATGCGGCCCGTCTGTTGGATCGGGCGGGAATCGGGTACGAACTGATCCCGTATCGTGTCGACGAGGAACATTTGGATGCGGTTCATGTGGCCGAAGAACTCGGGGAACCGATCGGGCAGGTGTTCAAAACGCTGGTATTGCGGGGCGATCGGACCGGAATATTGGTGTGTGTGGTGCCGGGCGACGGCGAAGTCGATCTGAAAGCGGCCGCCCATGCGTCGGGAAACAAACGGGTGGAGATGATCCACCTCAAGGAGTTGTTGCCCACGACCGGATATATACGGGGCGGATGCTCTCCGATCGGGATGAAAAAGGAGTATCCCGTCTTCATCCACCAGACTTGTAGGGATTACGCCTCGATCTATGTCAGTGCCGGAATCCGCGGATTGCAGCTGAAGATCAATCCGGAGGATCTGATCCGGTTTACCCGAGCTCAAGTCGTCGATCTGGAGGGGCATGCGTGAACTGAGTGACATACTGATTGCGTGGTACGAGGAGCATCGCCGGGAGTTGCCGTGGCGCGAAACGACCGATCCCTATGCAATCTGGATCTCCGAAATCATCTTGCAGCAGACCCGTGTGGCTCAGGGATTGGAGTATTACCGACGTTTTCTGCAACGTTATCCCAACGTAGTGGCACTGGCCCGATCCACCGAGGAGGAGGTGTTGCGGATATGGCAGGGGTTGGGGTATTACAGCCGTGCCCGAAACCTCTATGCAGCGGCCCGGAAGATCGATTCCGTGTACGGTGGAATATTTCCGACAGATTACGATGAAGTGCGACGTTTGCCCGGGATAGGCGATTATACGGCGGCGGCGATCTGTTCGTTTGCCTACGGAACACCCGTAGCGGCGGTTGACGGAAATGTGCTTCGGGTGTTGTCCCGGTTGTTCGACTGGGAGGAGCCGATCGATACGTCGGGCGGCAGGCGGCGCTATGTCGAACTGGCCCAGTCGTTGCTGGACCGGCAGCGTCCGGCCCTGCAGAATCAGGCGTGGATGGAGTTCGGGGCGTTGCAGTGTGTACCGCGCGGGGCCGACTGTGCGGGGTGCCCTTTGCAGCAGCACTGCCTTGCCTACAAAAACGGGAGTGTGGCGGAACGTCCGGTCAAGCAGGGCCGGACGAACGTTTTGCCTCGCTATTTCAATTATCTGAGGATCCGATGTGGACGAACCCTGCTGCTCGGACGGCGTACGGGCAACGATATTTGGAGGGGCTTGTATGAGTTTCCGATGATCGAAACCACGGAACCGGTCGATTTTGCGGCGCTGACCCGTACACCCGAGTGGCGTTCGTGGTTCGGCTCGGTCGATCGCTACCGGCTGACGGATCAGACGGCGATGCCTGCGCATCATCTGTCGCACCGGACTATTTTTGCCAATTTTTATACGATTGATGTGGAGGAGTTTCCTTCGGCTTTGTCCGGTTTTGTTCGGGTTGAGGTGGATGCATTGGGCGATTATGCCGTGTCACGCCTGACGGAGCTCTACCTCGAACGGATCGGAACACGTTAGTCCGAGGCCGATCAGAATCCGCCCCGCTTCATGATGCGTTCGGAGTCCTTGACGGTCGACTTCATCCACCGCAACAGAATCTCGTTCCGCTCGGTTTCGGGAATCCGCCAGTCGACCGGAGCATTCCTGACCCGGTTTGAAAGCAGATAGAGCAAAATGGCTGCAGAGGCCGAAACGTTGAGGCTTTCGACGAATCCACACATCGGAATACGGATGAATTCGTCGGCATTGCGGATCACCTCGTCGCTGATGCCGGCGTGTTCGGTTCCGAAAAAGAGGGCGAACGGTCCGGTCGTAACGTCGAAGCTCTCCGGAGTGCGGTCGTCCGTGTGGGGCGATGTGGCGACGATGCGGTACCCCTTTTGGCGCAGGTCGGCAATCAGGTCCGTAGAGCGGCTGTATTTGTGGATGTCGATCCATTTGTCCGTGCCGCGTACGATGTTGGTGTTGGGCGAGAAACGGCAGTGTTCCTCAACCGTGTAGATGTCCTGTATGCCGAATGCCTCGCAGTTGCGGACCAGTGCGCTGGCGTTTTGCGGATGGAATGTATTCTCCATACAGACGGTCATGTAACGCGTCCGGTTGGCGAGTGTTGTCCGCATGGTCTCGCTCCGTTCGGGCAACATGAATCCCGATAGGTATTCGATCTGCCGGAGCACGAGCTCTGTATCGTTATTAAGTTCGGTATTTTTTGTCATCTTCGAGTAGTTTCAAGTAACTTTCGTAGCGGGAGAGGCTCACCTCCCCGCGTTTGAGTGCCTCCTGCACGGCACAACCGGGCTCATGCGTATGGGTGCAGTTGTAAAATGCACATTGTGGGGCATACCGGAACAGATCCGGAAAATATCGGCATATCTCCCGATTGTCCAGATCGATCAGTCCAAACCCCTTGATCCCCGGCGTATCGATCAGGTAGCCACCGCCCGCAAGCGGATACATCTCGGAGAAGGTCGTGGTGTGCCGTCCCCGGTTGTTGCTGGTCGAAACGGTG
>ERZ827496.3991-NODE-3991-length-12004-cov-3.150222_pt1 | contig 12004 bp, 10 predicted proteins | sample MGYA00519769_ERZ827496 | MGnify/ENA primary metagenome ERZ827496 (study PRJEB31778, sample SAMEA3449327) | human gut metagenome | biome: human gut; feature: human-associated habitat; material: faeces | place: United Kingdom | collected 2010/2012 ...
TGATTTATAGATATCTACTGCAGGGAATATTCTCTTTTCTGCAAGTTTTCTATCAGTTTTTCGTCAAATAGTTATAGACAGTGAATATTTCTCATGCTATAATGTTTAAATGTGTTTTCATATAATTAAAATACAAAATGAGTTTACTATGAATAAACTTTAAATAAGGAACATATTAAGGAGGATACTAAAAATGAGCGTACAGGTTGAAAAATTAGAGCATAATATGGCCAAGCTTACTATCGAGGTAGAGGCATCTAAATTTGATGCAGCAATGAAGAAGGCTTATAATAAGAAGAAAGGCTCTTTTAATCTGCCAGGTTTCCGTAAAGGAAAAGTACCTATGTATATCATTGAGAAAGAATATGGCGCAGGAGTTTTCTACGAAGATGCAGCTAACGAACTTATGCCAGAAGCTTATGCAGCAGCATTAGAAGAGAGCGGTCTTGAAGTAGTTTCCCGTCCAGAAGTAGACGTAACTCAGATTGGAAAAGGACAGAACTTCATCTTTACAGCAGAAGTAGCTGTAAAACCAGAAGTGAAATTAGGAGAATATAAAGGCTTAGACGTACAGATGGATTCTGTAGAAGTAGCTGATGAAGAAGTAGAAGCTAAATTAAAAGAGGCTCAGGAACAGAATGCCAGAGAAATCACTGTAGAAGACAGAGCTGTACAGGATGGAGATATCATTACTCTTAACTATGCAGGTACTGTTGATGGTGTTGCATTTGACGGTGGTACAGCAGAGAACCAGCAGTTAGTAATCGGTTCCCACACATTTATCGATAATTTCGAAGAGCAGTTAATCGGCGTTGAAATCGGTGGAGAAAAAGACGTAGAGGTTACTTTCCCAGAAGAATACCATGCACCAGATTTAGCTGGTAAGGCTGCAGTATTCCATGTAGAAGTTCTTGGAATCAAGGAAAAACAGCTCCCAGAAATCGATGACGATTTCGCACAGGATACAACAGAGTTCGATACTCTTGAAGAGTACAAGAACGATATCAAAGAAAAACTTGCTACAGCAAAAGAAGAGCAGGCTAAATCTGCAGCAGAGAACGCTCTTATCGAGCAGATCGTAGAGTCTTCTGAGATGGATATCCCAGATGCTATGGTTGACTTCCAGGTAGACCAGATGGTAGATGAGTTTAAACAGAGACTTTCTTACCAGGGACTTTCTCTTGAACAGTATGTTCAGTTCTCCGGACAGAACATGGATGCTTTAAGAGAAAACATGAAGGGCGACGCATTAAAGAGAGTACAGGGAAGCCTTGTTCTTGAAGCAATTGTTGCAGCAGAGAATATTGAAGCAAACGAAGAAGACTTAAAGAAAGAATTTGAAAAGATGGCTCAGATGTATCAGATGGAAGCAAGTCAGATCGAAGGCATGATTCCAGAAGAACAGAAAGAGAACATGAAGAAAGACATCGCAGTCCAGAAAGCAGTTGAATTTGTACTGGATCAGGCAAATGTAACAGAAGCTACTGAAGAGCTTGATTTTGAAGAAAAATAGGAGTAACTTAAAGATAGTTACACATAATTAAAATTTCTGGTTGCTGTTTATGTAGAAACAGGAGGAATTATGAGTTTAGTACCTTATGTCATTGAACAGACAAGTCATGGGGAGAGATCTTATGACATCTATTCCCGTCTTTTAAAAGAGAGAATTATTTTTCTTGGTGAAGAAGTGAACGATACCACAGCGAGTTTAATCGTATCTCAGCTCCTTTTCTTAGAGTCTGAAGACCCTGAGAAGGATATCAGCTTATACATTATGAGTCCGGGTGGTTCTGTGACTGCTGGAATGGCGATTTATGACACCATGCAGTTTGTAAAGTGCGACGTATCCACAATTTGTATGGGTATGGCAGCCAGTATGGGAGCATTCCTTCTGGCCGGCGGCGCAAAAGGAAAACGTCTGGCTCTTCCAAATTCTGAGATTATGATTCACCAGCCATCCGGCGGTGCTCAGGGACAGGCTACAGAGATTGAGATTGTGGCAGAACACATTCTGCATACAAAAGAAAAATTAAACAGAATTCTTGCAGAGAATACTGGTCAGCCATACGAGAAAATCGTTCAGGATACGGAAAGAGATAACTATATGACAGCCGAGCAGGCAAAAGCATATGGTCTTATTGATGCCGTGGTTGAGAAAAGACAGTAAGATGTATTTTTGAAATCTCAGTATATCTGCTTCTAGTGCGTGTTTGGAAAATGCTTTCATAAAGATGCGTGTTATACAAACGTTTTAGGGCGGGCTGAAAGATTTCGGAAATACATGAAATAATAGGGTTACCACAGCTATCAATTATAGTTGTGGTAACTTTTCTATGAGACAGATTGCAAGCAGGAGTGAGGTGACAATATGGCAACACGATCCGACAACAACAAGCAATTCAGATGTTCATTTTGTAATAAAACGCAGGATCAGGTAAGAAAGCTCGTAGCTGGTCCAAAAGGCGTTTATATCTGTGACGAGTGTATTGAAGTATGCACAGAAATCATGGAAGACGAGTTTGAAAATTTTAATGAAGACACACAGGAAATCAATCTGATGAAGCCAAAAGAAATGAAGGCTTTCTTAGATGATTACGTTATCGGTCAGGATGAGGCGAAAAAGGTTTTATCCGTAGCAGTATATAACCATTATAAGCGTATACTGGCAGGTGGAAGCTATGATGTAGAACTTCAGAAGAGTAACATCATCATGCTTGGACCTACTGGTTCTGGTAAGACATTAGCAAGACAGTTAAATGTACCATTTGCCATTGCAGATGCGACAGCATTGACAGAAGCAGGTTATGTAGGAGAAGACGTAGAGAATATCTTACTGAAGCTGATTCAGGCGGCAGATTACGATATCGAGCGTGCACAGACTGGTATCATTTACATTGATGAGATTGATAAGATTACAAGAAAGTCAGAGAATACTTCTATCACAAGAGATGTTTCTGGTGAGGGAGTACAGCAGGCTTTATTAAAGATTTTAGAGGGAACTGTAGCTTCTGTTCCGCCACAGGGTGGAAGAAAGCATCCACATCAGGAATTCCTTCAGATTGACACGACAAATATTTTATTTATTTGTGGTGGAGCCTTTGATGGCCTTGAAAAGATTATTGAGAACCGTATTGGAAAGAAATCTATCGGTTTCCAGGCAGAGATTATGGAACAGCGCAAGAAGGACGTAGGTGTTTTATTAAAACAGGTTCTTCCAGAAGACTTTGTAAAGTTTGGATTAATTCCAGAATTCATTGGCCGTGTTCCTGTCAATGTATCTCTGAATCCATTAGACAAAGATGCTCTCGTAAAGATTCTTACAGAGCCCAAGAGCGCATTAGTAAAACAGTACCAGAAGTTATTTGAGATGGATGGTGTAGAGCTTAAGTTTACTGATGATGCCTTAGAAGCAATCGCAGAAAAGGCAATTGCGAGAAATACAGGAGCCAGAGGACTTCGTTCTATCATGGAATCTGTAGTAATGGATTTAATGTACACGATTCCATCGGATGATTTAGTAGAATCCTGTACAATTACAAAAGAGACAGTGGATGGAAGCGGTGAGCCGGAGCTGACTTATCATGACCAGCCAGTAACCAAAAAGACGGTTACAAGAAAGCGTCAAAAGAAAAATAACAACGAAATCGCTTAACATGTACTGTTAAGAGGCACAGGCTGACACAGGAGGGAGTTTTTTGTTACCTTTGTGCCAGCCTTTTTATATAATAGTACGATTTTCATATAAATAATGTAGACTGCTTTTTGTCAATAAAATGGTTAAATGAGACAATAGACAGTATTGCTCGCTGAAGATAACATAGTTTGATGAAAAGCTAATTATTTAGAAAAATATCATTAAGATAGTATATTACTAATTTATTATAAAAAATAAACATAAAAATACTCCGAAAAAGGAGGAACAAATGGAGAAACAAATATTACCTTTGCTTGCATTGCGGGGCAAGATGGTTTACCCAAATACTTCTGTGTATTTTGAAGTATCAAGGCCAAAGTCAATGGCAGCTTTAGAACAGGCGGTAAATCATGAACAACGGATTTTTCTGGTGAATCAGATCGATCCATCTTTAGATAAGCCGGAGGAAGAGGATTTATATACTGTAGGAACAGTTGCGAAGATTCTTCAGATGGTAAAAGCCGGACAGGGCGTATTGAGAGTATTTGTAGAGGGTGAGGCAAGAGCCAGAATCACATCTTATATAGAATTTGATGGATGTGTGAAGGCAGAAGTCGAAGAGATCCCTGATACAAATTACCCGGAAAATCCAGTGGAAGAGGAAGCATTTTTTAGAATGTTAGAAGAGGAAGCGCAAGAATTTTCCGAGAAGAATCCGGGATTTTTTGCACCACAGCTTCAAAAAGCCATTGATGAAAAAGAATTACTTCTACTGATTAACGAACTGGCATCCCAGCTTCCATTTGAACTTGGAAAGAAGCAGCAGATTTTAGAAGAGTCTGATGTGAAAAAACAGGCAGAGATGCTCCTTGCCATTTTAAAAGAAGAAGTGGAAATCAGTATTATCCGTAATGAACTTGCAGAAAAAGTAAAGAAAAATGTAGATAAAAACCAGAAAGATTATCTTTTAAGAGAGCAGCAGAAGGTAATCAGAGAGGAACTTGGCGAGGATGACATTGTCTCAGAAGCAGACGAATACCTCGAAAAATGTGAGGCATTAAAAGCCTCTAAAGAAGTAAAAGATAAAATCAAAAAAGAAATCAAGCGTTACAAAAAGATGCCTCCTGTTGCGGCAGAGAGTACAATGACGAAGAACTACATCGAGACAATGCTTGAAATGCCGTGGAACAAGGTTTCAAGAGATAGCAAGAGCCTTGAAAAAGCAATGGAAATCTTAGAGGAAGATCATTACGGACTTAAAAAAGTCAAAGAACGAATCCTTGACTATCTTGCTGTTCGTTTCCTTACGAAAAAGGGAGAGACACCGATTCTTTGTCTCGTAGGTCCTCCGGGAACGGGAAAAACTTCGATTGCAAAGTCCATAGCCAGAGCACTTCATAAGAAGTATGTTCGTATCTCTTTAGGTGGTGTGCGAGATGAGGCAGAAATCCGTGGACACAGAAAGACATATGTCGGAGCAATGCCAGGAAGAATTGCTGAGGGAATCCGTCAGGCAGGTGTAAAGAATCCCCTCATGCTTTTGGATGAAGTAGACAAGGTAAGCAGCGATTATAAAGGAGATACAGCATCTGCACTTCTTGAAGTGTTAGATGGAGAGCAGAATGTAAACTTCCGTGATCACTATCTTGAAGTACCTTTAGATTTAAGCGAAGTATTCTTTATCGCAACAGCTAATGACCTTACACCAATTCCAAAACCTTTGCGTGACCGTATGGAAATCATCGAGCTTTCCAGTTACACAGAGAATGAAAAGTTCCACATCGCAGAAAATTATCTTGTAAAGAAGCAGAGAAAGTTAAGCGGACTTACGAAAAAACAGGTAAGCATTTCTGATGAAGTTATCCGTGAGGTTATTCATTTTTATACAAGAGAAGCCGGAGTACGTAATCTTGAGCGTACTATTGGACAGCTTATGCACAAAGCCGCCCGCAAAATCGTTGAAGGTGAAGAAAAGGTCGATATTAAGAAAAAGTCTTTAAAAGAACTTCTTGGGCCAGCGCCATTTGAGGATGAAGATGAGAACTTAAAACCGCAGATTGGTGTTGTGAGAGGACTTGCATGGACCAGTGTTGGTGGAGATACGCTTTCCATTGAAGTAAATGTCATGCCAGGAAAAGGAAAGATGGAGCTTACCGGATGTATGGGCGATGTCATGAAAGAGTCTGCACAGATTGGTCTTAGTTATGTCCGCTCTATCGCTGAAAACTATGGAATTGACAGCGGTTATTTTGAAAAACATGATATTCATCTGCATATTCCAGAAGGAGCCGTACCAAAAGACGGTCCATCTGCTGGAATCACAATGGCACTTGCCATCCTTTCTGCAATTACAGGCATCCCAGTTCGAGGGGATATTGCTATGACAGGAGAAATCACTCTTCGAGGAAAAGTTCTTCCAATCGGCGGCTTAAAAGAAAAACTCTTAGCAGCTAAAACCGTTGGTGTAAAAGAAGTCCTTGTTCCAGCAAGAAATAAACGAAACGTTGTAGAACTTGATGAAGAAATTACAGATGGCATGAAGATTACTTATGTTGAGGATATGAATGAAGTGATTGAACATGCTATGAAAAAGTAACTACGATGTTTGAATAATTAAGTCATTGATTTCTATCAAAGATAATAGCTAAATAATCAATACATATTAAAATTTATGATTTAGATTAACTGATATATATATTAAACCATGGTTTAAAAAGTTAGAGAAAGGAGGAAAAACATGGTTATAAAAAATGTAAACTTAGAAACTGTATGCGGAATTACAAGTAAGCTTCCTAAAAACACTTTACCAGAAGTTGCATTTGCCGGTAAATCAAACGTAGGAAAATCATCCCTCATTAATGCCCTTGTAAACAGAAAGTCTTTAGCAAGAACTTCAGGACAGCCAGGAAAAACACAGACCATTAACTTCTACAACGTAAATGAAGAAATGTATATTGTAGACCTTCCAGGATATGGTTATGCCAAAGTATCTAAAGAAGTCGCAGCAAAATGGGGACCGATGATAGAAAACTATCTTCATACTTCTGAACAGCTTCGTATGGTATTCTTACTCATTGACCTTCGCCATAAGCCAACCAATAATGATGTACAGATGTACCGCTGGATCTTAAGCAACGGTTTCTCCCCGGTAATTGTAGCAACCAAAGCCGATAAAATAAAACGAAGCCAGCTTCAAAAACAGTTAAAACTGTTAAAAGATACTTTAAAAGTAATCGAAGGTGTTCCAATCGTACCATTTTCTGCTGTCACAAAAGCAGGAAGAGATGAAATCTGGGAATTGATCGAGGAATATGCGTTAGCTGAAGAATAAACAAACGGACGAACCCCAAGAGAGAATAGAACCTATATCTGTGGCTGGATAAAGTTTGTCTGTTTTAGTTGACGAAGACATAGATGGGTTCTATACTATGGTATGGTTTTGTCCGAGTTGTCACTGCCTGCGGCAACTCGGTATTTTCAAAACCCTGATTAATTGATATAATAGAAGCGGTTTTTTACAAAAATTTATGAGGTGATAAACATGCGGATAAAATCAGTAGCAGTTCTCGGAGCCGGAGCAGTAGGCTCATATATTATCTGGGGACTTTCAAATCGTAAGGATATTAAGCTTGGCGTAATTGCGGAGGGAGAGAGAAAAGAACGTCTTGAGAAAAATGGATGTTTGATTAATGAAAAAGTGTATCATCCAGAAGTGTGGACTCCAAGCGAAGCTAATGGAGTTGACCTTTTGATTGTTTCTCTGAAGTATGGAGCTTTACCGGGGGCTGTTGACAGTATTAAAGAAGCAGTTGGAGATAATACAATTATCATGAGCCTTATGAACGGAGTAGACAGTGAAGAGATTATATCTGAGAAAGTAGATGCATCTCATATTTTGCACTCGCTTATTAAGGTAGCTTCTCATAAAGAAGGAACAGGTTATTGTTTTGATCCGGAGACTACGATTGGAATAATCTTCGGAGAGATTTCTGCGCCATTTGAGAGTGAGAGAGTAGAGGAGATTAAGGAGCTTTTTGCAGATACAGGCTTACATTTTCGTGCGACAGAATATATTCGTGAGGAGATGTGGAGTAAATATCGCTTAAATATCTGTAATAATCTTCCGCAGGCGATTCTTGGAGCGGGAGTTGGCTGTTATAGCGACAGTACACATATGAAGGCGATCAGTGACGGACTTAAGAAGGAAGTCGAGGCTGTTGCAGCGGCAAAAGGAATTGATATGAGCAAGGTAGATATAAAGTCCGCCCGGGGAAGTGCGGTTCCTCCAACAGCACGTTATTCTACATTGCAGGATATTGATGCCGGACGTCATACGGAGATAGATATGTTTTCCGGAGCGTTAGTGCGAATGGGAAAAGAACTTGGCGTTCCAACACCATATAATGAATATACATATCATATGATAAAGGCATTGGAAGAGAAGAATGATGGGTTTTTTGATTATGATGGGAAAAATGCAGAAACGACCTGTGCGAAATAACTTCTGATTTGTAGAATTTGAAAAATAAACAGACGAACCCTCCTCCTCTGTAATCTATAAAAATGCTTCGTTTCACTGCGTCCAAGCTGCTCATCCGCAACTTGAACTTGCTCTAAGGCGCATTTTTATAGATTACAGAGGAGGAGGGTTCTGTGTATTTCAGTCCTACAAATCAGTTGAAAAAAATTTGGGGATGGGGACAGAAGAAATAGTCTCTCTTTGGGAGCGTCTCCTTTGCCTGCGGCAAATCAGAAATTAATTTTCTGGGGTGGGAGAATATTTTCAGTGTATTAGTACATACTTAGTATACTATATGAAAATTTTGAAGGAGAGTGAAATGTATGAAAAAAGAATTTAGTAATCAGGAATACGCAGAGAAGGTAAAAAAGCTGACCCCTAAATTCAGCTCATTTTCAAACTGCTGGCATGCGTTTGTATCTGGAGGAGCGATATGTGTTTTGGGAGAGTTGATCCGTCAGATCGCGTATAATAGAGTTGGTGTGAGTGAGGAAAATTCATACATTGTAGTAAGCGTTTGCCTTGTATTGATCAGTGTTGTGTTGACGGGTTTTCAGCTTTATGAACCTTTGGCAAAGTGGTGTGGTGCGGGAACTCTCGTTCCAATTACTGGTTTTGCAAATTCTGTTGCATCACCAGCAATTGAATATCAAAAAGAGGGACAGGTTTTTGGAATTGGAGTGAAAATTTTTACGATAGCAGGTCCGGTTATTTTATATGGAGTATTTACAAGCTGGGTAATTGGATGTGTTTATTGGATATTTTTTTTATAGTATGTTGCATATAGTAGATGGTTATAAATTATTGTTATGGAAAAATCACTTCAAAAGTTGTGCCGGAGTTCGCATTATTTTTAACTAAAATGCTGCCGTTATGCACCCTTACAATCTCACGGACAAGTGCAAGACCGAGTCCCACGCCGCCAAGTTCCCGGCTTCTGGATTTATCCAGACGGAAAAAAGGTTCAAATATCCGTTCTTTAAGTTCTTCGGGGATACCGTTTCCAGTATCTTCAACTGTAAGATGAAGCTGACTGTTTTGCTGTGTGGCGTTTACTGTGACTGTTCCACCGGAAAAGTTATATTTTATGGCATTTTCGACAAGATTATATACAAGTCGATAGATGAGAATATCACTTCCCATTAAGAGTACATTGTCGCATTTTTCGATAAGGTTGATTCCTTTTTCCTGTGCAAGAGGTTCTAAATCAGCAAGAACCTCTTCAACAAGAGCAGATATTGCGATTTCTTCATCTCGTGCTATTGTTTGAAGCTCGCTCATATCAAGAAGCGTTCTTACCATTTTGCTGAGCCGTTCTGTTTGTTCGGTAATCATGCTTATAGTTTGTTGTGCAGATGTATCATTATTCGGATGCTTTGAGGAATTGTACAAATCTATCTGAAGCTGCATCACAGCAAGCGGTGTACGAAGCTCATGGGCAGCATTAGCGGTAAATTGCCTTTGCAGCTTAAATGCTTCTGACAGTCGTTCAAGCATTTTATTGTATGAAACACTAAGCTGGTTCAGTTCAGAGAATTTATTTTCTTCTATTCGGGAATCCGACAGGTTTTGTGCCTGCACTTCTTCAATTTTCTTTGAGAAATCACATAGTGGTTTTAGTGCATGGCCACTTATAAAAAATGTAATCACACCTCCAAGAAGAGATAACAGTGTTGAAAATAGCAGACTGCTTTTTTTGTAGTCAGCTTTATTATTATATACCTGAATGGAAAAATTCTTTGCAAAATTGTTCCACTCTTCATCTGGAATACTGATATAGATTTCATCTGGATTCTTCTCATTATTATCTTCGCTTTTAGCATCTACAGTATTTTGCAGAGAATCGATATAGTAGACTCCGTTTTTGTAGATAAATATAGTAAGGCTTCCGCATATCATTGCGATTAGTAAAGTAGTTATAATAGTGAGTCTCCACTGAAGCGACATTTTTTTCATGACACACCCTCCACAAGCTTATAACCTTCGCCAATCTTGTTTACGATGGGATCATAAGCGAGCACTGATTTAAATTTTTTCCTGAGAGATGACATGTGTACCCGGATAGAGCCGCTAAAACTGTCTATGGAAGCATCCCAAACATGTTCAATCAGTTCTTCCTGACTTACAGGCCTGCCTTGATTAAGAAGTAAATATTCTAAAATACCATTTTCCTTTCTGGTTAAAGGTACGAGTATTCCTTTGGCATATGCTTCCCGCTTTTTCGTATCAAACTTTATGTCTTTGCAATGCAAGCATATATCTTTTTGTACAAATTTACGTCTTGTAAGACTTCGGATACGGGCTTCTAGTTCTTGTATATGAAAAGGTTTTTCCATGTAATCATTAGCTCCGGCATCTAATCCTTCCACCTTATCTATAATCTGACTTCGTGCGGATAAGATAAGAACCTTCGTTTCTTCGTTTTCTTTTCTTAGTTCTCTTAGAATATCCATTCCGTCCATGCCGGGAAGATTAAGATCAAGCACAATTAGATCATAGTCTTCCGTCAAAATATAATCAAGAGCCTCATATCCATCATAACAGGTATCTACTTCATAGCCTGATTCGTACAAGCTTTTTGAAATGGTATCACATAATTCTTTTTCATCTTCAACAATTAATAATCTCAAAATAATCTCTCCATTCGCTTAACAGAAATTTTACACCACTTATTGTATAATACGAGAGTCACAAGGTCAACAAAGACAATAATAACAGTATACTTAAAAGTTTGTATAGAAACAATTTTAAGTATCTAATGAGTAAGGGGGTAATAAATATTTTGAAATGCAGGAAAATATCACAGTTTATTTTACTTATCGCCGGTGTGAGTATGATGAGCTATGGCGCTGTTAGAGGCGAAGCTGCTGTTGTGCTTGGTAAAGCAATAAAATTATGTTTGGAGTGTGTAGGAATTGGATAAAAAAACAAGTTTAATATCAAAAAAAATAGCCAGCCTGCGTGGCGGGATACAGGCGGCTGCCACATTGATTACCAATATACATCTTCCTAATTTGTTTAAGGGAAAAATATATCAGGGAAATGCAAAAACAGTATGTGTGCCGGGATTGAATTGTTATTCCTGCCCTGCAGCGACAGGAGCCTGTCCGATCGGAGCTTTTCAGGCAGTAGTTGGTTCATCGCAGTTTAAATTTACATATTATATAACCGGATTTTTTATTTTACTTGGTGTAATGTTAGGAAGATTTATATGTGGCTTTTTGTGTCCGTTTGGATGGTTTCAGGATTTACTTCATAAAATCCCGGGGAAAAAGTTTTCCACAGAAAAATTAAGATTATTAAGGTATCTTAAATATATGATTCTTTTCGTTTTTGTTATATTTCTTCCAATATTTATAACAAATTCGATTGGAATGGGAGATCCGTTCTTCTGTAAATATATTTGTCCTCAGGGAGTTTTGGAAGGGGCAATACCGTTATCACTTGGCAATACGGCTATTCGGTCGGCACTTGGTAAGCTGTTTTCTTTTAAACTTATCATTTTAATTATGGTAATTCTTTTAAGTATCCTGTTTTACAGACCATTTTGCAAATGGATCTGTCCACTTGGAGCGATTTATTCACTATTTAATAAGATTTCATTTCTCAGCATAAAGGTTGAAGATGATAAATGCGTTGGATGTCATCAGTGCACAAAAGTATGTAAAATGGATGTTGATGTTATAAAGAGTCCAAATCATCCGGAATGTATACGATGCGGTGCCTGTATGAAAGCTTGTCCAAAAGATGCAATCCAATATCAGTTTCTAGGCAAAACATGTCAGAAAAAGAACAACAGCAACCAACCATAACCAACCGGTAACTATTAATTTTATTACTATTATTTTAAG
>ERZ827496.3995-NODE-3995-length-11999-cov-4.184277_pt1 | contig 11999 bp, 11 predicted proteins | sample MGYA00519769_ERZ827496 | MGnify/ENA primary metagenome ERZ827496 (study PRJEB31778, sample SAMEA3449327) | human gut metagenome | biome: human gut; feature: human-associated habitat; material: faeces | place: United Kingdom | collected 2010/2012 ...
TAAATCCCTTTGGAACTATTTTATCGCTTTTTTAGTGCCGAATCAACGTTAGGGTGTGGTTGGCGGTTACTTTTAGAGTGAATATAAGTGCTGTAGTCATGAGTATAAAGATAACACAGGAAAGAAGCCTTCACTTAGGGATTGTAAGAAAAACATTTTTTGAGTGACATCTTCAAGCGGTGACAAAAGAAAATGGCCATACAAGAGTAGTAATGCTCCTGTGTGGTCATTTTCTTTTGCTCAAGTACCGAAATGGTATGGGAGATTATTATTCTTCATCTTCACCAAAATATATCATCTTGCCAGAAATAGGCTCTCTTTTAGGTTCTACATATTTGGTTCGATATATGTTGCTTCTAAACTCCTCTAGTGATGCATCAATATCGTCAAAGATATTTTGGTATACCAAAGTGTGAGTATAGCCATGTTCAGTTACTTCTTTTGATAGAAAATATTCTTTGTCTAAATCTGATGTTTTTGTTGCACATACCGGAAAGTTTCCCTTCCCGTCTTCTAACAGATTGAAATGATATGCTTCTGTTTTAAACTGGATAACAATCTTTCTGATTTTATCATAGATTGAATCATATGCCTTCTTGCGAATACACTTGTTTGCAAAGATAAAATCTAGATTGCCGTAAGCGTTATCCAATGTTCTCAACTCAACTGATGAAGCAAGTTGGTAACCGTTCATACAATGCATAAATGTTTTTTGGTAACCTTCCATTTTTGACTGATACAGTTTTTCCAATTCTTTTTCAACATCTGTATTTTCATCAAATGGAAGAGAAATATTTTCTTCATACCAAGAAATCAGGTTGTCTTTTGCTCTGTGTTGAATTTCTTTGTCTTCAGACAATAGAGAGAACATTTGATTCCACTCATTTGAACGTTCTTCCCCAAATGCTTCTATGATTAAATTAGTTGGAGCATCCATATCAAGATGCTTTATTTTTCTCAATTCTTTTAATATATTAGTTGCCTGAATCCAAAACTCTTCCATAGCTTTACGTCTTTCAACATAATATTCTGTAATGGACATTATGAATCCAAGAATAGCACTACCAAGAAGAGCCATAGAAACATCATAATATATGCAATTACTGTCTTTTCCGATTACAAATGCAGACACTAAAGCCAACAATGAAACTATTAGAGTCATAATCGTTAGCCACTTTTTTGCTTTCATTTACTCACCGCACTTATTAAGCAACTGCTCTATATCTCGTATACACATATTCGTAAATCTGCTGACGATACATAGAGATGCTAACCTCATCGTAACACTCAGGCAATTCTGCCCAAAGAGTATCACGGATAAGATTGTCAATGGCTGCTTTTGTTTCTTGCTTATCTGTCCAATGGTCAAATTCAGAAATTTTCATTTTTATTTTCTGTAGTAGTGATGCTGCAACTTCCTTTAATTTCTTGATGTCCGTTTTGCTCAAATCATCACGGAACAACATATCATAAAGAGAAAGCTCTTCATCACTTGTAAATCCTTCACGGACATAGCGTTGTTCTTCTTGGCTCATTTGATTAGCCAAATCCATCAATTCCATGAAAGTTTTCTCGATTGTGGCTCTGTCCTGCTCACTGTTATAATCATCAATAATTTGCTGATAGCGTTCATAGTAGTTAATTCGATCAGGATTAGCAAAAAGCATACTATCAAGTTTCTGCTGGATTACTTCCTCTAAATCTTTTAAAACAAGATTCTTTTTCTTAACCTTTGCGAACTCCCTGCGAAGAAGGTCAAAGTCAATTGCACTGATATCAAATCTGCGTGGTTCTTCACGCACCATGGTAGGTGTATGCTGAATTTCCACATAGGCACTTATGATTCCGTTAATTTCAATCATAAGGTCAGTAGTATTAATGTGCTTACGTTTTTTTGTAATTCAGCATAGATAGCTGCAATAGCTTCATACTGCTTTCGAGTGTGACCGGTGATATCATCTCTGTCAGTATATTTCATAAGACGATTCAATTCAGAGGCATATGTAGTATATGTTTTTTTATCTTCAATAGAACCGCATACTGCATTCGCAGCTTCTTGAAGGTATGACAGTTTCATAAAATCATAGGCATTGATAAGCATTTCCAAATCAAAATCATTTTCACTTAAAAATGCATCTGCTTTACCTATTGTTTCTATAATACGAGCAATCAGTTCATCTTTATCTACCGTTGGGTCAGAACCACCATTACCATCTGCATTAGCAGTATAATCTGCAAGAGCTTTTCTCAAAGCTTTTACAATACCAATATAATCTATAATCAAACCGTTGCTCTTGCCTTCGCTTACACGATTGGCACGTGCTATGGTCTGCATAAGTGTATGTGCTTTTAATGGCTTATCAAGATATAAGCATGATAGACATTTAACATCAAAGCCGGTAAGCCACATTGCACATACAAATACAACACGAAGTGGATTTTTTGAATCTTTGAATTCTTTATCCAGTTCACGTTTTTCCATCTTCATACGGTGTGTCTTTATATCTAAATCCCATTTTTTGAATGTTTGAATTTCATTCTGCTCCTGACTGATTACAACAGCCATTTCAGTTTCTTCCATCCATTTGATTTTTCTTTCAAGTTCAAGAGCCTCTTGCTGGCTTGCATATTTCAAACTTGCTTTTAATATTTTGATTTCTGCTTTCCAGTATTCCTGAACGTAGTTATACATACGAACACAGGTCACCTTGTTCAAGCAGACAAACATAGCCTTACCGCTTGTCCACAAATCAGAGTAGTGACTCACAAAGTCTCGTGCGATAGATTTTAATCTAGGCTCGGCTGTGAGTAGGTGTATCTCTTTTGCAAATTCAGCTTCAAGCTTGTCCTGTTGGTCAACATCTAGGTCAGCATTTTCAATAGCATCAAGAATTTGATTTGTGATTTCAGAATTGTGTAAATCAACAATCTTTTTACCACGATTTTCATAGTAAAGAGGTACAGTAGCACCATCCTCAACGGCTCTCTTGAAGTCGTAGACTGATACATAGCCACCAAAAGTACGAGCTGTGATATTATCACTTGAAAGCAACGGTGTACCTGTAAATCCGATACGAGCAGCAGTAGGTAACAATTTCATCATATTATCAGCAAAGATACCATACTGGCTACGATGTGCTTCATCAGACATAATAATGATATCGTGATCAGGATATATAGGTTTTTCATTTGGCTTATTAAACTTCTGTATCAAAGTGAAGATAAAGCTTGGATTTCCTTGTAGTTTCTTAACAAGGTCATCTCCACTTGTAGCAATAAATTGAGAAGCCTTTATATCTTTTCCAAGAAGTCCACAATTCTCAAAGGTATCACTAATCTGCGTATTAAGTTCATCTCGGTCTGTAAGGATAACGAAGGTTGGTGTTCCTTCCATCTTTCTACGCACCTTTTTCGCAAAGAATACCATGGAATAACTCTTACCCGAACCCTGTGTATGCCAGAACACACCAAGCTTACCGTCATTAAGCTTTCTTGCAGCATATGCCTTCATAGCTTCGTTTACGCCGAGATACTGGTGGTTACGAGCAAGTATCTTTGCAGTGTGACCATCAGAGTGGTCATATAAGATAAAATTCTCAAATAAATCAAGGAAGTTTTCTTTCTTACAAATACCACGGAGCATTGTTTCTAAAGCAACACTTCCTTGATCTTCTTCGGCAAGACGCTTCCATTCATGGAAGAATTCAAACTTACTGCCAAGTGTACCAACCTTAGCTTCTGTTCCATTTGAAAGCATAAGAAATGCATTGTAATAGAACAAGTGTGGAATGGTATCCTGATAATCAGTATAGTTATCATCATAGGCATTCTGAACATCCACAGTATTCTTCTTAAGTTCTACAAAGAGAAGTGGAATACCATTTACAAAACCTACAATGTCAGTTCTTCTGCGATATAAATCTCCGTGAATCTTAAGTTCCTTTATTGCAAGGAAATAATTGTTATTAGGATTCTGAAAATCAATAACTGCAGCCTTTTTAGTTTCAGTATGTCCATTTGGCTTTTTAACAGTAACCGGAATACCATCACGAATTAAAAAATATTTTTCTTCATTTACCTGTAATAGAGAAGAAGTGGATAATCTCTTTTCTAAAACCTGTTGTGCTTCAATAATCTGATTTTCATTTATCCACGGATTGTACTTTTTAAGTGCCTCTTTAAAATAGCGAGTAAGCAAAATATCCTTATAGCTTTCTCGACCGAAAGTGCCATTCTTACCTAGCACTTCTGTATTATAAGCAAACTGAACATCCCAGTCCAATTCATCACGCAATAAATTACCTGCACTTTCCTGAACAAGGATATTCTCCGAATAATCATAACCCATTATTTGGCACCTCCTTCTTTAATTCATTATTTAAAACTCCCAGCAATTGTAACTTCAACATTCTTTCCTGAACATTCTTTTGAGAGTTTACATTCTTTATAAACAGTGGGGATTTTTCATCAGACTTACTGATGAGCTTCCATAGTAATGTGAAATTCTTTACCTGAGCATTATTTAATTTTATTGCAACAGAAACAATATCAGTTAGAGAATTCTCATCTAAGAACATAAACAACTTTCTTAACAGATCTGCAATTAAATCGGATACTTGAACATATATATTCTCGTGTGACTTTACAAACTGCCAGTTATTAAGTTGAATACCATTCTCGTATAATTCCAAATCAGCTATTTGCTTTTGCACTGTAAGTTCTTAATCAAATATATGGTGTGACTTACTAAAGATTTCACATCTCTCTGTATAGAAGATGTAATATTCTTGGATAAGCATAAATGGTTCATTATCCTGAACAAAAATCAACTTATCAAGTTTTCCGGCAGTCTTTAGCATTTGTCTTAACAGTTCTAAAAAGAAACCGGGATCATATTCACTATCGTCATTATATCCCCATATCAAAGAACATATTTCATTACAAAAAGCAGATACATCTTTAACATCAGGATATGTGTGTCTTATGAAAATACCGATTACTTCGTCTTGATGCTCAATCACAAAATCATACAAAGCATCTTTGATATCCCACATATACATGATGCACTGAGGATGTGTTTCCCATAGAGAATCCACAATATCAACCAGTGAATAATAAAGGTTGTTTAATGCACTGTAATGAATATACAAACCACTTTTGCTTAACCATTCCAAAAATCCTGTGGCTCTTTTACTACCTATGAAAGATTGGAAGTCTCTTGAATTATGATATAGATGTTTGAACTTTAATTCCTTTTGACCTTCCTTATAGTCTAGTGCTGCGTATAATGAGGGAACATCAATGTCAAAAGATCTACCTTCATGCGTAACACCAGCTAATACAAAATCACCCTTCAGTGCATCGATATTATTAAATCCTGTATCCGTAAGAGAAAACTTTCTGCAGTTACCACTCTCATCGTAATAAAAAGTCATTTCTTCTTCAAAAGGTGGTATGCCATTCAAATCAAGGATTCCTTTCTTTTGGTCTTCAACATTGATTCTAGCCATATCTACACCTCGATTTCTCCACTCATTAACTTAGGCAATAAGCGATCACGAGATTGTTCAGATATAAGCATCGCTTTGTATAATGCTAAAATCTTATCAAAAATAGGTTTACAAAATTCATTATATTTCAAAACTAAATCCTCAGTAGGATACAGAACTTTTATATTGCTAAATTTAGTTTTATTTACATTTGTCATTGTTGCACCATTGCTGCCTACGCCATCAAGTAATGCCTTAATTCTTTTCATGGACTCATAGAAGAAATAAAGATCATTATCATCATATAAAATGACAGAATTAATCTGCTGATTGGTTTGGCAAGGCTCAATGGCTATATTTACTAGACCTACAGTTGCAATGCAAGATACTATAACTGCATTTGCAGGCAAGTACTTATTCTTCTGTGTTTCAGCACCTGCTTTAGTTAGTGTTTTTTCTGTTATCAATGGAAATACATTTCCATGCATATCAGGAATTGTAACAAATGGAATATTTCCTCCGTAATATTCGTTTTTTGATGTAGACGGAGTTTTTCCAGTTATAACATCGCCAAATTCTTCAACTCTTTTATATAGCCATCCTTTAGGCACACCATCAACAATCTCCACATCTTCATATCCCGGAAAACGCAAATCCACAAACCACTCCTTATAAAGTCTCTGTGCTGCTTCTTCAAGAAGCTTGACTTGTTTCTGGTTGTTTTCGATTAAGTCATCATAGAGTCTTAGTATATTACCTATTTTGTGTTGTGTTTCTAAATCTGGACAAGGGAAGGATAGACCTTTAATGTGCACTGGACTTATATTTGCTTGGTTTGCAGCACCTCCTGCTTTAGCAGCAAGTTCAATTTTCACCTTATCCTGAGAGAGATAATAATAGATATAGTTTATATCAGCTTCGGCATTATCCTTGATGGTTATTTTTCCTACACGCTGGTTTAACAATGTTTTGTCAGAATACTTTACTCTTGCAACACGGCCGACTACAGATGCCCACTGATTAATATGAGATCCAGTCATAGCAATCAATACGTCGTCATAGGAAAGAATGAATTTCTTCTGTTTTTCAGCTACCTCATTTGAAACATATGTTAAGTCATCTAATGTTACGCAAGGAGGACTAATGTTCTTTATTTTAATAATAGGTATACCTTTATCTACAAAATCTTTTGTTTTGAAAGCAAAACCAGAGAGTATATTAATGTAATCACCTAATAATTCTTCTTTATAGTTCATAATCCCATCTCCTTCATATTCTGTGAGATGGTATCCATTAAATCATTTGATTCAGCCTGTAATGACAATAACTCACGATGGATTTCTACCATACGCTCTTCAAAGTCCACGCCATCATCTTCGATAGGAGCAACACCTACATACGCACCCGGAGTAAGCGACCAGCTTTTTTCTTCAATTTCAGAAATAGTAGCCAGTTTGCATAAGCCAAGAACATCATCATATACACCTTCGCCGAATTCCTCATAAAGCCAATTAGCTTCCTTGGCCACTGTGAGAATTTCAGTAAGTTCTGCGATTTTAATGTCGTAAGTTTCCTGTGTCTTTTTCTTTTCACGCTTTTCAGCTGATTCAACTGCTTTCTTTGCTTCTGAACGAAGTGCTTTTGCTTTCTCTGATAATTCATACACCTGTTCTGCAAAAGGCTTATCACTACCAAGTGCGGAGCGATACTCGTTAAGAAGAGCAGAGTATTTATCAATCTCTCCACGATAAAGCCACACAATTGCATTCATGTTTTTAAGCTGCCAGTCAGACCATTCGTTAAGAGTACGATCTACGGCTGTATAATAATTTCTTGCATCAATGAAAAGAACCTTATCCTTGATAGCATCTGACTTTCCCTTATCAAAGAACCAAAGAGAACAAGGCAATGATTTAGTATAAAAAAAGTTATTACCAACACTAATCATTGCATCTACATGACCTGTTTTAACAAGGCTTTCTCTAATATCTTTATCCTTGCCTTGGCTATCTGTGGCAGAAGAAGCCATTACAAAGCCAGCGCGTCCTGTTTCGTTAAGGTAACTGTAGAAATATGAAATCCATAAGTAGTTACCATTACCAACTTCTTTATTCTTATTTATACTTGGCATACCAAAAGGCAAACGTTTTGCGCTTTCACATGATTCAGCTTTTACTTTATCTACATTGAAAGGTGGATTTGCCATCACATAATCGCAACAACCATCAAGATTATGGGCATCATGATAAAAGCTATTTGCTTCATCACCGGATTTGATAACACCAGTAAGACCATGAACTGCCATGTTCATAAGGCAAAGCTGAGCATTATATTCAACCTTTTCTTGACCATAGAAAGTCATAGTGCTATTAGCGTTCATTCCAGCTGCATTTACAAAATCACCTGATTGAATGAACATACCACCAGAGCCACAAGCCGGGTCGAGTAATACACCACTTGTAGGTTCAATAATATTAACAATCATCTTTACGAGAGACTTAGGTGTAAAGAAAACACCATCATCTGATGCGATGTTCTTTGCAAATTTATTTAAGAAATACTCATAGATTCTTCCAATAATATCTCCACCGATTTCATCAAGAGCGGAATTATTAAATATACGAAGAAGTTCTGATAAAATCTCATCAGAAAAATCTGTATAACTTTTAGGCAGTACACCGACTAACTGTTCACTCTGATCTTCGATGAGCTGCATGGCATTGTTGACCACTTCACCTAAACTATTCATGTTGTGACCATCTTTATTAACAAGTCCGGCAGATGAAATATCTTCAGGAAGATTTAATAAGTAATCATACTGTGCTTCCTTGGGGAGATATAATGCACTTTTAGCTGCAAAGTCACTTGCTTCAACAGGTATAACTCGACCGCCACGAGATGGGCGTCCTTTTAAGATTTCTGCTTCAACCATCTTGTATCTGCTATATGCGTAGCGTAGGAAAATAAGTCCAAGCACAGGCATACAATATTGATTTGATGTCAATTTTGAACCCGCACGTAATAAATCTGCAGATTCCCATAATTCTGATTCAAGTTTTCTTATATTAATCATTTCGATTTTCCATCCGCCTTAAAGTCAAGCCATGCCTCTTCAACACTTGCGTAGTCGATATCATTCTTAAGGCAGAACTCCTTTATATTCTTCATCGCAATAAGGTTAGGCTTTGCTTTACCGCCTTCCCATCTATTAACAGTAGAAAATGCCACTTGTACTTCTTTGGCAAAATCGTGCTGTGTTAAAAAACATCTCTGTCTAATTCTTTTAATTTCTTCTGGAAATTCCATGTTGCATCTCCTTCTCTTAAATATCTCGAAAATATAGCGTTATTATACCACAAATTTATGAATTTTTCTACTCCTCCGGTCCATCTGTAACTTTTGCAGATGTTTTTTTATTTTTTCTATAAAAACGTCCTTTTGAAGCCACACCCAGGGCTAACAGTTAGAAGGACAGAAATTCTTTCAAATGTATCCGTTCAAATTTGATAGCTTTCTCCAGTGGGAAAGTGTAAGGACGATACAGAGGGCTGTCCTTAGGAAAGAGGTCATACAGATGTATGGATAAGAAAAACGAAAAACTGAATGTGGAGGTTTTCGATTACTCCACGATACCCAAGTTCATGAAAGACCATGGCAGGTTCTGTCTGTGGAAGCTTGTAATGAAACCGGGTAAGACCAAGCCTGACAAGATACCGTATCGCATTGACGGTAAACGAGCCGATGCTACAAACCCACAACACTATTCATCTTTTGAAAAAACTGTGGAGGCATTTGCTGAAGGTGGTTACGCAGGTATCGGTATTGGCTGCTTTGAAACATTAAGGCTTGTGGATGTTGATGAATGTGTTGCCAATGGAAAGCTCGATGCAAGAGATCAGGACATTGTTGACACCCTTGATTCATATACAGAACTCAGTTCGTCAGGGAATGGTATTCATATCTTTATTCTTGCAGGTGGATTTGCTTATGACAGTGAACGCTACTACATCAACAATCGCAGTACCCATGTGGAAGTCTATGCTCCCGATGTTACAGGTAAGTTCCTGACACTGACAGGTAAAGCAATTCACGGTACTGACGTCAATGAACGCAGCGAGCAACTGCAGGTGGTTTTAGATAAATACATGAAAAGACCCGATGCAGATGTTACTGATTCTGTTGTAGATGCTTTTGGCAGTTTTCTTTCTGATGAAAGTGTCTATGCCAAGGCATCAAAATCCAATTGATGTTTACAAACCTGAAAAGGTACCGGGAACAAAAACTAAAAAACAGACCATCTGCATTCATTGGAATTTCATTGGTGCAGTTGATATTCCGGAAGACAAAGAAAAAACGGCATAACCTACATTATCGTAAGTTATGCCGTTTTTTTCAGAGATTAAAAATTCCTAATTGAAGTCACCTAATGGGGAATTCTTTTTCTAACTATTTATGAATTACTACAGAGGCAACTTGTTTTTACCAACAAAATCGTTTATAATATGATCATATTAGTGGCAGTACATTATGAAAACATCAGATATGACGAGAAAATTATACAAAACATAAAATTCAAAGTAGATGTTTGTATATGGATAAAAATAGTGATCATTGAGTATGAAATTACAATACAAAAATACTTTTTGAGCCGCTTGCTTTTTCAGTGCATAATGTTATTGTCCTCAGCAAAACAAGAAACCACTAAGATATTAGTAACAGCTTCTGGTAGAATATCAACAAAAAATAAGAGGTGACAGAATGAATGCAAAATGTAGACTACTTTGTTTAAGAGAAATGTTTATCAAATATACCGATCAGAATAACTATGTTTCAATGGAAAGAATCCAAAATTACCTAAACTCCTGCGGTTATCCGGCACATAAGGTAACCATAAAAGATGATATTGATGCATTAATTTCAAGCGGTATGGAGATAGAATACATCCACAACAAAGGCTATCATTTGCGATCACGTCCTTTCTCACTCAGCATCTTAAAAATACTTGCCGATGCAATTGCATCTTTTCGATTTCTGACAGTCGATGATTCAGAAAAGCTGCTTAAATTGATTGAAAGTCTTTGCAGTATTTACGAAGCACCACTTCTCAGACGAGAAATTATGTTGACTAATCGTGTGAAATCGGACAATGAGCAGATTTTCGACAATATTGATATGATAAATTCTGCTTTCCGTAACAATCAGCAAATTAGTTTTGATTATTACGATTATGATATAAACAAGCAGTTGGTTCAGCAATGGAAAAGAAAGCTTTGTTCACCGTGTGCATTAGTAATCAGTGATGAACGATATTACGTTATTTCATATTATGAGGAGCATTCCGATACATATACAAATTTTCGTCTGGATCGAATGAGGAACATCGAGCTTATCGACACAGTAAGAAAATATCCTATCGAAAAGCTTGATTTAGAGCAGTATGTAAAATCTTCTTTTTCTATGTTTCGTGGAAAAAGTGAGTATGTTACACTTCGGTTCCCACTTGAAAATAAATATTGTAATATCGTAATCGACAGATTCGGGAAATCTGTTCTCATGCTGAAAGATAAGCAGTCTGATAAGCACTTCATCATTCATGTCCTGATAAAATCCGAGTATCCTCAACCGTTCTTTTCCTGGATATTTTCATTCAGAGGAAAGGTGGAGATCATAAGTCCGATCAGACTGAAAGAACGATATACAGAAACTCTCATGAAAAGCTGCATACTGCAATATGCACATTAAGCAAAAACAGGCACTTTGCAAATACAAAGTGCCTGTTTTCTTATCCTATTTCGTTCTTATCTTTGCTTTGCTCTTTCCGTTTAGATGGTTTTTGTCTGTCCTCAAAGGCTTCCTTTTTCAGCTTAGCCCTTTCAAAATAGCAGGTACGCTGTTTTTCAGGAGCATTTTTCTTGGCTTCTATCGCAGCTTGATTAAGTTCTTCGGTAAGAGCAGTAAGCCGTTCTGTTTTTTCTTCAAGTTCTGCCTGCTGAGGAAATGGTGTATTGACAATACGCATAGCATTTTCCAAATCCATTTTCAGCTTGTTGATGCTGTTTTGTGTATCATTGATCGTCTGGTCAATTTTGTAGAGCGTAGATTCCATACGCTTGAGGTTGGCAGAAAAGCTGCTTGTTAAAGCACATTTATGTTCAGCATTGCCTTTCATGGTAATGGAAATGTCAGGTTCATTGCCAAACATCACCGCCTTGACGGATAGCTTGAATCCCTGAAATTCACCGATTTCCTTTTCACTGTCGGAACTCTTTTTGACAAAATCCAGTACTGTATCTTCAAGAGCCTGTGCAGCTTCTTTACGGTCTGTGTATTCCGTGCCATCAATGGTAATTCGGAATACCGGCAGTTTTGTTTCTTCATCTATCGGAAGCTGACGAAGTATTTCACGATCAGCTTTGAGATTTTCAAGTCTTGTTTCAGCATTTTCAATTTTTGCAATAATCTTGATATCTTTTTTCTCAGACTCAAGGATGCGGCGGATAGCCACCACAT
>ERZ827496.4003-NODE-4003-length-11990-cov-13.002262_pt1 | contig 11990 bp, 9 predicted proteins | sample MGYA00519769_ERZ827496 | MGnify/ENA primary metagenome ERZ827496 (study PRJEB31778, sample SAMEA3449327) | human gut metagenome | biome: human gut; feature: human-associated habitat; material: faeces | place: United Kingdom | collected 2010/2012 ...
AACCTATAAAATCACGACTTGCGAGAGGACGCTTATATCTGCCCTTCAAGCCCTATAAAAGCACCACAGAATCTGCGACACTACGCAAATGAACCTCCGGTTTAGTTCGCACTTACAACCCCGCTCTCGCAGTCCACTTCAACGTAAGCACTGGTCTTTAAGACATCCAATGCATTTTTAGCTGCGATAAGAACCGGAATATCAAGGCTTAACCCTGCGATTGCTGCATGACAGTTTGCACCCTCTGCTTCTACGATCAGTGCGGAAGCCTGACGCATCTGTGCCATCATTTCATTTGTGGTGTCTGCTGCGACAATGATATCACCGTCTTTGAAGCTTTTTAAATCTTCATTGCTGTGGCACACACAAAGGTTTCCGGAAATTTTCTTTCCGTTTAATCCTTTTCCTGTCACAAGGATATGTCCTGCAACCTGTACTTTGATGAGGTTGGTTGTACCGGATACACCAAGTGGAACACCACCGGTCAGAACAACTAATTCCCCTTTGGAAACAAATCCTGCTGCCTCTGCCACATCAACTGCCTTTTCAAATAACTGGCTTGCATCCTGTTCCTCTGTGATAAGAACCGGTTCTACACCCCATTCAAGATTTAACTGACGACATACTTTTTCTGTCAGACACTCGCCGATGATCGTGCAGTTTGGACGGTATTTGGAGATCATTCTCGCAGTACGTCCGGACTTCGTTACCGTCACGATTGCCGCTGCACTTAAATCACCAGCCATCGTACAGGTTGCATGTGAGATTGCGTTTGTCACATCCGGGTTACACATGGTCCTGCGCTGTCTGAATCTCTGTAAATAGTTGATATCATGCTCTGTGCGGGTTGCAATACGGACCATTGTTTTTACTGCTTCAATTGGATACATTCCTGCAGCGGTCTCTCCGGATAACATAATTGCACTTGTTCCGTCATAAATTGCATTTGCAACGTCTGTGGACTCTGCTCTTGTTGGTCTTGGATGTTTCATCATGGAATCTAACATCTGAGTGGCTGTGATAACGATTTTTCCAGCCTCGCAAGCTTTTTTGATGATCATTTTCTGCATAACCGGAACATCTTCTAACGGGATTTCAACACCCATGTCACCACGCGCCACCATGATACCATCGGACACACGGATGATGTCATCGATATTGCGGACACCCTGCATGTTCTCAATCTTGGAAATGATCTTAATATCCTCGCCGCCTTTTTCCGCAAGGATTTTGCGGATTTCCATAACATCCTCTGCGGTACGGACAAAGGAAGCTGCGATAAAATCATAATCATTTTCTACCGCAAAACAGATATCTCCGTAATCTTTTTCACTGATAAATGGCATCGTGAGGTCAACGTTCGGAACATTCACACCTTTTTTATTGGAAATCACACCATCATTTAACACTTTACAGACAATATCTCTTGCGTTGACCTTGGTATTCACTGGTTTTGCAACCGGTTTGATCTCTACAACTTCCAGACCTACCAGACCATCATCGATCAGAATATGATCGCCCGGCTTTACATCATCTGCAAGATTTTTGTAAGTAATAGATACGCGCTCATCAGTTCCAAGAATATCATCGGTTGTCAGTGTAAAAGTCTGGCCTGTCTTTAACTCTGTTTTTCCTTTTTCAAATTCTACGAGACGGATTTCCGGTCCCTTTGTATCAAGTAAAGCTGCAACATATTTTCCCAATTCTTTGCGCAGTTTGCGAAGCATTTTTAATCTTCCCATCTGCTCATCATGCGGTCCATGCGAAAAATTGAAACGTGCAACGTTCATTCCCTCTTCGATCAATGCTCTCATCACCGCTTCATTGTCGGTGGATGGTCCTAACGTACAGATAATTTTTGTTCTTCTTGTCATAAATTCTTCCTTTCTTTTTATGGTTTCATTTTTCAAGTGTTCCTGCTGATTTTTATTCATTCGAAATGCGTATGCCTCTCCTGATTTCTGTTATAGTTTTAACAATCTCCTTAAATCAGCACGGAGCCTGCGGACCAATCTCTGCAAAACTTAAAACTTATACACTTTTCACAATAATACAGACTCTTCTCTTCGTTTTTATTCGTATTCTTGTGAAAAATGTATAATAAATTTTAAGTTTCTTCTTTGGTACAGCGGCTCCATCTACGGAGAGATTATACGAAATAAACATAAAAAAAGCAAGCTTTCTTTTGTAAAAAAACCTGCTCTTTTTGTAAACATTATGTCAAAAACATTATTTTGTGATCATGGTTCCCATACCGCCATGGATATTTGAACCATCTTTGTTCAATTTTGTGATCAGAACGGATCTGATCGCAGAGTCACCGATAAAGTTGATGGCTGCCTCTATCTTAGGAAGCATATCGCCCTCACCAAACTGTCCCTGCTCCATGTATTTCTTTGCTTCTGCAACAGTCATGGTTGATAATGGTTTTTCATCCGGCTGTCCATAATTTAAGCATACATTGTCAACACTTGTCAAAATAACAAGCATGTCTGCATCCAGAAGTTCTGCCAGTTTTCCTGCTGCAAGGTCTTTTTCAATAACAGCACTGGCACCCTTTAAGTTGTTGTCCTGCATTAATACCGGGATGCCGCCGCCTCCACAGGCAACTACGATCTGGTCAGCATCGGACAATGCTTTGACCGCATCGATCTCCACGATATCCATTGGCTTTGGCGCTGCAACGATTCGTCTGTACCCGCCTTCTGTTTTGACAACGTGATTTCCTTTTTTCTCCTCTGCCTCTGCTTCCTCTTCCGTCAGCACACGTCCAATGACTTTGCTTGGTTTGTAAAACGCCTCGTCATATGGATCAACCACAACCTGTGTAAGGATCGTAGAAACGGGTTTATAGATTCCCTTGTTCAATAATTCCGCACGGATCGCATTCTGTAAATCGTATCCGATATATCCCTGGCTCATTGCAGAACATACAGACATTGGTGTTGCAGTATATTCCGGATATAATTTGCAAAATTCATTCATAGCAGTATGGATCATACCGATCTGTGGTCCGTTACTGTGTGTGATCACAACCTGATAATCTTCACGGATAAAATCTGCCACTGCCTTTGCTGTTCGTTTCGTTGCCTCTTTCTGTTCAGGAAGTGTTGTTCCCAATGCTTCATGTCCAAGAGCAATCACAATTTTCTTCTTTTTCATCTCTACCATCCTCCGATGCACCTTTATATTCGCAGAACACCCGGAAAGTATCTCCGGGTGCTTTTTGTCTTGTCTGACACTTATACTGCTATTTTACCATGAACGATTTTGCAGTGCAATGTCATTTTTACATTACAGGCCACAGGCATTCTGCAAACTGTTATTTATCTTCTTCCTCAGTTTCCTCCTGTGGCAGAACAAAGGAATCGATAACCTCCCAGAGTTCATCTCTTCCCTGCTTCGTCTCGGAGGAGAATGGAATGATCACCGTACCCGGCTTTACTTTCAGACCTTCGCGGATTGCTTTTACATTCTTCTGGATCTGGCTTCGTTTGATCTTATCAAGCTTTGTGGCGATGATAATCGGTGTAAATCCCTGATAAACCATCCAGTCATACATCATTTTATCGTTTGCAGACGGATCATGACGGATATCGATCAGCAAAAAGACTGCCTGCAGTTTTTTGGAGGTATGGAGATAATTCTCGATCATTTTTCCCCATTTTTCCTTCTCGCTGGCAGAGGTCTTTGCATATCCATAACCGGGCAGATCGACCAGATACATGGCATCATTGACATTGTAAAAATTGATGGTCTGCGTCTTTCCCGGCTGCGCCGATGTCCTTGCGAGCGACTTGCGGTTTAACAGCGCATTGATCATGGATGATTTTCCTACATTTGACTTTCCTGCAAATGCCACTTCATTAAATGGATTGTCCGGTATTTTACTTGTGATACCACAGACAGTCTCCAAATTTACACTTCTAATTACCATTGTCTTTTCCTCTTCTTAATTCACTTCTTTACAAACGCCACATCCAGCACGTCTTTCATCTGCTCCACAAACACGATTTTCAGACCTTTTTTGATCTCCGGTGAAATCTCATCTATATCCTTCTCATTCTTCTTCGGTACACAGATGGTCTTAATCCCTGCATTTTTGGCTGCCAGTGTTTTTTCTTTCAGTCCACCGATTGGAAGCACACGGCCGCGAAGCGTGATCTCGCCTGTCATTGCGACATCAGCACGGACCGGTGTCTTTGTGATCGCCGACAGCATGGCTGTCGCCATCGTGATCCCGGCAGATGGTCCATCCTTCGGCACTGCTCCCTCCGGGATGTGGATATGGATGTCATTCTCCTGAAAAAACTTTTTCGGAATGTGATATTCTTCACTGACCGAGTGGATATAGCTGATCCCTGCCTGTGCAGACTCCTTCATCACATCTCCCAGCTGTCCGGTCAGCTGGAACTCGCCTTTTCCCGGCATGATGTTGACTTCAATCTCTAAAGTATCTCCGCCAACACTTGTCCACGCAAGTCCGCGGACGATTCCGACTTCATCCGTATCATTTTTCTTATCAAAACTGTATTTCTCTTTGCCGAGGAACTTTTCAAGATTCTGTTCTGTAACTTTTATCTTCTCTTTTTCTCCCTCGTAAAGTGGTCTTGCTGCTTTCCTGCAGATCTCGCCAAGCTTACGTTCAAGATTACGCACACCGGCTTCCCTTGTGTAACCACTGATGATCTTTGCTAACGCTTTGTCCGTAATGGAGAGCTGTTCCGGTCTGATCCCATTGCGCTCCATCTGCTTTGCGAGCAGATGCTCTTTTGCAATATGAAGCTTCTCATTCTCTGTGTAACTGGTCACCTCGATCAGTTCCATACGGTCTAACAGCGGTCTTGGGATATCCTGCACCGAGTTTGCTGTTGCAATAAACAGCACTTCTGAAAGATCGATCGGTATCTCGACATAATGATCCCGGAACTTCTTATTCTGCTCCGCATCAAGGACTTCCAGCAATGCAGACGCCGTATCCCCTTTGTAATCGCTGCTCATCTTATCGATCTCATCTAACAGCATGAGCGGATTTTTCACGCCTGCGCTGCGCAGTCCGTTCACGATACGTCCCGGCATTGCTCCGACATAAGTTCTTCGGTGGCCGCGGATTTCTGCCTCATCCCGGACACCTCCGAGACTGATCCGCACATATTTTTTATCTAACGCTTTTGCAACGGATCGCGCAATACTCGTTTTACCGGTTCCCGGCGGTCCTACCAGACAGATGATTGGGCTTTCGCCCTTGCTGGTGAGATTGCGGACAGCCAGAAATTCTAACATACGCTCTTTTACTTTTTCCAGACCGTAATGATCGGCATTTAAAATCTGTTCGGCATTTTTCAGATCCTTGTTATCTCTGGATGTCTTATTCCATGGAAGCTCCAAAAGTGTTTCAATATACCCTCTCGCCACAGCGCTCTCAGAGGAGCTGGAGCTGATATTTTTAAAACGGTCGATCTCTTTTCTGATCTTCTCTTTTACTTCTTTGTCTGCCCTGATCTTACCCAGAGCCTCCATAAAGTGATCTGCGTCTGATTCCGTATTATCTTCGCCAAGCTCCTCACGGATCACTTTCATCTGTTCTCTCAGCAGATATTCTTTCTGGTTTTTATCTACATGCGCCTTGACTTTCGCCTGAAAATCATTCTTGATGGCTATGATCTCGATCTCTTTTAATAAGAGTGCCATCAGAACCTCATAACGTTCGGTCATAGAAACCGCATCTAAGATTTTCTGTTTTTCCTCAAAATGTACCGGAAGGCTGTTGGCAAGCTGATTCATCAGTTTTTCCAGATCTGTGATCTCACTTAACTGGCGTTGCAGCTCTTTTCCCATTTTGGGATTGACGACCACATATTTACCAAATGTCTCCTGAATGCTCCGAAGCATTGCCTCCTTCGCTTCTTCTGGCAGTCCGTCATCCACTTCCTCGTCAAATCGAATGATCTCCGCAAGCAGATAGTCCGGATTTTCAAGAAAAGCGGACAATTCTGCCCGCTCTTTCCCTTCTACCAAAATGCGTACAATATTATTTTGTAACTTAATTACCTGCTTTACCTCAGCAATGATCCCGATCTTAAATAAGTCCTCGATATCAGGATTTTCCTGTTCCACATCTTTCTGTGCCACAAGAAAAATCTTCTGCTCATCCATCATCGCCTCTTCCACTGCCTTGATGGATTTTGCACGGCTTACGTCAAAATGGGCTACCATTCCCGGCAGGATCACCATTCCACGAAGGGCAACTGCAGGCATTTTCATAACCATTGTATCCATTTTCTATAATTCCTTTATCTGTAACAGCTTTTCCTGCTGTTATCTTTTGTTTAAGAAGCCTGTTCTAACTTCTCAACAAGTGCTTTTTCTTCTTTCTCTTCAATTGCAAGATTCTTTTCTACATCTTCTTTGGTGATCTCACATTTTGTAATGCTCTCATCGGATGGAATATGATACATCAGATCTAATGTAACAGCCTCCATGATTGCACGAAGACCACGCGCTCCGGTCTTTCTCTCAAGCGCTTTGTCCACGATTGCTTCGAGTGCATCCCTGTCAAATTCCAGACTGACACCGTCTAATTCAAACAGCTTTTTGTACTGTTTTACAAGTGCATTCTTCGGCTCGCATAAGATACGGATCATCGCATCCTTATCTAACATATCCAGTGTTACGGTTACCGGCACACGACCGATAAATTCAGGGATGAGTCCGAATTTCACAAAATCCTGCGGAAGCACATGTTTTAATACTTCCCCTACATTGTACTCATCTTTGGCGTGTACTTCTGCATTAAATCCAATGGATTTCTGGTCGAGACGTGTCTCAATGATCTTCTCCAATCCATCAAAAGCACCACCACAGATAAATAAAATATTGGTAGTATCAATCGGGATCAGTTCCTGCTGCGGATGTTTTCTTCCACCCTGTGGCGGAACAGAAGCAACCGTTCCCTCTAAAATCTTAAGTAACGCCTGCTGTACACCCTCGCCGGAAACGTCTCTTGTGATGGAAACGTTCTCAGATTTTTTTGTAATCTTGTCAATCTCATCAATGTAAATGATACCGTGCTGTGCACGCTCAATATCATAATCAGCAGCCTGGATCAGTTTCAAAAGGATATTCTCGACATCTTCACCCACATAACCTGCCTCGGTAAGTGTGGTTGCATCTGCGATTGCAAACGGAACATTCAACACTCTCGCCAAAGTCTGTGCTAAAAGTGTTTTACCGGAACCGGTTGGTCCGAGCATAAGAATATTACTCTTCTGCAATTCTACATCTGAATCTGATCCTGCCATAATTCTCTTGTAATGATTATAAACTGCAACGGACAAAACTTTCTTCGCTTTATCCTGGCCAATGACGTACTCGTCTAAAAATGCCTTCATCTCCTCCGGCTTGATCAGATTGATCTGCTCCGCAGGTTCTTCCAGATTTCCGTCAAATTCATCATTCTCCAACTCTTCGTCTATAATCTCGGCGCAAACGTCTACACACTCATCACAGATATAGGCTCCGTTTGGTCCCGCGATCAGTTTACGGACCTGATCCTGAGTCTTACCACAAAATGAGCAGCGCAGTCTCTCGTCATTTCTTCCTGTCATTTCTTATTCTCCAATGTCTCTATTTATTAGCGGCTTGTGATCACATTATCGATCAGTCCGTATTCCATTGCTTCCTGAGCAGACATATAATGATCTCTCTCTGTGTCCGCTGCGATCACGTCATAAGGTTTTCCGGTGTTTGCAGCTAAAATCTCATTTAATTTCTTCTTTGTCTTTAAAATGTTTTCCGCTGCGATCTGGATCTCCGTTGCCTGACCTTTTGCTCCGCCAGATGGCTGATGGATCATAATCTCTGCATTCGGAAGTGCAAGTCTCTTGCCCTTTGCTCCGCCTGCAAGTAAAAATGCTCCCATGCTGGCTGCCATACCGATACAGATGGTAGATACATCGCATTTGATGTACTGCATCGTATCATAAATAGCAAGACCTGCTGTTACCATTCCACCCGGGGAATTGATATATAAATGAATATCTTTTCCAGGATCCTCGGACTCTAAGAAAAGTAACTGTGCAACCACAAGGCTTGCTGTTGTCTCATTCACTTCTTCTCCCAGGAAAATAATTCTATCTTTTAATAATCTGGAGTAAATATCGTAATTACGCTCTCCTCTGCTTGTCTGTTCAATGACGTAAGGTACTAAACTCATATCTCTTACCTGCCCTTTCTTTTCATAAATATGATCTGGATCGCACTATCATGGGATCCGCACTTCTTTCACTATTGCAATATATCGGTCATACACTGCACTGATAAATATTATCCCACAAATACAGGGACGTTGGAATAGGAAAAAACATGTTTTATGAAAAATTAATATCTTGTTCGAATTTTAAAAAATACTGAACTTTTTTCTCATCAAATGCATTCTGCCATAAATCTCAAACAGACCGGCTCATAAGAGCCAGTCTGTGATATTTCCGGTCTGCATATTATATGCAATCCTCTGTCTGCTGTACGCTGCCGGAATTATTCTTCTGTTCCTTCTTCTGCTTCAGCTTCTTTTTCTTTCTTTGTCTTAGCTTTTGCTCTTTCTTTTACGTTCTCCATAATTAAGTCAACTGCTTTTGTCACAGATAAATCTCTCTTAATGGATTCTTTCTCAGCATCTCCTAAGTACTCTTTTAACTTGTCAGCTTCCATTCCGTACTGAGCTGCCATCTTCTCAACTTCTGCATTGATCTCATCTTCAGAAACTTCGATGTTCTCTTCTTTTGCGATCTGCTCTAATACAAGGCTGCTCTTGATACGAGTCTCAGCTTCTGGACGAACCTGCTCTTTTAATCCGTCGATTGTCATACCGGAGAACTGCATGTACTGCTCCATGGAAAGACCGCTCTGTGCGATTCTCTGTGCGAACTCATTGATCATGTTCTCGCACTGTGTCTCGATCATAGCTTCCGGGATCTCCATTGTGGATTTGTCGATGATCTTCTTGATTGCTTCATCTTCTTTTGTACGTTTTGCTTCGTTCTCTTTCTCAACTTCAAGATGTTTTCTTAAGTCTTCTTTGTACTCAGCTAATGTATCAAACTCAGATACTTCAGAAGCGAACTCATCGTTTAACTCTGGAAGTTCTTTTGCTTTGATCTCGTTGATCTTAACTTTGAATACGGCTGGTTTTCCAGCTAAATCAGCTGCCTGATATTTCTCTGGGAAAGTAACGTTAACTTCTACTTCATCCCCTGCATTGTGTCCTACTAACTGATCTTCGAATGTATCGATGAAAGAGTGGGAACCGATCTCTAATGGATGATTCTCTCCTTTACCACCTTCAAATGCAATGCCGTCAACAAATCCTTCGAAATCGATGACTGCTGTATCACCGTTTGCAACTGGTCTGTCTGTTACAGTTACAGTTCTGGAGTTTTTCTGCTGCTCTTTCTCAAGTGCTGCTTCTACTTCTTCGTCTGTTACAGTTGTGTCGATCTTAGTTACCTGAACACCTTTGTATTTTCCAAGTGTCACTTCTGGTCTTACAGCCACTTCTGCTGTGAAGATGAAAGGTTTTCCGGATTCGATCTGAACAATGTCGATTGTTGGTCTGGAAACGATGTCCTCTTTGCTCTCTTCCATAGCTGCTGCATAATTATCCTGAATTAAGATGTTTGCTGCTTCTTCATAAAATACAGCTGCACCGTACATTTTCTCGATCATAGCTCTTGGAACTTTACCTTTACGGAAACCAGGGATGCTGATTTTGTTCTTCTCTTTCATGTAAGCAGCCTGTAAAGCTTTTTCTACTTCTTCTGCTGGTACTTCAACAGTAAGTTTTGCCATGTTTTTTTCTAATTTTTCAACCTGTACACTCATTATAATGATTTTCCTCCTTATATATATAAAATATCCATGTACATTTCACGCTTAATGCGCTAATCGAGCCACGTCCAAAGTCGCATAAACCCGCGGTTTTTCTGGCTCTGCCTAAAAATGGGCGTACTACGACTATCGCAGTCATTCTAGGATTATAGCACACACTCTTGCAAAATACCAGTGTTTTTTATGGTTTTACGAGGTTTTCTGCGATTTCTGTGTTTTTGCCATGTAATTTATCATATATGACATTGCAAACTACCGTATAAAGAGACGCAATAACATTGATTCCAGACCGAAGCAGCAGTGCCATCGGCAGTCCGAATAATGAAGCTGCAATTGCCAGCGCTCCAAACGTGTTAAAAACCGTCTGCCATTTATATCCGGCAGAATAACCCACGCCGATTCCACCAATAATTCCGATCATACTTCTTCCTGACTCCGGCAGTATCAGATAAAGGACGAGAAACAGCGCACATCCGGCAATATTAAACACGCCCCTGTCCACCGCCCTCATTTTTCCATCCTCTGTAAATGGAAGGCAGACTGACATACATGCGATCCCTGCCCACATTGCTCTCGGAAGTCCAAGCAGTGAAACGATCAGCATTGCACTTGAGACGATCAGTGTCAGTTTCAGATACCATTGGTTTCTCGCAGACCGAACATCAAATTCCCGGAATAAATCCTTAAATGTCCTGCGATAAGGTCTGTTTTTCTGATTTTTATAAAAAACCGCCATGCACACAAGCATTCCCGCCGTAAGTCCAATCACCCGCATCTCAAAAGCTCTGCCACTCACATCATATCCATATAAGAGCAGATACCCGAGCACAAACGTGGAATGATTATGCATAATGACATTGTGACACCCAAAAATCATAAGAAGCAGGATACAGACACAATTTATAAAAAATGCTCCCACCGGAGATACCATATTTGCCAGTCGCGGGCCAGCCATCATGATCGTAAATATTCCCACAATGGACAACAATCCATGACTCGTCCGTATGCCAAAATCTGCCTGTCTCAGCACAAGCAGCGCCAACAGGACCGTTACTCCTACAACGCTGTTTTCCTGCCCTGTCAATTTTGTATACAATGTGACAACCGCCACACAAAAAGCCATAACAAGATATACTTTAAAATTATAGATAAGAATATGACGCCATTTTTCTTTTTTGTCTGTCGTATTTTTGATCAACTGTTTTGAACCGGCAGAACTAAGCTGTAACTCCTGATAAAATGTCATTTTGTTGTCTCCTTCTCTTCTCTTTTGAATCAGCAAAGCGAAGAGTACTATACTTCAAAACATGGAGTCTGGCAAGTATAAAACCTCATTTTAGAAAAATTTTGGAATGTTTACTGTTTTTTCATATAGAAATATTTTCCGAACAGACTTGATTTATGCTAAAATGTGATTATCTAGAAAGGTCTGCACAAATGAGGAGAAAGCTATGGCAATCACAAAATCCAACGAAAGAACAAAATATGAGCTGGCAGATGCCATGAAACGCTGTATGAAAACTGCACCTGTAGAAAAAATCACTGTGAAGGAAATTGTAGAGGCATGCGGTGTCACAAGACAGACTTTTTACCGCAACTTTCAGGATAAATACGATCTCATCAACTGGTATTTTGACAAAATTCTGTTGGAGTCCTTTGAACATATGGGAGAGGGAAAATCTGTCTATGAAAGTCTTGTAAATAAATTTACCTATATTCAGGAAGAAAAGCTGTTTTTTAAAGCTGCTTTTAAAAACGATGACCAGAATTGTCTGCGCGATCATGATTTCCAGTTGATCACCGCTTTCTATACAGATCAGATTGAAAGCCGTACCGGCAAAAAGATTTCTCCGCATCTGCAGTTTCAATTGGAAATGTACTGTCAGGGTTCTATCTTTATGACCGTTCAGTGGGTACTTGGCTACCGGAAATGCACACCGGAAGAACTGGCCAGATCACTGGCTGGCGCTATGCCGGCAGAACTGAGTGATGTATTCCGTGAGGTTGGACTGATATAAACCGGAGTTTAACTTATGAACTGCCGCCTGTAGGTGGTGTTACGGATTTCCGCAGGTTATGTCAATTGCATGCCAACAAAGTGTATA
>ERZ827496.4013-NODE-4013-length-11967-cov-3.142210_pt1 | contig 11967 bp, 7 predicted proteins | sample MGYA00519769_ERZ827496 | MGnify/ENA primary metagenome ERZ827496 (study PRJEB31778, sample SAMEA3449327) | human gut metagenome | biome: human gut; feature: human-associated habitat; material: faeces | place: United Kingdom | collected 2010/2012 ...
GCTGCCTCCATAAATGGTAGAAGAAGCTACCACATGATCTCCTGCACCGCAGATGTTGAAGATTGCAAAGAAAGTAGCTGCCTGTCCCGAAGAGGTAAGCATTGCAGCTGATCCACCTTCCAGTGCACAGATTTTGGCTGCCACGTAATCATTTGTAGGATTCTGTAATCTGGAATAAAAATATCCCTCCGCCTCCAGATCAAACAGTTTACCCATATCTTCACTGGTGTCATACTTGAATGTAGTACTCTGAATAATGGGTATCATTCTGGGTTCACCGTTTTTTGGTACATAACCTGCCTGTATACATTTTGTCTCTTTTTCCATTTCCTGTCTCCTTTTATTTAATAATCCGATGTATTGGCAATTCAATACATCGGATCTGTGTTTAAAATAGATATACAACTCCTGTCAGTGGTGGAAGAGGAATCACAACATATTGGTTCCTGTTATCACATTTTCCCTTGCGTGCCTTGATTTCCTTTGGAACTCTGTGGCCTGCTCCTCCATATCTCTCTTCATCTGAATTGATCAGAAGCTTATATTTCGTATTCATAGGTACACCAACCTTGTAATTAGGATATTCTACAGGAGTCATATTAAGTACAAACAACATATGCTGCCTGCCATCTCTGGTTCTTCTTACAAAGCTGTATATGCTTCTGTCTTTATCATCTGCATTCATCCATTCAAATCCAAGCCAGTCATTATCAATTTCATATAAACACGGATACTTACGATAGGTTTTAAGCAGCTCACCCACAAAATCATGCATACCACGGTTCAATGGATTCTGAAGCATGTACCAGTCAAGCTCTCTTGCCTCGCTCCACTCACGCTCCTGTGCAAACTCCTGTCCCATAAACAACAGCTTCTTGCCGGAATGTCCCATCATGAATGCGTAACCCGCCATAAGGTTTTTAAACTTATCCCCTTCAAGTCCCGGCATCTTGTTGAGCATGGAGCATTTCAGGTGTACGACCTCATCATGGGATAATACCAGAATGTACTTCTCACTCTCATTGTAACTCATGGCAAAGGTCATCTTGTTGTGATTGTCCTTGCGGAAATACGGGTCAAGCTTCATATAGTCAAGGAAATCATGCATCCAGCCCATGTTCCACTTGTAGCTGAAATTAAGTCCGTCATCCTCTACCGTACCCGTCACTTTCGGCCATGCCGTTGATTCCTCTGCAATCATCACAGACCCCGGATTTCTTCCGAGAATCAGCGTATTGATATGCTTGAAAAACTCAATGGCTTCCAGATTTTTATTTCCACCATAAATATTCGGAACCCACTGTCCATCTTCCTTCCCGTAATCCAGATACAGCATGGATGCAACTGCATCCACACGAAGTCCGTCTACGTGATAATTCTCAATCCACATCAGCGCACTTCCGATCAGAAAGTTCTTGACCTCATTCTTTCCGTAATCAAAGATTTTGGTTCCCCAGTCCGGATGCTCTCCTTTGCGCGGGTCTGCATATTCATAAGTTGCAGTACCATCGAACTCTGCCAATCCATGCGCATCTTTTGGAAAATGCGCCGGTACCCAGTCAAGAATCACGCCAATCTTGTTCTTATGGCATTCGTTGACCAGATGTGCAAAATCCTCCGGTGTTCCATAACGGGAAGTCGGTGCATAATATCCGGTTACCTGATATCCCCAGGAACCATCGTATGGATACTCGGAAATCCCCATCAGCTCAATGTGGGTATACCCCATCTCCCTGACATAAGGAATCAATGTCTTTGCCAGATCGCGGTAGGAATAAAATCCATCATCGTCCCGCCCCGGATGGCGCATCCAGGAACCCGGATGTACCTCATAAATTGCCAGCGGCTGCTCATATACTTCCTCTTTGGAAAGTTTTTTTCTGGCACTCATCCATTCGCTATCAGACCAGAGGAAATTGGAAATATCCGTGACAATGGAAGCTGTCTCCGGCCGCAGCTGTGCATAATTTGCATAAGGGTCTGCTTTGTACAGCTTTCTTCCGTCCTGCGCGATAATCAGGAACTTGTACATACAGCCAATCTGGACGCCCGGTACAAACAGTTCGTATACGCCCATCGTCTCCGGTGTCACACGTTTCATCTCGTGGGAAGTTTCATTCCATCCATTAAATTCCCCAATCACGTATACACGATCCGCATGCGGTGCCCAGACATCGAAGCATACTCCCTCTTCTCCTTCAATTGTCATTTTGTGAGCACCCATTTTGCGATAAATATCATAATGTGTTGCCTGTCCAAACAGGTAACAATCCATCTCTGTAAAATTACTCATAAATACCCTCCCTGTCTTCTCTTATCTATCTTACTCGAAATCCTTTTCCGTTAGTACAATTCTGTCATCATCCGTATAACGGCTGGCGGTCAGAATACTGATAGCTTTCTTTAACCCTCCATGTGCCTCCCGATGAATTGCTTCATCCACAATGTCTTTCACCTCTGTCAGGGTTGTAGCCTGATCCAGTCTCTGAATATTGCTGATCCGGTTATACAATGCCAGAACCGCCATGTCGTCAATTTTGTATCCAAGTTCTCTGGAATAAGAGCGTGCAAACGTGACCAGCTCATCATTTGTAAAAATCGGAACTGAGATCTGTTCACTGAATTTTTTGGCAAATGTTTCATTCTGCGCAAATAATCTCTTGATGCCCTTGGATGTGTCTTCGAGTATAACGAAAAGACCACTCTCATCTGCGTCCAGCAATCCGGATAACTCCGACACGGTCTTTTTCTCCATATCTCCTGCCTGTTCAATAATCAGGCATCCTCCTGCCACCTTATCCAGCAGCCCGCCGACATTTTTCTGGTTCAATGCTTCCGCATGGATCTTTCCAATCTTTCCATCCAAAACCCCGGTCTCCTGCTGCAGGACTTTGATCATGCTGGTGGCAAGTGTTGTTTTTCCACTTCCCTGTCCGCCTTTAATTACGAGATTCCCCCTCGATGCAGTTTCCTTATTTTTCAGATGGGACGAAGCAACTGTCAACGCTTTGCAGAGCTGATCCTCCATGCCCTTCACCGGCATAAAATACGAAAAAATCGCTTTCTGTTCATCGGTCAGTTCTACAAGCGGAAGATTCTGTTTTTCCTCTTTTCCCAGATCCACCGGTGTGTCTACCTGTGGAATATGTACTGTTTTTCCTTTCCAGGAAGAGCGATCTGTTTTTCTTCTTACAAAAGCAAACTCTTCTTCCCTCTCCTGTGCAAGTGTTGGTTTCTGTGGCAGATCCTCGATCGGAACCTCCTCAAAATCCTTTTTCTTTGTTGTATCTGATTCTGTCTTTGTTTCCATTTCTTCTACACCACGATTCTCATTTAAGTTTTTGTCATCTTCTGTCACATCGGATGTCTCTTCTGCCGGTTTCTGTGCGGCAGCTTCCGTCTTTTTTTTCTGCTGGGAACGTACCATTTCTTCTAAAGATACTCCCTCTGGCCAAAGTTCTTCGGCATCTGTATCCCTGGCAGGCTGTTCCTCTTTTTTGTTCTCTTCCTCTTCTTCCTTTCGTTCTTCCGGCTCATTCGTTGCCGGCGGTGTTTCCCTTTCCGGCGTCTGTGGCGGTGTTTCCGTCGTTTCCTCCACAATATCCGCCTTCTCTGCCAGTACCGCATCCAGTTTTGGCAATACTCCTGTCAAGCGGTCCATAATATCGCCTGCCTCCTGCAGTGCACGCGCTTTGGCGGATTCGAGTTTCCGCTTTCTGGCATCTTCCAGTGCAGCTTCCGCAGCCTTGCGCATTTTCTCCCACTCACTCAGCACTTCCTCAATTGTCATCTGGCCTGTGATCTGATGCTCAATCATGTTTTTCTCATTTGTCATCATGCTCATCTGACCATCGGAGTCTTCTCCCAACAACTCTTTGAAATTTGTCTTGAGTGAACCATCAATCTCCTCATCTGTCTCAATGTGCCGTGTATTCTGTTCCGGCTGTGCCTCAGGCTTTTCTTCCTCCATCTGCATTTTCAGATAAGGAACATCTTCCACCATACGGTTGATATTGTCCAGCGTATCCGTGACGGTTTCTTTTTCGGTTGCATCCATGATCTGCTGCATACCCTTTGCAATTTCCGCCTGAAGATTGACGGTATTAAACCGTTCTGTGTTTACTTCTACTTTTGGAATTGCGACCGGATCATGCACGGTCTCCCCGGCACGCGCCATCTCCTCCACATCAATGTGTGTCAAACCTGCTCTGTCATCTTTTGCCTGACAAAACGACCGATACTTTTCTTCCTGTGTTTTCGTCAATGGCTGATACAGCATTTTCAGTTCCAATGCACGCTCTACATATGGCCCATCTCCAAACCAGAGAACCAGCTCATCACATGCATCAATACACTTCTCACTCATCCCTGCTTTGTGATACAGATAAGCAAGCTCATATGCCCACTCTTCCGTATATTCCTGCTCCTTGAGTTCTTCAAGAATCGGTATCAGTTCTTCATAAGAAGCCCCCTGTGCTTTCTGTATATCATAGCGAAGTACATATTTAAGGGTGTCATGAGGCGCAATCTCCACAAACTCATCATAATAATCCTGTGCCGCCTGAAAATCTTTCATCTTGACCGCCACTTCCGCAAGACGGTAAATAATCATTCTTCCGATTGGTGAGCGGTCATATGCCATCAGCAAAACTTCCCGGCTCTCCTCATAACGCTGTACTTTTTCGTACACTTCCCCAGCTTTTACCAGACCATTTACATTTTTAACCTTATTCCAATTGATAGTATTTGCAATATCTGCTGCCTCATCGTATTTCTCTTCCGCATAGCGGGATTTCATCTGATCAAGCTTCAGATTATATTCGTATTTGTCCAATTGTTATCTCCTTAAAGTATCCCCAAACAGGTCTATCTGTCTATTTTCAAGTATACCATAGGCGGCAATTAGTGTCAAAAAATAATCCGAAAAAAAGAGCTGCACACAAACGCGTACAGCCCTTGAAATTACTGGTTTTTCTTTGTTTCGTCTTTCTTTCCGGAATCTTTTAAAGTTCTCTTTTTCTTTTGTTTTTCCCCGTAATATATGATCGCACCGGTTGCCTCATTCACACCGGCCGCCTCCACATATGCCTCCGTTACGGTTGTAAGGTTTTTCTTCCGTATGCTGTGGTTTACCAGTCTGCGGATAATATAGTAAATCATCGCAAACACCGGAACTCCAAGCAGCATTCCCAGAAATCCAAACAGTCCGCCTCCGATCAGAATCGAAAACATTACCCAGAACGCGGATAATCCGGTGGAATCACCTAAAATCTTCGGTCCGATAATATTTCCATCCACCTGCTGCAGAACGATAATAAATATCAGCAGATACAACGCATGCAGCGGACTCTGGATCACCACCAGAAGAAGTGTCGGAATCGCACCGATAAACGGTCCAAACACCGGAATGACATTGGTTACTCCAATGATAACCGCAACCAGTATCGTATCTGGGATATGCAGGATCAGACATCCAAAATAACAGATTACTCCGATGATGGCAGAATCTATAATCTTTCCAATGATGAAACCACCAAATACTTCATCTGCCTTGTGGAAAACTTCGATAATAATGTTTCCATGTTTCGGTTTAAAGATCGCATACACAATCTTTTTGCTCTGTCCCACCAGGCTTTCTTTAATGGATAAGACATAAACAACGACAATGATCCCAATGATGAAGTTTAATATGGATTTGACCATCGTGATTACGCCGGAAGTAATCTGCAGCAGATATTGCTGCATCTGTGGCAGCAGATCCTTCGTTGCCCAGTTTTCCACCTGATCCGTCAGTTTTGTCAGCATATCACTGATGGTATCTGTCACTCCATAGGCTCCGAGTTTTCCACTTTTCACCATATGGATCAGGCTCTCCACATTACCAGGCAGTGCTTCCACCAGCCCGGTAACACTTGATACCACCCAAGGAACAATTGCCGCAATCAAAAGTACCAGAATCACCAGAAGAAACAGGATTGCCCCGGCAATGGACAATCCACGTGCCACTTTAGCCGCTGATTTTTCTGATTTCATTTTCTTTTTCAGAAACGGCAGCCAATGCCGCTCCTGAAATTTCATAACCGGGTTAAGCAGATAAGCAAGTCCCAGTCCGATAATAATCGGCTGCAATGCACCTGTAATCAGATGCCAGGTATCTGCAACCCCCTTGTACCGGAGCACCAGGAAGAAAAATACGGTACAACAGGCAAAGGTGAGAAATACCATCAATCCGATTTTAATCAGAAGAACCGTCTGACGCATGCCATCCTCACTCTGTTTGATCTGTTCCATCTGTTTTTGTTTTTCCACGTCTGTCATACAAGATCTCCTATCCGCGGTAATAATTGATCAGGCAGCCTTTGAGAATAATATCTTTCTCATCCGGTGTCAGTTCTCCCATACGCAGGGTAAATGGCTTTAAAGCACCATCCTTTACCACATATGCCTCAAATTCTGTTTTTCCGTCTGCGATCGCCTCACGGATCTTTGGAACAAACAGGTAATCCAGATTGTGGAACGGAAGCTCTCCCTGATCAATAACAAACGGGATCATACCCCAGTTAATCAGGTTGGAACGGTATCTCTTGGTCGCATATTCATTTGCAATGTTTGCCCATCCGCCAAGTACCTTCTGGCAGGAAGCTGCCTGCTCACGTGCAGAACCGTCTCCCGGTTTTACTGCAAAAATCGTACTTCCGAAACCAACGTTTGAGCGGTTGACATCGGAGAACGTTGCACGGATGGTATCCATAACCGGATGAATCTCCGGAAGTGCATCCCCCGGACAGGTATCTGCCTCGACAGCCTTCTGTGCCTTCTGTACTTCCTTGGCACGTCCAACATATTCCGGATCCTTTCTGGAAAGTGCAAACTCTGCCAGTCCCAGTGGGTTGGAACGGAAAGAGGATGTCTCTCCGGAAGGAATCAGCTCGTCCGTTGTGGTCACCGGATCGTGAATCTCGGAAACAACTTTCAGCACAAGATTCTCCGGAAGCGGGCTCATAGCCGGCCAGTCCTTGATATTTGGTCCAAACTGGATCTCTACGTCCGGATCTGCCACACCCTTGCTGTCAAATACACGGTTTTCATAAATGGTCTTATCAAAGAAGTATTTCGGCTTGCTGTAGTTTACATCAATATCGGTAGCTGCGGTAAGGAATCCCTTATTTGCAGCGGTTGCAGCGATAGAACGCGCATCCATCAGTGCTACGGAAGCAACCTGTCCGTTCTGTACCTTAGATCCCTCACGGTTCGGGAAGTTACGTGTAGAATGACGGATAGAAAATGCATTGTTTGCAGGTGTATCTCCGGCACCAAAGCACGGTCCGCAGAATGCAGTCTTGACAATGGCACCTGTCTCTAACAGATTGGCAACGGCACCGTTCTTAACAAGTTCCATATAAATCGGAGTGGAAGCCGGGTAAACACTCAGCGTAAACTCGTCCGCTCCAATGGAAGAACCCTTTAAGATATCTGCTGCATCGCAGATATTTTCAAATCCACCACCAGCACATCCGGCAATGATACCCTGATCTACATACAGTTTTCCGTTCTTTACTTTGCTCTTTAAGTCAAGGTCTACTTTTCCATCAAAGCTTACCTGTGCACGCTTCTCACAGTCATCGAGAATATCCATCAGGTTTGCATTTAATTCCTCGATCGTGTATGTATTGCTTGGATGGAACGGCATCGCGATCATTGGCTTAATCTCGCTTAAATCAAGTTCGATAAAACTGTCATAGTATGCAACTTCTCCCGGATTCAGTTCCTCGAAATCTCCGGTTCTTCCGTGGATCTCATAGAATTCCTTCACCTGGTCATCGGTTCTCCAGATAGAGGACAGACAGGTGGTCTCTGTTGTCATAACATCAACACCGATACGGTAATCAACACTCAGATTGGATACGCCCGGTCCGACAAACTCCATCACTTTGTTTTTTACAAATCCGTTGGCAAATACTTCACCGATAATGGCAAGCGCGATATCCTGCGGTCCGACACCCTTCTGCGGGGTACCTGTCAGGTAAATGCCGACAACTCCCGGCATATCAATATCGTAGGTTTTATTCAAAAGCTGCTTTACAAGCTCCGGACCACCTTCTCCAATTGCCATGGTTCCCAGTGCTCCGTAACGGGTATGGGAGTCTGATCCAAGGATCATCTTTCCGCCGCCTGCAAGCATTTCCCTTGCGAACTGGTGAATAACTGCCTGATGAGGTGGTACATAGATTCCACCGTATTTCTTTGCACAGGAAAGACCAAATACATGATCGTCTTCATTGATGGTTCCCCCTACTGCACATAAACTGTTATGGCAGTTTGTCAATACATAAGGCACTGGGAATTTTTCCAGTCCCGATGCTCTGGCGGTCTGCAAAATACCTACAAAAGTAATATCGTGGGATGTTAATTTGTCAAATTTAATTTTCAACTGTTCCATATTATCGGATGTGTTATGGGCTTTTAAGATCCGATATGCCATTGTCCCTTTGGCTGCTTCTGCCTGTGTTGTATCCACACCTGTCTTACTTTTTACTGCGGAAAGAGCTTCTGCGCTGTCTGGAATCAGATCGGTTCCATTTACCAGGTAAGCTCCCTGTTCGTGTAATTTTACCATTTGGTTTCTCTCCTTTCAAAACGGGGGCTTGTGTCAAAATGATTACCCCAATTTAGTATTATACTTCTAAATGCAGATTTTTGCAAATATATTATTGTTTTTTCTTATAAATTGTTGTACAATGGATAAAAATATGCAACCGACAAGGGAGGTACTTATGCGACACATAATGAATGCATTGGATTTATCCGTAGATGAAATTGATGATCTGATCGCACTGGCTCAGAAAATTATGAAACATCCGGAAGAATATGCAGAAATCTGTAAAGGAAAAAAATTAGCAACTTGTTTTTATGAACCAAGCACACGAACCAGACTTAGTTTTGAAGCAGCGATGTTAAATCTGGGTGGCAGTGTTCTTGGTTTTTCTTCTGCTGATTCAAGTTCAGCTTCCAAAGGCGAAAGCGTATCCGATACGATCCGTGTCATCTCTTCGTATGCGGACATCTGTGCGATGCGTCATCCCAAAGAAGGTGCGCCGCTTGTAGCGTCCATGCACTCTTCTATTCCGGTGATCAATGCCGGGGACGGTGGACACAATCATCCGACTCAGACATTGACCGATCTTCTTACGATCAAAAATCTGAAGGGTCGTCTCGATCATTTGAAAATTGGTTTTTGCGGAGACCTGAAATTTGGACGAACCGTTCATTCCCTGATCGGTGCGATGGTACGTTATCCGGGTATTGAATTTGTCCTCATCTCTCCTCCGGAGCTTCGCGTCCCGGATTATCTGAGAAAAGAAACATTGGAAGAAAACAATATTCCATTTCAGGAAGTTTCCGATCTGGATTCGGTCATCGGAGATCTCGACATTCTGTATATGACCCGTGTACAGAAAGAACGTTTCTTTAATGAAGAAGATTATATCCGACTGCGCGACAGTTTTATCCTCGACAAGGCGAAAATGGCGATGGCACCGGAAGATATGCTCGTACTTCACCCTCTCCCACGTGTCAATGAAATTGCCACGGAAGTGGATGACGATCCGCGCGCCGTATACTTCAAACAGGCAAAATTTGCTGTTTACATCCGCATGGCTTTGATACTTCGGTTATTGGAGCTTGCCTAAAGAAAGGAGAACGTAATTATGTTAAATATTGGTGGATTGAATCAGGGAGTTGTCATTGATCATATTAAGGCAGGTCATGCGATGCAGATTTATCATTACCTGAATCTGGAAAAACTTGACTGCAGTGTAGCCATTATCAAAAATGCAAAAAGCAATAAAATGGGAAAAAAAGATATCATTAAGATCGAAGGACCTCTCTGCGTAGATCTTGATATCCTTGGTGTGTTAGATGACAATATCACGATCAATATGATTGAAAATGATAAGATTGTACAAAAACGTACTCTTACACTTCCTGAGATGGTTACAAATATCATCAAATGCAAAAATCCGAGATGTATTACTTCCATCGAGCAGGAACTTCCACACCGCTTTAAATTGACAGACCGGAAACATCGTATTTACCGTTGTCTGTATTGTGAGCAGAAATTTAAACCAGCCCAGGAAAAGGAGTTTTAAAAAATGAAACAAAAACGAAAAATAGGATTGCTCAGTCTTTTTCTCGTACTCAGTATGCTTGTCTTTACGGCATGCGGACAGGAAAAGAAGGCGGCGAATTCTGTGATCCATGTAGGAACCAATGCAGAATTTCCTCCCTTTGAGTACATTGACGAAAATGGCGAGATTGCCGGCTTTGATGTCGCAGTCATGAAAGCCATCGGAGAAGAAATGGGATATGACGTTGAATTTACCAATATGGAATTCAAATCTCTCACCGCTTCTCTGAAAACCGGCGGGCTTGATGCCGTCGCTGCCGGTATGACAATTACCGAAGACCGAAAACAATCCGTCGATTTTTCCGATGGGTACTATGAAGCGACACAGTGTATCGTCGTTTCCAAAGACAGTCCGGTAACTGCCATGAAAGATCTGGAAGGCAAAAAGATCGCCGTTCAGGAAGGAACCACCGGGGACCTGATGGTAACTCCGGGAACCGATGACTCTGTCCTTACAGATTCTACCGTAAAACGTTTTAAAAAAGGTTCCGACGCGATCATTGAGTTAAAAAACGGCGGTGTCGATGCGGTCGTGATCGACAAGGCACCGGCGGAACGCTTTGTTTCACTGAACGAGGACAGCCTGAAATGCGTGCAGGATTCAGAAGCCAGTGAAGTATATGGAATCGCTGTACAGAAAGGCAATACGAAACTGTTAAATGACATCAATGAAGGATTGAAAAAAATCAAGGAAAATGGTACCTTTGATCAGATCTTTGAAGAATATATCAATGGAAATACCAATGGTGGCAGCGTAAAATCCGACAATTTCTTTGTCAATCTGTTCAATAAATTTAAGTATGTATTTATTGATACCAAAGGCTATGCCCTTTTAGGAAAAGGTCTTGGTGTCACATTAGGAATTTCCTTTGCGGCAGCACTGCTTGGCATCGTGCTCGGTTTCCTTGTCGCTTTGATGAAATTGACAGAGGTTCGCAAAAAGAAAAAAACATTCCTCTCCCATGTTGCAAATGTATATATTGATATACTGCGTGGTACACCGGTTATGGTACAGCTGCTTATCATTTATATGGTGATTTTCCAAAATAAACTGGGAATCGTCGCTGCGATCCTTACTTTTGGAATTAACAGTGGTGCTTATGTCGCTGAAAATATCCGCGCCGGTATTCTTGCCGTAGATCCCGGTCAGATGGAAGGCGGACGTTCTCTTGGCTTTACTTACCGTCAGACGATGCGCTATATCATTCTTCCGCAGGCGATCAAAAATATTCTGCCTGCCCTTGGAAATGAAATGATCACTCTCGTAAAAGAGACATCCATCGTCGGTTATGTAGCAATTGCGGATCTTACAAAAGCATCCGACTTTATCATATCAAGAACTTATGAAACATTTTTACCGCTCATTGCGATTGCCTTAATTTATTATATCATTGTTAAGATTATGACAAAGGCTTTGCAATACATGGAAAGGAGGCTGCGTCAAAGTGATAACCGTTAAAAATCTGAAGAAAAATTTTGGTGATCTCACCGTGTTAAAAGGAATCGATGTAACGATTGAAAAAGGGGAATGCGTCGTCGTAATCGGTCCTTCCGGTTCCGGTAAAAGTACCTTTCTTCGTTGCCTGAATCGTCTTGAAGAGCCGGACGGCGGTGAAATTGATATCGAGGGCACGGACCTTCTCTCTCCACACACGGACATCAATGAGATGCGCCAGCGGATTGGAATGGTATTTCAGCATTTTAATCTGTTTCCTCACAAAACCATTTTGGAAAATGTGACGCTTGCACCGATCAAATTAAAGAAAATGCCGCAAAAAGAG
>ERZ827496.4016-NODE-4016-length-11965-cov-9.754408_pt1 | contig 11965 bp, 14 predicted proteins | sample MGYA00519769_ERZ827496 | MGnify/ENA primary metagenome ERZ827496 (study PRJEB31778, sample SAMEA3449327) | human gut metagenome | biome: human gut; feature: human-associated habitat; material: faeces | place: United Kingdom | collected 2010/2012 ...
TCATGGGATGTGACGAGCGGTGGGCGATTTGACCACCTGTGGAATGAATCACTGCATGTCATCAAACCATTCAAGATACCGGATAGTTGGACTGTTGACCGATCACATGACTGGGGCGAATCCAAACCATTTTCCAATCTGTGGTGGGCTCAGTCTGATGGCACCGAAGCAACGCTTCCAAATGGCCGTAAGTTCTGCCCTCCATCTGGTTCATTGATACTGATAGGAGAATGGTATGGCTGCCCTCCTGATGAGCTCAATAAAGGGTTGAATATGTCTTCAACCAACGTTGCCAAGGGCATTGCTTGGATTGATAAGCGCCTGACTGGTGATGAGGTCGAAGAGCCGATAGAGACTAAAGGACAAGGCCAGATGCACATCATTCCGGGAATTTGTAAATCAGTTAAGGCTGGCCCCGCAGATGGTGCAATTTTCAATACTGGTGACAACGAATTATCGATAGCGCAGAAGATGGAAAATCAGGGGGTGAAGTGGATTGCCGCAGACAAAAAGCCCGGCTCACGAATCAATGGCGCATCCATATTCGCTGACATGCTTGAATCTGTCATCGAGGCCAAAAAGTCAGAGTCAGGCATCCCCGAGAAACCAGCATTCTATGTATTCGACTGCTGCCGCGGCTGGATAAGCCGAGTACCAGTTCTTGTTCGTGATGGTAAGAATCCTGATGACGTAGATACGACTCAGGAAGACCATGACTGGGATGCTACACGTTACCGCGCATTACACATTCATTACAAACCAACTGGTAAAGTCACCAAACTACGGATGTAAATCATGCCTGATATCTCAACACCCAACCTAGATTACAACAACATGATCGAGGCGTGGGATATTAATGACGCCCTGATGGGTGGAACGTTATACATGCGTCAGTTAGGTGAGCAATACATGCCGCGCTGGCCAAACGAAGATGATGAGTCTTATAAAACGCGCCTATCTCAAGCAACACTTCTCCCTGTGTACGAAGAAACCATAAAGCAAAATGTGGGACGCGTATTTTCAGAGTCAACTAAGTTAAGCGAAACCACGCCAAGTGAAATCGTTAATCTCTGCAAAAATATTGATCTCGAAGGGAATCGATTGGATGTATGGGCTCAGGAGTGGTTTAGCCTTGCCCAACAATACGGCGTAGCCTATGCGCTGGTGGAATACCCAAGAGTGGATAACGAATCAGTAAAGACAGTAGCTGACGAAAAAGCACTTGGTGTTCGCCCTTACGTTGTCATGCTTAACCCTAGGCAGGTAATTGGTTGGAAATCAAAGACCGAGGGTGGCAAGGGTATCGTTACTGAATTAAGAATAAAAGAAACCGTAACGGAAGACGGTGACGACTTCGGGCAAAAAAAGATAGAGCAAATTCGCCACATATCAGAGGGACATGTTGCCATCTGGCGCAAATCAAAAGGCGAAGACGGTTCTGTTGCATGGGCGATACATGAAGAATGGGATGTATCCCGCAAAGGGATTGCATTTATCCAGCTCTACACAAAACGCATTGGATTTATGCGTGGAGTACCACCTCTATTAAATTTGGCATTACTAAACATCAAACACTGGCAAAGCCAGAGTGAGCAAGACAACATCTTGCACGTAGCAAGAGTTCCAATCCTAATGGTATTTGGTCTTGGAGAGAATCAAGAGCTAACCATTGGGTCATCCTGTGCTACTGAGTTTACCGATCGCTCTAAGCAGGGTATTGAGTACGCCGAGCATTCAGGAGCGGCTATCGGATCTGGAAAGGAATCATTAGCTACCTTGGAAATGCAAATGCGCATGGCCGGTGCAAAGATGTTAAGAACGGAAAACACATCAACCAAGGCGTTAGATCAGGTCAGCGAAGAAAAAATGCAGGAGCAGTCTCCGCTATATACCATGGCAAACAGTCTAGAAGATGCTTTAGATAATATTCTTCAGATTATGGCTGAATACCTTGGTCTGCCGGAGGGTGGAAGCGTTGACGTTCGGACAGAGATCGAGACTGCTGAGCAGGGTTTAAATTCTCAAGCTGCTATAGCAATCCAATCTCTGAGGCAGGGTGGAGATATTAGACCTATCGATGCCGTTCGCGCATTGCAGTCGCTAAAAATTATCGATCCAGACGCCAAGCCGGAATTAATTTTAGATGAACTAAACAACCCGGCACCAAACTTTGTGGGTGGTAATAACAATGGCAACGCTGAATGACAAATTAAGCGATGAAGTCATAGCGCACATGCTGTTTGTTAATCGCTATTCTGCTGGCGTTGCTAATAGAATGATTAAGCTCCTAAACCAAGGCGATGCTGAGCTTTCAGCCAAGCTTATGGTTGCCTTGGATGAGCTAGATCCCAATAGCTTCACGGTAAAGCGACTAGAAAGCATGCTGGTGGATGTGCGAGAAGTTAATCGGATAGCAACGCAGCGTATGTTTGATGGTCTGCAGGTGGATTTGAGGGATTTCTCACAGCATGAAGCCGGCTATCAGTTGGATTTATTCAATGCCGTACTGCCAGTTGAGGTATTAGAGAGATTCCCATTGGCGGGTATTTCTTTTGAACAGGTTTACGCCGCTGCAATGGCTAGACCTTTTCAGGGTAGGCTATTAAAGGATTGGGCTAAAAACCTTGAAGATGATCGTCTTAAACGAATTACTAATGCTGTGAGTCAAGGGTATCTTCAAGGCGAGACGGTGCAGGAAATCGTCAAAAGGGTAAGGGGGGCGAGAGCTAATAATTTTCTGGATAGCGCACTCAATGTTAGCAGGGCAAATGCCGCTAGCATTGTCAAAACAGCCATAAATCACACTGCATCAGTAGCAAGAAACAAATTCGCCGAGAAAAATAGCGACATTATCAAAGCTAAGCAGTGGAGCAGTACGCTCGACACCAAGACCTCTGCGCAATGCCGAATTCGCGATCGCTTGATGTATTCTCTCGAAAATAAGCCGCTAGGCCATAAAATCCCATATCTACAAGGACCTGGGCGCATTCACTGGAATTGCCGAAGTGGTGAGATATTTATTACCAAGTCATGGAAGGAGCTTGGGTTTAAGAAGGGCGAACTAAGCGGAGCTACTCGAGCCAGTATGGATGGGCAACTACCAGCGGAAACGTCTTATGGGGAATGGCTGCAGCGCCAGAGTGCGTACAGACAAACTCAGGTTCTTGGCCCCGTACGCTACCAGCTAATTAAGGATGGTGGTATGAGCTACGACTCTTTCTATTCTGATAAGGGTGAATGGCTCACGCTAGAACAGTTGCGAGAGTTAGATGCTAGGGCATTTGAAGAAGCTGGGTTGTGAAAACTAATGCATTATTAATATGAAATTTATCTGGAGATATCCATGGCAACGGCAGCAGAAATTAAATCACGTATTGAAGGCGAGATTTCAGAGCTTATCGGAAAAAAATCATAGAGTTGAAGGAAAAAACTGGACTAAGTGTTGTGGAAGTGGAGATTCACCAAGCCCAAGCTTTAGGGGGCCAGATAGAACCAGTAGTACGCATGACGCTGATTTAATTGGATGATAACGCTAAAATAAGCTAGATAGTAAACTATATCAAGGTGATTAAATGAATAAACATATTGGCACAAAATTAATTAATGCAGTTCCCATGACTCGTCAGGCGTATAACGATTTTCGAGGCTGGAAACTCCCTGATGATGAGAATGGCGCAGATGAAGGTTACTTGGTTGAGTATTTGGATGGTGGAAAGCCTAATACCGAGCGCTTTGATGGCTATGTAAGCTGGAGCCCAAAAGAGATATTCAATAAAGCATACCGCCCGGTCTCAGGGGTAAGCTTTGGCCTGGCTATTGAAGCTCTAAAGGCTGGAATGTTAGTTTCTCGTACTGGATGGAATGGGAAAGATATGTGGCTAGGATTGGTCTCCCCTGAGGATTATGACGTTGACAACCTCCCGCTTAGTGATGCCACTAAACTTCCATGGATTGGCATGAAAACCGCTGATGAGAAGATTGTTCCGTGGTTGGCTAGTCAGACTGATGTGTTAGCTGATGACTGGCAAATTATTTAATAGCGACACTTTAGTTAATTATGACTAGCTGCCCGCGGGTGGCTTTTTTATTGCCTGTCGATAGCGGATGCGAAGCGACGAACGGGTCGGATGACCTTCTATAGCGGCTGGAAAGCCAGAGGAAAAATCATGAAGTTAAAGTTAGACGATAAAGGAAATGTAGTTGTTGAAAATGGCATGCCTGTTTATATCCATGACGACGGCAAAGAAATTCCATTCGACGCTACAGCCGCATTAAGCAAAATCTCTGCACTGAACGGTGAAGCCAAAACACACCGAGAGGCAAAGGAGCTGGCTGAATCTCAACTTGCAAAATTTGCGGGTATCTCAGATCCAGCCAAAGCGCTGGAGGCAATCGAGACACTAACAAAAATTGACCAGAAAAAGTTGATTGATGCTGGTGCGGTAGATCAGGTTAAAGCCGAGATCACCAAAGCATTTCAAACGCAATTGGATGAGGCTGGCAATAAAGCCAAAACACTGGAGGAGCAGCTTTATAAAGAAATGATTGGCGGTCGCTTCGGTAGCTCGTCTTTCATTAAAGATAAGGTAGCCATTCCTGCTGATTTTGTTCAGGCCAGATTTGGTCAGTCATTCAAAATCGAAGATGGAAAGGTTGTGGCGTATGACCCATCAGGACACAAAGTTTTTTCTCGTACCAAACCTGGTGAATTAGCTGACTTTGATGAGGCGCTAGAGTTTTTAGTGGAGCAGTACCCACAGAAAGACCACATCTTAAAGGCAACCGGTAATAGCGGTGGTGGGGCATTACCAACTCAACACCAGCAAGGACAAAAAACCCTTAAACGTTCCGCGTTTGATGCGCTAGATATGGCGGGCAAAAACGCAGCGCTCAAAGACGGAACGACAATCGTAGATTAATTGGAGTAATAAAATGGCAGCAAACAACACACTAACTGGATTAATCCCCACCATCTATACCGCTCTTGATGTCGTTTCACGTGAGCAGACTGGCTTTATTCCAGCCGTTGCCCGTAACACTAAAGCGGATGCCGCAGCTAAAGATCAGGACGTCACTGCTCCAGTCGCACCCGTAGCGAAAACTGTTGATATCGTACCGGGTCCAACTGCTGCCGGCGATGCTGGTCAGGTAATTAGTAATGTACAGGTGAAAATCACCAAATCAAAAATGGCTCCCGTTCAATGGAATGGCGAAGAGCAATTGGCAATTGGACCATCAGGAACCTACAACACAATCCTTGCTGATCAGTTCAAGCAGGCTTTCCGTGCGCTTGCCAATGAGGTTGATAGCGATATTGGTGCGCTATATTACGGCTCATCCCGCGCTGTAGGTACCGCTGGTACCACGCCATTTGGCATTAAGGAGGACTTATCCGACTTTGCTGATGCTCGTCGTGTGCTCGAGGATAACGGTGCGCCAACTACCGATCTGCAGATGGTGCTAGGCTCCGCTGCCATCTCTAATATCCGTGGTAAGCAGTCAGTTCTATTTAAGGCTAACGAAGCAGGTACGGAAGAGTTGCTGCGTGAGGGTATTATTGGGCGCATTGAAGGCTTTAATCTTCATAACTCCGCTGGTGTTAAACGTGTCGCTGGTGGTTCTGCAACTGGCTACTTGGTTAACAAGGCTGGCGGGCACAAAGAAGGTGATCGTCTGATTTCCGTGGATACTGGAACAGGTACCGTGAAGATTGGTGAGATTGTTACCTTTGCCGGTGATGATCATAAATATGTTGTGGCCGCTGCAACATCATCAGTAATCACATTGTCAGCGCCTGGCTTAAAGCAAGATGCTGCTGATAATGCGGAAATTACCGTGGGTGGTGCCTATACAGCAAATATGGCATTTGATCGCAATGCCTTCATTCTGGCATCGAGAACCCCAGCAATGCCAGAGGGTGGAGATACTGCCGATGACGTTATGAATGTTACGGATCCGGTTTCCGGTATCACCTTCCAAATCGCTCTGTACCGTCAATACCGTCAGGTTCGCTACGAAGTTGGCTTAGCTTGGGGTGTGGCATCGGTTAAGGCTGAGCACAGCACGCTAATCCTTGGATAATATAAAAAAGGGCTTCGGCCCTTTCAATCGAGGTGTTAAATGGCTAGCGAAAATACTGAATTGGGCAATGAAGATACTGGTGATATGGAAAAACCAAACGTAGAAGAACCAGTCCCACCTAAGAAAACCAAAGTTAAATTTATCAAAATGCATCGCGATCCAGATGGCGTTCATTCGCATGAAGCCGATGTTCATCCTGATAGTGTTGAACAGTGGAAATCTGAAGGCTGGATGATTAGGGAGTAAATACCATGCTAGTGACTGATTTAAACTCGCCATTATTTGATAGTTACGCCAGCTTAGAAGACCTGAGGGGATATGCCAAAACACGTGGCTATGAAATCCCTGATAGCGATGATGATTGCGAACAACTACTGATGCAAGCAATGGACTATCTGGCAGGTCTTTCATGGAAGGGAAACCGTAAGTCTGGTGATCAGCCGCTAGCATGGCCACGGACGGGTATTATGTTTGATGGTTATCCGATTACTGATAATGCGATACCGAAACAGATAGTGCAGTCTCAATGCAGATTAGCTATTGATGCACAAAATATCGATTTAGCTCCTGTGATTGACGGCGGTGGTGATGTTATTCAGGAGTCAATATCCGGCGCTATCAGCGTTACTTACGCAGAAGGAACAACATCCTCGGCACCAAAAATAACATGGCTAAATGGGGCATTAAAGGGATTCATTACCGGCGCAGGGCAGATTCGTGTAGTCAGGGGGTAGCATGGCAATTAATTACCAAAAATCTCAGAAGAGAGCCGTTAAATTGATTGCTAAGAATGGTAAAAAATTCTCACTTTTGCGCGGCGGCGGGGCCGAAAGTGTGGGTGGTATCGAGATTGAAACTCCCGAACTAACCTTATCGATCACTGGGGTTGTAGTGCAATACAAGCTAAGTGAAATCGATGGAACACTGATTGAATCAGGGGATTTTCAAATCGCAGCCACTGCTGAAACTGAAATAAAGATAGGTGATTGGATTGATGTAGATGGTAGACGATATCGAGTTATACAGCCAAATCCTATCAAACCGGCTGGCGTTGTCATTTTATATAAACCCCAACTAAGGGCGTAACTATGGCAAATAGCGATCAGTTCATGTCATCAATCAATCTCTTCGTTGAGGGATCCAAGGTAAAGATGGAAGAGGTTGTAAGACGAACGGGGATTAAAATTCTCGGGCGTCTTGTCGATATGTCTCCCGTTGGTAATCCTGAGTTATGGGCCATTAACCAGACTGCTATGCAATATAACGTCGCGGTATTCGAGGCCAATGAAGCCGCCAAGCTTGATCCGGCCAATCTAACCAAAACGGGAAGGCTTAAAAAGAAATCCCGTATCTCTGACAGCATGGATATTAAGGCTCCGCCAGAATATAGAGCTGGGCGCTTTAAAGGTAACTGGCAGATTGGTATAGGTAATGAGCCTAGTGGAGAGACAGGGCGCATTGATCCAAGTGGAAAAATGACCATGGCCGTTGGCAATATGGTGTTAGAGCAGTTTAAGGTCGGCGCTAAGGCTATCTACTTTGTGAATAACGTGCCGTATGCATACCGGTTGGAGGTAGAAGGTCATTCCCAGCAGGCCCCCAATGGCATGATCCGTATTGTTGCAAAAGATGCCCCAGCAATTCTAAAAGAGGCTATTCAGGAGGTTAAGGGCTAAATGTCAACGACACTCATAACGCAGCTTTTAGAAACAAAACTGGCTGCTATTGCCTCCTCGCTAGGATTGGAAATTGCGATGGAGAACATACCATTCAAGCCAAAAGATAGTAGAGCGGTTTATCTGCGCTCGCATATCTTGCCTGCTAAAACGCTTGGCATTGATATTGCCGGCGCGCTGCAAGTCTTCCGCGGCGTGTTTCAAGTGGACGTGGTAGCGCCTGCGGGCTCAGGCAAGACGAAAGCGGGAGAGGTGGCAGATAGTATCCTGAAAGCCTTTCCTGCCGGCTTGGAGCTAACCAGCGGCGAATTTACCGCATACATTGAATCGGTACCGTATCGAATGCGGCCGCTTCCTAGTGATACCCGTTATTTAATCCCCGTTAATATCGATTATCGGGCCGATACCGTTACAGGATGAAATAATCATGGCAGAAATTAAAATCAAAATTGATAGCAGCGATATTGACGCGGCGATCGCTAAGGTTTCGCATCTTCTCGAACTGGTTGAACGCCTGCCAGCTGGCTTGCTGGGTACCGGTACCGAATCGAAAGAGGTGCAATCCGAATCGGTGAAGGTTTTCATTAATGAAGCGTTTATCAATAAGAAGGCTGTTACAGCTGCCAACGTTAGCGAAGTTATCAAAAACGCGATCGCCAATAGCAATGAATTTGAAAAGCTGAAGGCTAGCGAACATCGCGGCGGCGGATACATTCGCTTTCCTGATGAACCGATGCCTTTTGGTGGATTTCCGATAGCTAAACGCACTGATGAAATTAATAAATCAGAAAAAATTGATTCGCCCACTTGCGATACGCTGGCGATTTATCATTGTGTACGCGATGCGCTCCACCGCTTCGAAGCCAAATTGGATGGCATGAAAGACGAAGTAACCGCCAACAATGCAACACTCTCGGAAAAAATACGCGACAGCATCAAAAAAGAACTGCGCGCTGGCGGTAGCATTCACCAAGCGATCCGCAACCGCTAAAAAATTCCGCACCAAGCAAAAACAATCATACCGCCTTCATGGCGGTTTTTTTATACCTAAAATTGGAGTATTCCCTATGGGATTTGCATTGCCTAATGGCTCGCATGTTTATCTGGCTAAAACTTATGCGGAAGCCGAAACCGTCACCGCGGCAACCAACGCGGCCGAAACTGTTTTCACTACTGCCGAAGCAACCAAGGCAAAAGCCGGCGATATTATTCACATCCGCTCGGCGTGGCCTGGTCTTGATGAGGTTATCGCGCGAGTTAAAGAAGCCTCTGAATCCTCTGTAACGCTCGAAGACATTAATACGTTGAACACCGGCGATTTTGCCGCTGGTGGCGGCGCAGGTAGCTTCCGAGTCATTAAGTCATGGGAGGAAATGTCTCAAATTACTGAAGTGGCTAGCTCAGGTGGTGAACAGCAGAGCATACAGCTTCAGTTCTTATCCGATACAACGCAGCGCAACGTAAACACGTTCAAAACTGCCCGCGTCCAAACATACACAATTGCCCATGATTCAAGCCTTCCGTTTTATGACCTATTGCGACAAGCGGATAGCTCGCAAGACACCTTAGCCGCTTACATGTTTGTGCCGAAGGCAAAAGAGAATCGCTACTGGTCTGCTAAGGCATCCTTTAACGATATTCCTAACACTGCGGTGAACACGGTTGAAACGGTCACGGCAACGCTAAACCTTCAATCTGGTTTGACTGCCTATAAATAGGCTAGCGCTACTGCGCCAGCGAGCGCCGCCGCACCAAAAAAATAACAATGTTTATTTAATGCCAATAGCCCGCACTGACGGGCTATTCCTTCCGATATCCGAAATAATTTAATTCAATAGGAAACAATTTTCATGGCTAAAAAAGTCTGCTTCAACCCTAACCCTACCTTCTCCATTCCAGTGATGATTCCCCGTGCTGGAGATGATGATGGCGAACTGATCATTACATTCAAGAATAAACAACGCGCAGAGCTTGAATCCTTAGAAAAAGCGCTAAGCGAAAAGCTCGCCGTGCAACGTGAAGAGAATAAATTTACCAATGAGCCCACCGCGGATTATTTGATGGAAATTTGCCAAGGCTGGGAACTGCCGGAAGAGTTCAATCGCGATAATGTGATCACCCTTTTGGAAAACTACGCGCGCGCGTTTGATTCTATTTCCAGTGCCTACACCCGCGAAATGATGGCGATCCGCGAAAAAAACTAATAGCGCTTGCCGAGGCATTCTATACGCCTGAAATCCCCATAAATAACGCCTTTGGCTTTAGCCCCGATGATTACGATGATGAAATCGTGGAAATCTGGCCGGATATTGCACCCGCCTTTAACGTGTTCATATGCATGGCTACGCAATGGCGAACCGGCATGAATGGCGTTAGCGGCTTGGATTATAACTGCCTGCCGTGGCTTATGAAGGTGAAAGGCGTAGAGGATGAGGCAAGCGCGTTTAGTGATCTTAGAGTTATGGAAGCCGCCGCACTTCGGTTACTTCATAAAAACACCTGATTTAGCCCTGAAGAAACCAGACAAAAAACAATAAGGCCTCACTTCGGTGAGGTTTTTTATATGCATTTCCTGCGCATTCGCGTGCGCATATCCCAATGAGAGCTTTCCGTAGTGTGAGTCTGAGATAGGGCGGTGGATTTCATCGTTCCGCTCTCGGCCGCCCATATCTACGCGAACAGGCTCGCACCACAGAAAGGTAAATACGATGAGCGATGTTATCCCTTTAAATTATGACGGTCTCCGCATTCGCTTCAATGATGAGGGCTGGATTAACGCTACTGATGTGGCGGAAAAATTTAATAAAGAGCCAACCGCATGGCTTAGGCAGATCGACGCACTTGAATACATGTCTGCATTGAGTAAGAAGTTATTTGGTAAATCTGGCTTTCTGACAGAAATTAATGAAATCAGAGAGTTAGATACATCTTCTGCTTCGGCAAGGGCAAAGGTTCTGAGGCTAGTAAAGAGTAGTGGTCTAGTAAGTACCAAGACTGGACCTCAGGGTGGAACATGGATTCATCCAAAGTTAGCGATACGGTTCGCACGGTGGCTTTCAGTAGATTTTGAAATTTGGTGTGACGAGCAAATTGACTTAATCATTCGTGGGCAGGTAATTAGCTACACCGACAAGCAAATTATTGAACTCCTTACCCATCAAGAGGCAACTACATGGGAGAAGAGGTTTAAAGCTCCATTCTATTCAGCACTATCCAAATTAACGCGGCTTCCATATAACGGTCACATTGGCGGATGCCCTGCATTATTTGGGAAAATTACCGCTGATTGGGTGTATGGGGTAGCGCTCCCAGATGTTGTTTACGACTCTGTGAAAGGTAAAACAAACGGCCGAGAGAAAATTCACCAATTCCTTAAGCCTGAATTATTGGCCGCAGTAGAGTATCAACTGATGTCGGTGACGGCTCTTGCAAGTGGCTGTGTAGACTACAAAGATTTTGAGGCCAGATGTACCGCAGCATATGGGGTGAAAGGGCAACTTAAGCTTATTTATCCATCGTCAGCGGCATGACTCATTTAAATCTAAAAATCCAAGATGGAACGCTAATTTCACCATGGCGCTTAACCTGTTTACAAAATTAACAAGGCCTCACCTAAGTGAGGTCTTGTTTATAGGATAAATAAATTGTGAGGGCTATATGGCCGATGAAATTGGCAAGATTTCACTAGTAGCAGATACCAGTAGCCTAGAACGTGCTACCAACGAATTAGATAAATTCACAGTTTCCGGCAATAAAGCTGCAACGGCAGCTGATAGCCTGAATGATTCAAACGCGAAAACGGCGGCAAAAGTTAAGGATGTTAACGCATCCTTTGCCGCTGGATCTGCTATCCGTGAACAGGTTCGTCGTTCCTATGAAGGGACAACAAAAGAACTCCAGGGGTTACAGCGCGAGCTGGTGGCTATACGTGGGCGAGTGGATCCAGTCGGTGCCGCATTCGATAATCTGGCGCAAATGTCAGATAAATTGCGTGAGGGGCTACGCCAAGGGCTCATTGACCCATCTGATTATGCCGCTAGCGTAAAAGGGATTGATAAGCTAACGAGCTCCTTGGAGCGCTCAGTATACGAAAGCACGGCAGCGGGAAAAGCCGCTAAGGAAGCTGCGCAGGCCGATAAGCTAGCTACCGTAGCCAAAGAGTCGTTTATTAGCCGGTTGCGGGAGCAGGCAGAAACTCAGGGTAAAAC
>ERZ827496.4024-NODE-4024-length-11958-cov-2.795598_pt1 | contig 11958 bp, 9 predicted proteins | sample MGYA00519769_ERZ827496 | MGnify/ENA primary metagenome ERZ827496 (study PRJEB31778, sample SAMEA3449327) | human gut metagenome | biome: human gut; feature: human-associated habitat; material: faeces | place: United Kingdom | collected 2010/2012 ...
CAACCTCGAGTACCAGAAATATCTGGACGAAATCGCCAGCAAACGTAAAACCATGGTATCGACCGGCGACCGGAGTGCCAAGATCCGTACCTACAACTACCCTCAGGGACGGGTCACCGACCACCGGATCAACTTGACGCTCTACAACTTGAGTGCAGTCATGGACGGCGATTTGCAGGAGATCATCGACAAACTCCAAATAGCCGAAAATGCCGAACGTCTCCGTGCCAGCGAAGAGTAATCCAACAACCTTAACTCAATTCTTAAAACTCAAAAGAAATGACCGTTTCCGAATTGTTCGAACAGATCCGCCGCAAGCAGAGTTTTCTCTGCGTCGGTCTGGATACCGACACCCGCAAAATACCGCAACATCTGCTCTCGTGCGACGATCCGGTATTCTGCTTCAACCGCAAAATCATCGACGCGACGGCTGCTTACGCCGTTTGCTATAAACCCAATCTGGCTTTCTACGAAGAGAACGGCCGTGCGGGGTGGGAGAGTTTAGAAAAAACCATCCGATACATCCGCGAGAAATATCCGGAGATCCTCATTATCGCCGATGCCAAACGGGGCGACATCGGAAACACCTCGCAAATGTATGCCCGGGCCTTTTTCGGTCATGACTTGGCTGACGGAGTGACCCTCTCGCCCTATATGGGACGCGATACGGTAGACCCGTTCCTCAAGTTCGACGGTAAGTGGGCCGTATTGTTGGCTATGACCTCAAATCCCAGTGCCGCCGACTTCGAGTTACAACGCCTCGAGGACGGCAGCCTTCTGTACGAAAAGGTCATCAAAACTTCGAGTCAATGGGGTACGCCGGACAACATGATGTATGTCGTTGGGGCAACGCAGGCCCGGATGCTGACCAACATCCGTCAGCTGATTCCTGACCATTTCCTACTCGTTCCGGGCGTCGGAGCACAAGGCGGAAGTCTCGAAGAGGTCGCTCAGTACGGAATGAACCGTCAGTGCGGATTGTTAGTCAACTCCTCACGGGGTATTATCTACGCCGATACGACCGAACGCTTTGCGGAAGCCGCAGCCGACACAGCCGCACAAATGGCCGCACAAATGAGTCAACTGCTCAAAACATATTTGTAGTCATTTCGGGAAAGCTCCGATTTTTTGAGAACATATCGCTCTGAATAGCGATCCTACATAAGAGAACTGCCGATTTTCGGCTTACGAAATTTTCAAACCAGATTATCGCATACGCATAGTAGAGAGAGGTTTTTCACCTCTCTTTTTTACTATATCTAACAGTTCCCGAATCAACCGGAAAGAATCACTCCAAACAGAAACTGCACGCTACAATCTCTCCCACACATTTCAATATATCGGAATCATCGGACGCAACCAAACTATGGGAAAGAATGAACGCCATTGCAAGGTCTCTTTTGCATCTACTTCGATGCTGTTGTATATAAGTTGTATATAACAGGTAATATTTTCGTGCAGGACACCCCATCTTACATATTACATATCCGAATTCCTAAAAACGGCTATGCAAACTATATCCATTTTTCATCAAACCCTTTATCTTTCATCACTTAAATTTTAACCGACTATCATTTTTAGTAAACTAACTATATATATTAGTTTATTAAATAAATATTCGTATATTTGTCTAAGAGGACAAAAGACGTACGGATATGAAAGAGAATGTAGGCTGTTTGCAGTTAGTGTTATGGGGGATAATAGCGGTTATGTGCTTCATGGGAGTAGGAAGTATGCAGGCCAAGGACTCTTCGGGGGATGAAATAGATTCAGAACTCGAGCCGGATGTCAGGGGACAAGTCGATGTTCCGGCCGGGATGGACAGCATTGCGCTGTATTTTGAGGGGATCCGGGGCCAGCAGCAGGAGAAGCTGTGGCTGCACCTGAACCAACCCTACTATGCCGCCGGCGATACGATCTGGTTCAAAGGGAACTTGGTCGACGCCATGACCCACCAACGGGATACTTTGTCCAATTTTATCTATGTCGATCTGGTAGACCAACGGGGACGTTTTATCCTCTCGAAGAAGATCAAACGCGACTCCCTCGGCTTTGCCAACGGAGTACCCCTCTCCGATACCCTGCCGGCCGGAGACTATACCCTCCGGGCCTATACCGGCTGGATGCTCAACTTCGACTCCTCGTTCTACTACCAACACAACTTCAAGATCGGCAGCGTACGCGTCAAGGAGATGCACACCGAAGTCACCTATCTTACCGGACGGGCTATCGTCCGCTTCATGGATGACCGCGGTAATCCGTTTCAGGGCGTAGAGGCACGGTGTATCCTGTACGACAGAACGGGCAAAAAGGTATCGGGATTCAAACAACAGTCCAGCGTGACGGGAGCCATATTCGTCGATTTCGAAGATGACTCGTTGCGTGTGGGGGGCTACATGGAGGCGGAGTTCGAAGATCAGGGGTTCCGATACCGGGAGCGGGTCTATTTCGAACCGGTAAAGCGGACCTACTCCGTACAGTTTCTTCCGGAAGGAGGAGAGCTGTTGTCGGGAGTACTCCGCCGTATGGCCTTCAAGAGCGAGGGATCGGACGGATACCCCATGGATATCGAAGGATGTATACTGAACCATTCGGGCGATACGGTGACCACGTTCCGCAGCGAGCACGACGGTATGGGATCGTTCTTCATGCAAGGAGTAGCGGGAGAACAGTATCGGGCGGTCTGCAGGTCGGAGGACGGAGAGGTGAAGAGCTTTCCGCTGCCGGAGGTAAAAGAGCAGGGGAGTGCCCTGAGTGTTTTTCAGACACAGGGAGGTATCCGTTACCGGATAGACGGCACATTGCCAGAGGGGGGATTCCTGGTAGGACATCAACAGGGAAGGTGCTGTTTCGTGGTGCCGCTCGAGGTATCCCGAACGACAGGCAAGATCAGTACGGACTCCATAGGGAGCGGAATCCTGCATCTGTTACTGACGGACTGTACGGGACGGCGGTTAAGCGAACGGCTCGTCTTTGTGGAGGGGCGGGAGCAGACCCGGGTGTCGGTAGCGACGGACAAGCCTGCTTACGGGAAGAGGGAGCGGGTACGCATAGACCTGAACATACAGGACGAGACGGGAGCTCCTCAAGCAGCCGACCTTTCGGTCAGTGTGACCAACCGAAAGGTCATCAGCTACGACTCATTAGGTGGTAATATAAAAACTTACCTGCTGCTGACCTCCGACCTGAAAGGATATATCCACGATCCGGGATACTACTTCGAACAGGGAGGAGACTCGGTAGCCCGCCGCTATCATCTGGATCTGGTGATGCTGACACACGGCTGGAGACGGTTTCCCTCCGACAACCTGTTCCATCCCGCACCATTCACCCCAAAACACTTCTTCGAACACGGGCAATACCTCTCAGGACGGGTGAAGAGCATGTTGGGACGGGATGCCAGATCGGCCACCGTAACCGCCATATCGTTAAATCAAGAGGGTGTGTCGGGATTTACCGAGACAGACCGTTCGGGACGGTACCTTTTGGAGGGTTTGGACTATAAGGATACGATCGTCTTTCTGGTCTCGGCCCGGAGCAAGAGGAACAGACCGGTGCAGTCGGTAGAGGTAGACAAGCTCTATCCAAAACCAGCCTTCAAGAAACTGTACCCCTATCCGGTGTATAATGAGACGGAGCAGGCGGCGATGGACTCCTGTCTGCGGGTTCCGATCGACAGTTACTCGGGAATGACCGGATACGAACTGAACGAGGTTACGGTGACAGCCATCAATCCGAGAAAACCCAAAACCACCGGATTTGATATCCTCTACGACACAGCCAGACTCGCTGAGTTCAAACCCCTACCCTTAGGTAGGTACATTAGTCACTTTTTGGGGCTCGAAGTGAGAGATCGTCCTACATTACTGCCTAGTAAGTTATCTTCACCTTTTAAATTAAAAAAAGAACTTTATATAAGGAGTATGTTTGGTGTGTGGTCCAAAGCGAACGTATATGTCAACAGTCGTCTTTGTGAAGAATTGGAATTATTAAACTCTTATACCGTTAAAGATGTAGAATATATAAAACTCAATAGAATGTCTTTTTCTCCCTGTATAGAGGTATATCTGAAACCGGGGGTGGTCCCGGGAGGAAGGGATTTTGATATACATAAAATGTTGGGGTATGTGGATGGGATGGAGTTTTATTCACCGGTATACGACACGCCCGAACGAATAGACAACCCTCGACCGGACAACCGAACCACCCTGTATTGGAATCCATACGTACAAACCGATACAGCCGGTAAAGGTTTTGTAGAGTTCTATACCGATGACCGGGAAAACGTCGAACTCGAAATCACGATAGAGGGAATTACCTCTAATGGTTCGATATGCCACACTCAACAAAAACTAAAATGATTTTAACAAGCCCTTCAGTCAATTCCCACCCCTTGTCATGCTCTCGTAACAATGAAAACAGGAGTCTTGAATTACGGTAAAAAATCGATAAACATTCTCGATTTTATCGGCAACTGGCCGTTCGATGTACAGTCGATTGGGCAATTATGGCGAGGTCCGCTCTTCTTGAAATCTCAATAGCAGATTAAGAGAGATTGATGCTCGAATTTTTGCGTTTGCAATCTTTTGTGATTCGAAGTATTAAAGGCGATTCATTGTTTGCCAATACTTTAGACTTGTGGCAAACGATTTCGATTGTTGCGTGCATGGTTTACACAACCAGTTTAAAACCGCTCTGAAATCGCAATGAAAAGACATAAAAAAGAGAGAGTTGCATTTCTGTAACTCTCTCTTTCAGTGGTGCCACCACGAATCGAACGAGGGACACAAGGATTTTCAGTCCTTTGCTCTACCAACTGAGCTATGGCACCATCTTTCTTTGTTTGACGGTGCAAAGATAAACACAAAAATTAATAAAACAATAGCAAAGTTAAATTTTACTTCTAATCGAAAAGTTTTATCTTTGTCCCATCTACTGACACTAAAGATTATTGGTAATGAAAATAGCTCTTGCCCAGTTGGATTACACTATCGGCGATTTCGAACACAACAAACAAAAAATTGTTGCGTGTATCGAGACGGCAAAAAAACAGGCCGTTCAACTGGTCGTCTTTTCAGAACAGGCCATAAGCGGTGCACCCGCTTACGATCTGTTGAATAAGGTCTCGTTTCTGAATTTGTGCGAAGAGACTCTCCAAGATATTGCTTCCCATTGCGAAGGGATCTCTGTCTTAATCGGACTCCCCGTGCAGGGCGCCAACAAAACAATCAGCGTCGCTGCCCTTATCGAAAATAAAAAAATCAAACGCTACGTCGGAAAACAAACCATCTTGTCCCGGGATGAAATGTGCTACATCTCCCCCTCAAAAGGTTGTGAATACATTAAAATCGCCGGAAAAAAGATCGCGGTCGTCGTTGGCGAGGATATCCGAACCGAACAGCAATACGGAGAATATACGGACATCATCGTTAATCTGTGCAACAGCACCTACTCAAGAGGTATCGTAGAAAAACGCTACGACTTCTACCGGCAATTGGCTTTCATGACAGGAAAGCCAATCGTATATGTCAATAATGTAGGCGGACAGACCGATGTAATTTGTGACGGGTCTTCCGCCTTCATCAATAGTCGGGGGGAGGCTATCGCCCTGCTCAAAAGTTTTGAAGAGGATTTTCAGATCGTCGACTGCGACGCCGATAACGAACCGATCAAGTTCCCGAAGCAGAACAAGACCGTTAATGTCTTTAAGGCAATTAAATTGGGATTGAAAGATTACTTCTCCAAAAACGGTTTCGAAAAAGCCTGTTTGGGGTTGTCGGGCGGAATCGATTCGGCAGTCGTTTTATCCATGGCCGTAGAGGCACTGGGTCCGCAGAACGTGCGTGTGCTGTTGATGCCTTCGCAATTCTCCTCGGATCACTCCGTGGAAGATGCGCGTAAGCTGGCCGAAAACCTCGGCGTGGAGTACCAAATCGTTCCGATCAACGAAACGTTTGCCGCTTTGACAACGACACTCGGACCCGTATTTGGAGAACTTCCGTTCAACGTGGCGGAGGAGAATATGCAATCCCGCATACGGGGCATGATGATGATGGCCATCTCCAATAAATTCGGGAACGTACTGTTGTCGACGGCCAACAAAAGCGAGATCGCTACCGGCTACGGTACGTTGTACGGCGATATGGTCGGGGCGCTGAGCATCATAGGAGATCTGTACAAAAGCGAAGTATATGATTTGGCTCGATACATCAATCGGGACAAGGAGATCATTCCGATCAATACGATCATGAAGGCTCCCTCGGCCGAGCTTCGGTTGGAACAGAAAGATTCCGACTCATTGCCTCCGTACGATATTCTGGACGCCATCTTGTACCGGATGATTGAGGAAGGGCAGAGTAGAGAAGAAATCATCAATGCCGGTTTCGACGAAGAGGAGGTGTATCGGGTGTACAATATGGTGCTGACCAGTGAATTTAAACGATATCAATATTGTCCGACGCTCCGTTTGTCTACGTGTACGTTGGGCATCAATCGACATCTGCCTTTGACCAACAAGTACGGGTATTAGATCTATCCGTGCGGAGGCGATCGAGACAGAAACAAGACGACAAAGCGATAGTTCGAAAGAAGAGATGAACTTTGTCGGCGACAAAAGTGAAGAAGGATTAATGCGGTGAAAGGAGAAGTCATTACACATCGGGCTAAAGTTATTCACGTCGCAGATAATTATGTCGACGTTGTCGTTCTGTCGGAGAGTGCATGTGCCTCGTGTCATGCCAAGGGGTACTGCGGCGCTGCCGAAAGCCGGGAAAAACGTATGGTCATAGAGACACCGTTGGCCTCGTATTTTTCAGAAGGAGAGGAGGTCGAGGTGTACACCGAAACAGTCATGGGGATCAAGGCGGTATGGATCGCGTATATTCTTCCCTTTTTATTGGTGCTATTTCTTTTGCTTGTATTGTTGCAAGCAGGGTGTGGAGAGTTAATTTCCGGAGTGAGCGCCCTGTCTGTACTGGTGGTGTATTATGTCATCTTGTACGTGGCTCGTAGCCGGCTGTCGCGCGAGTTTGTTTTTAAGGTCAGAAAATTAAATCAACAAAAACTTTAGGTTAGTGTTATATTTCATTTAGTATGAATATGATTGCTGTTTTAGCATTGTGTGTAATCGGGATTGTGGCCGCTGTGTTGCTGTTTGTGGTTGCACAAAAATTCAGAGTCGAGGAGGATCCGCGCATCGATGAGGTGGAAAAGATGCTTCCGGGTGCGAATTGTGGCGGATGCGGCTTCCCGGGGTGTCGCGGCTTGGCCGATCAGTTAGTCAAGAGTGACGATATCTCATCGCTCTATTGCTCGGTCGGCGGAAGCGACGTAATGAAAAAAATAGCAGACTATCTGGGAAAGACAGCCGCCGAAAAGGAGCCGATGATCGCGGTGGTCCGTTGCAATGGCTCGTGCGACAAACGTCCGCATGTGAATATATACAACGGAGCCCCCTCCTGCAAAGTCGAAGCTGCCCTCTACGGCGGTGAGACCGGATGTTCGTACGGCTGTTTGGGTAACGGCGATTGTGTTGCGGCGTGCCAATTCGGAGCGATCGCCATCAATCCGGAAACCCAGCTCCCCGAAGTGGACGAAGAGAAGTGCACGGCCTGCGGAGCTTGTGTTGCAGCCTGCCCCAAGGGGATCATCGAACTCCGGAAGAAAGGGGTGAAAGGACGCCGCATCTATGTCGGCTGTATGAATCAGGACAAGGGAGCCATCGCCCGAAAAGTTTGTCAGGTTGCTTGTATCGGATGTGGCAAGTGTGCCAAAAACTGTTCGTTTGAAGCCATTACCCTCCAAAACAATCTGGCCTATATCGATGCCGAAAAGTGTCGTCTGTGTCGCAAATGTGTCACGGAGTGTCCGACCGGCAGTATTCGTGAAGTGAACTTTCCTCCGCGCAAACCAGCCGAAGCAGCATCTCAAGTCGGTGCGTAACCCGTCCGTGCAGTCCGTTAATATTTGAAGATTTGTCGAAATCGATATTTATGAAAAGTTTTAGCTTGGGCGGCATCCATCCTGAATATAAAATCAGTAGAACGGAGGCGATCCAAGACATGCCGCTTCCGGAGAGCGTCGTCCTGCCGCTCGGACAGCACATCGGGGCTCCGGCCACTCCCTGTGTCAAAAAAGGAGATCGCGTATTGGTCGGACAGGTGATCGGTACGCCTAATGGTTTCGTCTCGGCATACATTCACTCGTCGGTTTCGGGCACTGTAACAGCCGTGGACGGCCAGCCCGACATCGGAGGAGTTCGCCGACCATCGGTCACGATAAAGGTCGAAGGAGACGAATGGCTCGACACGATTGACCGAAGCGATACGCTGATCAAGAATTGCGCTTTGTCGCGTGCGGAGATACTCAAAAAGATTACGGAGGCAGGTATCGTCGGGTTGGGAGGTGCTACTTTCCCGACACATGTCAAGCTGACAATCCCTCAGGGAAAACATGCAGACACCTTGATTATAAACGGTGTAGAGTGTGAGCCATTTCTGACTGCCGACCACCGACTGATGTTGGAAAAAGGCAAGGAAATTCTGGTCGGGATCGAGCTGTTGTGTAAAGTGCTACAAGTAGACAAAGCCCTCATAGGTATTGAGAACAACAAGCCCGATGCTATTGCACACCTGCAGGAGCTGACAGAAAACAATCCGAGAATTGGGGTTGTACCGTTGCGTGTGCGCTACCCGCAAGGGAGTGAAAAACAGCTGATCGAAGCCCTGACCGGAAGGAAAGTTCTTTCCGGAAAACTTCCGTTGGACGTAGGTGTCGTCGTCCAGAATGTAGGAACAGCCTTTGCGGTCTATGAGGCCGTGCAGAAAAACAAACCCTTGTTCGAGCGTATTGTTACAGTTGCCGGCCGTTCGTTGGCCCACCCCTCAAATCTTCGCGTCAGGTTGGGAACGTCTATCTCCTCATTGATAGATTGTTGTGGCGGCCTACCTGAAGATGTGGGTAAAGTGATATGCGGGGGCCCGATGATGGGGCGGGCGATAGCCAATGTCGATACCCCGGTCACAAAAGGGACATCGGGAATTGTTATGATTCGCGAAAAAGGTGCGGTCCGCAGGCAACCCCAGAGCTGTATCAAATGCGCCAAGTGCGTCAGCGTCTGCTGCATGGGGCTCGAACCCTATCTGATCAGCAAACTGGCCCGCTTGGAACGCTTCGATGACCTCGAGCCGTTGCATGTCACCGATTGTGCAGAGTGCGGATCGTGCTCCTATATCTGTCCGGCCAATCTGCCCCTATTGGATTACATCCGGGTGGGAAAAGCTGAAGTATTGCGTCGTATAAAAATGAATAAAGCTCAACAAAACAAATAAATACGAATACAGACCCATGAAAAATGGAAAATTGATCGTTTCACCCTCTCCGCATATCCACGGTCCGTTTTCGACCAAACGGCTGATGAGCGATGTGCTGATCGCTCTGATTCCGGCGTTTATCATATCGGTCATCGTCTACGGAGTCAACGCCTTGATCGTAACCGCAGTTTCGGTTGCCGGTTGCGTGCTGTTTGAATACCTGATCCAGAAATATCTGTTGAAAGGAGCTCCGACGATCGGCAATCTTTCGGCCATTGTCACGGGTGTGCTGCTGGGATTCAATCTGCCGAGCACACTCCCCATTTGGATGATTCTGCTCGGGGCATTGGTTGCCATCGGAGTGGGGAAGATGTCGTTCGGAGGATTGGGTTGCAACCCTTTCAATCCGGCCTTGGTAGGACGTGTATTCTTGCTCATATCGTTTCCGGTTCAGATGACCGGTTTCGCTACGCCGCCTCAGGTCGATTCGCTTTCGGGCGCCTCGATGCCCGCTGAAGTCAGTGCCGATGTGGCTACCGACGCGATCACCGGACCGACACTGCTCGGGTATGTCAAGGAGTCGCTCGCCAACGGTCTGACCACGGCTGACATTGCAGACAAATTCTCGTACAACGACATGTTGCTCGGATTCAAAGCGGGTTCGCTCGGAGAGATCGCAGCCATGGCTCTGCTGCTCGGATTTCTCTATATGTTGTGCCGCAAGGTAATCACGTGGCATATTCCGGTTGCCGTATTGGGATCCATGTTCCTCTTCAGCGGCATCACGTGGCTGATCGACCCCATGCACTACATGAACCCCGTTTTCCATCTGTTGACCGGAGGTGCTATTCTCGGTGCGGTGTTTATGGCTACGGACTACGTGACCTCACCGATGTCGCGCAAGGGCATGATCGTCTATGGTGTAGGAATCGGCGTCATCACGATGCTGATCCGTCTGTGGGGTTCCTATCCGGAGGGCATGTCATTCGCCATTCTGATTATGAATGCGGTGGTTCCGTTGATCAACAAATACATGAAACCGAAACGTTTTGGGGTTAGCCCCGCTTAAATTCGCTGAACGCTATGAAAAGTTCATTGAAAAATATGGTTATCGTACTCTTTGTGGTAACGTTCGTAGCCTCGCTCTCGGTAACGGCGGTGTACGAAGTCACCAAAGAGCCGATAGCCCTGAGTAAAGAGAAGAAAATAAGGGATGCGGTCGCTGCGGTGGTTCCGGAGTTCGACAACAACCCCCCGGAGACCAAAGTCGTCCAACAGGACGGCGACAAAGAGATCGTCATCTACACCGCAAAAAAGGGAGACGAAGTGAGCGGCTATGCAATCGAGACCTATACGAAAAAGGGATTCGGCGGAGAGATCAGCCTGATGGTTGGTTTTCTGAGCGACGGAACGATCTATCGGGTCGAGACGCTTTCCCACAACGAGACGCCCGGACTCGGCGACAAGATCGACCGCAGCAAGTCGGACTTCTCGGTCCAGTTCGAGGGGAAGAATCCCGAAGATTTCAAGCTTTCGGTCAAGAAAGACGGAGGTGACGTGGATGCCATAACGGCCTCGACCATCTCGTCCCGTGCATTCTGTGATGCCGTCGAGCGAGCTTACGAAGTGTATAAAACGATTTCTAAAAACGACAGCCATGAATAGACTCCGATTATTGACCAAAGGGATCGTCAAGGAGAATCCGACATTCGTCCTGATGCTCGGGATGTGTCCCACGTTGGGAACTACTACATCGGCCATGAACGGGTTGGGTATGGGTGTGGCCACCCTGTTTGTACTGACCCTGTCGAACATGGCCATATCGTTGATCAAGAACCTGATTCCGGACAAGATCCGCATACCTTCGTTCATCGTCGTGATCGCAGCGTTCGTAACGATCGTACAACTCTGCATGGAGGCCTACACCCCCGGATTGTACAATACGCTCGGAGTGTTTATCCCGTTGATTGTTGTCAACTGCATCATTCTGGGGCGTGCCGAAGCCTTTGCCTCGAAGAACAACGTTCTGGACTCCGCCTTGGACGGACTGGGTATCGGGTTAGGATTTACGCTTTCGCTGACCGTATTGGGTGCGGTTCGTGAGCTGCTCGGCAGCGGTTCGATCTTCGGGATGAAGCTGCCTTTTGTCGAAGGCGACGGAATCCTGCTGTTCGTTCTGGCCCCGGGCGCATTCATCGCACTGGCCTACTTGATGGTTATTTTCAATAAGATAACGGCTAAAACAAAACAATAATGGAATACTTGATCATCGTCATAAGCGCCATCTTCGTCAACAACGTCGTATTGTCGCAATTTTTGGGTATATGCCCGTTCTTGGGTGTCTCCAACAGGGTAAACACCTCATTGGGCATGGGAGCTGCCGTGACGTTCGTCATGTTCATCACCGTACCCCTGAACTACCTGATAGACGAGTTCCTGCTGCAGCCGGGCGCTTTGGCATGGATTAGTCCGAAACTGGCCGATGTGGATTTGAGTTTCCTTTCGTTCATCGTCTTCATCGCTGTTATCGCTTCATTCGTGCAGCTCGTCGAGATGGTCGTCGAGAAATTCGCTCCGGCGCTGTATAACCAGCTGGGTATCTTCCTGCCGCTGATCGCCGTGAACTGCGCGATTTTAGGCGGCTCGC
>ERZ827496.4033-NODE-4033-length-11933-cov-3.786075_pt1 | contig 11933 bp, 8 predicted proteins | sample MGYA00519769_ERZ827496 | MGnify/ENA primary metagenome ERZ827496 (study PRJEB31778, sample SAMEA3449327) | human gut metagenome | biome: human gut; feature: human-associated habitat; material: faeces | place: United Kingdom | collected 2010/2012 ...
CCACGCAGGCGTACAGCAGCACGATGCCCTGCACCATGGTGTTGTCGTGGCGCTGCACGCAGGTCACCAGCAGTCCGCCCATACCGGGGATGCTGTACAGGCTCTCAATGTAAATAGAGCCCACCACCGTGTTGAGGAACGCCGAGGGAATGTACTGCACCAGCGGCACCATGGCGTTGCGGAACACATGATGCAGCGCGATATTGCTTTCGCTCACACCCTTGGCACGGGCCAGCTTGACGTAGTCCTTGTTGCTCTCGTCCACCATATAGCGGCGCAGCCACATGGCGTAGAAGGCCAGGTTGGCCAGGCTCATGCTGCACACCGGCAGCACCCAGTAGCGCCAGTTGGCGGCGTCGAACAGCAGGCCCACCCCCAGAACGGAGGTGCCGTACATCTGGATGTACAAAAAGTACACGGCAGCCGGCACGGCCTGGATGAGCACGATGAGGGCTGTGCCCAGTTTGTCGGGCCAGCGGTTCTTGCACCGGCCCATGACAAGCCCCAGCGGGATGCCCAGCACAAGGCTCAGCAGCATAGCCAGCACGCCCATCTGGATGGAGATGGGCAGCTTTTGGGCCAGGATCTCGGTCACCGGCACGTTGACCTTGTAGATGTGGCTCACGCCCAGGTCACCGTGCAGGGCGTCTTTCCAGAAGCGGCCGATCTGCACCGGCAGCGGGTCCAGCAGGCCCATGGACTGCAGGCCCGCCTGGATCTGGGCCTCGGTCATTTTTTCGTAGTTTGCAAAATAGCCTTCCACCGGCATGAGCCGCAGCAGGCAGAACACCAGCGTTACAATGATGAACAAGGTCAGCAGAGAACGCCCGATGCGCTTTGCGAGATATTGCACCATAGTGTGCACCTCTCTTTTTCTTTTGAAATACAGATAAGAATAGAATACCGCAATTTCTTAAGTTTGAAAAGTGATTTGAAGATTTTTTGAGCAAAAGCTGTTGAAAAGGCGGTGGAAACTCCCTCAGTCACGGCTGCGAAGCAGACCTGAAAGAGTTCCCTTCCCGTGAAAAAGCAACTCGGAAAAATCCGCAGATTTTTCCGAGTTGCAAAGAAAAACATATTTCCGCTGAAAATATCCAGAGCGAAGCGGAGGATATTCAGAATGATTTACCGGGCGTCCCGGTTCTGGTCGTACTCGTCCATGGAGACGTAGTGGTCCAGGATGTGCACGCCTTTCAGGCGGTTGGACGAAAGGCCGGTGGGGGCGTACTGACCCTCCCACAGGTTCAGGCGGGTGGCAATGTACGGCGGCACGGGCAGGCCCAGCGGCACCACCAGGGCATTCTGGATCAGATAGGCCTCGGCATTGGCAAAGGCTTCATACCGGGCATCCAGATCCTCGGTGATGGCCTTGGCCTTTTCCACCATGTCCATGTAGGTCATGACGTACTCGGCCGTCTCACCGGTGATGATGCCGTCCTCCACGCCGGTGCGCAGGAACGCATAGCAGGTGCCGCGGTCGCCGGCTTCCTGATAGAAGGGGTACACCTCGGTCTCGGGGTCGGAGTAGTCGGCACCCCAGTAGTAGGACATGAGCTCATAGGCACCCACACGGCGCACGGCGTTCAGGAAGTTGTCGGAGGGGCCCTGGGTGATGATGATGTTGATAAAGTCGAAGCCGTCGTTCAGAACGCCCTCCACCTGCTGCTTGAACACCTGACACTGCTTGTCCCAGTCCACCACGGCGGGGTTGTAGGGGTACTGCACCTTGATGGGGAAGGTGGCTCCGGCGGCAGTCAGCTCTTCCACAGCGGCGTCGCGGTATTCCTTGGCCTTTGCCTCGTCAAAGAAGTCGGACAGGTTGGCCAGATCGCCGCATTCGGTGTAGTCCACGCCCTGGCTGTTGGCGCAGAAGGACGGCGGGGTGATGGTGTGCAGCTTGTAGTTGTCGTAGCCTTCCGGAGCGGTGACGGCCAGCGTGACCGACGGGTTGATGGCGTACAGGAAGGCTTTGCGGAAGTTGGTGCTGTTGACCGCCTTGGCCCAGTTGTCCGGCTCATACTGGGCGTCCACGCCGGTGACGTTCCAGTTGGAGAACTCGTGGGCGTAGGGCAGGAAGTTGAAGATGTAGAAGTAGCTCTTGCCGGTCTCCGGGCGCTCCATGGACACCATATCCTTGGTGGTGTCGTCGGACAGCCAGCTGTCGAGGATGTCGGAGCTGATGGTGGCCTGGTCGATCTCGCCGCGCCGGACCATTTCCGGGCCGCTGATGAGCTCTTCCTGGTTGTAGATGTAGCGGATGGTGTCGATGTAGACGTTGTCCTTGTCGTAGTTTTCGGGGTTTTTCTTCATCACCCAGCTTTCCAGCGGCACATACTCCGCCAGATAGAACGCGCCGCAGCTGCAGGCGGTCTCGGCGCTGGTGCAGAACTGGTCGCCCAGCTCTTCCAGCAGGGGGCCGTAGGCCGGCTCGTAGGGAGCGTAGCTCAGCAGGCTGACAAAACCGGGAAAGTCGAAGCACAGCGTATAGGTCAGGGTGTGCTCGTCCACGGCCTTGACGCCCACGGTATCAAAATCCACGGGAGCATAGCTCGTGGTGGTGCCATCGGCGGCTGCGGCGGTCACCGAGCCGTCGGCTTCCAGCGTGTAGGTGGTGCCGTCCTCGGCCACGGTGCCGTTCTCGGCGCTGGCTTTGTAGAACAGATAGTTGTAGTAATCCTCGGCACCGGCCACATAGGGGGTGACCAGGCTGGCCGTGGAGGATGCATAGGCCGGGGTGAGCACATACTGCAGCGCATCCACGAAGTCCTGTGCGGTGACCGGGCCCAGCACCTCACCGTTGCAGTCCACCCAGTTCTCGTCCCGCAGGTGGAAGGTCCAGGTCAGGGTATCCGCGTCCCACTCCCAGGTGGTGGCCAGACCCTCGCGGATCTTGCCGCGGTTATCGTACTCCACCAGCGTGTCCACGCACTGGGTGCCGTGGTACAGGTCCGGGTCTGCGGAGCAGATCAGATAGTTCAGGGTGGCGGGCTGACGGGAGTACAGCAGGGTGTAGGTGCTGCTGCCAGAGCCGCCGGTGGAGCTGCCGGAAGCGGACGAGCCGCCGCAGCTGCTCAGCAGGCCGGCTGCCGCTGTGGAAACAACAGCGGCACCGCCGACTTTCAGGAACTGGCGGCGGGTAATGGTATGACGCATAAAAAATCCCTCTTTCTTTCAGATTCGGGTCTGGATCGGATGAAATTGCCCCGCAGGCACAAACCGAAAAAAGAGGCAACGGAATCCATCCGTTACCTCTTTGTAACAGCGTACAGCTACCAACGGGTAACCAACGCAAGTATAACATTGAATCTGTGCGGCGTCAATCGGTTTTGGGCACAGCGGCGGCAGTTTCCGCACCGGCAGCAGCGGCAGCCTCATCGGTGAGCATGGCAGCCACGGACTGCGGTGCGGCGGGAGCAGCGGCCTCCACGGCAGGTTCTGCAGCCGGGGCAGCTGCCTGCTCTGCCGCCTTGGCGGCTTCCTCGGCGGCCTTTTTGGCCTCCCGCTCTTCCTTGAGCTTCTGTGCGCGGGCACGGGCTTCTTCCTGCCGCTGTTTGGTGCGCTCCTTGATGCGGCACACCGAGCACAGACCCTCGGCGCTGTCCGGGGCAATGGGCTTGCCGCACTGCTTGCACAGGGTCTTGGTGCACTTGTACAGCACCACGGGGCCAAGGGTGGTAAGCTGGTACAGCTTCATGCCGTCAAAGCCCTTGTTGGAGCACACGTTCATGCACACGCCGCACTCGCTGCACTTCCACGGGGTAAGCACCATGCGGGTCTGGCCGTTGGGCATCTCCTCAAACTTCAGGGCATTGGCGCGGCAGGCTTTCTCGCACCGGCCGCAGCCAAAGCAGTTGTCGGTGAACTTGGGCATATAGTAGCCGTACTGCAGGGGCGTTTCCATGGCGGCTTTCAGCTGCTTTGTGCGCTGGTGCAGCAGCAGGCGGAAGTCCACCCCGCTGTCCTCCTCGCTGCGCAGGCCGGGCAGCATCTGCAGCAGCTTTTTGGTGCCGCTCTTGGAGCCGTGGCTCACCTGTTCCAGCATCTCGCGGCGGGTCAGCTCCTGCACATGGTAGGGGTACTCCTTTTCCTCGTATGCCAGCGAGAACCGCGCTTCGAACATCGGCTGACCGAAAAAGTCCACAAGGCGGGTCAGTTCGCGGCGCAGCTGCTCGGCGCACAGGTCGTTCTCGCACTGCCCGCAGGGGGTCAAATCCAGCACGATCTTTTTGTTCAGCGCCAGATACGCCAGCGCCTCCCACGAGAGGGCACAGATGCAGCTGCGCACCACGGTGTTCTTGCGGCTGGACTTCTCACAGCCGATCCAGATGGTATCGTTGTCGGTGTCCGCTGCGGCGGTATCCCGCTGCACCTGCTCCGGCGAAGGCGCAATGCAGCCGCTGCGGCAGGCGGAAACGCACAGTCCGCAGTCGGTGCAGGGGTCCCAGTCCTTGACGAGGTTCGGGCGGGAGAAAATCTCCTCGCCGTAGGGGCAGATGTCCTTGCAGGTCGTGCAGGGCTTGCGGTGAGGGTGCAAATTCCAGCACTGGCGGCGGTTGATCTCGGGATGGCTGGTCTTCATCAGGGCATCCATTGCAGTTCTGGTAAAAAAGCCCATGGTCTTACTCCTTTTCCACAACAGAGGTAAGGGCGGCGTGGTCGAGCAGGAAACGCTGCACCTTCTGGTTGGTCACGGCGGCGGCGATGGCGTCCCGGCTGAGCACCTTGCGGATCTCTTCTTCCGGGGTGTCGTGCAGCTTGGAAAGGCGGGCGATCTCGGCGTCCACCTCCTGCTGGGTCACGGTGATCTTTTCGGCTTCGGCGATGGCGCGCACCGCCAGCATGGCCCGCAGCTGGCGCTCGGCTTCCCTGCGGTAGCCCTCCCGCACCTGCTCCGGGGTCAGCCCGGCGCTCTTGCAGTAGAGCTCCATGGTCATTTTGCTCTTGCGCAGCCGCTGGCGCAGCTGGGTCATCTGGTATTCGGCGTTCTGCGCCAGCAGCTCTGCGGGCAGCTCCACGGTCAGGTTCGCCCCCGCCATATCCAGCAGCGCCGCCCCGGCAATGCGGTCGGCGTTGGCCTCGTGGGAAAGGCGCTTTTTCTCCCGCAGGCTCTCCCGCAGGGCTTCCAGATCGTCAAAGCCCAGCGATTTTGCAAGGGCATCGTCCACCGGGGGCACCTGCTTGCGCTCCACCGTGTGCAGGCAGATCTCAAACTGCGCGGTCTTGCCGGAAAGCTCCGGCACCCGGAACTCGGCGGGGTAGGTGAAATCGAACCGGAAAGTCTCGCCCGCGCAGTGGCCGTACACCGCTTCTTCTGCGGCGGGCATCAGCTGCCCGGTGCCCAGCACCACGGTCACGGCTTCCATCCGGCTGTCCGGGATGGGCGCCCCCTCCAGAAAGCCCTCGAAATCCAGCGTGACGCGCATCCCGCGGGCGGCGGGCGCGTCAGTGGGCACAAAGGGCGCGTGGACCCGCGCCAGATTGCCGATATCCGCCTCTACGGCCTTATCCGATACCGGGCGCACCCGGCGGGTGAAGGCAAGCCCCTTGTACTGCCCCAAAGCGGCAGCGGGCATGGTGTTTGCAGTTTGTTCCATAGTCGAACACTCCTTTTTACAAAAGCGGCGTTACAGCCCACGGGCGGCCAGCCAGCTTTCTGCGATCTGGGAGAACATCTCCGGGTACTGGGCATCTTCTTCTTTAAAGGCGCTCAGGTAATACTCCACCTCGGCGCGGGTGGGGGCCACGGTGCGCCGCCAGATGGTAAAGGTGGTGCCGTTGCCCATATCAAAGGTGGCCTCCAGCGCAAAGTACTCGTCCCGCACCGCAAGGAACCGCTCGTTCAGCTTGTGGGACATCTCGCCGTTGCCCACAAAGGTCTGGGGGAAGGGGTCGGCGGTGAGGACATATTTGGCCTCGAAGAACTGCATGGGGAAGTTGTGGGTGCCCGGCACCGAGAAGCCGAAGGCCAGCTTATCGTTGATGGGGGTTGCGGGCAGCTGGCAGTTCTTGAAGTGATCCGGGCAGTACAGCATATCGTGGGGGATCATGTAGCTGATCTCGCCCTCGGTGCAGTGGGTGTCGATCCAGTTGGCAATGGCCTTGATCTGCGGCAGATCCTTGCGGTCATAGACCAGGTCATCAATGGCGGCAAAATCGTGGGCGCTCTCCTGCGGAGAGGCCGAGAGAACAGTGCGGCCGATGAGAAAATCCGGCAGAGCCACGGTGGTCAGGGGGGAGCAGCGCACCGAGGTGGCAAAGGCGATGGTGAACAGCCAGAAGCCGATTTTCAGGTTCCGGCGGCGGTTCATGCCCTCTGCCAGGGCTGCGGCACCGATCAGGAACAGGAGGAACCAGCCGGGTAAAAACAGCAGCATATGTTGGGAACCGGTGGTCTGCACCCGGGTGAACAGCACCATGCTCAGCAGGATCTCCAGCCCGGCCAGACAGGGCAGAGCAGGCATCTTTCTGCGCTTGAAGCAGAACCACAGGCCCATGCCCATGAGCACCAGGTTCATCAGGCCCATGCGGGCGCATTGCAGGTAGGTTTCAGTGACCATGCCGCCGCCGTTGTAGTAGGAATAGTGGTCGGCGTAGTCGTAGCCCAGAATGTGGCTCACCAGGGGCCACAGCAGGATGACCATGGCCACCATGGACATCAGGCCGAACAGGATCAGGTTGCGCACCTGCAGCAGGGCCTCCTGCTTCCGGCCCACTTTGGCAATGCGGGCGCTGCTCACCAGCACCAGCACGGCGTAGGCAAAGTAGTAGCCCACCACGAAGTACAGATACCACCGGCGGGACAGGATGATGGCCGCCGTGGCCAGGAACAGCAGCCCGAACCGGGGCAGGTCCAGCTTTTCAAAGCGGAAATCCAGCGTGAGCAGCAGGATGCTGAAGGCAAAGATCAGGCCGAACCAGTCCGGCTGGCTCAGCACGGCGCTCATGCGCAGCCACGGGTAGGTAAAGGTCCAGGACAGGCCAATGAGGAAAAACCAGAAGCGGTTTTTCACCTGCAGCATCTGGCCCACTTTGACCACCAGACCGGCCAGCAAAAGCAGCAGCATGGGCACGATGCTGAACACCTGACAGATCGCAAAGCTGTCGCCGGTGCGGTCGGTCAGGCAGAACGGGAACTCGATGAACAGGGTGATGAAGTTGGTGTAGTCCTCGGCCAGGGAGTCGAAGATATAGTGGAAGCCGGTCATGGGGGTCTGGGCAAAGGCAGCTTCGGCACCATACTGTTTGCTGATGTAGTTGACGTAATCCCAGATGTATATGAAGCTGCGGCGGGTCTCGGCCCAGTAGAAGTAGAGCAGCGCTGCCGCCCAGAAACCGATGATCACGGCCCAGTGGAACAGGTCGAACTTCACGTCCGCCAGCCGCAGCACCACCAGCACCAGCCCCACGGCCAGCACCAGCGAGAACACCAAGTAATACCGCGCCGCGCGGTGTACGACCTCGCCGCCAAACCCAGCAGCCCAGAAACCAATGAACCCCAGCGCCACGAACCACACATCCAAAAAACGGTCCATAATGACGGTAGCCAGGCTGAACCCGATGCCGCTCTTCATCCTCCGCCCGGTGAACACCGCGCGGAACACATCGCCCAGATGGAACGGCAGCACAAAGTTCAGCGCATAGCCGCCGGCCATGCCGCGCAGCATCTGCCCGCGGGGCGGGCGCTCATAAATGCGGATGAACTGCTCCCACCGCAGCAGACGGAAGGTATGGCCCACCAGCACCAGCGCCAGTGCCAACACAAAATATAGTCCGATCATCAGTCCGTGACCCTCTCCCGCTTCCTTTTATCTTTCATCACCGCATAGATGATCCCCGCCGCAGGCAGGATCACAACCGGACAGCAGACTTTCATTGTCACCCCAGCTCGTCAAACCCGGCGCGATTTTCAGGCGCTTCGGCGGTGCGGTACTCGTCCGGCGTGCCGAAAGGCAGGTGCAGGTCGCAGGCAAAGCTCGCGATTTTTGCGCCCTGCGCCGCCAGCACATTGTAGATGCCGGAGACAAAAAACTCCTTGTATTCGCAGTTTTTTAGGTACTCGGCGCAGGCGTCGGCGTAGGTGCGCTTATCCTTAAAATAATACGCGCCGCAGATGGCATCATGGCTGACGACCTGCTTTTCCACCGTATGGCAGACATTGCCGTCCGCGCCGTACTGCAGGTAGCTGTAGGCCGGGGAATCGCTCTCAAAGGTCAGCAGCGCCCCTGCAGGGCCATCGGCAAAGCGGCCCTTTTCGCAGAACGCATTGAACGCGCTGCAGATAAACAAGTGGTCGCAATCATTGAAAAGGATCGGCTCACCGTCGGGCAGGCCCTCGCAGCCCTTCAGTGCCGTGACAGCCGCCCCCTCGGTCACCTCCGGCAGGGCAATGATGCGCGCCTCAGGCCAGTATGTCCGGATCTTTTCGTCAATCGCAAAGTCGCGGATATGCTCCTGCAGCACAACAAAGGTGATGTCGGCGCAGTCCACATATTTCTCAATACTGCGCGCCGCCCAGTAAAAGAACGGCTTTCCGTTAATTTCAATCAATGGCTTCGGGCAGACAAATCCGTTTTCAAAAAAGCGGCTCCCCCGACCGGCCATGGGGAGAATCAGGTGTAGTTTAGACATGATGTACCTCTTTTCAAAAAGCCTTTCCCAAGGGGCTGCGTCCGCAGACGCGTGTCGGAGCGCAACCGCTGAAAGCGGCTCTTAGCGCGGAGACTGAAGGTGGCGCGTAGCGCCGGATGAGGGGCGACCTGCCACCATTGCCTGTGCAATTTTCCGCAGAAGAGTTGCTCCATTCACTCTGCCCTCATCAGTCGCCTGCGGCGACAGCTTTTCCCCGATGGGGAAGCCTTTTTACTTTCCCAGCCCTGCCAGCATCTTCGTTTCTGCCTCGATGACCCGGCCAAGGCCCGTCTCGATGTCCACCTGCGGCTGCCAGCCGTAGGCCTCGCGGGCGTGGGTGTTGTCGCACTGGCTGAACTTGTTCACCTCATGGTCAAGGATCTCCGGCTTGATGCCGTAGGCCCCGCCGTACAGCTCGGGATATTTGGCCCAGTAATGGCTGCTCGGGCAGTATTTGGCCTCGATGCTCTTGCCCATCAGGCGGCTGGCAATGGCATACAGCTCCTTAACGGAATAGCTGCGGTTGCTGGAGACATTCACCGCGTCAAAGCCCTTCTGGGGCTGCTCCACCACGCGCAGCGCCAGCGCGATCAGGTCATCGACATAGATATAATCGCGGCGCTGGTTGCCGTCAGAGTGGAACTCCGGCGTGCGGTCATAGTACAGCTCGCGGATCATGTAGCCCACAAACGGCGGCTGCTTGCGCAGGCAGTCGATGTGGGGGCCGTAGACATTGGCAAAGCGCAGGCAGGTCACGGTCATGCCGTAAGTGTCGGCAAAGCTCTGGGCAAACCGCTCGCCGCAGTACTTCGTGTTGGGGTAGATCAGCGTCGGCGGGTTGAACTTCGACTCCACGGTCGGGAACTCAGTCTCGTTCTCATACATAGCGTTGGTGGAGGCCTGCACCAGCTGCCGGATGCCGGTGCGGCGGCCTGCCTCCAGCAGGTTCACAAGGCCCAGCGTATTGACCTCGATGGCCTGCACAGGGTCGCTCTGGCAGTCCGGCAGGGGGGCAATGCCCGCGATGTTGTACACGACCTCGAACGCTTCTTCCTCAAACAGCTGGAGCATCCCGGCCTTGTCGCGGATATCCATCTTCCGCACCTCGGCACCGAAATCATGGTCGTCAAACTTCAGGTTGTCCAGATTGCCGTAGGAAAAGTTGTCGATACCCACGACCTCATCGCCGCGCTGCCACAGCTTGTGCCAGAGCTGACCGCCGATAAACCCGGCTGCACCCGTTACCAGAACCTTCATTGCAAAAACCTCCTTACAGGTTGGACGCTACGACCTCGTAGCTGTAATCCTCAATAATGTTGTCGCGCCACTCGCGCGCAACAAACGCCTTCGGCCCTGCCAGATACTTCCCGCAGAGCTTGAGCAGGCTGACGCCGAAGCTGGTCAGCTTATTGTTGCTGACCTGATCCTCCTCCCGCCAGCTGATGGGGAAGAACAGCACCCGCTGCTTCATCTGGCAGAGCGCCAGGATCATGCAGTCGTTAAAATACAGCGTATCCGGGAACTTTTTGTAGTACTCGGTTTTCAGCGGCTCGACTGCGTACAGGTTCAGCCCGCTGCCCAGATCGGTAATTTTCTTGCGGGCCACTACACTGAACAGCCAGTTGAAGCCGTGGTTGCCCACGACGCGCAAGGCGCTGTACCCGCCGATCTTGCTGCCCTTCATAAAGCGGGAGCCGAGGCAGCAGTCGTAGTTTTTGTATGTGCCATCTTCCAGAATCGGGAGCAGGTCCGCAATGGCCCCCTGGTCGTCGCCGTGCAGCACCACCAGATGCTCATACCCATGGGCCGCCGCATAGCCGAAGGCCACCTTATGGCTGCCGCCCAGGCCGTAGTTTTGGTCGTTGCGCAGCAAACGCACCGGGGCGTCAGGGTGGCGGGCCATCCAGTCCTGCACGGCGCTCTCGGTGCCGTCGGTGGCGCGGTTGTTCACCACGATGCACTCCCCCACCCAGGGGGCAATGCGCTTATCCAACAGCTGGGAAAGCACACGCGTGACCTGCTTTTCGCAGTTGTAGGCAGGGATAAATACCAGCAGTTTTTCCATGTTCTGCTCCTTTGCATCATTATCGGGGCGGGCATACCGCTCTGCATTATTATACATCACACCGGGCACAACTACAACCCATCACCCGCAGACCAGCACCTGCAAACTCGCGGTGCCATGCTGCACGGCATAGCGCTGTGTGATGGTAAAATTCGTTTCGATCCACTCGTGGAACTCCGTCATATCCCGCACCTCGGCGTCATCGTACAAAATGACATCGGGCTGTTTATCGGGCAGTTCGGTGTAATACTGTTCAAACCGCGGGTCGCTGTCGGTGCCGGAAATGACCGACGCCTGCGCCACGGTCAGCGTGCCGTCCGCCATCAAAAAGCCCAGGCCGTGCTGCTCGCCGATGGCCTGCAATACGGCCTGCCCAGCGTAGGGTTCCAGCGCCTCAACCAGGCACTCCTGCATATCGGCGGCCTTCTCGTCGGCGTAAATGCCCTTTGCGGGGCCGCTCTCAATGCGCACCAGCGGCGTGTCGACCACGCTGGCGGGCTTCCAGCCGGTCACCTCCACGCACCAGACGCGGCAGACCAGCAAAAATGCCAGTGCCGCCGCCAGGCAAATAGCCCCCTGCGCACGGCGGGCCGCGCCGCGCTTATCTCTCGCGTTCAGCATTGCCAGCGCACCGCAGACAGCGGGCCACATCAGGTACATAAAGGTCGGGGCCAGGCCCAGCAGCGTCGAGCGCAGGATCATTGCGTAGGCCGCCAACCCGGGCAGGTAACCCAGCCAGAACAGCGCCGCGCCGCCCGGCGTGCCGCGGCCTTTCCGGAACGCTGCCGCGCCCGCCAGCACCAGCACCGGCACAAACTGTCGTTCGTCAAGGCTGCGGTCCGCCACCGCACGCACCAGACATTGCAACGCCGCCAGTGCCGCCCACAGGCTCAGCACCCGGCACAAAGCATCCCCTTTGTCATAGAGGGCGGCGTCCCCGACGCCCCGCAAACGGAGCGCCCACATCAAAGCACAGACGAGTGCCGCTGCCGCCAACGGCCACACCAGCGATTTTGCCACGCTCCACGCCTGGGCGGCCAGCGCCGCCAGCCGCGCACCGGTGGTAAAATCATACTGCGGGTCGTGTAAAATCAGCTGCAAACGCGCCGCTAGCAGCGCCGGGTCAAACCCAACGCCCCACAGCGCATAGAGCAAAAATGCCGCGCCGCACCCGGCACAGCTGCCGGTCAGCAGCCAGACGCCGCGGGGAATGCCCCAGCGGCAGCGCTCGCCGCCGCGC
>ERZ827496.4037-NODE-4037-length-11923-cov-3.158830_pt1 | contig 11923 bp, 9 predicted proteins | sample MGYA00519769_ERZ827496 | MGnify/ENA primary metagenome ERZ827496 (study PRJEB31778, sample SAMEA3449327) | human gut metagenome | biome: human gut; feature: human-associated habitat; material: faeces | place: United Kingdom | collected 2010/2012 ...
GGACTTGGAGACAGCAAATCACCTCTTATATTCGTTGCAGTTGCATGTGTTATTAATATTGTAGGTGACCTTGTTCTTGTTGCAGGGTTTAACATGAATGCTGCCGGAGCTGCTATTGCGACAGTCGCAGCACAGGCGGTAAGTGTTGTATTTGCACTTGTATTACTTTTTAAGAGAAAACTTCCGTTTAAGATAACTAAGAAAGATTTCTCAATTAACAGACATTGCAGGAGAGCATTAAAGGTCGGACTTCCACTTGCATTACAGGAATTTCTTACACAGATTTCATTCCTTGCTTTATGCGCATTCGTTAACAGACTGGGATTACAGGCATCGTCAGGATATGGTGTTGCATGTAAAATAGTTAATTTTGCAATGCTCATACCAAGCTCACTTATGCAGTCAATGGCGTCATTTGTTTCACAGAATGTCGGTGCAGGCAATGAAAAGAGAGCAAAGAAGACGATGTTTGTCGGTATTGGTGTTGGACTTGTGATAGGCTGTATAGTATTCCTGTTCGTGATGTTTAAGGGTGACCTTCTCACAGCAATATTTACAACTGACGAGGCTGTTATACAGAATGGGTATGATTACCTTAAGGGCTTTGCGTTAGAGACGATTGTTACTGCGATATTATTCAGTATGATTGGATATTTTAATGGTCATGACAAGACGGTATGGGTAATGATTCAGGGCCTTATACAGACACTGCTTGTCCGTCTGCCGTTTGCATATTATATGAGTATCCAGCCTGATGCGAGTCTTACTAAGATTGGTCTGGCTGCTCCGGTTGCAACTATTTTTGGAATTGTATTAAATGTGGTATTCTATATCTTGTGTGACAGAAAAGATAAGGCAAAGCATGATGGTTAATGATAAAATATATCAATAAATAAGTTTTGTGATGTGAAATATTGACATGAAAATATAAAGATAATATACTAATAACGATGTTATATAACACTGTTATAGATAGGAGGAGTAAGTGTCTAAGGCGGTTGAAGGTGTTACTGAAAAGATAGAAGAATGTGCCCGGAAAGAATTTAAGAGCAGAGGTTATGTTGATGCTTCGTTAAGAACAATTGCGATGGAAGCTGGAACTACAACTGGTTCAATATATTCACGATATGGTGGAAAAGAAGGCCTTTTTTCAGCATTGGTTGAGCCGGCAGCAAGGGAATTTACAGAAATCTTTGAAGATATCCAGAAGAAATTCCATGCGATGGAGAGTGACATGCAGACAGAAAGTCTTGATGAATATTCGAGAAATGGAATGATACAGCTTGTAGAGTATATGTATGACCATTTTGAGGAATTTAATCTTCTGGTGAATTGTTCTTATGGTACGAAGTTCCAGAATTTTGTTGAACATCTGGTTGATATTGAGACAGATTATACATACAAATATATGGAAGCAGTCGGTCTTAAGTTCAAGGAGGGAAGACCTTTGACAAAGGATTTCATGCATATTATGAATACCGCACTTTTTGAGAGCTTTTTCGAGGTAATAAGACATAATATGTCTAAGGAAGAGGCGATGGAGTATATTGATCTGCTTGAAAAGTATCACAGCGCAGGCTGGAGCGTAATATACAATGACTGTAAATAATAATATATGGCTGTCAGAAATGGCAGCCTTTATTTAAAGGCATAGGTTAGCGATATCTTACTTAGAATAGTGTTATATAACAAAGCAGTAAAGCAAGGAGGATTATTATGGCAAAGAAAGATGAAAAGCCAGATACAATTAAGCAGTTGTTTGAATATGCTGGTAATTACAGGTATCTGACAATTGCGTCATGGGTACTTGCTACGATAAGTGCTTTCGTTGCACTTGTACCATTTTATTTTATATGGAGATTGATTAAAGAGGTGCTTCGTGTTGCACCTGCTTATGGCAATGCGCAGAACCTGTCAGTATATGGCTGGAGTGCCGTTGCATTTGCAATAGGAGCAATGCTTATATACATAGGTGCATTGATGTGCTCACATCTGTCAGCCTTCAGGATTCAGGCTAACATGCGCTCAAAGCTTATGAGACATATACTTACCCTTCCGCTTGGTTTCATGGACGAAGAGGGAAGCGGTAAGGTAAGAAAGATTGTCAATGAATCGAGTGCTGCGACAGAAACTTATATTGCACACCAGCTTCCTGACAAATGTGTTGCAACAGCCACACCAATCGGGCTTGCAATTCTTCTTTTAGTGTTTGACTGGAGATTAGGACTTCTGTGCCTTATTCCGGTTGTAATCGCATTTGCAGTAATGAGCTGCATGATGGGCGACAATATGAAAAAGAAGATGGCTGAGTACCAGAATGCATTGGAGGAAATGTCGAGCGAGGCGGTTGAGTATGTGAGAGGAATACCTGTTGTCAAAACATTTGGACAGTCAGTATTTTCGTTCAAGAGATTCAGGGATTCTATCAAGAAATATGAGAAGTGGACTGTATCTTACACAAAGGATTTAAGAATCCCGATGATGGGTTATACTGCAGCCATTAATGCAGTATTTGCAATACTTATTGCGGGAACATTCCTTTTCGGCGGAGTTAAGAGCGGCACGGTAAACAACACATTTTTACTGAATCTGATGTTTTATATAATTATTACGCCTATTATTACCGTCACACTTACAAAGATGATGTATGCAGGTGAGAATACAATGCTAGTAGAGGATGCGCTTTCAAGAATCAATGGTATACTTGATAGAAAGCCGTTAGAGCAGACTGCTGATAAGAAGCATCCTGTGGATACATCTATCACATTCGATAATGTATCATTCAGATATACGGGTGCGGCAAATGATGCACTGCATGATGTCAGTTTTAAGATAAATGCGGGTGATCAGGTCGCATTTGTCGGACCTTCTGGAGGTGGAAAAACTACGATTGCAAGGCTTATCGCAAGATTTGCAGATGTCACAGAGGGAAATATATTAATCGGCGGTGTAAATGTTAAGAATATTGATGAGAAAGAGCTTATGGATATAGTATCTTTCGTATTTCAGGACAGCCACCTGCTTAAAATGTCTATACTGGATAATGTCCGTATGGGTAAGAAGGACGCCACAAGGCAGGAGATTATGGAAGCATTAAAGAATGCACAGTGCGATGATATTATCGAGAAGCTTCCGGACGGAATAGACACGGTAATCGGTTCGAAGGGAACTTACCTGTCAGGCGGTGAAGCCCAGAGAATTGCTATAGCAAGAGCAATGTTAAAGAATTCTCCTATACTTATACTTGATGAAGCTACTGCATTTGCTGACCCTGATAACGAGGCAAAGGTGCAGGCAGCATTTGAAAGGCTTTCACAGGGAAAGACAGTTATTATGATTGCCCACAGATTGTCGTCAGTTACTGGAGTTGACCGTGTATATGTATTAAAGAACGGTCAGATTAACCAGAGTGGAAAGCATGATGAACTGGCAGAGTCAGGCGGATTGTATGCACATATGTGGGAGAAATATAACCAATCAGTAAACTGGAAAGTGGGTGTGTAATATGAAGGAAAAGCTTATGCATAAATATGCCCTTTCAAGTCAGGGCGCCAAGGATATGATTAAGGCATTCATATCAGTTACAATATCTGATCTGATACTGATGATACCTGTGTCTTTATTGTATTTTCTTGTTAATGATTATATGGAAGGAAATCTGGCAGGAAGAGGAGGATTATATATTGCCGGAGTTATTATTACACTTGCATTGATTGCGGTATCAACATATATCCAGTATAATGCAACATTTTTATCAACCTATGTAGAGAGTGGCGTAAGACGAATTACACTTGCTGAGAAGTTAAGAAAGATTCCGCTTTCATTCTTTGGAAAGAAGGATTTGTCTGACCTTACAAGTACTATTATGGCAGACTGTGCACAGATGGAGACTGCTTCATCACATTTTATACCGGAGCTTGTCGGAGCGTGCATATCTACAGCATTTGTAGCAATAGGACTGTTCTTCTTTGACTGGAGAATGGCAATAGCAGCACTGTGGGTACTTCCGATATCATTCATTATAGTCGGCTGCTCTGGAAGGGTTCAGAGAAAGCTTAACGAAAAGCAGGTGGCACTGAAAATGTCGTGTGCAGACGGTATTCAGGAGTGTCTTGAAAGTGTCAGGGATATTCAGGCATATAATAATCAAGAAGAGTATATGAAGGGACTTGATGAGAAGATTAAGGCAGTTGAGAAACACGCTGTAGCTACAGAACTTGGAACTGCTGTGTTTGTTGGAAGCGCACAGATGATTCTTAAGCTTGGTATTGCAACAGTTGCTTTGGTTGGTGCAGCATTATTAGCCAGTGGAAAGTTAGATGTCATCACATTTTTCATGTTTCTTATGGTTGTATCAAGAATATATGATCCAATGCAGGTATCTTTACAGAATCTTGCAGCAATTATCGCATCAGATGTACAGAGTGCAAGATTAGACGAGATACTTTCACATGATGTGCAGGAAGGCTCGGAGAAGCTTGATAACAAGGGCTATGATATAGAGTTTTCTAATGTCGGATTTTCATATGATACAGGTGATGTTGTATTAAAAGATGTATCTTTTACTGCAAAGCAGGGCGGGGTAACAGCTCTTATCGGTCCGTCAGGCGGCGGAAAGACAACAATTTCACGACTTGCTGCCCGTTTCTGGGACGCTGATAAGGGAAAGATAACAGTCGGTGGAATGGACATATCAAAGATTGACCCGGAGACGCTGATGTCGCTTTACTCTATTGTATTTCAGGATGTTACACTTTTTAATAATACAGTTATCGAGAACATCAGAATAGGAAAAATGGATGCAACGGACGAAGAAGTTATCGCAGCAGCAAAACTTGCACATTGTGATGAATTTGCTGAAAAATTATTACGGCTGGAACACAATGATTGGTGAGAACGGCTGTGAGCTTTCAGGTGGTGAAAGACAGAGAATATCCATAGCAAGAGCGTTCTTAAAAGATGCACCAATCATACTTCTTGATGAAGCAACAGCTTCCTTAGATGTAGATAACGAAACAATGATACAGGAATCATTATCAAGACTTATAAAGAATAAGACAGTAATGATAATAGCCCACAGAATGAGAACAGTAGCAGACGCCGACAAAATAGTAGTATTAAAAGATGGTAAAGTAGCAGAAAGCGGGAAACCATCAGAACTTATGAAAAAAGCCGGAATATACGCAGGTATGGTAAACACACAGATTATAGCTGCTAACTGGAGTCTGTAATTATACATTTATTAGATAACTTACACATAATATATGCATGTTGACAGATTGTCACGAAATATAATGTATGTTATAATAACTGACATTAATATAAAAGGAGATTTCTGAAAAAGAAATAAGGTCAGATTATGTTGACATACTCGTTTGAAAACATTGGAAAAGAATCAATATATGAATATTTATACAAATGTATCAAAAAAGATATAATAGAAGGCAGACTTGTTAAGGGTGAGCATCTTCCTTCAAAGAGAACGCTTGCTGTCAATCTTGGAATAAGCACCATAACAGTAGAGAATTCATATGGACAGCTTATGAGTGAAGGATATATATATTCTGTTCCTAAGAAGGGCTATTATGTATCGGATATTTCAGGTGTTGCAAGGATAAAGCCGGTAAAATATGAAGTTCCTGAAATAACCGCAAAGAAGAAGACCGGATATAAATCAGATTTATCATCAAACAGGACAGATCCTGGAAGCTTTCCATTTGCAACATGGGCTAAGCTTATGAGACGTGTTATAACAGACAGGCAGGATGATCTTATGAAAATTTCTCCGGGAGAAGGAACATGGGAGTTAAGAAAAGCAATTGCTATGCATCTGGCTTCATTTCGTGATATGCAGGTAACACCCGGACAGATAATCATTGGCGCCGGAACGGAATATATGTATAGTCTTCTTATACAGCTTTTGGGAAGAGATAAAGTGTATTGTGTTGAAGATCCGGGATATTCTAAGATTGCCAGGATATATGCAAGTAATAATGTTAAATTCTGTTATGCCGGTATGGATGATGAAGGAATGAAACCGGAAGCGGTAAGAGAATGTATGGCAGATATTGTTCATATAAGTCCTACACATCATTATCCGACAGGTATAACAATGCCGGTAAGCCGGCGATTTGAACTGCTTGCATGGGCTAATGAAAAGCCGGACAGATATATAATAGAAGATGATTATGATTCAGAATTCCGTATGACAGGAAAGACAATTCCGACTATGAAAAGCATAGATATAAGCGAAAAGGTTATATATATGAATACATTTTCAAGAACACTGACACCGACAATCCGAATCAGTTATATGGTTCTGCCACCACACCTTGCAGCAACATATCAGGAAAAACTTGATTTTTATGCATGTACTGTATCTAATTTCGAGCAGTATGCACTTGCTGCATTCATAGAAGAAGGATATTTTGAGAAACATTTAAACAGAATGAGGCTGTATTATACGAAACAGAGAGAGGCTGTTCTTTCGGTACTTAAAGAGGAGCCGTTCAAATGTGTTGGAAGAGTAAGAGAGGCTGATTCAGGACTGCATTTTATTCTTGAACTTAATACATTACTTTCTGATAATGAGGTAAAAAGAAAACTTGAGGCAGAAGGCATCCATATAAATGCGTTATCTGAGTACTATCATAATAATACTGATGAATACAGCCACAGCTTTGTTATCAGCTATTCTGATATGAAGATAGAAAACTTCAGAATTGCATGCAGTAAAATGTCAGAACTTACACCTTTATGATGATTATTTATGATTGATTGTGAATGAATATAACAGTTGCAAAGAATGTAATAAAGCGGTAAAATCTGTTTATGTGATTTGTAAATAATGTGAGAGGGTATTGACAAAAGTATGGTAGACTACAGCATTTTTCCGCTAGATGAAGAGATTAAAGACAAGCTTGCAAAGCTGGAAATAAGTTATGCATTTCAACCTATATTTTATCCGAATGGCAAGGATATATATGCATATGAGGCTTTAATGAGACCTAAGAATATTTTGGTTATGGATTTAATTGAAGAGTTCAGGGCAAAGAATGATTTACATACACTTGAGGTTGCAACTATATTTGGAGCGGTACAGTGTTATGCAAAGCGAGGATATCATTCATATATAGCAATTAATTCATTTCCTGCGGAATCATTCACTGCAGAGGAACAGGCTGTTTTTGATGAATTTTATGCCGATGTTCTTGGTGATAAAGGTATAATTGAAATTCTTGAATATACAGCTCTTGACATTGATAAATGGCAGTCCAAGAAAAATAATATTAACAGAAGCCGTTTTAATATTGCACTTGATGATTTTGGAACAGGAAATAATAATATGATGGCAGTGGATATATTTGCACCGCATATTGTTAAGCTTGACAGAAGCCTTATAACAGATATTGAGAATGATGTTGATAAGCAGGAGTATTATTTTTATTATAGAGACAGCTTCCATAAGAGAGGCATTAAGGTGCTTGCTGAAGGCATTGAATCTAGGGAAGAGTATGAATTCTTAAGGGATAATGGTATTGATTTAGTGCAGGGATTTTATCTTGGACGACCGGAATAAGATGAATGACAGTTTATATTTTTTTTAGAAATGCTTTATATAATATATATTAACATATTACAAAGTATGTTGTATTATGATGGAGTAAAGAAAACATTTTTTCTCCCTCATATTTTTAAAGAGAGCGATGGCAGAGCTAATCTGCCGTCGCTCTTTTTTTGCGCGGACAGCGATGAGAATGTACAAGAAGAAGTGACAGCCATGCTTGCATGGGCTGGGACTTCTTCTTGTATATTCGAGGAGCGTCGTGACAATGCCAGAACGCAGTTCTGGCATATGAGCTGTCCGTGCGGACAGCGATGAGTATTTCAAATTATATATGGCAAACACTGCCATATTAGTGATATAATAATTAATGTTTTCGGTATTTCAGGTTCAGTGATATCTAAGGCAATGAGACTGGAATAATATATAACACAGAATAGGGAGAATATTATGGGAAAGAAAATTGCCAGAATTATAGGCAGAGTATTACTGGTGGTACTTGTTACTATAGTAATGCTGGTGGGAACTTTATTCATTATGATTAAGAGAATATGCAGCGATTCAGCACCTGCAGCTAGAAATCTTTTTATATCAACAGTTCTTGAATCAGGTCAGATGAAGTTTCTTGCTTCGTGGTTCTGTACAGATGCACAGATTAATGAGGTAATTAATGCTAATAAGATGGAGTCGATGGATTCAGATATTGATACATCTCTTATTAATATATCGACAGACACAGATACACAGACGGTTGATAATAACGGAGAGGTAGAGCAGTTTGACGGGAATGGAATAAGAATGGTTGAGATTTCAGGAAGGTCATTCTTTGGAAAAATGCTGATTATAAAAGATCCGTCACAGGTTAAGGTCGGAACTACATACCCATGGGGAGATTACGGTAAGGAGCTTCATGAGATTGTAAGCGGAGCAGGAGCTGTTGCAGGAGTTAACGGAGGTCTGTATGTTTCATCAGGAAACAGAGGCGGCTCACCACTTGGAATTGTAGTGCAGGACGGTAAGATTACATATAACAGTCCTTCAGCACTCTCAGGTCTTTACTTAATTGGACTTAATAAGGATAACCTTTTAGTTGTTAAAGATATAGATGGTATGTCGGCAGCAGATTTTGAAAGCTACGTTAATGAAGCCGGAATCAGGGATGCTGTTGCTTTCCAGGAGGAAAGCTCAGATTCTAATAATCATTTTGTTCCACTTATTATTAACAATGAAGCAAGAGTATTAAAAGGTCAGGGAAGTGGGGCTAACCCTAGAACAGCAATCGGACAGAGAGCTGACGGTGCAATTCTTCTCTTAGTTACTGACGGAAGAGGTGCTTCAGGACATCTTGGTGCAACTGCGTCAGACCTGATATCAGTCATGCAGGAATATGGAGCAGTCAATGCAGCCAACCTTGACGGCGGAAGTTCTTCAACAATGGTATATAACGGTGGCTATGAGATGACAAGCGTAACATTTTATTATCAGAATTCATCATGGAAGCTGCCGACAGCATTTGTTGTAATGCCTAAGTAATTGGAAGGAGAACTGTGTAGATATGAAAAATAATGCTAAGAAGTCTATAAAAATAGGCAAAATCAATATACCATTAAATTACTGGACAGGGCTTGCCGTATATGCAGTGATTCTTCTTATTCTTGCAATCTGTATGATTGCATATACAGGTTCATGCCTTAAGAAATATGAGAATTCACAGTCGGACAAGGTAATGAATGATTTCCTTAATGACTTTACAAAGATGGCTGCTGATAAGACATTGGCTGATAATATTGAGCTTCCAGCCAGCAGTGAATTTGAGGGAAAAGATACATTTGTCAATATGTACATGTCCGAATTAGATGGTACAACTGACTATACATATAAGAAATCAGAGGGCAGTTATAATACAGAAGAGCCTATGTATGACATATATGCTGATGACAAGAAGGTTGCCAGAATGACTCTGGAAGCTAAAGACCAGCATGTTGTTCTTGGAATACTTACAGTGTTTGACTGGAAGATTAAATCAATTGAGCCTGTATTTTCAGCAAAGACTAACGATTATACTGTATCAATTCCGGAAGGATATACATTTACAGTTAATGGAATAACTGTGTCAGATGATTACAAGACTGGTAAGGTTACAGAGAATCCTGATTTTGTGAATGTTTCGAAGTATGTAACAATGCCAAAATCAGTAGAATATAAGCTGACAGGATTTGTCAATAAGCCAGAGATTAAGATATATAATGCATCAGGCAGTGAAGTTACTGCAAATGTAGATGCTAAGGGAAATGTATGTGTAGCTGCAAGTGGCAATTCTGCCGATATGCCATCAGAAAGAAAAGAAGAAGCTCTTAATATGGCAAAAATATGGGATAATTTCCTTACTAATGATTTAAGCGGTTCAGGTCATGGACTTGCAACAGTGCAACAGTATCTTATTGAGGATTCTTATTACTGGAATCTTGCGAAAGATTATGCTTCAAGCGCGGATATTACATTTATCAGTGATCACACATTGTCGGGAAATCCGTATACAGGAGTGACAGTTGATAATTATATTGAATATAATGATGACTGCTATTCATGCCATATTGCATTTACAAAGAATATGACACTTACCGCAGGTGGTGCGAGAAAAGATGTTATTGATTCGACATTCTATTTCGTGAAATATGATGGCAGATGGGCGATTGCGGATATGATTGCGACTACTAAGTGATTTATTCCATGCAGAAGAGAAGTAGAATATTAAGAAAAATGTGCAGGATGCCAATTAAGGGGTGTCCTGCACTTGTCATGTGTGCTACAATGGTTATTGAGAAGAATTATCAATAATGATTTGGGAAGATTATTTAGAAAAGGAAAACACACATGAAGTTAAATGAACTTAAGATTGGACAATGTGCAAGAATTACCTCAGTTGGTGGTGAAGGCGCATTAAGACAGCATTTTCTTGATATGGGCGTAATTCCAGGAGCGGAAGTTACGCTTGTGAAACTGGCACCTATGGGTGACCCAATGGAATTACAGATACATGGCTATGAATTGACACTTCGTGTTGCTGACGCAGGAGAGATTACTATTGATCCTATAGATGAGCGTACAAGAAAACACGAAAGACCAGACCGAATATATAAGTCTGACCATCCGGGACTTGGTGAGACTGGTAAATACCATGCTAAGGGAGATGGAGAAAAGCTTCCTGAAGGAACAAAGCTTACATTTGCACTGGTAGGTAACCAGAATTGTGGAAAGACAACTCTGTTTAATCAGCTTACCGGTTCTAACCAGCATGTTGGAAATTTTCCGGGAGTTACGGTTGACTGCAAGAGCGGCATGATTAAGGGACATGAGAATACATCAGTAACAGACTTACCGGGAATATATTCTATGTCTCCGTATAGCAGTGAGGAGATTGTTTCAAGAAATTTCGTGCTTAATGAGAAGCCAAAGGCGATTATTAACATTGTTGATGCAACTAATATTGAGAGAAACATGTATCTTACTATGCAGCTTTTAGAGATGGATGTGCCTATGGTTCTTGCACTTAATATGATGGATGAGGTAGTAGGCAATTCAGGTTCTATTGATATTAATGGCATGGAAAATATGCTTGGAATCCCGGTTATTCCTATATCTGCTGCCAAGAATGAAGGTGTTGATGAGCTTATAAGGCATGCACTTCATATTGCAGAGTATCAGGAGAAGCCGGAAAGAACTGATTACTGTGATGAGAATGATTTCGGCGGAGCAGTACACAGATGTATACATGCAGTAATTCATCTTATAGAGGATCATGCAAAGAGAGCTGATATTCCGGTAAGATTTGCAGCAAGTAAGATTATTGAGGGTGACCCTCTTATATTAAAGCTTTTGCAACTTGATGAGAATGAAAAAGAAATGCTTGAGCATATTGTACTTCAGATGGAGACTGAAAGAGGTCTTGACAGAAGTGCGGCAATCGCGGACATGAGATTTACATTTATAGAGAAGATATGCGAAGCAAATGTAGTTAAGCCTAAAGCAAGCAAAGAAAGAATACGAAGCCAGAAGATTGACAAGATTCTTACTGGAAAATATACGGCAATACCATGCTTTGTAGCGATTATGCTTGCAATATTCTTTCTTACATTCAATGTGATTGGTGCATTTTTACAGAATGTTCTGCAGATGGGTATTGATGCACTTACTGGCGTTGTTGACAATGCACTTGCAGCAGCAGGTGTGAATAAGGTTATTCACAGTCTTGTAATAGATGGAATATTTGCAGGTGTCGGCTCAGTGCTTTCATTCCTGCCAATTATTGTTACACTGTTTTTCTTCTTATCACTTATATATAACCACTGTCCTCCATAA
>ERZ827496.4040-NODE-4040-length-11918-cov-3.262244_pt1 | contig 11918 bp, 9 predicted proteins | sample MGYA00519769_ERZ827496 | MGnify/ENA primary metagenome ERZ827496 (study PRJEB31778, sample SAMEA3449327) | human gut metagenome | biome: human gut; feature: human-associated habitat; material: faeces | place: United Kingdom | collected 2010/2012 ...
GGATGAGGAACTTGTGCCGGAAGATGCTGTGTATCTTGTGGGTGATGACCTGTGTGATATTAAGAATGATATTTCATATGCAAGAATTACTGTAATCAGGCTGGATGGTGAATATATTAAGAATCATGATGATAATGCACTGTATGCTTCAATGAGGGCAACTGATTATGTAAGATACCATGCATTTCCTAAAGGATATATGATGAGAATATCAGCAGTCAGGGAAAGAGAACCTGTGAGAGTGAGTAAGGAAGCAGTTTCGCATGGGATTAATTTTGCAGCGGTAGGACAGGGGCTTATCAATGCCTACAGGAAGCGTCCTGAGGTTGAGGCTGTAAGCATATATTTTGTCACGGAGCAGGATATTGATTACATATTTTTAAAAAGTGAAGCACACAGATGTGAACAGATAACTGACTCCTTAAACAACATATTTAACGGTCTTACAATGGATTGTTCAACTTGCTCAAGCAGGGAATTGTGTGATGAAATAGACGGACTCAGACAATTACATATGAGTATTTTGTGAAAATACCTTGAAAAAAATTAAAATTAGGAATAATATGTTAATTGAATGAAATAGGGAACAATTAAATACATTGTACAAATGATGCATATGGAAAGGCAGGTAGTTATAAGATGTTAAAGAAAATGAATAATATGAATATAAAGGGGCGTTTGAATTATGTATTTAGACTGATAATCATAGCGTTCTCCGTAGTTGCAGTTGTTATAAGTGCAATGATGATTTATATGTCTATGGATTACCGCAGGGTGCTGAAGCGTTACGCATTCCCTCAGGGAGATATTGCTACAGCTATGTCTGAGGCAGCAGAGATAAGAGGAGCTTCAAGGGGAGTTGTAGGATATGATTCAGTAAGTCTTATCAGCTCAATGAAAAAGCAGCATGATGAGCATGTCGAAGCATTTGAAGCCAAGCTTGAACAGATAAGACCTATAATGTCTAGTAAGGCTGGCAAGGAATGTATGGATAAGATTGATAAGGCGTGGGCTGAATATAAGGAAATTGATGAGAAAGTTATAAAGCTGGGAGCTACGACAGATTCTAATCAGTCACTGAAGGCTCAGTCGATGATGCTGAATGAGACGGCACCTAAGTATGAGGCACTTGATAATGCACTTAATGAACTTATGGACACTAATGTTGCTAAAGGTGATGCAGAAAAATTAAAGCTTGAAATATTTCTTATAATAGCGATTGTTGCTGCAATTGGAATTATAGCTGCGGTAGTTGTTGTTGCTTCTAAAGCAGCACATGCGATTGCAAAGAGTATAGAAGAGCCGTTAGATGGAATGATGGCCAGATTCGAGACATTTGCACAGGGAGATCTGGATTCACCATTCCCTGAAGTTGAGACTAAAGATGAGATATCCGATCTCATAGATAGTGCACATGCTATGGCAGAAAGATTACATAATATTATCAGTGATGCCGGAAAACTTATGGGAGAGATGGCAGATGGTAATTTCGCTATCGCAACCGAACATGAAGATCAGTATACAGGTGCATTCAATGCATTGTTACTTGGAATTCGTAACATGAACCGTCAGATGAATTCAACATTAAAGGGTGTTGAAGATGCTTCTAAACAGGTGGCAGAAGGTTCTGCTAATCTTTCAGATGCTGCACAGTCGCTTGCAGAAGGTGCAACAGATCAGGCTGCAACAGTCGAAGAGATGCAGGCAACCATTAATGATCTTAATGAAGGTATACAGAAGACAGCAGAACAGCTGGAAAATTCATATAAAGAAGCAGAGAGATATGCTGATACAGCAGAAAACAGCAGAGAAAGCATGGAAGCTCTTATGGGGGCAATGGCTCGTATCAGTGAGGCTTCTGAGAAGATTGGCAATATCATTTCAGAGATTGAAAGTATTGCAAGCCAGACTAACCTTCTTTCACTTAATGCTTCCATTGAGGCTGCAAGAGCAGGTGATGCAGGCAGAGGATTTGCAGTAGTTGCTGACCAGATTCGTACACTTGCAGAGCAGAGTGCTAAGTCAGCGGTAGATTCAAGAAATCTTATAGAAGCTTCTATCTACGAGGTTGGAGAGGGGAATAAGATTGCTACTAAGGCATCTGATTCACTTAAGGAAGTTGTTGATGGTGTTCAGTCTATCGCAGAGAGTGCCAAGAAGATGAGAGATGTATCTACAAGTCAGGCTGCAGGTATGGAGCAGGCGGATGTTGCAATTGCAAGAATTGCAGAAGTTGTACAGGCTAATTCAGCAACATCACAGGAGACATCAGCTACAAGTGAAGAGCTTACAGCACAGGCTACAACTCTTAGTGAGATGGTTGCACAGTTTAAGTTAAGAAATGACTGATAATTACAATTACATATGTAAAGATTATTTAAGGAGCTGTTATCGTAGTGATATCAGCTCCTTATTGTATATCATGTATTTGTTATCGGGTTTGAATAATTTAATTAAAAGAGTTCATTTACCATGTCTGCTGTGTATGAAACGCTTGTGGCATGCTCAACCTCGATCATATAAAGAGCATGTGCTGCTAAATGTTCTGCTGCCTGTTCAAGGTCTCTGATACCTGTAGTATCCTTGCAGTAATCAAGAACAGCGTCAAGTCCGTCATCAAACACCAGGCACTCATCCTCGTGAAGTCCGATTCTTTTAAGAACCTTTGGGAGTGAATATTTAAGGAAAATTGTCTTTTTCTCTTCTCTTGTGTAATCAGGAATATCAATTACTGCAAATCTTGAAAGAAGCGGTGCACTTATCTTATCCTTATCATTAGCTGTGGCGATAGGATATACGCCTGAAGTTGGGATGAGACACTCCATGTAATTATCAGTGAATCCAAGATTATCAAGGAGTGTAAGGAGTACATCCGCAGGGTTGGCGTTACCATTACTTGAAGTTGCCTTATCAAGCTCGTTGATAATGAATACAAGGTTAGATTCACCAGCCATGTTGAATGCTTCCATGATAATACCAGGCTTTGCATTGGAGTATATTCTTGAACTTCCTGTAAGCTGTTCTGCGTCATTGATTGAACTCATATCAAGAGTTGTCCAAGGCATTTTAAGAATCTTGGCAACAAGGTAGGCAATCTGTGATTTACCTGTTCCGGCAGGACCAACAAGAAGGATACCATATGCAGGAAGAGTGTGTGTTCTGTTAATCTGAATAACTGTCTCAATTATTCTTTGTTTAACACTTTCCATACCAAAAAGCTCTTCGTCAAGAATTCTTCTTGCTTCCACAGGGTCAATTGATTCGAAGTAATTGCTCTTCCACTTAATATTAAGCATGATAGAAAGTGCTCTCTGTGCATGTCTTTTCTCCTCAGGAGTTACCTCGCTTGAACGGGCAACAACAAGATTGCGTCTTGCCCATAAACGGATATTCTCAGGAAGCGTGCTTCCTGCACAGTTAAGAAAATCTGATATGCTTGTAAGGCTTGTAAGCTTCATATCATCAGCAGATTCATCAGGCTCTTCACTGTTGTCTTCTGCAACGGCACTGCTCTCTAATAATCTTTCAATCATAAACTGAAGAAAACCGTCTTCAGCGGATAACTTGTTACCATTGCCAAATGCAACTTCCTGAATCTTGTATACATTATATCCTTCAGATGAGTTAGCACCTGTAAGCTTTACTTTAACTCTGTTCTCACCAAGCCATTTGATAAGGCTTGTAAATCTTGAATCAATCTTTAAGATATTGCTTGTAAAAGATTCACCGTTAATCTGGAAATCAAATGCAGTCTTTTTATAAGGGTTAGTGAATAAACCATAAGATGTCTCATCCCACTTTTTCTCAGAATTATCCAGAACAAGGATTGGGTTCTCTGGTGAAGCTGTAGAATTGTCAGATTTAAAAGTTGTATAGGTACACTCAAAACCGGCATTGCTGCCAGAATTGGCATTAGCGTCATAAACTAACATATATTCCTCTTTCTGTGCTTTAAACACTTATAATAATCTATCATATAATAACATATTCTGGGAAGTTGGCAAGGAGAGGATTGAATATATTAAGTTATGTGCTATAATAATTATAGATAAAATATTAGCTATAAATGCATATATATCAGAAAACCGGCTAATATATTATATATATGTTTGCACATAAGGAGAGATCAATATATGAATGAATATGTCTGGGAGACATGTGAAGAACTGGATAAAAAAATAGCTGACAGGGTAAGACTAATAAGAAAAAGACGCTCCATTTCACAGGAGAAGCTTTCTAAGATTAGCAATGTCAGTCTTGGCTCGATAAAAAGATTTGAAACAACAGGACAGATTTCACTGTTATCGCTGACTAAGATAGCTGTAGCACTTAATATCGCTGATGATTTAAGAAACATTTTTACGGAGATTCCTTATAACAGTATTGAGGAGGTAATTAATGAGAGAAGATAGAGTTATAAATGTTTTTTATCATGACAGGCTTGTTGGAACTCTTGCTATGACGAACGAAAGAAAGGCTGCATTTGAATATGCAGATGGCTGGAGAACGGATTTTCAATAAGTCCGTTTTCATTGCCCCTTGAAAAGAAAGTATGTGTCCCTGTTAAAGAATATTTTAATGGTTTATGGGGAGTATTTGCAGACAGTCTGCCTGATGCATGGGGACAGCTGCTGCTTGACAGGATGTTAAAAGAAAAGGGATGTAATATAGACAATGTGAGTATGCTTGACAGGCTTGCAATTGTTGGAGAATCAGGAATGGGAGCATTAACATACAGACCGGAATTGGATATGCCAAAGCAGGAAAAACTCAGCAGTCTTGATGAATTATCTGAACAGTGTCAGAAAATTCTTAATACTGAATATTCTGACAAGCTTGATGAATTATACAGGCTTGGTGGAACAAGTGGTGGAGCAAGACCTAAAATTATGACTAAGATAGATGGCGAGGATTGGATTATCAAGTTTCCTGCTCGTGTTGATGGAAAGAATGCGGGGCTGATGGAATACCGATATTCACAGTGTGCAAAGCAGTGTGGAATTGATATGGAAGAGACCAGACTTTTTCCATCTGATATATGTGATGGATATTTTGGAACTAAAAGATTTGATCGTAAGAATGATTCATTTGGAGAACACAGAATCCATATGCTTACAGCAGCAGCGCTTCTTGAACTGGATTTCAGGCAGCCCAATATGGATTATCACCAACTTATGAAATTAACAAAAATATTAACAAGGGACAATAAGCATGATATAGAGAATATGTACCGACGAATGTGTTTTAATGTGTTTGCACATAACAGAGATGATCATTCAAAGAATTTTACATTTATATATGATGAAAATAATGATGGCTGGAGACTAAGCCCGGCATATGACCTGACTTATAGTACGACATATTATGGGGAACATACTACTACAGTAGACGGCAATGGAAGAAATCCAGGAATTAAGGAGCTGGCTGCTGTTGGAACAGCAGCAGGAATAGGAAAAGATATATGCACTGAGATTGCGTACGACATAGAAAAATGTGTTAAAAACGAGCTGGATGGTAATTAAACGTCCAGCTCGTTTTGGCAGGTATATATTAATTAACAGCCCTTATCCCGCCATCAGTAATAAGTGGATATCGAACCAGCTTATCACCGTCAAGGTTCTCCTTATGCATATCAACAGCACATATCTGATGGTTGTCATATGATGTGTAATAATATATGCCTTTAGTTGTATTGCAGCAGCAGGTATATATTGTTATCTCGTATTTGTCATCGTCTAGCTGGCAGCAGCCACGCTGCTGGTCTACGCTGCCCAATATATGAAAGAACTGGCTTACACTTGATTTCTCATCGTCACCTGAAACAGAATTCATCTTAGTAAAAGCCACCTTTACAAATCTTGACTGTGATGACAGATCCCCAGGAAGTCCGATAGCACCCATACCACGGCTGTATCTGTTGAATTCAAGCTTGTCCGAGAAATTGCTTTCAGGCTGTCTTGCAGACAGACCCATATAATTGTTAAGATTAAACATCTGTATGTTAAATGGCGGATTATTAGTAAGCACGCCAACAGGGTTATCATATATATGAAGTCCGTCTGACATGGATTCAACAGTTATGCAGCTTTCCTTGTCAGCAATAATCCAGTGAAGATTAGCACATGGAAACATTTCATTAAACTGAGTGTTGGTAAGATTAATAAATTTAAGTCTTTCTTTAGCTTCATCAACTGTCGCACACTGCGATAATATCCACGGAATGAATTCGAAAACGGCAACATTTTCAATATTACTCTCTCCGTTAAGGCCTCTTAGGTCCGGTTCGTTGTAAGCCGCATTGCCAACGAAGTTAAGACCGGCCATGCCAAGCCCTTTTTCGTTAAATGCTTCATAATATAAAGGATAATCGTCAGCCACATGAGCCATTCCAATCATCGCATAGTGGTTATTCCTGACGCCCATAAATCTGAAATTAATAGGATAATTTCTAGGTGTGACAGTTACCTCATCACCATAAGAAAATTCATAATCTAGTGTTCTTCCCATATAGAAATCTTTAGTTTTATAAGTAGCTGCTGTACACATAAGCCCTCCTGTATGTCTTGGATTATAGTAATATTCTGGTTATTTATTAAGAAATAATACATTACAGTTCTTTTTTTTACAATACAATTTCATGAAAACACTGTAGTATCCATATCATAAACTTAATAAATCAAAGACAAAGGCGTCGTACATCTGGTGTGCGACGCCTTTATTGTTTATTTTGTTAATAATTAATCATGCAAAAAAGGAAGGGAGCTGGTTTTATGAAGAAAAAGTTAGGATTAGGAAGTGGCGTGGCAATATGCGTAGGACTTATTGTTGCCACAAGCTGTCTTGTTTCTTTAGGAACAGGAATGGGTTCGATAGGCCGATGGTTTATCATTCCGCTATTTGCAGTAATGGTGCTGAACTGGTTTATTGGCATATCATTTGCAGAACTGAATGGACTTATGCCAAGAGTTCAGGGAGGTACAGGACAGTATCTTCTGGCTGGTATGGGACCGCTTCCATCATTAATTGGAAATCTGTCAGCATATGTAATTACAGAAATATTAAGTATGACAGCAGAGATTACACTTTGCGGACTTGTTTTAAAAGGCCTGTTTCTGCCACATGTTGATAACAGGATAATATCAATTGTAATAATGGCATTATTTCTCGTGGTTAATCTTTTTGGAGTAGATATATTTTCAAAGGTACAGAACATAGTAGTATTCCTGCTTATTGGTTCAATGGTTCTTATCGGATTAATAGGTGTATGTAAATTAGGAATAAGCTCAAATGTTGTTGATTATGCAGCAAATGCACCAACATTTGAACAGATAGGCGGATTTAAGGGTCTTTGCTCATATGCCGCACTTGCATTCTGGCTGTTTATAGGTGTTGAGTTTATTATTCCGGTAGCAAAGGATCTGAAGAATCCAAGAAGAGATGTAATTCTTTCTATGACAATAGGTCTGGTTTTATTATTTTTTGTACAGAGCATTCTTGGTATAGGAATGACTAACTATGTAAGTCTTGATATTCTTGCCAATGACCCAGCAGGTACTCCTCATATGACATACGCTACTAATCTTTTAGGCAATGCAGGACGTATATGGATGGGAATTATAACCATACTTGCAGCAGCTTCGACAATTAATACAGTATATGCCTCTGTTTCAAGAATTGTACAGGGTATGGGCGAGGAAGGCATGATGCCATCAGTATTTGCTAAGACAAACAAGAGAGGCGCAGCATGGGTCGGACTTGTAGTGTTATTTGTATTCGTTGCAGGAATAATTGCTTCAGGACTTGGAGCAACAGAGGGTGTAAGTTTTCTGTTATTGTCAGGTTCATGCTTCTGGTTATTAACATACTGCCTTGTACATGTAACAGTGCTTATACTCAGAAAGAGAAATCCTGAATATCCAAGAAAGAAGTGGCTTACATTAGGCGGAATACCTCAGATAATAGGTATTCTTGGAAATGTATACATGATATGGAATATATCAACAGGAGAAACCAGAATTAAGATATTTGAGTTGTGTGGAGTTTTATTTACTGGACTTGTAGTTTATTCAATAATCTGGGTATGTGGAGTTATGAAAGCAAGCCCATTCCAGCCGGTACCGGTTGAAGTGATAAATGATGCTTCTGTCAAGTTCAATGAACTTGTAAAGAAGGAAAATGAAGAAAAGGCACTTGCAGGTGCAGAAGGAGAGGTAAACTAAATGGCAGAGAAGAGAGTAAATTATTCATCAGGAGCTCCATTAGAAGAAAAAGTAGGATACAGCAGAATGGTAAAGGTTGGTGACCATATATATGTTGGTGGAACAACGTCGGTACAGCCGGATGGTACAGTGTATGGGGGAAATGCCTATGAGCAGACCAGATATGTACTTGAGAAGCAGGTAAAGCTTATTGGACAGGCTGGCGCAGGTGTTGGAGATGTTATTAAAGTAGATGTGTTTGCTGTAGATATGAAAATGTGTGCAGATATATCAAGGGCATATTCAGAGATATTTCATGATATCAGACCATTATGTACAGTGGTTGGAACACCTGCACTTAACAGACCGACACAGTTCGTGGAGATAATGATGGAAGCAGTAATAGGCTGTGGATTATAGAGGAGGAATTATTATGTATCCAGAAGTTGATTTTTTATATCTTAATGAACAGGAAATGATAAAGGCTGGCGTAAAGAATATGCCTAAATGCATAGACACAATGGAAGACGTTCTTAAATGTCTTACAAAGGGTGATTTCGTAATGGGAGGTGAAAACCATAATTCTCATGGCTGTATGGTAACATTCCCGAATGAATCTCCTTTTCCGAATATGCCAAAGAATGTAGGAGAAGATAGAAGATTTATGGCAATGCCGGCATATATAGGAGGACCATTTGATATGGCTGGTATGAAATGGTATGGTTCTAATACAGCTAATAAGGAAATAGGTCTGCCAAGGTCAATACTTATGGTTATGCTTAATGACAAGACAACCGGTGCACCGGTGTGTCTGATGAGCGGTAATCTTCTGAGCGCTTACAGGACTGGTGCAATTCCTGGTGTAGGGTTAAGACATCTTGCACCAAAGGGTGCTAAGACGGGAGCAATATATGGTCCTGGTGTAATGGGAAAAACAAGCCTTGATGCATTTATGGCAACATGCCCAGAGCTTGATACACTTAAGGTAAAAGGTAGAGGAAAGAAATCATTAGACAGTTTCCTTGAATATGTCAAAGCTACATATCCACAGCTTACAACTGTAACAGTGGTAGATGATATAGAAACTCTGGTAAGAGACAGCGATGTTATATCATTTGCAGCCACAGCAGGAACAGATCCGTCAAAATATGCATATGTCAAAGGTGAATGGATAAAGCCGGGAGCGCTTATTGTTGCTCCAAGTGCATTTGATATGGAGACAGATTTTCTCAAAGAAAAATGTAAGAAGGTAGTTGATAATATAAAGCTTTACGAGGCATGGGCAGAGGAATATCCATATCCGACATTTGGTTCAATTAACATAATAGGTGCAAAGTTTACAGATATGTGCCATGATGGAATTATAAGTAAAAGTGATATTACTGATATGGGAGATATATTGCTTGGCAATGCATCAGGAAGAGACAGTGATGATCAGATAATTGTATATTCTGTTGGAGGAATGCCTGTAGAAGATGTTGCCTGGGGTAAGGTATGTTATGAAAATGCTGTGAAAATGGGACTCGGAACGAAGCTTAACCTATGGAACAAGCCTGATATGTGTTAAAAGAATATGAAATATATGTATATACTGTAAATATAAAAAGACCTGTATGGCTGCAAATAGCGCATTCCATGCAGGCTTTTTATTGATTTCTCCTCCTATTCGACATAATTCGACATGCATACGTTGTATTATCTATATAAAACATAAGGGTAAAGTCTTTTTGGAGGATAGAATGAAACGGATAATATGTGTTTTACTGGTAACAGTATTGATTGTAAGTATGCTGTTGTCATGTAGTATACCATTAAGAAACAGTGGAAAAGAAAAACAGAGAATAGTTGTACAGCTTGACCAGGATTACTGGCTTGCAAGTGTAGGAAAAATGTTGAAAGAACATTTTCCGGATGTTGAATTTGATTTTGTCATAAGCAGGGGAGGAGCACAGTATCTTAATGATGCAGCGCTTAATGATGACCTTGCGGATATAATAATAGATGCATCATCGTGGACACAGACGTCTTTGTCTGATGATGATTATGATATTAATCCTAAGGATTATCTGTATGATTTTTCATGGACAGATATTACAAACATGTTTTATAGGGTATATCTTGATGGATTTACCAATGAAGATGGTTCAGTGAACTGGCTTCCTGGTGCAGCAAGCGTGGAGGGTATACTTGCCAATACAGCACTTTTTGAGGAATATGGAATAGAATTGCCTCATGATTATGTAACATTTGTTGAAGCATGTGATAAGTTCAGTGAATATGGGATAAGAGGGTTTGCAACAGATTATAAATATGATTATACAGATTCATATATGTTACAGGCGTGGTCAATTCCTTTGTTACAAAGTACAGAAGGGCGTACATGGCGTTATGAAGCAATGGATGGAAATATAGATTACATACCGGATGAGCTGGGTGTGAAGTTGTTCACGAGACTTGGACAGGTTTTGAAAGATACTGATGCACAGGCAGATGACACAAAAAGAGGATATTCAAGTATATTCCAGGATTTTGTGTCCGGGAAGATTGCAATGATACGACAGAGCACTAATATTGCAGAGTATCAGGATGAGGGAATGAATAATCTCATTCTTTTGCCATATTTTGGGGAGACAGATAATGATAACTGGTATTTCAGTACACCCGGATATTCAATAGCTATGAATGGAAAACTTAAAGGAGCAGGGAAAAAAGAAGAGCTGGCACTGGATATAGTAAGATATATGTTTGGCAGTGATGTAATGAATGCAATGGCAGACAGAATACAGTCGGTTGTTGTGTATAATAAAGATGTAAATGTAGATGTGCAGGACATATTTTCTAACCTGATTCCTTATATTGAAAGTAATCATATGTATACATATATAAGGAATGACAGTGTGTGCCGGGCAAGCTGCGCAGCAGTACAGAAAATGCTGGCAGGAGATGTGGATGCAAAGCAGGCGGTGGAAGTGTTTAACAATAACTACAATGCGGTAAAAGAAAAATCTCCGGTTATCACCACGTTTGACAGGGAATATCAGTGGCGGGTATCAGATACAGGAAGTGAGGCATTTTCGGTGAGGGTTAATACACTCCGGGAAATATGTAATGTGGATATGCTGATTGCACCTGCTGCCATGAATGCCGGAGACATCTATAAGGGAAGTTATACAGCAGCACAATTACAGGCGCTTCTAATGGGTGGAGGAGTGAAGTTTTATACGAAGGATGCAACAGGTGCTGAGATTAAAGATGTTGTGCGGTGCCTTGTGGAAGGCTGTGGGCGGGATGACGACCCGATATCATGGGATACGCTGCCGGCATCAAGCGGATTTACAATGAAGATATCAAGAGATGATAAGGGCAATATGCATCTTGAGGATATTCTTACAGATGGAAAGTCAGTAGAAGACGAAAAAATATATTCTTTCTGTTATGTTGACGTTTCTGGTCATACTTTGTTGGAACGTGCATATAATTATGATATGTCAAAGCATGGCGGAGTTCATATGTATAAGGCTGAGGCAGACATCAGGGAAGGCGAAAAATATGATGGATATATAGCTCATACAACAAATGTAGAACAACAATGGATAAAGTATTTTTCTGATGGAGGCAGACTGGCTGCACCAGAAGCTTATATACAGAAGAACTGATTATCTTGAGAAAGGAAATGGGGCAATTGAAGAAGAATGAGTATAGAAAATATTTCTTTGCAGC
>ERZ827496.4045-NODE-4045-length-11910-cov-3.541712_pt1 | contig 11910 bp, 10 predicted proteins | sample MGYA00519769_ERZ827496 | MGnify/ENA primary metagenome ERZ827496 (study PRJEB31778, sample SAMEA3449327) | human gut metagenome | biome: human gut; feature: human-associated habitat; material: faeces | place: United Kingdom | collected 2010/2012 ...
GTGCGACTCGCTTCTCCAGCTTCATGATCCCTGTCGAAACCATTACAAGCCCATAAATATATATTTCAGATGCAGCCCTTTCACACACAAGATATCATTTCCTGTGAATCAAAAAGACCACATCATCCATTCTTTTTCCATAAATTTCTTTAGTACAGATTCTTTACTTTGAAATCTCGCTCCGCCTCACGCCGCATATCCTTCTTTGCAATATCCTGACGCTTATCATACTGCTTCTTACCTTTTGCAAGCGCAATATCAACTTTTACAAGACTTCCTTTAAAGTATACCTCAACCGGCACTAAAGTATAACCCTTTTCTGCGATTTTTCCGACCAGCTTGCGGATCTCTGACTTGTGCATCAGAAGCTTCTTCGGACGCAGCGGATCGCGGTTGAAGATATTTCCCTTTTCATAGGGACTGACGTGCATGCCATAAATAATGACTTCTCCGTTCTCGATACGGATAAACGCTTCCTTGATACTGCATTTTCCCATGCGCATGGATTTTACTTCCGTGCCATGCAGCTCAATGCCAGCTTCATAACGCTCCTCTAAGAAAAAGTCATGGTAGGCTTTTTTGTTGTTCGCGATCAGTTTTTTTTCTGTCTTTGCCATCATGCTCTTCCTTTCTTATCCAATATCCAGCCTGTATAGTATACCCCGAAATGCCGGGGAACGCAAGATGATTTTTTATTCTTCCTCATTCTCCCGCACCACACGAAAGTCGATTGTACGCAGTATCTTGTCAGTTCCTGTCACCATGACATGTACGCGCTGTCCTAGTTTATAGCGGATGTTCGTCACCTCGCCAACCAGCTCATAAGTACTTTCATTATAATGGAAATAATCATCTACAAGTGTTGTCACATGTACGAGCCCCTCCACCGTATTCGGAAGTTCCACATAAAATCCCCATTCGGTCACGCCGGAGATCACACCCTCAAACACCTCACCGATACGCTCTGACATATATTCCACCTTTTTCAGCTTGTCAGTCTCACGCTCAGCCTCATCCGCGCGGCGCTCCATCTCGCTCGAATGTTTCGCAACTTCCGGCAGGATCTTGTCATAATGCTCTATTTTCTTTGCATTCATCCGTCCGCGCAGATTGTCCTTGATAATACGATGGATCTGCAGATCCGGGTATCTGCGGATCGGTGATGTAAAATGACAGTAATAAGGTGTTGCCAGTCCAAAATGACCGGTGCTCATGGTCGTATACTTTGCCTGCTTCATGGAACGCAGTGTCAGCCGGCTGATCAGTGCCTCCTCCGGCGTTCCATCGATCTTTTGCAGCAGCTTCTGCAGTTCTTTCGGATGCACTTCGTCCTGTCCGATATGGATAGAATAACCAAAATTATTGATAAATGTCGATAACTTCTTGATTTTTTCAGTATCCGGGTTGTCATGTGTACGGTATACAAACGGCAGTTCCTGCCAGAAATAATCCTGCGCTACCGTTTCATTGGCGATCAGCATGAAATCTTCGATGATCTTCGTTGCAACATTCCGCTCGTAAGGCTTAATCTCGACCGGTTTTCCCTTGTCATCAAGCACAATCTTCGTCTCCGGAAAATCAAAATCGATCGAGCCGCGCTTCATACGTTTTTTGCGCAGAATCGCAGCCAGTTCCTGCATCAGTTCAAACATCGGAACCAGTTCTTCATACTCTCTGATTTCATTTTCATCATGATCTTCCAGAATCTTTTTTACACTGGTATAACTCATGCGGCGGTCTACTTTGATCACGGACTCTGCAATCGTGTGATCGATCACATTTCCTTTTGTATCGATCGTCATCACACAGCTTAAGGTCAGACGGTTTTCGCCTGCATTTAAAGAACAGATCCCATTTGACAATTTATGCGGCAGCATCGGGATCACGCGGTCGACTAAATAAACAGATGTACCGCGGGATAATGCCTCCACATCCAGTGCGCTGTGCTCCTGCACATAGTTTGAAACATCCGCAATGTGCACGCCAAGCTTATAGTTATCTCCCTCTTTTGTCAGTGTGATCGCATCGTCAAGATCCTTCGCATCCTCCCCGTCGATCGTGACCGTCTGCCAGTCCCTGAAATCCATGCGTCCTGCCATATCTGCGGTGCTGACTTCGTTCGAGACATTTTCCACCTGATGCATGATCTTTTCTGAAAATTCTACCGGCAGGTCGTAAGCCTTTACGATAGACATAATGTCTGTCCCCGGATCATTGATATGACCAATGATCTCAACCACTTTCCCTTCCGGTTTTCTTCCCTCTTTGCCGTAGTCCGTGATCTCGACCACGACCTTATGTCCGCTGACAGCTCCTTTCGAACGCTCCTGCGGAATAAAAATATCTGAACCGAATTTAGGATTGTCCGGCACGGCAAATCCAAACGTCTTACTTTTTTCATAAGTACATACGATTCGTGTGGTACCGCGGGATATAATTTTTGTAATCGTACCTTCCCTGCGTTTTCCACTATTCTCAGAAGTAACCGCCACCTGAACCGTATCCATATGAAACGCACCATGCACCTGTGATTCCGGGATGAAGATATCTTCCTCTTCCCCCTCGATGCTGACAAATCCAAAACCTCTTGCATGCGCCGTAAATGTACCGATTAAGTATTTTCCTTCTGATTTGATATATTTTCCCTTGGAAGTCACCTCGATCCTGCCATCCATCACAAGCGCGTCAAGTACTCCCTGCAGTTCACTGCGCTGGGATTTCGGTACTGATAAAACGACTGCCATCTCCTTTGCTTTCATCGGTACATAAAACTCATCGCAGATAAACTGGTAAATTGTCTTTTTCCGTTCTTCTAAAATTGTTTTCTCCATAAACCCCGTCCTTTTTTCTTAGGAATGATAAATGCCCGCTTCGCAAGCATTTCTGTTATCAAAGAATCCTGTTCCACAGGATTCACCGCCTGCGGCGGGCCACCCTGCGACATAATCCATCTCCGACGCAGTGCGATCCCGCCCGGAGGGCTTTTTGATTCATAGGACGTAATTTCCTATGAATCAAAAAAATGACTGCCGCATCTGCGACAGCCATCCATTCATCTTAAAAAATACTCATATTTAATACCGCTGCAATCACGATAAACAAGATAACAAAAATTCTGGTCAGTTTTACTAACATACCTTCCATGGAACGTCCTTTGTTCTTGCCCCAATATGTGTCTGCTGCACCTGCGATTGCTCCAAGTCCTGCGGATTTACTTTCCTGCATTAAGATGATAACTGTCAATGCCACACTGATTATAATAAAAACTACAGTCAAAATTGTTTTTACAACTGCCACGATCGTTCCCTCCTAGGTTACAAACTCACAACTTTAATCATTGTAACATAGACGTTTCCTTTTTTCAACCCATTTTTTCAGCTTTCTGCTTTTCAGTGATTTCTTCCGGCACAAACACCGCATCCTCTGCCAGTTCCTCCTCAATGCGTAAAAGCTGGTTATACTTGCTGGTGCGCTCTGCGCGGCACGGTGCTCCCGTCTTGATCTGTCCGGCATTGACCGCCACTGCAAGGTCTGCGATAAATGCATCCTCCGTCTCCCCGGAGCGATGGGAAATGACCGTATGATATCCGGCTGACTTCGCCATCTCAATCGCATTTAACGACTCCGTCACGGTTCCGATCTGGTTTACTTTGACAAGGACTGCATTTGCAGCACCAAGTTTAATTCCGCACTGGATACGTTTGGGATTGGTCACAAACAGATCATCTCCGACAAGCTGTACTTTATCACCAAGTCTCTTTGTCAGTTTCTGCCATCCTTCCCAGTCATCTTCGAACAATCCGTCCTCGATAGAAACGATCGGGAACTGCTGCACGAGTTCCTCATACATGGCGATCATCTCTTCAGAACTTCTTGCGATCTCCTGTTCTTCCCCATTTCCCTTTGACTCTCCCGGAAATACATAGACACCGCGCGCCTCGTCATACAGTTCACTCGCCGCCGCATCCATCGCATAAACGATATCCTCCCCGACACGGTAACCTGCCTTTTCCACCGCTTTTGAGAGATAAGAAAACGCTTCTCCCGTATTCTTAAAATCCGGTGCAAAACCGCCCTCATCCCCGACTGCTGTACTCATACCGTTTTCGTTTAAGATCTGGCGCAGAAAATGATATACTTCTGCACCCATTTTAAGAGCCTGTGAGAAACCGCGTGCTCCGACCGGCATGATCATAAATTCCTGAAAATCAAGCGTATTTTTTGCGTGGACACCGCCGTTGATCACGTTCATCATCGGAACCGGGAGCGTTTTGGCATTGGTTCCGCCAAGATAGCGGTATAATGGCATATCCAGTGCCTTTGCAGCCGTCTTTGCACAGGCAAGCGATACCCCGAGGATCGCATTTGCCCCAAGGTTTCCCTTATTATCGGTTCCGTCAAGTTCCACCATTGCGCGGTCTAATTTTGCCTGCTCTAACACATTCATCCCAAGCAGCATTTCCCGGATTTTTGTGTTTACATGATCCACGGCCTTCTGCACACCAAGGCCGAAATAATCTTTATCACCATCACGCAGTTCGATTGCCTCAAATCTTCCCGTACTTGCACCGGAAGGGACAGACTCTCTCGCCGTGATCTTTTTGCCGGTTGTCTCTGTCTCGGCAGTCACCTCGACCTCCACCGTCGGATTTCCTCTTGAATCCAATATCTGTCTTGCATGCACATCTGTGATCTTAATTTTTAATGACATAAAAAAATTCCCCTTTCACACAATCTTTTTCCGTAGTATGTGTAATCGGGGAATCATTTATAACTTTTTTACGGTAAAATAAATTTTTGCAGCGTCGTATATAAAAGTTTCGGATCGATCGGTTTTGCAAGGTGTTCACTCATCCCTGCTTCTTTCGTCTGTCTTCTGTCCTCATCTCCTGCGTTTGCTGTCATTGCAATGATTGGAAGTTCTTTGACATCTGCTCTGTCTAAAGCACGGATCTGTCTTGCTGCCTCAATTCCGTCTAAAACCGGCATGCGAATATCCATCAATATCGCATCAAAATAATATTCCGGGGCATCTGTCACAAGTTCCACCGCTTTCTTGCCATTTTCCGCTGTGACAACCTCAAACTGTTTCTTTTCCAAAAGTCCCTTTGCAACGATGACATTAAGCGGATGATCCTCAACAAGCAGAATCCGCTTTCCCTCAAAACTGATATTCTCTGTTCTTTCCTTCCGCGCCTTTTTCCGGCGGTCAAAATCAAGTTTTGCGGTCACGGTAAACACGGTGCCTTTTCCTTCCGCACTCTCTACCGTAATGTCACCATCCATCATCCTTGCATAATTGCGCGCAATGGACAGTCCCAGACCGCTCCCTCCATAAACACGGGTATTTTCTTCATGCTCCTGTGTAAAAATTTCAAATACTTTTGGCAGAAAATCTTTTGCGATACCAATTCCATTATCGGAAACGACTGCGGTCAGCTGTACTCTTCCATCCGTTTCCTGCTCTGCAACAGAGACGTTGACATTTCCACCTTTGGGGGTAAATTTCACCGCATTGTTGATCAGATTTACCATGATCTGTTCTAACCTTGTGGAATCCCCAATATACACTTCCGAGATTGTCTTTCTTCTTTCAAAAGAATAGCCGACACCTGCCATGACTGCCTGTGCCTTCGCTAACATATTGACATTATCCCAGAACTTATCTCCCTCAAATGCCCGGATAGCAAGTTTCATGCTGCCACTCTCGATTCGCGACATATCAAGAATATCATTTAGCAGTGCTAAAAGATATTGGGATGCTGAATCCAGTTTTTCCGTATAATCAAGCACCTGCTCCCTGTCATCAAGCGATGAGCGTATCATGGAATTTAAACCGATGATCGCATTCATAGGTGTCCGTATCTCATGGCTCATTCCGGCTAAAAATTTCGTTTTTGCCTCATTGGCTGCCTCTGCCATCTTCAGTGCTTTCTCCAGCTGCTCCTGTTTTTCTTTTTCTTCTTTCACAATGTCCTCAACATCGGAAAGCATTAAAAGCAGTGTACCTGTCTGTTGATTTAAATACATACAGCGGATCTGTTTCTGACGGTACTTTCCATTTTTCGAACGCAGCGGAACCTCTACGATATACACATCCTGTGATTTTAAATGTTCACGGATATTCGACAATTCCATAGCTTCTGACAACCGCTTCTTTTCTTCCGGCGTTTCCACGCGGTCGGCCAGACATTGCAGCTCACCTTCATATTGATCCTGTTCAGCCTGTGAATCAAGCGCATACTGACCGCCAGTATGCAGGTGATCCCCGCCTGCATCAGATACATCTGGATGGGACACACCAGAAAACAGAATGCAAGTCCCACCAGAAGATAATATGCCGTTGTGCTTTCCCGTCCACCAAATATAATATGATTCATGGCAAAAAAGGAACCTATTGCAACGTACTCGACCGCGATCAAAACAGACAAACGGATACCTGAATCTCTTTTCGAATAAAAGGAAACAAACAGTAAGATCAGAAACAATGCTGCATATAAAATACACATATGTTCATGGTAATAGTCTGCCTGTTTTCTCCATAATATGTAAAATGCCAGCATAAATGACAGGCACACCATGGAACTGTTTAAGACACAGAGCACGACTCTGTTCTCATGATCCACCTGCTGCCTGCATTCTGCCAGCACATCCGCTTTCAAAAATTTTTTCAGTTTTTCTTTCCAGTCTTCCCAAAACTTCATCATTCTGTCCCGATTCCTTTGGTCTTTAAGAAATCTACCCAGATGTTGTATTTCGACCCGTACAGATGCAGATTGTCAAACGTAAGCTCCTGTTTTAATCCACCCTGATCATCGCACACCACTTCATTGACATCAATATAAAACACACGAACACCATCCGCAAGCTGCTGTATGCGCTGATTTCTCGCATCAATGCCCGGATTATTAAAAATCGGATCTGAATCAGATTTTTTCTGGGTCACATGCATGATCGCCTGCACATAAATGACCGCATCCGGCTGCAGTGTTTTGAATTTCTCCACTGCATTCTGATACTCATTCATAAACCCGTCCAGTGTTCCACGTCCCATCTCATTGATACCGATCTGAAAATACACCTTTTTATACTGCTTTGCCTTCAAGGCTTCCTCTAATGTCACCTTTTTCCCGTTGACCTCACAGAATGCATCTTTCCACAGATCATAAATATTCATACCAACAGTTGCGAAAAAATCGGAATGATCCAGTCCACCATAATCATGCAGACCTACCGTTCTCGAATCTCCAATAAAAACTGCATCATCAAAATAACTGTCATCCACCTGTATAAATTTCTTTGGTTTTGCAGCCGCCGTTTCTGTATCCTGCATTACTGTTTCCGTCTGCTCTGCCACGTTTTCCTCATCCGTCGTTTCCGTACTTGCAATGACACTTTCCTGGTTCTGTGGTTTTGTTCCATCCGGCAACAGATCCGGCAACTCTTTACTCCAAGGATAAATTTTATCATGAATTCCGTCTAACACCAATACAAAATACGGAGTTTTTTTTACATCGATGGAATAATTTTTATAGATCCCGTCTTTTTTTAAATATCCGATCAGGGAAAGTACCCCCCAGCCAATGATCAAAAAGACAGCAACCCTGCATTTCATTATTTTTTTCACGCTTATTCACCAGTCCTAAAAATTAAAGTACAAAAACGGGTTATTCGTAGAAACTGCCATATAATAAAGACTTAATCCTAACACCACGATCACCGCCAGACTCCCCAGCCATTTTTTTTCAAATACCTTATATAAAGCTGTCGGGTATGGAGTTGAAAAAACAATCCCCATCAGAAACAGTGGACCGTAATCTTTCAGATACTGCAAAAAATCCATTTGTCTGACCGTTTCTCCCACACCGAAAAATGGAAACATTCTTGCATAATAGACACCAAGCTGTCCTACATCCGCAATCGCAAATGCCATCCAGGTAAGCGGTACTACAAGCATCAGATATACATGAGAAAGTATTTTGCTTTTTTTCAGAAACTGCAGTAAAAATGCTTTTTCCAAAGCAAGCAGTAAGAGCAGTGATGCTCCCCAGATCAGAAAATGTCCCTCTGCCCCATGCCAGACGGCAGTCAGACTCCATACCACAAATAAATTAAATATCGTACGCGCTTTTCCCTTCCTGTTGCCGCCAAGCGGAATATAGACATATTCCCGGAACCAGCGTCCAAGCGTAATATGCCATCTTCTCCAGAATTCGGATACCGATCTTGAAATATAGGGATGTTTAAAGTTTTTCGGAAATTCAAATCCAAGCATCCGTCCCAGTCCCAATGCCATCAGAGAATAACCGGAAAAATCAAAATAAAGTTCGATCGAATATGCAAACGCTCCCATCCATGCCAACGGTGTTGAAATACTTTCAAAGCCGATTGCCTGGATGTTATTCCACAAAAGTCCAATACGGTCTGCAACGATCACCTTTGCACCAAGTCCCAGTATCAGTATTTTTAATCCGGATTCAAACTGTTCGAAAGTAACGGTTCTGCTGCATAAAGCCATACGGACCTCCGAATAGTTGATGATCGGTCCGGCAATCAGCTGTGGAAACATCGTCACATACGTTCCAAGCCGGATAAACGATTTTTCCACCGGCACCCTTCCCCGGTAAACATCGATGATATAGGCTGCAATCTGGAACGTATAAAAACTAATACCGAGCGGCAGCTTATCCATGAAACCGCTATACTTAAAAAGGAATAAAACGCCAAAGTCGTAACACAGCGCCACGATCAGCAAAATCAGCTGTTTTTTCCCTCTTCCCTCATAAGTATCCCGGTACATCAGCCTGCCAAAAACATAGTTGATCACCACAGAAGCAAGTAAAAGCACTACATATTCTGCCTCACCTGCCGTATAAAATAAAATACTGCCCGCAAATAACACCGCATTTTTCCATTTCTGCGGCGTCACATAATACATCAGTAAAAAAACCGGCAAAAACCGGAATAAAAATTCAAAACTGCTAAATACCATCTTATCGGCTCTTTCTAATCTACATCATTTTTCAACACCGATTATTATAGCCAAAAAAATGCCTTATAACCACCTGTTAAGCAAAGTTAGTAAATTTGTAAATTTTTTGTGATTTTTGTTACATCTTGGAAATATTTTTCAATCTCCCCGACAAAGTACAAAGACCCAAATGCGATCGTTTTGTGTGCCACATCCAGCCGTCCCGGCATCAGTTCGTCAAAAGAGTGTAAAAGTCCGGCATCGCAGATTCCCTTTGCCCGGATCTTCTCCGACAGCTCCTGTGCCGCCAGTGCCCTCTCTGACTCTACCGTCACCGTCTTAAAATCCAGTGCAAGCGGCAGTAATTCCTCGATCATTTCCTCATAGTTTTTATCTGCCATAACTCCCATGACAAAATGAAACTTCTCTCCCGGGAACAAAGTACGAAGACTTTCCGCTAATGCCGCCACTCCGTTACCATTATGTGCACCATCCACCATAAAAAACGGTTCCCGGCTTAGGATCTCCATCCGTCCTTCCCATCTTGTCTTTTTGATTCCTTCTCTGATATAGTATTCTGCCTTTTCATCTGAAATTCCTCTGTCTTTCAGAAAAATTTCTGCGGCAAGGATCGCAGCAGCCGCATTTTCATACTGGTGGACACCAAGCATTGCCATCTCAAGATTTTTGTATTTCTGATAGGAAAAATACTGTCTGCCATTTTCATAGCGGCATTCGGTCACGTCATGCATATCCGCAATCTTTATCTCAGTAACTGCTTCTTTTTCCGCTGTTTCCAGCAAAACATCCATTGCATCTTTTTCCTGGCTCTCTAATACCAGTTTTGTACCCTTTTTGATAATTCCCGCCTTCTCCGCCGCAATTTTATCTAATGTATCACCTAAAACCGCCATATGGTCATACCCGATTTTCGTGACCACCGTAACATCCGGCACGCCGATTGCATTGGTTGAATCTAATCTTCCCCCGAGCCCGGTCTCTATCACGGCAGCCTGACACTGTCTGTCCCTGTAATAGAGCAGTGCCATTGCCAGACAATAATCAAACATCGTCGGTACTGTCCCAAAGTCCTCCTCAAGCAACATATTTCCAAGTTTTGTCACTTCTTCACGGGATATCATCTGTCCGTCCACACAGATCCGCTCCCTGAAATCAACCAGGTGCGGTGAGGTAAACATTCCGGTACGAATCCCTGCTTCCTTTAAAATTGAGCACAAAAAAGCAGAGACGGAACCTTTTCCGTTCGTCCCCGCTATATGGATCACACTCATATTCTGCTGTGGTCTGCCTAACTTTTCCAGCATCAGCGCTGATACCTCTGCCCCCGGACGATTTCCAAACCGTCTCTGATGTTCGATCTGATCTAATACTTCCTCATATGTCAGTTCTTTCATATACTGTCCTTTCCCTGACGGATGCTGCAGTCCTCATACGCCGGCAGATCGGTAACTGACACTTATTCCGCCGTATTAAACTGCGATAATAACACCGCCGTCATTTGCATACATTGTGCTGACGCCCGCTGTATCCGTAACAATGATTTTTTTGAACTTTGCTATCTTTTCAATTTTTTCCTTTACTGCTTTTGCTCTCTCCGGACAATTACAGTGTGAAATTGCAAGCACCCTGTTCTCACTGTTTTTTGTCTTTGCAATCACATCCTGAATCATCTTATCCAGCGCTTTGTTCATGCCACGCGCCTGACCAAGCTGACAGATCGATCCTTCCTCTGTAGAACCCATTACCGGCTTGATATTTAATGTATTTGCAATAAATGCCTTAAGATTTGTCAGACGTCCGTTTTTTCGCAGAGTCTCTAATGTTTCAAGTACAAAAAATGTATTCATGGAACTGATATATTTCTCTGTTGCCGCAACAACTTCCTCAAAACTCATACCGGCCTCTTCACACTCCTGCACTTTCATACCGATCAGTGTCTCACCGACGGAAGCGGAACGGGAATTGAATACATAAATCTTCTTCTCGCCCGGATGTTCCTCCTCAAATAAATTTTTTCCAAGTTCGGCACTGTTATAAGATCCGGAAAGCTTGCCGGATAAAGTTACCACATATACATGATCGGCATCCCCTTCATAGGACTTCATATATTCATCCGGAGACGGGCATGCAGACTTTGGTCCGGTAACACTTTCCTTTACCCTGCGAAGAAAATCCTTCTGGTCAAATGTCTCGTCATCGCGGATATAGCATCCATCTACCTCTAACTCTAACGATACATTCTGATAATGTCCATCCTTTTTTAAATCTTCCGGCAGTTCTCCACAACTGTCAATCACGAAAAGAACCATTTACATATCTTATAACCTCCATAGTCCGACAATTTGTTATTCAAAAACTTTTTATATGTTATTTTTTTCCATTACATGTAGTATCAATTACTACATAACATTAGCACAAAAACTTTGTTTTGTATAGAGGTTTCTATTATATTTTATATATTTTTTATTAACATCTTTCTTTACATTAAAGTAGCATGCACTTTTTCCTAATATTATATCCTCTCCACCATATTCTGCAACTTTACCTAAAGTTCCATTTATTGATACCAATAGTGTTCTGTCATTCAAATCTTTTTTATACTTTAAGTATTGTTCAAGCCCAACTCTTTTAGTTTTTTCATTTACTATTATTTTTCCATCAAGATTATTTCCATTAATAAAATAATATTCTCCATCATCACTATACTTAGGAGTACCATGTAACCCATCACCTAGTATGTCTACTACTTCTTCAAGCTTTACAGTCTTCCAATCACTACAACTCATATCCAATTCCTCCAAGTTGCTTTCTTATCTCATCTTCCAACTCTCTACTTCTAGCAAACTGCTCAGATAAAGTCTTAGTAAGTCTTTCCATCTTCTCCTCAAAAGGCTCACCATCATCTTCAACATCCTCAA
>ERZ827496.4046-NODE-4046-length-11898-cov-3.755552_pt1 | contig 11898 bp, 9 predicted proteins | sample MGYA00519769_ERZ827496 | MGnify/ENA primary metagenome ERZ827496 (study PRJEB31778, sample SAMEA3449327) | human gut metagenome | biome: human gut; feature: human-associated habitat; material: faeces | place: United Kingdom | collected 2010/2012 ...
TTCCCGATGACGCAGACGCCGCCAAGGGCGTGAGCACGCTCGACATCGTCGACGACGGCGGCTACAACATCGTCACCGTTCAGGCCGACACCGTCCCGGCCCAGCTCAAAAACGCGAGCGCCGGCACCATCGCCGTCATCAACGGCAACTATGCGCTGGCCGCCGGTCTGAAGATCAGCGACGCGCTCGCCACCGAGAACGCCGACGGCACCGCCGCGCAGACCTACGCCAACATCATCGCCGTGCGCGCCGGCGACGAGAACAGCCCGAAGACGCAGGCGCTGCTCAAGGCGCTCAAGACCGATGCCGTCAAGCAGTACATTGCCGACACCTACAACGGCGCTGTCGTTGCAAGCTTCTGATTGATCTCTCCCACCTCTTTTCTGAAAATGCAAAAAGCCCCCGACCACGTGTCGGGGGCTTCGTGCATTATCGGGCGGCGTTATGCGCATAGCTGTTGTCGACAAGGCGGTCAAAATCCACCCAGTCGGCGTGCTCGAGCACGCCCGCCGTCTCCATGACGGTCTCGAGCCGCTCAAGGGACGACTGCGCCATGACCGGCGTCGCGTTCCACGCGTCGATGTCCTTGTAGCGCTGCACGACCTGCGTGAGCACGGACACGTCCGTGTCCGGAAACTGCGGAGCGATGATGGCGGCGGTCTCGGCCGCGTCGTGCCCGGCGATCCATGTCAGCGCACGCGCAACGGCGTTTGTAAAGCGCTGCACCACATCCGCGTGCTCCCGGATGTACGTCTGCGAGGCGAAGTAGGCCGTATACGGGATCTCGCCGCTCTCCTGCCCGACGGACGCGAGGATATACCCCTTGCCCGCCTGCGCGACCTCGGTGGCCGTCGGCTCAAAGAGCGTGACAAAATCGCCGTTGCCGCCGGTAAACGCTCCAGCCATCATGTTGAACTGCACCGTCGTATCCACGTCGGCATCCGTGCCGGGGACGATGCCGTTTTGCCGCATGACGTATTCGAGCGTCATCTCCGGCACGCCCCCCGCGCGGCCGCCGATGACGGTCCTGCCGCGCAGCAGCTCCCACGAAAACGGCACATCCTCTCGTCCGACGAGAAACGACCCGTCGCGCTTCGTGAGCTGGCCGAACACGACCGGATGATCGTCCTTGCCCTGATTGTAGACATAGATGCACGCCTCCGGCCCGGCGAGACCGATGTCCGCCTGCCCGGTGAGCACCGCCGTCATGACCTTGTCGGCACCGCCACCGTTGGTCAGCTCGATCTTCAGACCCTCATCCGCGAAAAAGCCCTGCTCCAGCGCCACATACTGCGGCGCGTAGAACACCGAATGTGTCACCTCGCTCAGGCGGACGGTGGCCGTCTCCTGCTGGCCGCAGGCGCACATGGCCGCCGGCAGCAGCACCGCCAGAACCCCACAAAGAAACCGTTTCATTGCGTCACTCCCAACCGTTTTTTGAATCCCTTTTCCAGCCACAGCACCAGCTGATACATCACCACGGCCGCCGCCGCAAGCACGAAGACGGTCGCCATCACAAGGTCCATGTTGAACACCTGCGACCCGTAGACGATCAGATAGCCGAGGCCGGCTTTGGACACCAGAAATTCGCCCATGATGACGCCGACCCACGACAGGCCGACGTTCACACGCAGCGTATTGAACAGCGTGGCGTAGTTGGCCGGGATGACCAACCGCCACAAGATCTGATGGCGCGTCGCGCCGAGCGTCTGCATCAGGCGGATCTTCTCCCGATCCGTGGACAGAAAGCCCACGTGCATATTCAGGATCGTGACGAAGAGCGAAATTGCGACCGTCATGGCGATGATCGAGCCCGTGCCCGCGCCGATCCAGACGATGAACACCGGCCCGAGCGCCGTCTTCGGCAGCGCGTTGAGCACGACCAGATACGGGTCGAGCACGCGCGAGAGCAGCTCGCTCCACCACAGACCGATGGCGATGAGCGTGCCGAGCAGCGTACCGAGCAGGAAGCCCGCCACGACCTCCAGACACGATGTGCCGATGTGCAGCCACAGTTCGCCGGAGCTTTGCAGCGCCGCGAGCGTGCGCACCACGCGCGACGGGCTGCTGACGATGAAGGCATCCACCCAGCCGCAGCGCGCCGCGAGCTCCCACCAGCCGAGAAACGCCACCAGCAGCAGCACCTGCAGCGCCAGCACGACCCGGCGGCGGCGCTTTTGCGCGCGCAGATACGCAAGTCTCTGCGGGGAGAGCGACCGTTCAGGCATTGACATCCAGCTCCTCCCATATTTGATTGAACAGCGTCTGAAATTCCGCCCGGCTGCGCCGCTGCAGCGGCGGCACGGCGCGCAGCGCGCCGAGGTCGTGGATGGCCTTGACGGTCGCGGGGCGGTGCGTGAGCACGATGATGCGGTCCGAGAGGCTGATGGCCTCGGAAATGTCGTGCGTGACGAGCAGCGCCGTCTTGTGCTCGCGGCGGATGATCTGCGCGATGTCGCCCGACACGGCCAGCCGCGTCTGGTAGTCCAGCGCGGAAAACGGTTCGTCGAGCAGCAGCACATCCGGCGATGTCGCCAGTGTGCGGATGAGTGCGCAGCGCTGGCGCATCCCGCCCGAAAGCTGGTTTGGCAGCTTGCGCGCAAAGCCGTCGAGCCGGTACTGCGTGAGCAGGGCGCGCACGGCGTCGCGCCGCGCGGGCGTGTTCTCGTGCCGGATCTCCAGCCCGAGCGTCACGTTGCCCCAGATCGTGCGCCAGTCAAAAAGCTGGTCGCGCTGCGGCATCAGCCCCGCCTTCCCCGTCGGCGCGCGCACGGGCTCGCCGTCGACGAGCACCTCCCCGCCCGACGGGCGCTCGATACCGGCGATGAGCGCCAGCAGCGTGGATTTTCCACAGCCGGACGGCCCGACGATGCTCACAAACTCGCCGTCGGCCACGCCGAAGGTCACATCCCGCAGCGCCGCCACCTCGCCGTCCGGCGCCTGATAGGTCAAGGCGGCGCGGCGCAGCTCGATTTTCATGGCGTCTCCCCCTTTGTTCGCGCCGGAGCGCTATGCCCCAATGTATGCCGCGCAGGTGCTCGGGGTGCAAAGCAAAACGGTGTGACCGCGCAGGTTTCCAAAAAGGATTTTGACGGTCTTTCGGCAAAGCGAAAACGCACACATCACCTTTGTGATGTGTGCGTTTTTTATCCTGCCGCCTTGTACGCGCGTTCGAGCGCGGCGGACAGCGGCTGCCCGTGCGAGCGGCAGATGCGCCGCAGCCGATACAGGCACGCGGAATCGCGCGTGAGGTGGTTGATGCCCCAGTCGCACGACAGCGTCGCCTGAAAGCCCATGCCGCGCAGGACCTGATCCGTCCGGTCGCTGTATTTTCCGTAGGGGTAGGCAAAGGTGTCCGGTGTGCGGCCGGTATGCTCCGCGAGCTCATCCTGCAGGCGCTGCAAGTCCGTGCGCAGCAGCTGCGCGTAGTCCGCCTCCGACTCGCCCGCGTTCGGCAGGCAGCCGTGCCGCTCGGAAGTGTAGGCGTGCAGGTTATACGAGTGGTTCTGCACCTCGACGAGATCGGAGGCGAGCATCTCATTGAGCTGGTCCCATGTGACGTGCGCATAGTCGATGCTCTCACTCGGCCACTCGGTGAAATCGTCCGTGTTGCGCCCGAGCAGCGAAAAGACGATGCGCGCCGCATATTGCCGCAGCAGCGGCAGCACATAGACGTAGTTGTTGTAGTACCCGTCGTCAAAGCTGAGCACGATGGGCTTTTCCGGCAGCGGCGTGCCGTCGCGCACGTAAGCGATGACGTCCGCCATGACGATGGTCGTGTAGCCGTTTTCCGCCAGCCACCGGAGGTCAGATTCCAGCTCCCACGGCTGGATGGCGTCCTTGCCGGACTTGTCGGGCTTGACCTCGTGGTACATGATGATCGGCAGCGGCACGGCGTCCGCCTCCTCCCCGGCGGCATAGGCCGCAAGCGGGCAGAGCACGAACAGCGCAGACAGCACGACGGCCATCACCCGCTGCGGGACTGGCAGCGCTCGGCGCACGGCATCCATCTCCTCTCGTTTCGTCCGTTTGGAGGTAGTGTGCGCCGAGCGCGCGAAAATCATGCACGCGCGCGGCGTTTCGCAGCGGCGCGCTGCACGCATTTGACGCCCTCCACGATCGGGAGCACCAGAAACGCCAGCCCCATCGCCACGGCATACTCGGCGGCGGAGATGGGCGTGAAGTCAAAGGCGTTGGCCAAAAACGGCACATAGATGCACAGCGTCGTGAGCGCAAGGCTTGCCGCGGCCGCGCCGACGAGCGCCCAGTTGGGCGTGCGCAGTGTGAACAGGCTCGCCCGGTGTGCGCGCATATTGAAGCTGTGGAAAATCTCCGCCATGCTCAGCGTCAGAAACGCCATCGTCGTGCCGTCGGGCGAATTCGTGACCGTCCAGACGCCGTACTCCATGTAGTGGCCAATAAAGAACGCCGCCAGCGTCAGCACCGCGCACATCACGCCCTGATACACGCAGTCGAAGCCGACGCCGTGCGCAAAGATGCTCTCTCTCGCGCTGCGCGGCGGGCGGGACATGATGTCCGGCTCTGCGCGCTCCATGCCGAGCGCCAGCGCCGGGAAGCAGTCGGTGAGCAGGTTGATCCACAGCAGGTGCACCGGCTCAAGGATCGTAAAGCCAAGCATCGTCGCGGTGAAGATGCTCAGCACCTCGCTCATGTTCGAGCCGAGCAGGAACTTCACGGCGCGGCGGATGTTGTCGTAAATGCGCCGCCCCTCCTCGACCGCGCCGACGATGGTGGCAAAATTATCGTCGGCGAGCACCATGTCTGCCACGTTTTTCGTCACGTCCGTGCCGGTGATGCCCATGCCGATGCCGATGTCCGCCGCGCGGATGCTCGGCGCATCGTTGACGCCGTCGCCGGTCATGGCGGTGATGAAGCCGGCGTCGCGCCACGCCTGAACGATGCGCGTCTTGTGCTCCGGCTGCACGCGCGCATAGACGCTGATGTGCTGCAGACGGCGGCGGAACGTGTCGTCGTCCATGGCGCCCAGCTCCGCGCCGGTGACGGCCTCGTCGCCGGGGCCGAGCAGGCCGAGCTCACGCGCGATGGCGCTGGCGGTGTCCACATGGTCGCCGGTGATCATGATGGGGCGGATACCGGCGCTGCGGCAGTCACGGATGGCGTCCACGACCTCGGGACGCACCGGGTCGATCATCCCCGCCAGACCGAGAAAGCACAGGTGCTGCTCGAGCGCCGCTGGCGACGTATCGTCCGGCAGCGCGTCATACGTGCGCATGCCCGCCGCCAGCACGCGCAGGGCCCGGCCCGTCATGTCGCGGTTGCGCGCGGCGATCTCAGCGCGGTGCGCGTCCGTCATGGGCACGGCCTGCCCATCGATCCAGATGCGGTCGCACAGCGGCAGCAGCACATCGGGCGCGCCCTTGGTGTACTGCACGATGTGCCCGCCGTCGGAATGCAGGGTGCTCATCATCTTGCGTGCGCTGTCAAACGGCGCCTCGGCCACGCGCGGCAGCTGCGCGCGCAGCGCGCTCGGCGACAGTCCCTGTGTGACCGCCCAGCGCACGAGCGCGGCCTCGGTCGGCTCTCCGGTCACGGTGTCCGTGTCCGGGTCGTGCACGGCATCGGCACACAGCGCCATAGCCGTGGCAAGCAGGTGCTCGTCGCTGCCCGCAGACGCCGTGACGGTCATGCGGTTTTGCGTGAGCGTACCGGTCTTGTCCGTGCAGATGATCTGCGCGCAGCCGAGCGTCTCGACTGCCGTGAGCCGGCGGATGACCGCGCTGCGGCGGCTCATGTTCGTCACGCCGATCGACAGCACGATCGTCACGACCGCGGCCAGCCCCTCCGGAATGGCCGCGACCGCAAGGCTCACGGCGATGAGGAACGTGTCGAGCACGACGCGGCCGCTGATTGAGCCGGCGCGCAGCACGCCGACCGCGAACACGATCGCGCAGATGCCCAGCACCAGCCACGTCAGGATGCGGCTCAGCTGCGACAGGCGCAGCTGCAGGGGCGTCTTGTTTTCCTTCGTCTGCGTAAGTGCGTCGGCGATGTGTCCCATCTGCGTCTGCATACCGGTCTCGGTGACGACGGCGCGGCCGCGCCCGTAAACGATGCTGCTGCCGAGGTAGAGCATATTGCTGCGGTCGCCGAGACCGATCTCGCCGTCGGCTGTGAGCGCGTCGGCGGATTTTGACACCGGCACGCTCTCGCCGGTCAGCGCGGCCTCCTCCGCGCGCAGGCTGGCGCTTTCGATCACGCGCGCGTCGGCCGGTACGGCGTCGCCCGCTTCGAGCACGAGCACATCGCCCACGACGAGCGTCTCACTCGGGATGGTCACGGTCTTGCCGCCGCGCAGCACGCGGCTGTGCGCCGCGCTGAGCGCCTTGAGCGCGGCGATGGCCTGCTCGGCCTTGCTCTCCTGATACACACCAAGCACTGCGTTGATGATGACGACGAGCAAAATGATGATGACATCCGCAAAGCTCTCGTGCGCATATGCGCTCGTGACGGCCGAGACCAGCGCCGCCGCGAGCAGCACCAGGATCATCGGATCCGCGAGCTGGGCAAAAAAGCGCTTGACGACCGACGGCTTCGGCGGCTCTGCGAGCACATTGTGTCCGTCACGCGCCAGCCGCGCATCGGCCTGCGCCTGCGTGAGTCCGTCGGGCGTGCTGTCAAGTGCGTGCAGCGTGTCAGCGGATGACTGCCGGTAATATTCCATCGTTTGTCCTCCTTTTCGGTATCGGATAGGGTTCCCCGGAAATGAAAAAAAGAGACCTACCTGCCCTATGGGCAGATAAGTCTCATCATTTCAGACCGAGCCAGATCCAACAGATCGGTTGTTGGCCGGGCCGCGCGACGGATCGCGCCAATTACTCCCTTATCCCGAGATCATTGTATGCGCACACGCGCGCAAACACAAGCAAAATCTGCGCCGCGCAGCAGAATCTTAGCACCGTCTTAGCGCTTGGCGCTGCGCCGCCAGATCTTCTGCGCCTCCGCAGCCCGGATGAGCTCGTCACGGAAATCCGGATGCGCGATGGAGACCAGCGCCTCGGCACGCTCCCACGTGCTGCGCCCGGCGAGATTCACCACGCCCTGCTCCGTCGCGAGGTAATACGCCTGTGCGCGCGGGGACGTGACGATGTCGCCGCCAAAATGCGGCAGGATGCGCGAATGGCGCACACCGTCTCTGTCCGTGAAGGTGGACGTCATGCAGATAAACGCCTTGCCGCCGCGCGCCATGGCCGCGCCCGTGAGAAAATCGAGCTGGCCGCCCGTGCCGCTGATCTGACGCAGACCGGAGCTCTCGGACGCGACCTGACCGTAAAGATCGGCCGCGATGCAGCTGTTGATCGACACCATGTTGTCAAGCTGTGCGATGACCTCCGGCGCATTGACATACGACAGCGGCGCGGCGATGACGCCGGGGTTGTCGTCCACCCAGTCGTAGAGCCGCTTGGAGCCGATCGTGATGCCGAGCATGCCCTGATTGCGGTGCAGCGTGCAGCGGCGGTTCGTGAGCACGCCCGCCTCGTGCAGCTCGAGATATGCGTCCGAGCAGAGCTCGGTGTGCATGCCGAGGTCATGCAGACCGGAGCGCGCGAGGAGCTTTCCGAGCACGGTGGGCATGCCGCCGATGCCGAGCTGAACGGTCGCCCCGTCGCAGATGTGCGGCAGGAGCAGGTTTGCGATCGCGGTGTCCTCCGCGCTCGCCGGGTGCTCGGGCGGATCGGAAAACGGCGCGTGCGCGCCCTCGACGATCATATCCACGTCGGAGATATGGATCACCTCGTCAAAGCCGCCGCGCAGCCGCGGCAGGTGCTCGTTGACCTCCAGAATGACGATGTCCGCCTGCTCGAGGATCGCGCGGGACACGCCGGTCGCCGCCGAGAGGTTGAAGTATCCGTGGCGATCCATCGGCGTGACGCACGCCATGGCGACGTTCACCGTGAGAAACTGCCGGTAATACCACGCGAGGTTGCGGAAGATCATCGGCGTGAAGTAGCACAGGCCGCGGTCGCAGAGCCTGCGCTCATACGCCGAGCAGTGCCATGTGTGGTAGAGAAAATGCGTCTGCTCCGGGTCGCACTCGACGATCTGCAGCGGGCCCATGCAGAGATTGCCGCGCACCTTCACGTCGTGCAGCTCATCGCGCCGGGCGGCAAGCGCCGCATCGAGCAGCGGCGGGAAGCCGAGCCCCGACGTATAGTCCACCCAGTCGCCGTCCTTCACGGCGCGCACCGCCTCGGCGGGCGTGCGCAGCTTGCTGCGGTATTCGGCCTGATAGTCCATCGTCGCTCCTCCTAGAAGATCTGATCTTTTTGCACCGGCGTCTGAAACAGGCGGCGGATCTCGGCGCTGTCCCCGGTCTGGCCGAGGATCCACATGAGCTTTGTGACCACAGCCTCGCTCGTCATGCTGTAGGCCTCGATGAGTCCGAGCTCACGCTTGGCGCGGTGCCCGACCTGATATACCTCCATGTCGCTGCCCTCGTGGGGGACCTGTGTCGTCATGACGATGACGCGGCCGGACTCCACCCAGTCGCGCACGGCGTTATAAAAGCTCTCGTCGCCGTAGCACGGCAGGCCGCCGACGCCGAAGCTCTCGATCACGAGCGCGCGGTAATGCGCCTTAAGGTAGTCGAAAATGCCGGCGTCGATGCCGGGGATAAGCTTGAGCACGAACACGCCGGGGTCGAGCCGGTCATAAAAGCGCGGCGCGCCGTCAACGTGCTCCTGGATATAATACACGAGCTGCCGGCCGCGCAGAATGGCCGTCTCCGGATAGTCGATGCTCGAAAAGGCGTTGTAGCTCTTCGTGCGCATCTTGCGTGCGCGCGTGCCGAGAATGACCTTGTGGTCAAAGACGACGTGCACGCCGCATGCGCCGTCGTCGCAGGCGTAAAAAAATGCATCGCGCAGGTTCTCGCGCGCGTCGGTGTCCTGGTTGAAGATCGACTTCTGCGAGCCGGTGATGACGACGGGCTTGGCGTTGTTCTGGATGAGGTACGAGAGCGCGGCGGCGGTATAGGCCATCGTGTCCGTGCCGTGCGTGAGGACAAAGCCGTCATACGCATCGTAGTGCGCACGCACGCACGCCGCCATCTGCAGCCAGTCGCGGGTGTTGATGTTCGTGCTATCGCGGTTCATGAGCTGCACGGTGTCGATGCGGCACAGCTGCTCAAGCTCCGGCACCTCGGCCAGCAGTTCCTCGGAGGTGAGCTGCGGCGTGAGTCCGTCGGCCGTCGCCTTGGACGCGATCGTGCCGCCGGTGGCAATCATAAGAATATGCTTCATATCAGTCTTTCACTTTCTTCCAATAGTCGAGCGATGCAAAGCCCCGCTCGAGCTGCATCGCAGTATACTCCTCGCACACGCGCGCAAGCTGCCTGCGCCCCGCATCGCCGAGTGTGAAGGAAAAGATCTTCTTTGGGTCCGCGTTCACGACGTGGCGCATGGCGGCCAGCGTCTCCGGCAGCAGCGGCGTGACGGCCGACGAGCTCGCGCCCCGGCACTGCGCGCAGTACACCGCGCCGCCGCGCAGGGAGAGCCACGGCTCCACAGGCTCGGGCGCGCCGCAGCGCGCGCAGCACGACAGGTCCGGCTCATAGCCGGCCAGACACATGAGCCGCAGCTCGAACACCGCCTTGATCTGCTCCGGCGGGCACAGCGCGCGGCTGAGCGCATAGAGGCTGTTGAGCCCGAGCTGCAGCACCGGCGGATCGGGATACTCCTCGGCAGAGACGGTCTCAAGCAGCTCTGCAAAATAGCTCCCGAGCGCAAACGCGCCGAGATCGGCGCGCAGGCCCAGAAACTCCTCGACCGTGGACGCCTCGTTGAGCGTGCGGCGGCCGCGGTTTTCAAAGATCGTCATGTCCGAATAGGTCAGCAGCTGCGTCGCCGCCGTGATGCGGCTGCCCTTGCGCAGCGCGCCGCGCGCGCGGACGGTGACCTTCCCCTCGTGCTGCGTGAGCACGGTGAGGATCTTGTCCGCCTCTTTGTAGCGCACCTCGCGCAGGACGAGACCTCGGGTCGTAAGAAACATCGTATGTACCTCATCAGGCGGGGCGGCGGGCGGTGTCGTCCGCCGCAGATGCCTCGCTCGCCGCCGCATTGCGCGCGGCGCAGTAGCAAAGATAGCCAAGCGGATCACCGGTATCCGCAAACAGCTGCCAGAAAAAATCGTCCTGCACAGGAAACCACCTCGCTGCGCATAGTGTCTGCACAGCGGGGTGGAACTATAGCTGGTAATTTCCGCGTCTCACTGGTCGGTGAAACCAAAATTGCGCAGCAGCGCAGCGGAATCGCGCCAGTTTTCCTTGACCTTGACCCACGTCTGCAGGTACACCTTCGTGCCCATGAAGCGCTCGATGTCCTGCCGCGCAAGCTCGCCGATCTTCTTGAGCATGGCGCCGCGTTTGCCGATAATGATGCCCTTGTGGCTGTCCTTTTCGCAGTAAATGGTCACATCCATGTCGATGATGCCGTTGTCGCGCTCGGAAAACTTCGTGACCTCGACGGCCGTGCCGTGCGGGATCTCCTTATCGAGGCACAGCAGCAGCTTTTCGCGCACGAGCTCGGCGCAGATCTGCTTTTCGGGCATGTCGGAGATCATATCGTCCGGGAACAGCTGCGGTCCGGGCACGGCCAGCGCCGTCAGCTCGTTTAAGAGCTCGTCGAGCCCGTCCCCGTTCTGGGCAGACACCGGCACGATCGCGCGCCACTGCAGCGCCTCGGAATAGGCGGCGATGACGGCCAGCAGCTCCTGCTTTTCGACCGTGTCGATCTTGTTGATGACGAGCACTGCCGGAGCGCCCGTCGACCGGATGCGCTCAATGAGGGCGCGCTCCTGCTCGCCGACGGAGGCGATGGGCTCGACAACGAGCATCACGCCGTCAACGTCCGCCACGCTCTCGCGCACGACCTGCACCATGTAGTCGCCCAGACGGTTGCGCGGCTTGTGAAAGCCCGGCGTGTCCATGAGGATGAGCTGCGCGTCGCCGCGGTTGACAACGGCGCTGATGCGGTTGCGCGTCGTCTGAGGCTTGTTCGAGACGATGGCGATCTTCTCGCCCAGCAGGGCGTTTGTGAGCGTGGACTTGCCGACGTTCGGCCGTCCGCAGATGGTGATCATAGCGGTTTTGGTAATCATTCTCTTCTCCTTATACGTCCAGCAGACGCATGATCTCTTTTTCTCGTGCGCGCATACGGCGCTTGTCCTCCCCCTCGTCCACGTGGTCATAGCCGAGCAGGTGCAGCACGGAGTGCACCGTCAGGTAGCTGACCTCGTGCGCGAAGCTGTGGCCGTAGGTCTCGGCCTGCTCGGCGCAGCGCTCCATGGAGATGACCATGTCGCCGAGCATGGCGCGCTCGGTCTCGTAGTCCCACTCGCAGGCGTCGGGGGCGAACGCGCCGGGCGTGAGCTCATTCATCGGAAACGACAGCACGTCCGTCGCCCGGTCGACACCGCGCTGCTCGCGGTTGATGGCGTGGATGGCGGCATCGTCCGTGAGCGTCACATCGAGCTCACACGGGACGGTCACGCCCTCGGCCTTGAGCGCCGCGGCGGCTGCGCGCTTGACATAGCGCTGCGTGTCCGGAAAGCCCAGACCGCGGCGTGTGCGGGTGATGGTGATCCTGACCTGTGTCATGCTTTTTTCCTCACAGTCGTCTTGCGCGCGGCGGGCTTTTTGGCAGCTGCCGCGGCATGTTTTTCTCTCTGCTTATCGTCCTGCTCGTAGGCGGCGATGATCTTCTGCACGAGTGCATGACGCACGACGTCCGCCCCGGTCAGACGGCAGATGGCGATGTCGTCGATGCCGTCGAGGATGCGCAGCGCCTCCTTGAGGCCGGACGGCTTGTCCGACGGCAGGTCGATCTGCGTCACGTCGCCGGTGATGACGACGTGCGAGCC
>ERZ827496.4056-NODE-4056-length-11859-cov-9.629024_pt1 | contig 11859 bp, 8 predicted proteins | sample MGYA00519769_ERZ827496 | MGnify/ENA primary metagenome ERZ827496 (study PRJEB31778, sample SAMEA3449327) | human gut metagenome | biome: human gut; feature: human-associated habitat; material: faeces | place: United Kingdom | collected 2010/2012 ...
GCGACAAGGGGGCTTTGCGGTCGCCCCCTTGACCCCTTCGCAGTGCACTCCCATGTTACTTGATTTTTATCGTGGCTTTTTATGATGACGCTGCCTTTTCCCGAACAGAGGAATTGCAACCCATGGCGCGCTTAGCTTCCCATTGTGAATTGCTCACGCTTCCGCCTGTTCCTGCGCCAGCGTGTCAATCACCGCTTCGGAGGCATTCGGGTAGAACGCCGCCGCGCCCAGCTGGTCGGTCAGACCGACTTTCTGGAAGAAGCCCGCGACGTTCTCATGCACGCCGCAAATCGAGACGGTCACGCCCTTCTGCGCAATCAGCGCGCACACCTCCATCAGCGTCTGCACGCCGGAGATGTCGGTCGCAGACACGCCGCGCAGGGAGAGAATCAGGTGCTCACAGCCGGTAAAATCCACCGAAAGCAGCTTCCGCTTCAAATCCGCGCAGTTCGCGAAGAACAGCGAACCGTTCACATAGCTGACGAGGATGCTCTTCGCGCGGGATTCATCCACCGGCTTGCCCATGCGGTGCAGGCGCTCCAGCCGCACCTTGTCCACCGGCTCGGTTTCGATGGTCAGGCGCGCGGCGTTCCAGACGAACATCAGCAGCGCGGTCACAATGCCGATGACGATGGCGACGGTCAGGTCAAAGACGACGGTGGACACCATCGTAATCAGGAACTGCGCCACGCCCGTCCACACCTTGCGGCTGAAAATCGTCTTGATGCCGTGCCACTCGTTCATGCGCCACGCCGTCACCATCAGCACACCCGCCAGCGCGCTCAGCGGCAGGCGGCTCATCACGCCGCCCAGCAGCACCATCGCCAGCAGCAGCACCAGCGAATGCACAACGCCGGTCACGCGGGTCTGCTCGCCGGACTTGATGGCGACGGACGTGCGGGCAATCGCCGCCGTTGCGGGCACGCCGCCGAAAAACGGCAGCAGGATGTTGCCCACGCCCTGTGCAATCAGCTCACGATCCGCGTCAAAGGCTTCATCCTTCATGCGGGATGCGCTCGCACCGCACAGCAGCGACTCAATCATGCCCAGCATGGCGATGGAGACAATCGGGCTGACGAGGTTTTGGAGCATGTCGAGGTTGACCGCGCCGAGGTTCAGGCGGTTGTCCAGCATCAGGCTTTTCGGGATGTCCCCCACCTTCGCCAGCGAATCGAAACCCGCGATTTCGGTCACGATGGTCGCCAGAATAATCGCCAGCAGCGACCCCGGCACCTTCGCGTTCAGCTTCTTCGGCCAGAAGACCATGAACAGCACAACCAGCAAACCGATGGCGACCGCCTGCCAGTTGGGGGTAAATCCGACGCTGGTGTAGCTCCACAGCTTTTCCAGCGCGCTTGTGCCGACGGAGTGCGTGCCGAAGAAGTTGTCCACCTGCCCCAAGGCGATGATAATCGCGATTCCGCTGGTGAAGCCCATGACGACGCTGGTCGGGATGAAGTTGACAAGCTTGCCGAGGCGGAGGATGCCCGCCAGCAGGATAATCACGCCCGCCGCAAGCGACGCGACGAACACGCCCTGCAAGCCGTACTGGGCGACGATGCCGATGAGGATGGCGCTCATTGCCCCGGTCGGGCCGCTGATTTGGAAGGACGCGCCGCCAAGCAGCCCGATGACAAGTCCGCCGATGATGGCGGTGACAAGCCCCGCGGCGGCGTCCGCGCCGGAGGACACGCCGAATGCGAGGGCAAGCGGCAGCGCCACCGCCGCCACCGTGATGCCGCTCAGGATGTCCTTGAGGAGTTTGCCGGCGTTGTAGCCGGAAAATTCATGTTTCAGGTCGGTAATGTACTTTTTGAGCATGATGTTATTTCCTCTAATCCCCTAATTCCCTGATTTTCTCCACCATTGCCGCAGAGGATTTCGCGTCTGCGGACGCGACCAAAGGGCTTTCCGCTCGCCCTTTGGAAACCTTCGGCGCGGTCACTCCCATGTTACTTGATTTGTACCGAAAGTAGTTATAGTTTGTGAACCATTCGTACCCCCAAGCAGCGCCACCGCACTGCTACGAAGGAGGGCACCGAAGGAGTCCAGAGGGTGACCGCGGACTTCGTCCATTTCCATTGCCCTCTGGAAGCATGGCGATGTCCTGTTTGGAAGGAAAGTCACCTTTGCAATCAGGCAATCCACAAACGCCCTTTTGCGGAAAAAAGGGCAAAAAAACGTCCGGCGCTGAAACACGGTTTCAACATCGGACGAATTTGTGCTATGAAACGCTTGGGCGACAATTACGCCTTGGCGATTTCCACGAGCTTGGTGAAAGCAGCTGCATCGTTCACAGCCAGATCCGCGAGAATCTTGCGGTTGACGGTGATGTTGTGCTTCTTCAGACCATTGATGAACGTGGAATAGCTCATGCCGTTCAGGCGAGCAGCGGCGTTGATACGGGTGATCCACAGGGAGCGGAAATCACGCTTACGCAGCTTGCGGCCCTTGAAGGCATAGCGCAGGGAACGAGCAACCTGTTCGGACGCGGCGCGGTACTGCTTGGACTTTGCACCCCAGTAGCCCTTAGCCAGCTTCATGACCTTGCGGCGCTTCTTCAGAGCGTTCACAGATCTCTTAATACGTGCCATTGTGAGTATCCTCCTTGCCAGCGAATGGGCTTAATTACTTGTAGGGCAGCAGCTTGTGGATGGTCTTGGCTTCCGCCGCGTTGTCCACAATGCCGTCAGCGCGCAGGTGACGGGTGCGCTTGGTGGTCTTGAGGCGAACCTGATGGTTGGCGTTCATCTGCTTATGCTTCACGATACCGGTCTTGGTAAAGGAAAAGCGCTTGGCAGCACCACGGTGAGACTTCTGCTTAGGCATGGTGTAGTCCTCCTTCCAATGCTGATAAAACGGGGCGCAGGCAAGCTGCGATAGCCGTTTTATTCCTGTTCTTGATTCCCCTTGGCGTTTTCGCGGGCGGCCTTCTTTTCAGCGAAGGAAGCCTTTGCCGCCTTGGGGGCCAGGATCATAATCATATGACGGCCGTCCATCATGGGACGACGCTCCACCGAGCTGACCTCGGCGCAGCGGGCCGCGAAGTCCTGCATGACCTGCATGCCGATTTCGCTATGGGTGATCTGGCGGCCACGGAAACGGATGGACACCTTCACCTTATCGCCACCCTGAAGGAACTTCTGCGCCATTTTCGCCTTCGTGAGAACGTCGTTCTCCTCGATGGTGGCGGACAGCTGAACCTCCTTGGTTTCGACGACCCGCTGATTCTTCCGGTTTTCGCGTTCGCGCCGCGACTGTTCGTAGCGGTACTTGTCATAGTCCAGCAGTTTGCAGACCGGCGGTTTTGCCGTGGGCTGGATTTTGGCGAGGTCGAGGCCGCGCTCTTCCGCCAGCTCCATCGCCTTGGCTGTTGGCACGACGCCGAGCTGTTCGCCGTTTTCGTCAATCAGGCGGACTTCCCGGTCGCGGATTTCCTCATTGATCATCAGATCGAGTGCTATGTCCATACACCTCCCAATTTTCGTTGAAGCCAGCGTTTTCTGCTCCATACCACAGAAAAAGCGGCGGGTGACTCCACCCGTCGCTGACATGCAGTTTGCGCCTTTTTCGGCGGTCAATCCGCCTGAAAGGGAAAAAGCCTGTGAACCCGGCAGCATACGCCGCGCAAGGTGAGAGACGGGCAAGCCTCTGCTTCAAACGTGGATATTATAGCACAGGGAAAGCGGTTTGTCAAGGGGGATTGGGCGGATTTTTTGCGTGAAGCCGGAGTTTTTTCCACGAAAAGAGGCGCAGACCGCCCGCTGGGGAAGTCTGCGCCCACTGATTTTACTCGGTGTACGGCGTGCCGTGCGGGATGCCCTGCTTCTCCGCCCACTGCCACGCATAGCTGCCGACGCTGGCGAAGATGACGACATCCGGCGTGTTCTCGAACGCATCTTCCGCGATGTGGGACACGGAGTCCGGCAGGGTGATGCACTTCAGGTTCGCGCAGTCCGCGAAGGCGCGCGTGCCAATGACTTGCAGTCCATCCGGCGCAACGACTGCCTGAATCGTGCTGTTGCCCACGAACGCCTCGTCATCCACATAGAACGTCGACGCGGGCAGCTTCACCTGCGGCAGCCCGATGCCCGTGAACTGCTCGGTGATGAAGCCCTGAATGTGGATGTTCTTTCCATCCTCAGATGCGTACCAGCTGCCATCGAAGGATGCAGCCAGACCGCTTCCCGTGCTATTGGGTTCATTGTAGCCCCACTGGCTGTACTTGAGCGCCGTACCATCCACCCATTTCCACGCACCGCTGACTTTGCTTGCGCCAATCCACGCCTTGTCGACGGTAGAGGTCGCGTTCAGAAGCTCCTCAATGATGGCCTGTTCGGCATCGTTGTGAACCGTGGCGAGACGCATACGCACCGGCTGCACCTCATCGCCGCCATAGACTGCACAGAATCCGCTCGCTTCGCTCCAGCTGTTGTAGCCGCTGTACAGCGTGTAGGTGATGCCGTTATACGATGCAGTATAACCCATCGGGTAAAACAGGACACCCGTATTGACGACATAGTTGATGTTCTCATTCAGCATCACCCAGCCGCCATCCGCCATTTCACCATAATCCTTCTGCGCGTAAATGCACGTCCAGACGCGCCCCTTCGCATCAGTATAGCATTTATTATCATCAAACCAGAAATTGTCCGTGCAATTCATGTGCTTGACGAGGGCAGCCGCTTCATTCGGAGCAGCCAGCACGTCCAAGCCATCCTCCAGCACATAGGCGTATTTCCAGCCCGACTGGCAGTAGACATCCGGAATCGCCGCTGATTTGCTCCCTGCGTGCGCCGCGGAGAGGTCGGTATAGCCCAGTTCCTTGCCCGTGTCATCCGCCACAGGCGCCCAGAGGTAGCCGTTCTGGTCTTGGCGCATGTTGTTCACGTCCACTTGGAAACTGCTGCCGGATGTGTACGTTTTGACAATCGTGTCATCCACATTCTGCGTCTTGTAGACATACACCGTGCTGCCCGGATTCGCAAAGTAGTCGTACCAAGCGGGGGTCTGCTTCACCTGCTCGACGTAGCTGTTCGCAGCAATCACCCAGCCGTAGAGGTAGGTGCTGTCGGACTGCTTGTAGCGCGCGTATGCCCAGTCGTTGCCGAAGCGCGGGTCGCGCAGCTTGTGGCTGACATCCAGCTCCAGAATGGTGTTTTTGCTCAGCGTTTTCAGCACGCCCGTATCGCACCAAGCGTTCGGGAAGGTGCGGACGTAGAGGCTGCTGAGTGCTTTGTACTGCGTCCACGCGGGTTCATCGGGTTCAAGGTCGGGGACGATAGCGGTCTTATCGCCGATATTGCAGTAGAGAATCGAGCCGTCCGACATCAGCACAGGCGCAAAGAAGTACTTCTTATTGCTGTCCATCGCGACGTTCAGCAGGTCAATGGTCAGGTAATCGCCCACCGCCGTCGTGGTCGCGACAGCGCCGGAAATGCTCTGCGACTTGCGAATGTTGAGCTTCGCCTTCGTGCGGTAGGTGAACCATGCGCGCGGCGTTTCCTCCACCTCGACGATGAAGCTGTCAACGTATGTGTTCGCGCAGTCGCGGTAGGTGAACCATCCCTCATAATCGCCCTTGATTGCCAGCGCGGTATGGCTGCTGGTCGGCGTCGCGCTCGACGAGCCCCAATTCTGATAGCTCATCGTGTTGTTATTCAGCCACGTCCAGCCATTGCCTGCGCCATTCGCGTGGCCGCCCGTCCACGCCGTGCCGCCGTATGCGCTCATGATGGTCGAATGCAGCATGGCATCTTCCTGCGCATTGTCAATCACGACGAGGTGTCCGCCCATAGACGCCGCGTACTGCGCCGCCTGCGCCCACGAGACATTGCCGCGGCAGAACGTGTAGACGCTGGCTCCGCTGCGCACAGAGACGACTTCCTCAATGCTGTCGTCAACCTGCGTCAGCGGCTCGTTGACATTCGTCACATCAAACCAGCCTGCAACGAAATCATCCCCATGCCCGCGCATGAAGGTGTACTGCTTGCCGTTTTCGGTGATGGTGACGCGTTCGTTCCTGTCCAGCCAGATGATTTCGCCTTGGTCATAGCTGCTGAGTTCGGACAATTCAAACGTGGCAGGATAGCGAATTGACTTTGCCCCGGATGCATTCGTTACTTCGTAGCGTTCCCAGTCGCCTTCGCGGTCAATGCCGCAGGGAGTAGGCGGGTCCGCAAGCACCTCGATATATCCTTCAATCGTCTTTCCATTCTTTGTATATCGGCAGGGTGCCCAATAGGTGTTAACGCCCGAAGCATCGTAAAACACCATGTTGGCAACATCTATCTGGAATACGCCGTCGGCACTGGTAAGCTCGTCGATTTTATTCTCATAATGCGGCGCAGCATACACGACGATTCCACCATTTTCGTCAATGATGTAGTCGGAATAGTGGGCAGAGTTTCCGATTTTATCCTGTTTCTGCATGTAGTTGCTGTCGCTCTCGATACACCAGCCATAGACGTATGTGCCATCGGACTGCTTGTAGCGCGCAAATGCCCACGTGTCGCCGTATTTCGGCTCGCGCATTGTGTGATTGAGGTCAAGTTCAACCGTTGCAGCCTTCGGGATTTTCATGATCACAGTTCCCGTAGCATTAGAATCCGCAAAGGAACGCAAATTTAAGCCACTTGCCCAGACGACTTTGTAGTTCCACCATTCTGCGTTTGCCTGTTCGCTCATCGGTCGCACGGTCGGATGGTCTTTTTTCGAGAGGTAGTAGTGTGCGTTCAAGTCACAATAGCCAGTGGTACCATCATTCAGCTGCACCGGCGAAAGCCATCCCCAGCCGTTTCGCGCGCGCATAGCGTACACATGACTTAAATCAACGCGAAATTCCGTTCCAACCGCTATTGTTTTAATTACATTCGCGCTTCGCAGCGAAGGCGTGCTGTAAATGGAAACGCTATTGTGGTAGGCTTCATAGGTGTACCATTCGTGCGACGGATACCCCGTCACCTGAACCTTGAAGCTCTTTTTCACAGCAGTCGCTCTGGTTCTCTTTCCATCAGCAATCGCATAAGCCGTAATAGTTGCAGTACCAGCGCCAACCGCCGTAACCAAACCAGTATCCGGGTTCACAATAGCAACATTCTCATTGCTGCTCTGCCAGAACAAACCTGTATACCCCGATGCAATTTGTACATTCGGCGAAGAATAGAAGTAGCGGTATACGCCGCTGCTGGGGTTCGGGTAAAACGCATTGCTCGGCGAGACGCTGGAAGTAATTTTCAGCGTCGTATCCACGTTCATTGTAATTGTCGTGTTTTCGCTTAAAACACTGCTTCCGTTTTTCAGCGTAATCCCCGTCACCGCCTGTGGCGTGCGCAAAGTGCCCACTTGGCTCCAATCAGGATGATAGTAGCCAACAATGCCATAATAAGTCTGATTTACTTTCTTGGTTGTATCGTAGCTTTCAGCACAACTGACCCGTCTGATGCTCCAGTTGCCGCTGACAAATGTCACCATTTTTGAGCTGCTATTGTAACTTGTGACAATGCCAACGTGCGACAGACTTGATGAAAGTTCCTTTGCTTCAGACGATTTATACGTATTCAAGGTGATAATATCACCCGGCTGCGGCACATAGTTCGGATCATACTGTTTAGCATACTTTTTGTAATCCGAAAAGCTATTTGGATCAATCACGCAGTGGAACCAATCAGCGTGTGTTTCCCCCGTGCTGGGGCAGTATTCCTTATACGCCTTTACCGTATTCGGAATTACGCTCGTCGGAATACCTATCTGGCGCGCAACCACAGAAATGAAAGCCGCGCACCATGCGCCGCCTTCGAAAATTTGGTTGTTATCCGTTCCTTTTGCGCCGTACATATCCTGCGCAAAGTCCGTATCAGACTTCGCAAACAGCATCGCCGCCTGTGCGAACTGTTTCCCCTTATCCGTCGCCGCCAGCGCCTTCCCTTCCCCCAGCGGCGTCCAGCCAAACATCAGCGCCGCCGCAATCAGCAGTGCTGACAGGATTCGTTTGCTTCCATTGAGCCAACTCGTTTTCATGGTTTCTCTCCTCCCCTATTCGTCCGGCTACACCCATTGCTGCGGACAGCATCCACCAGAGGCGCTGCACCGATGCTGTTCATATGTAAATTATACCTGACAAAAATCAACATGTCAAGGGTGACCAGCATAAATATGGCAATTTAGCGGATAAATTGGCAGGTTTCGTTCGCGCGTCATGCCATTGCACTATGTAACCAGTTTTTCTTCGTTGTTACACGGTCTTCTTACACATAAAATAACGCTGTTTTTTTGAACCGCAAGTATATCGTTTTCGGCTAAAAACAGACGCGAATAGACAGGGCATTTTGTGAAAAATCGCCGCCGTCTTTCCTAAAAACTTTCGGAATACGCGGAGTATCGAAAGAATTTCGGAAAACCGATGTAACTTCGTTTCAATTAACCCATGTGTGTGGTATGATTAGTGCATCAGATGACACCGAAACGTACATCTAAGCGCATCGGGGCTGCTGATGGGGTTCCCCTCCCCCTCATAATGGGAAATTTCAAGCAACAAAGGAGGCTGCAAGGGATGGCTCGGAAGTACATGAAAATTGCCATGGTCGGACAGAAGCGCGTACCGTCCCATGATGGCGGCATCGAGGTTGTGGTGGGGGAACTGGCCAAGCGCATGGTGGCGCAGGGGCATTCCGTGACGTGCTATAACCGAACCGACAAGCAGCAGCCGCAGCCCGAAAATTTCAACGGCATCAGCCTGAAGTATGTACCGACCATCCAGAAGAAGGGGCTGGCGGCGGTTTCCGCAAGTTTCTTCGGCTGCCTGTGCGCGGCGGTGGGCAATTATGACGTGGTGCATGTGCACGCGGAAGGGCCGGCGCTGTTCTGCTGGCTGCCGAAGCTGATGGGCAAGCGCGTCATCGTGACGGTACACGGGCTGGACTGGACGCGCGCGAAATGGCAAAACGGCATTGCGTCCAAGTGCATCAGGCTGGGCGAAAAGATGGCGGTGCGCCACGCGGATGAGCTGATTGTGCTGAGCCACGGCATGCAGCAGTATTTTGCGGACACCTATGGGCGCGAGACGCTGTTGATTCCCAACGGCGTGCCGAGCTACCAGCCGTGCGCGCCGGAGCTGATTCGCCAGTACGGGCTGGAAAAGGACAACTACATCCTCTATCTGGGGCGCATCGTGCCGGAAAAGGGCGAACACTACCTGATTGAGGCGTACAAGCATCTGCCGACGGACAAGAAGCTGGTCATTGCGGGCGGCGCGTCCGACTCGCAGGAATATTTCGATGAGCTGCGCGAAATGGCAAAGGACGACGACCGCGTGATATTCCTCGGCTTTGTGCAGGGGCAGCTGCTGGCGGAATTGTACAGCAACGCTTACACCTACGTCCTGCCCAGCGACGTCGAGGGGATGCCCCTTTCGCTGATGGAGGCGATGAGCTACGGCTGCTGCGTGCTGACAAGCGACATCGACGAGTGCGCCTCCGTCGTTCAGGCGCACGGCGTGACCTTCCGCCGCGGCGATATCGACGATTTGCGCGCAAAGCTGGCGGATTTGCTGGCGAATCCGGCGAAGGTGGCAAAGTACAAGGCGGAAGCGCCGGATTACATCTGCCATTTGCACAACTGGGACACGGTGACGCAGCGGACGCTGGCGGTCTATCGCGGGGCTGTACCGCAGGAAGAGCCGCATCGGGATTTGCTGCCGGCAGCGCTGGTGGCTGAGCTGGCAAAGCGCAAGTCGCTTGTGCGCGGCAAATAAAAAATCAGCATATATAAAGGAAGCGACTGCGACGGGCGCTTCCTTTTTTCGTGCATCCGCGCCTCCCCGGCTTGCTTTTTTGGCGATTGTGCTGTACAATAGGAAGATGGATGAGCCTACACAAGGAGGTGAGGACAGCATGTACGGCAAAGCCAAAGTCAGCAAGCCCGATTGGTACATGATGGGCGCTTGTATCGTATTCGCTTTGACATTCAGCCTGCGCAGCGTGCCGCTGGCGGTGCTTCTGCTGCTGTTCATGCCCTTTTCGTTGCTCTCCCTCACGGGGGAGCTGCCCCTGCCGACCCGCAACGCGCCAATCTGCCAGACATTGCTCTGCATCAGCATCCCGCTGCTCGTCATCGGCGCATTTTCCTCTCTGCTGCTCCTCCTGCCGAAGCTGCTCATTCCGTCCGCCTGCGTCTGGCTCTTCGGCGGCGCGCTGATGCTGTTCCTGCCGCCCGGCGCCTTCCGCAAATCGCGCATGGCAATGTATTGGGCGGTGATTTGCTTCGCCGCCGTCGTCGCGCTGCTGATAATGCTCCTTCAGCGCTATCAGGCGTACGGCGACCTGTATGAGGGCTTGTCCTATGACATTCTGCGTGTCATGATGAACGCGCGGACGCGCCCGCAGGTGCTGTATTCCGCGTATGTGTCCGGGCTGGCGGCGCTGGATGCAAAACGCACGGCGGCGCTGGAAAGTCTCGCGGCACTGACGGGCGGAAACGTGCTGCCGTGGCTTTCCGAGGATGTACTGCAGCAGCTGGAATGGAGCCTGCGCGCAACGATTGAGAGAACGCTGCCATCCATCATGCCTGACCTGCTGGTCAAAGGGATTATGGCGTTCTCGCTGGGGATGCTGTTGTGCTGGCGCAAATTTCCCGATGCGGAGGACACGCCGACCACCGACCGCTGGTTCATGCCCACCCCGCTGGGCATCAGCATGGCGGTGCTGCTGCTTCTGAGTGCGGCGCAGCTGTTTACAACGAACGCGACAGTTGCGCTGGCGGCTTCGCTGCTGGGCAGTGTGGCGTTCTGGAGCTTCGCGGTGCAGGGCGTTTCGGCGCAGAATTTCGCCATGATACGCGCGGGTGCAACGCGCGGCCGCCGCTGGTTCCTAACCATCCTGATGGTGCTGTTCGTGCCGATTCTGCCGATGTTCGCGGGCTGCGTCGACCAAATCCGCGACCCGCGCGGACTGCGCGACGACCGCCATCGAAAAGACGATGATTTTTCTGATTTTTAAGATTCAAGGAGGATACAGATTATGAAGGTTATTTTGCTGGAAGATGTGAAGGGTGTCGGCAAGAAGGATCAGATTGTGAATGCGGCGGATGGCTACGCGCGCAACTTCCTGTTTCCCAAGAAGCTGGCGGTGGAAGCGACCCCCGGCGCGATGAAGGGCGTTGAGAAGATGCGCAAGGCGGAAGCCGAACGCGAAGCCCAGCGCCGTGCCGACGCGACGGCACAGGCGGACGCCCTGCGCGGCAAGGTCATCAGCATGTCGGTGAAGTGCGGCGCGCAGGGGCGGCTGTACGGCTCAATTACGAGCGCGGAAGTTGCCGAGCAGCTGAAGGCGCAGCACGGCGTTGCGGTGGACAAGCGCGACATCAAGTGCGAGAACATCCGCGCCGTCGGCGATGTGGAGATTGAGGTGCGCCTGTACAAGGACATCTCCGCGAAGATGGTTGTGCATGTGGAAGCGGCGGCGGTGAAGTAAGGCCGTCACCGCCGGGGGGCTGTCCCCCGGTCTGCCGGAAGGTTTTCTTCCTATTATAATGGATTTTGTTTGCAGCAGGGGTTTCGCCTCTGCGGAGGCGACCAAAGGGCAATGAAAACAGACGAACGTCTGCGATCGCCCTTTGGGAACCTTCGGTACCACCCATGTTACAATGCTGTATTGTTGCTTGGAAGGTACGAACAGTACACAAACTAAATCAGTTTCAATACAGTTCAACAAACATGGGAGTGCACGCGAAGGAGTCCAGAGGGCGACCGCGGACTTCGTCCGTTTCCATTGCCCTCTGGAAGCTGCACGCGAAACCTGTATGCAGAGGTCACCAACTCAATCGCGCGAAAGGGAGTCCAGAGGGTCGAAGACCCTTTGGCGG
>ERZ827496.4058-NODE-4058-length-11856-cov-4.409033_pt1 | contig 11856 bp, 15 predicted proteins | sample MGYA00519769_ERZ827496 | MGnify/ENA primary metagenome ERZ827496 (study PRJEB31778, sample SAMEA3449327) | human gut metagenome | biome: human gut; feature: human-associated habitat; material: faeces | place: United Kingdom | collected 2010/2012 ...
TTTCGGATGAATTGTATGGTTTGTAAGATGAAGCGAATAGCCAAAATTATTGAGGAAGGTGGCAAATGTCCTAAGCTTCTCCTCATCTGGCGTCTCATGAATACGATAAACAAACGGAAGCTCCAGCCAGTAATACTCCTCTGCTATTGTCTCATTAGTCAGCAGCATAAAATCCTCAATCAGCCGTGTTGCAGCAGAATGTTCATACGCTTTAATCTCAATAGGACGACCTTTTTCATCGAGAATAATTTTTGATTCTGGAAAATCAAAGTCAATGGCTCCGCGTCCAGAGCGTTTCTTGCGAAGCAAATCAGAAAGCTGCTTCATTAACTTGAAATCATCAACAAAGTCTTTGTATTCTTCAGGTGCCTCTGCACCATCGAGAATATCAGCTACCATAGTATATGTCATGCGGCGGTCAACACAAATTACAGTTTCACAAATCTCATGATTTACAATGGTACCCTCTTCATCGATGTCCATAAGACAAGACAAAGCCAAGCGATCTGTTCCGGCATTTAAAGAGCATATGCCATTTGAAAGCTTTCTTGGAAGCATCGGAATTACACGATCTACCAAATACACGCTTGTGCCTCGATTTTTTGCTTCCTCATCAAGCAAGGAGCCTTCCTTTACGTAATGAGTAACATCAGCTATATGCACACCAAGATGATAAATACCATTTTCAAAAGTCAATGATATGGCATCATCTAAATCTCTTGCATCATCACCGTCAATTGTAACTGTATGGAAATCACGCATGTCGCGTCTGCCAATTTTTTCTGCTTCTGTAACCTCTTCTGGTATGGAATCAAGACTATCTAGCACCTCTTGTGGAAATTCCTCTGGAATACCATAGCTTCGCACAATACTTAACACATCAGTACCAGGTTCATTCTTTGCACGAAGAATTTCAGTGACTTCAACCTGTGGATTTTTATGCTCATTTCCATAGTCAAGTATTGTAGCAACAACCTTGTCTCCATTTTGTGCATCCATATCCTTTCCCTTTTCAACAAAGAAATCACGAAGAATACGCTGATTATCAGGAAGGACAAAGCCAAAATTTTTGTTCTTCTGAAAAGTACCGACAACACTTGTAAGCGTGTGTTCTAAAATGCGTACAATACGTCCCTCTTCGCGTCTGCTTCCATTGGCATGGGAAATTACAGATACTAAGACAACATCGCCAGGAAGGGCGCCTAGGGTGTTATCAGGGGCAATAAAAATATCATTGTCTTTTTCTTCTACTGTAACAAAGCCAAAGCCTCTTGATGTGGAGCTAAAGGAACCCTTAAGCGTAAATAACTCTGGTTTACCATATTTTCCATGAGCAGAAATACCAATTTTTCCCTCATCAACAAGCTGATTCAAAGCAGTCTCAAGCTCATAACGGCGTGCTTTTGAGACATCTAACAGCACACACAATTCCCTAAATTTCATCGGGCGGTAATTTTTATCATACATTAACTCTAACAGCAGCTTCTTTTTATTGCCTTCATGATTTGAATCGTCATGATCCTGCTCTGCATTAAGAGAATCTTCATCAGCAGATGTATCGAACACTTCACTAGATTCGCTATACTGCTGTTTTTTTCGATAATATTTTTTCTTTTTTTCTTTATATAGCTTCACTTAAATTAAACTTCTTTCTTATATATTTTTATATGTTAGTGCTTTAGTCGTGTAAGGGGTGCTGATCTTATAAAAAGGCACAAAACGGCCGCCGCAATCTGCGACAGCCGCTTCTTTTGTTGATAAAGTAACTTAAAAGTTCATGTTCAGAAGAATTGCTCCAACAAAGAAAATGATTGCTCCAATCAGAGTGAATCTTTCTAACTTTCCCTCCATGGAACGACCTTTATTCTTGCCCCAGTAGCTCTCAGCCATACCGCCAATTGCGCCCAGACCTGCGGATTTTCCCTCCTGCATCAGTACAGAAGCTGTAAATGCAATCGCAACAATGCAATAAATAACAGTAACGATAATCTTTAATGCTGACATGCCAAACCCCATTCCTTATTAAAATAATTGGTTATCACACGAGAATAACACTTAAATCAGTGTATCACAAAGGAAACAAAAATGCAACTATTTTTTTCTGTCGACTTTTTCTATTGACTTATGCTTTTCTTTGCGGTTATAATAGATTGTGTATGTCAAAAATTGTATATGAAGCAAGAGGCAATTTCTGACTGCAAGACTAACATAAAAAGGCGGTCCTATAAATGGCAAATATTGATTATTCATTTGAAAACAGTATTCCTATGTCGGTGAGAGCGGCAGAGATTTCTGCTGAGGGTGTCAGCATTTATGAACATGATCCAAATGGAAAAGTGGCAAGTGCGTACCAGTCATTGACAGAGGAGGTGCTTGCAGATGAGTAAGATAGGAAGTGCTGCGAAGGTAAAACTTAACAGCTTTGACGATTTATTTGGCACAGAGCAGCCACAGGCAGGAACAGAGCAGGTACAGGAAATTGCGTTATCAGAACTGCATGAGTTCAAAGGTCACCCATTTAAGGTACTGGACGATGAAAAGATGCAGGAGACGGTGGAGAGTGTCAGAGAGCATGGCGTGCTGATGCCGGGTATTGCAAGACCAAGAGCTGAGGGCGGCTATGAAATTATTGCAGGACACCGAAGGAGACATGCGTGTGAGCTTGTAGGACTTGATACAATGCCGATGTTTATTCGTAATTATACGGATGATGAAGCCACGATTATCATGGTGGACAGCAATATTCAAAGAGAAGATATTCTTCCAAGCGAAAAAGCGAAGGCATATCGCATGAAATACGAAGCTATGAAGCATCAGGGAAGCAGAGCAGGTGGACTTACGCTGGACGAACTGGGAGGAGCTGCAGGAGAGAGTGCAAAAACCGTTCAAAGATATATATGGATTTCACGATTATCGGAACCGTTGCTTGATATGGTGGATTCGGGGAAAATAGGCATTATGCAGGCGGTGGACATCTCGTTTTTATCAGAGGATGCACAGCAATGGGTATTGGTTGCCATACAGGACACCAATGCTGTCATAACCAAACAGCAGAGTGCCATGCTGAAGGAAAGTGACAAAAAAGGAGAGTTGACCTTTCCAATGGTGCGTATGCTTCTGGAGAAAGAAAAGCCAGTAGAGCGTAAGGTTGTTATAAAAACAGAACGCATTAACAGTTATTTCCCGGATACATACAGCACAGATGATATAGAAAAAATAATATTTCAGCTATTAGATAACTGGAAAAATACGCAGTAGGAAGGAGGAGACGAGAATGGGAGAAATTTTGCAGCTAGACTATTATTACGGAATAGAAGCGGAACAGTTCTCATTCTATCGTGTTCCACGCCTGCTGATAAAGGACGAGAGATTTAAGAAGCTGTCCAGTGATGCAAAATTATTGTATGGACTTATGCTTGATCGTATGTCGCTGTCTATGAAAAATGAATGGTTTGACGATGAAAATCGTGCATACATCATTTATACCATAGACAGCATTATGGAGGATTTGGGATGCGCTAAGGAAAAAGCTGTTAAGGTATTGGCAGAGCTTGATTCTGTAAAAGGAATTGGTCTGGTAGAAAAGGTGCGCAGAGGACTTGGAAAACCGGATATAATTTATGTGAAAAATTTTGCTTCAATTTCAGAGCAGATGGACGAAAAAGAGCCTGCTAATGCTGATGAAATCACAGAAGTCGGAAAATCGAACTTCAAGAAGTCAGAAAATCGAACTTCTGGAAGTCAGAAAATCAAACTTCAAGAAGTCAGAAAATCGAACTTTCGGAAGTCAGAAAATCAAACCTCTGGAAGTTCGGAAATCGAACCTCAAGAAGTCGGAGAATCGAACCCTAATTATACTAACTATAATCAGACTAATTATAACCATACTGAGGAGAGTTATAACAATCCTATCAATCAATCTGCAACAGAAAAGCCACAAGATGATGTGATTGATTCGATGGATGATGCACAGGCATACATAGAACTGATTAAAGAAAATATCAATTATGATCATCACATGAAGTATGATGGTTATGGTGAAAAAGAACTTTATGACGAATTATTTGGGATAATCTGCGAAGTAGTGTGCGTAAAGAGAAAATCAATCCGAGTTGCAGGTGAGGATTATCCGTATGAGCTTGTAAAATCCAGATTCTTGAAACTGAACAGCAGTCATCTGGAATATGTGATTGGTTGCATGAAAGAGACAACGACAAAGATTACAAATATCAAAGCGTATATGATAACAGCACTTTATAATGCACCAACTACGATAAATCATTTCTATCAGCAGGAAGTGCAGCATGATATGTATGGAGGTGGATGGCATGAAAAGGGTATTATTTAAGGTGATTTTGCCGCTGGCATTTATTGTAGTATGGCTGAATATGTGTTACTGGATATGTCTGGGAGAGAACGGAGTAAACTGGTTTCAATTCTGGATTATGAGTGGATTTCCATTCGGCATACAAAAGATGCTCGTACTGCTGATACCTCGCAATTTTGGAATTGCAGGGAGCATTGGGGTGTTGGCACTTGACGCAGTCATAGGCGGCATGATCGGAGTGATTGTCCTTGCAATAAAAATTATTGCAATCATTAGGGAAGTAATCAATATCATAATGGAACTTGCAGGAAAGAGAATTCCTTGCTGAACAGGAGCAGGTATGAAATGAAAGTTTTTATACCTGCTTATTTTATAACTTCTGGTCACAGCGTCCAGAAGTGGAAAGGAACTGATATGGAATCAATGAGAGACACCAAGCGTATCATGGAGCGTGAAATCAAAAAAGGAAGCACACCATTATCTTTTGAACAAATGGAGATTGATACAAATAATTATCAAGAGATTACTTCTGTGGAGAAGCTGACACAGGTATTGCAGTACCTTCACAGGGTAGGCAATTACAAGTCTTTAGCGGGAAAAACGGTGATCAATAATGTTTACACTTTTATGCGTGGAAGGACACCTGATTTTACCAGAGCAAGAAGTATATTTGACCGGGAAAAGATATATCATCAGATGCTCCGGCAGGAAAGGAAGATGAAGCCTACTTATGAGGGAGACTGCTATATCGAAACAGCAAAGTGCTATTTTTCATTGCCGGAGGAATGGGAAAAGCATAAAATGATATATCTGAATAATGATGCGTATGGTTTTATCCTGTCGAATAAGTATATCTTGGGATTGTATAAGTATTGCAGGGAAGCAAGGCGGGATATTGCAATGGAAGCTCATGAAATACCGGAGAATACAAATACTGTTGTTCAACGGCTGATAAACATGGAAAATCTGGAAGTGTTATCACATTGTCTGCTGCTCGATGATGTATGGATAGAAGATAATCTGATCGGTGCAAAGATGTACACGATTTTCAAGTTAGGAATTTCTTCTCAAAGCACAGCTTTTCTGCTATAATGGGAATTAGCTTATTATGTCTGGAGGAAATGAATATGTGCGATGAAAATATGAATTTAGAAGAACAGGTTACTGAGCCTGTTGAGCCAAAGGTGGAAACAGAACCATTATTTGAGGAAATGGTGGATTTTGATACATTCAGCAAGTCAGATTTCCGTGTTGTAAAAGTAAAAGAATGTAGTGCTGTGAAGAAAAGCAAAAAGCTGTTACATTTTGTTTTAGATGATGGCACAGGAACAGACAGAATTATTCTCTCTGGAATCCATGCATATTATGAACCGGAGGAACTGGTCGGAAAGACATTACTTGCAATTACAAATTTACCACCTAGAAGTATGATGGGAATTGATTCCTGTGGTATGCTTTTATCCGCTGTTCATACAGTAAATGGAGAGGAAAAGCTTAATTTAGTTATGCTGGATGATGCAATTCCGGCAGGTGCAAAGCTCTACTAATCAAAAAGAATATAGAAAAATATACAGCGTTAAGGCAGATATGAGATCGAAAGATTTTGTATCTGTTTTTTATTGCAACAACTTCTGGTCACGGCGTCCAGAAGTGGAAAGGAAAAGGAAATGAACAGAAAAGATGTGAAGAAATTATTGCTTGCTGTTATTGCTGTGGTAATTGTGGCAAAAATAGCAAGAGACATTATGAAAGCGAGAAAGCAGAAAGAAAATATTCCTGCTGATATATTCGAGGATTTTTATGAGGAAGAAATGAACTGGTGGGATAAAGACCTTGAGGAAGGGGAGGAGCAGTAAGTATGGCAATGAAAACACAGCTTCACAGGCTGTTGGTTCCACCCTGAATCCAATCGGTGCAGATAAGGAAGGAGGTACACCGTGCAGGAGGAAACAACACAGAAAACGATTGCTCTTGCAATCAAGACTTCCAAGCTGACCGCAAGCGTTTTACAGAAGGCAATGAAGATGTATCTGGAGCATCAGAAGCATAAGCAGCCTTCCCATGGAAAAATTCCGATAAAGAAGCTGATAGATCAGGGAGAGGGGGTAAAGTCCATTGAGGTCACGGAAGACAACATTAAGGCTTTTGAGCGTGTTGCAAGAAAGTACAATGTTGATTTCGCTGTAAGGCGGGATAAGACCATGGAACCACCCAAGTATCTTGTATTTTTCAAGAGCAAAGATGCCGATATGATGAGACGTGAAGCGTATCATGCTAAGAAAACAGAACAGAGTGCATGATGATTAGTTTCTATAATTGCATATTTGATGAGAAGAAGCGGGAGCTGTGTAATTTGATAATATCATGTAAAAACACAAAATAAGCCGGGCAATGTATTGACAATGCACTACACAACAGATATACTATTGATAGGAGGTTCTGATATGAAAAAATCAACATCAATAAGTATAAGAGTAAGTGAAGAAGAGCTTGAATTATTTAAGAGTGCTGCTGAATATGAGTCGTATGGTTCGTATAGTGAATTTGTAAGAAGAACAGCATTAAAGGAAGCAAGAAGAATAATTAAAGAAAATAATAACGAAAAGGAAGATTCTGACAATGAATAAAAGTCTTATTGAAAGAATGAAGAATGAAGGCTATAAGCTAGTAAGTATTGATTTATTTTCAGGACCCGGCGGATTATGTACAGGTTTTAAGTGGGCAGGAATATTGCCTTTGATTGCGGTAGAGTGGACAGATACTACTGTTGAAACATACTCAGTTAGTCACAATGCAGAAGTTATGCATTTAGCTGACTATAAGAGCGAAGAAGGAAATGTTAATACAGAGTATTTTCAAAGTTTTATGAGTGAAACTACACGCTCGCTAGTGATTCATGGAGATATAAATCTTGTTGATGATAATATGATTAAGGAATTATTGATAGCTAGATATGGAATTGATTCTGAATATGAAACAGTAGATATAGTCTCCGGTGGAGCACCTTGTGAAAGTTTTAGTCTAGCAGGAACAAGAACAGTGGGCGATGAAAGAGACGACTTATTCAGTAATATTGTTAGAATATCGAGAACTGTAAAGACAAAATCAATATTGTTTGAAAATGTCAAAGGTATGTTTTCAAAACCTGATAAAAATGGAAAAAGAGGTGCTATATTTAATTACATTTGTGATACTTTTGAGACCAACGGCATTTATCCAAGCTATAAACTAGCTTCTCGCAAACAAGAAGATATATTATTAAGAGCTTGTGATTATGGGGTACCGCAAGCGAGAGAAAGATTGTTTTTAATTGGAATCAGAACGGATTTAGATGGCATTGAATTTTCATATCCGAGGAAAACACATGGTCCGGGATGTGAATACCCTTTTGTTACTGTAGAAGATGCTATATCTGATTTACCTAAAGTTGGAATGGGTGAAGGTAATGATTTTGGTACTTATAAACCTTTAAAAAAATACAAATCAACCAATCAAGAAATATTTGTAAGTATTATGAGAGGACATTATAATGCAAACGGAATTCATTCTGTAGCACCGCAGTATTTGATTGATAAGGGATTATATTCTGATAAAGGAATAAGTGTTCATAAAGGACCGGGGCATATTAAGAGAAAGCAGGAATTATTAGCACTTATACCTGAAAGAAGTAGTATGAGGGTTACTTATGAGAACTTGGAGAAAAATGGTGAGTTAGAAAAATACAGACATTTGTTTCCAAATACAATTTATGGAAGTAGAAATCGACGATTGCTTTGGGATGAACCTAGTTTTACAGTTACATCTCATTGTTTAGATGAGATACTTCATCCTACATTGAATCGTGCTATTACTCCAAGGGAAGCCGCAAGATTGCAGAGTTTTCCAGATTGGTATCAATTTGCAGGACCATATGTTCAATTTCATGGAGCAAAGGAACAAGATAAATATGAACAGATTGGAGATGCAATTCCACCGTTACTTGCACATGCACTAGGAAAACAATTAGTAGAATGTTTGCCTAGCCATATATAATATATAAGGAGACCAAGATTATGATATGCCCTGTCAAGTAGAGAGGTTAAATATCTAAAATGAGTGCTTTATGAATGACCATACTTCGTATGAGGTATGGTCATTCATAAAGCACTCATTTTTCTTTGTATTTATTAATTCTCTTATTTTCTGGAATAGGATATTCAGTAGGAACTACCGCTGCTAAAAAGCTGATTCGCCGTGTTCTTTGTATAAAGCTATCCATCGATGATAGAATCCGGGAAAACCTTTACGATAAGTGTACCTATATCTTGCACCTATTTCCTTTAATGAAGACTCACCAGATAAATATTTTTTGACAATTTTAAATTTTTCCTCTGGTGTATACTTCCTATAATTGGACATTAAAAATCCCCCTTAAGTAGATTTTGGCTATTTACCTTGTCTACTTAAGGGGAATCATATCATTATGGTCTCTTTGTTATATTACAGATTTAGAGGACACTTTAATTGGATATTTGTGCCTCGTGTACCTTGATACGTCCAACTAAATGGAGTGTTGAAAGTTCGTTTGCTATTAGTTAACAGCTTACGACAATAATCATCAGTTGTATGTATAGCGATATCTTCACTATTGTTATCATAAATAAGTATGAAATGTGCCCATTGTGTATCAGGGTTGCCGTCTCCACCTATACCACCTAGTGACCATTGACATAATTTCATAAGATGAGGTTGAAGTTCAGCTTCAAGTATTTGAATATCTTGCGGAATCATATCCGACTTATTACCACAACGTTGAAATTCATTAAGTGTGCGTCTTAATTCAGAATTGCTAGGGTCAAGAACATCTGCAAATGTGTCAGCAGAATATTGATGTACACTAACGCTATTGTTGCTGCTACGTTTACAACTGATAGTAAAAAATTCTGTGGTGTCATCAACATAGGTTACCTTCGTTAATACATCTGTTTTAACTGGTCCACCTGATGGTAATAATCCAATTTCTTTTTTATCGCAGGTAGAATAAATGTGTTTAACTTTAGTTCTATCGAGATTAAACATAGTTACAATTTGTTCAAAAAGATGATAGTGAAGACCTTCAAGCATGGAATCTTGTGTTACCCACTTTTCAAGATTGCAAGGATTTGATAAAGTTGCAGAAACACGCTTTTCAAAGTTATTGCCCTTACGGTCTCTTTGCTGATTTGGAGTTAATGCTCGTAAAGCGTACTGTTCAATACGATTGAAGAAGCTATCTTGAGATAAGAGAGCATCAATAGTAGCATATTCTCCATTAGTATGAATTTTATTATCTTTTGCTACGAAAGCATGTTTATCGTCAGTATTAAGGCTGTCAGGATAAACGAGATAAGCATATTTGACATTATTGTCTAACTGCTTAATATTTAGTGCATCCCAATATTGACCTTTTATACGGTCACGTAAAGAAGTTGTAGTAAATACAATCCATTCGGTACCATCATCAAAAGTGATTACATAGGGAGCTTTAAATTGATTAGAATCTGAAAATCCAGGTTTACCAATTGAATAGTTATCTTTGAAGTCCTGAATGTAATCAAGAGATTTGCATAATTCAAAAAGGTAAGCTAATACGCGTTGTAGAGAGTTACCTCTTTTATTTCTGTCAGAGTTTGATGAAGACATTGTAGTTCACACTCCTTTTTCTTTAAATAATAGATAGGCATCTACATTAAGTGCTTGAGCAATTTTTTCAATATTATCGATTGAAATATTTCGACGTTCTCTTTCGACGGCACTTATATATGTTCGATGCAAGCCAGCTAATTCTGCAAGCTTCTCTTGAGATATATTTTTTTCTAGACGATAAGTCTTGACATTAGTGGCAAAAATATTAATCAATGACATAGAATCACCTCACATTCTATATTTTAATGATATGAAAAAGTTGACAATAAGTCTACATACAATAAGTCAACATGAGGGTTGTAAAGGCAGAGCCTTACGCGTGGTGCAGGAGAAAGGCTCCGCTTTGGTTAAGGGCGAAGCACCTTAGATCAGCAGGTCAAGGGTGCAACCATTGCCCAGTTAGTGGCGTTTCGCCACTAAGTACTGGGTATTGCTTGTAGCAAAGCTTCACAAGATTAAGCAACTTTGTTGCAATTCCCTTCGGGAAAAGAACTAAATATTGTTACGATAAACAGACTGAGTAGAGAGATTTACTTGGTCTTTTTTATGGAAAGATTAGCATGAAAGCAACTAGGACAAAAATGAGATGGAAAGTAAATAGACAGTTGAAGTGGAGGTTGATGAAGTGAAAAATCTTGTCAAAGACACAATTCATGCGAATGGAATTGATATTGGAATATATACACAGGACTTTGAAAATGAATTTATATCACTGACGGATATTGCGCGTTATAAAAGTGATGAACCAAAGGATGTAATCAAAAATTGGATGAGAAGCAAGGATACAATTGAATTTCTTGGTTTGTGGGAAAAACTACATAATAGTAATTTTAAAGGGGTTGAATTCGACTCCTTTAGAAATCAGGCAGGGGCTAATGCATTTACAATGTCACCTACAAAATGGATAGAGACAACTGGAGCAATAGGAATCGTAAGTAAATCTGGACGATATGGTGGCACTTTTGCACATTCAGATATTGCGTTTGAATTTGCATCATGGATTTCAGCAGAATTTAAACTTTATATAATCAAGGATTATAAAAGGCTGAAAGCAGATGAAAATAGCCGTTTTTCATTGAATTGGAATCTAAACAGAGAAATATCAAAACTGAATTATAGAATACATACAGATGCAATCAAAGAAAAATTGATACCACCGGAATTGACACCGGCACAAATCAGTTTTACATATGCAAATGAAGCTGATATGTTAAATGTGGTTCTATTTGGCAGAACGGCAAAACAATGGAAAGATGAAAATCCGGATATAAAAGGTAATATGAGAGATGGTGCAACCCTGAATCAATTATTAATCTTGGCTAATTTAGAAAGCTATAATGCAGTGTTGATTCATCAAGGGAAAAACCAAAAAGAAAATAAAAACATCTTGAAATTCTAAAAGAGACAGCTTTTATTATGTTTCTATACCGCGCAGACTATTTAAAATACGACTTCATTCCCATGAACAAACGGATTCGGCGTGTGTACGGTCAGAATCTTAACGACACGGTTTGTGTTGTTGACCCAGTCATGCGGGGTCTGGGAGTGGATCTGGATGCTGTCGCCCGGATTCAGGCAGTATTCGCTGCCGTCCAGATATACGGTCAGGATACCCTCCAGAACGTAGATAAATTCTTCACCGTCGTGCTGATTCATCTCAAGCTGGTTTTCAGAGCTTGTGGTGGCAGACGGCATCAGGTGGAAAATACGCGGAAGACAGGCAAATCCCTGTGCATTTCCATTGACCAGGTACTGTACGATCTGGGGGTTGATCTGGGAACAGTGCATGGCAAAACTCCGGCTGACCGGGGATCGGACATAAGCTGGTAAATTCCGGACAATTGAACTTGACAAAATAATCATTG
>ERZ827496.4067-NODE-4067-length-11845-cov-2.170653_pt1 | contig 11845 bp, 5 predicted proteins | sample MGYA00519769_ERZ827496 | MGnify/ENA primary metagenome ERZ827496 (study PRJEB31778, sample SAMEA3449327) | human gut metagenome | biome: human gut; feature: human-associated habitat; material: faeces | place: United Kingdom | collected 2010/2012 ...
CCAATTCCAGTTTTCCAGCTTCCCACTTGCGGTCGCTGAAATCCAGGGTAAGGTATCCTCTTCCGTCTGTCACCGCAATGGTCCAGTTCTGGAAATAATTCCAGTCCCCTTTTTCCCCGGCGAAGACTGTAAGATGGGATTCCTTCCGGCTCTCTTCCAATACTGCTACAAACCTCATTCCATCCCAATATTCAATAGCTCCATCAGCAGGATTCAGACGTGCCGGGATTCCCAGGGTTCTGGCGATTGCCACGAAAAGCACCTTGTGGGATTTCTCTCCGGCAATTCCAAGCTCCAGTGCTGCACCAGGAGTGGTGTATGCAGTCAGGCGCTCTTTGTCATTGCGGACTGAAATGTTCTCTTCGATCCAGGTCCAGATGCTCTTGGGATCCGCTTCAAAAGCATCCCTCTGCCCCTTGTCAAAATAGCCCAGGATCTTCTTCCTCCACCTGGTAAGGACCTCATTTTCCACGCGGGGATTCCATACATATGGAATGTAAATCTCATCTGGATTAAATTCGCGATAAACCGAGGCCTCCTGATAATGGCCCTCCAGCACTTCTGGAAAAGCATCCCTTCTGTCTTTCTCAGACAAAACAGCCATCATAGGCTCCACTTCCTTCATGGTATGTCCAAAAAGGCAGCGCTTCCACAGCGGCTGGAATTTCTCAATCTTACGGCGGCAGTGTTCTGCCTCAGCGGCAATCCGGTGATTATTCTCTTCTTCCTGTTCTTGGGTAATATTCCATCTTATTCTGCCGGTATCCTCCGGTGCATTCATGTCAAAATCCCCCCAAAGCTCATCCTCATATTCCTCACCAAGAGTACAGGTAAAATGGTCGTCCTCTCTTGTGTCGATTACCTTTTCCCCGTAAGCACCATCATAAACAGCACAGATCAGCAGGCTTCCAAAACCGGTTTCAAAGGAAATACCCTTACTTTAAAAATTAAATTCCATGATTTCAACCAAAAGACAAGAAGCATCACCCAAAGCCACGAACTGACGACTTTAGCCGAAATACTACCTTTAGCCAAAGGACTGTTGAAAGACATCGAATATACGACTCACCCGATTCGCCTGATCGGGCTTTCGGTCTCCAATCCTTACGAGAAGAACGAAGAGAAAGCCCGCTGGGAACAACTAAGTTTTGAATTCAGCGACTGGGATTACTCTAAATAAGTATATCCATACAAGCCGGAACGATAGTTGGAAAGGAACTCTTTACCTTCTTCAACCGAAATCTTACCTTCCTTTACAGACTTAGTCACCCAAGTTTCCAGTGTCCTCACCAACTTTTTAGGATTATACTGGACATAATCAAGCACTTCGGCAACCGTTTCCCCGTCGATGACTTGCTCGATGTTGTAACCTTTTTCATCTACCGTTACATGCACTGCATTCGTATCACCGAAAAGATTGTGCATGTCTCCCAAAATTTCCTGATAGGCCCCAACCAGAAAGACACCGATATAATAAGCATCTTTTCCTTTCAGCGAATGTACCGGCAGATCATGGGAAACATTGCGTGTCGAAATAAAGTTGGCAATCTTGCCATCCGAGTCGCAGGTTATGTCCTGCAAAGTCGCCGTCCGGTCCGGACGTTCATCCAACCGCTGGATAGGCATGATCGGGAATATCTGGTCAATCGCCCAAGAGTCGGGAAGCGACTGGAAGAGCGAGAAATTACAGAAATATTTATCGGCAAGCAACTTAGACAGTCCGCGGAATTCATCAGGCGCATGCTTCAAACCGCCGGCAATCTGATTAATCTCACGTGTAATAGACCAATACAGACGCTCGATTTGTGCACGGGTTTTCAGATCTACGATTCCATGACTGAACAAGTCCAGCGCTTCCTCTCTGATCTGCTGCGCATCGTGCCATGCTTCCAACATCTTGTTCTGATTCAGCGAATCCCAGATTCCATATAACTCCTGCACCAATTCGTGTGCATCCGGAGCAATTTCCTCCTCGTCATCCCATTCGGGCAATGTAGCGGTTTCAAGTACCTCAAAGATAAGAACAGAATGATGTGCCGTCAATGCGCGTCCACTCTCCGTTATGATATTCGGGTGTGGGATACCATTTTTATCGCTCACGTCCACCAAAGTAGAAATAGAGTCGTTTACATATTCCTGGATGGAATAATTGACACTGCTCTCGCTATTGGAAGAACGAGTACCGTCATAATCGACTCCCAGTCCGCCACCAATATCCACAAACTCGATATTGAAGCCCATCGCATGCAGTTGTACATAAAATTGTGATGCTTCGCGCAAAGCCGTTTTAATACGGCGTATCTTGGTCACCTGACTGCCAATGTGGAAATGAATCAGCTTCAGACAATCTGTCAAATCTTTCTTTTCCAGAAAATCAAGTGCTTCCAGCAATTCGCTGGACGTCAAGCCGAACTTGCTGGCATCGCCACCGCTCTCTTCCCATTTGCCACTGCCGGAAGATGCCAGTTTAATACGGATGCCGATATTCGGACGGACATTCAACTGCTTGGCCATCTTGGCGATCAAAGTCAGTTCGTTGATCTTTTCGACAACCAGAAAAATGCGTTTGCCCATTTTCTGTGCCAGCAAAGCTAGTTCGATATAACTCTCATCCTTGTAACCGTTGCAGATAATCAAAGAATCCGAATCTGTATTGACCGCAATCACCGCATGGAGTTCCGGCTTTGAACCGGCTTCCAACCCTAAGTTGAACTTCTTGCCATGACCGATAATCTCTTCCACTACCGGACGCATCTGATTTACTTTAATCGGATAGATAATGAAATTCTGCGCCTTATAACCATATTCATCGGAAGCCTGCTTGAAACAGTTCGCTATCTTTTCAATACGATTATCCAGAATATCTGGGAAACGGATCAGTACAGGAGCCTCCACATCCCGTAATTGCAGTTCGTCGACCAGCTCTCTCAGATCTACACCGGCGCCGTCTTTACGAGGAGTTACCACTACATGACCTTTGTCATTGATACCAAAGTACGAAGTCCCCCAACCTGTGATGTTGTAGAGTTCTTCTGAGTCTTCAATACGCCATTTTCTCATTTCTTCTTCAGTGCAAAAAATACATTTTTGTATTTGGAATAAATAAATAGATATTGTTCAGACGTTACAAGTCAATATATTTATCGACGAGCTTATCTATTAAAAAGGTTGTAAATATAAGCAATAGATATATAATTATAGCAGATTTGGTCAAGAAAAACATTTTCGTGCAAAAATAGATCTACTTATCCATCCGGTTTCGGTTTTAGAAACACAAAAAAGGCTTTGGTTACAACCTCACGGCCTGACCAAAGCCAAACGCTTTTATGTTAAAAAAAATAATCTAAACCTAATCGATCCAACCTTCGTTTTGTTTCAAATTTTCATTCATTTGAATCTCACTCTTCGGAACAGCCCAATTATAAATATAGTCGCCTGCCCAAGAATAAGAATATTGGATCGTTCCCCAAATCTGTTTCAATCCGGCTCCTTCGAAGAACTTACTTTCATGCAATGTTTTCCAACGCATTTCATCAAAGAAATTCACTCCTTCACCGGCAAATTCCCAACGACGTTCGTTGCGGATACGTTCACGCATATTATCCTGGCCGGTAACCTGGGTATATGTATTGCTATTCAACAGGGCGACACCGGCACGTGCACGTACTTTGTTTACCCATTCGATAGCCTCGGTAGTATTGCCTTGTTCATTCAGACATTCCGCCAACGACAATACGACGTCTGCATAACGAATGATAGGAATATCGATCGGAGAATAGGAACGGTTCGGAATCTCGGAAGAACCTTCCGCTACGAATTTACGGAACAGATAGTAGAAACGGTTATTCGTATCCGTCTTTACATCGAACGGTTCTGCTGTATCGTAACCTCTGTACGGCCAACGCAACGTATAGGTATAATCGACATTCGTATTGGAACCCAAATATTGAGAATACGGAGTAATTACCGTAGCCGTCAGACGCGGATCGCGATTTTCATAAACCGCCTTGATACGAGCTTCGTTTCCTTCGGGTAAATACTTGGACAGATCCGCACCGTCCGTAGTCATCTTGGATTTTTCTTCTTCGGTCAGACCATCACGCAAGAAATAAACGGAACGGGCATTCACATCCATCTCGTTGTATCCGGGGATATAATCATTCCAGTCGAATGGCTTGCCATCCTCGCATTCATACGTATCAACAAAGTCCGTACTCACCAAATAAGTGTTCCAACAAGAACCGTAGGCAACACGCGAACCGTAACGGAACGAGAAATCGTTTCCATAACCACTTTCTCCTATACACTGCATGGAAAAAATCATTTCGTCGCTTTGTTCGTTGGCTTCTTTGAACAACTGTTTGTATTCTCCGTCGAACAGAGCATATCCCAGTTCTCCGACCTTACGAAAATCAGCTTCGGCTTTCGCCCATTCGTTCATCCACATATAAGCTTTTCCACGCAAAGCATAAGCCGCTCCTTTGGTTGCACGCCCGAAGCTGGCACTCCCCTTTTCATACTTATCGGGAAAATCCGCCGTATTGATAGCGTCCGTCAGATCCCATACTTCCGCTTCGGTATTGCGTCCTTTCGTAAAATCATCCAACTCAGTCGGTTCCGTATACAGAGGCACACCCTTAAACATCGAGTTCAATTTATAATAGAAAAAAGCCCGCATGAACTTGGATTCCGCCATCAGGCGATTTCGTTTTGCATCGTCCAGAGGTGCATTAGGCAAATTAGCTATGGCATCGTTACAACGACTGACCCCTTCATAGTGGATTGTCCAATAACCGGAAAACAAACCGTCGCTTGTCGTAATATTCCCTAATGTTATCGCATAATCGCGGTCACGACAGTCGGCCGAAACCCCAAAACATTCGAACTTATACAAGTCACCGGCAACATTACCAGAAAGCAGGAGATTATAAATCCCCGTAACTCCCATGTCTGCCAAATTTTCCGAAGTCCACATGTTACCGGAAGAAATAGAACTGTACGGATTCAAGTCCATCAAGTCACCACGACAACCGCTCAGCAGGGTTGCAGCAACTCCAATCATACATATATTCTTAATCAGTTTCATACTTTCTTTTTATTCTTAGAATGTTACATTTACACCAAAAGCAAATTGTCTCAAAGACGTATATTCAGGATATGCACCCAATTCAGGATCTTGCCCCGGATATTTTGTAATATTAAACACATTCTCAATAGAGACATAAAGACGCAAATTATCCATATAAGCTTTTTTACTAACGGCTGCAGGCAATGTATAACCAACCGTCAAGTTCTTCAATTTCAAATAATTTCCATTAAACAAATACAACGAACTTGTCTCCGTATTCTGGAAACCGCTTTCACCGTTCACCAAACGACCGTATTTCGCATTTATATTCGTACGAGCATCCGTCGGGTTCTCCGGATCGAAGAAATAGTGGTTGAGAGCTATGTCCGTTCCTAAAGCGACACCGACACGTGTTGTAGGAGAGTTATATCCGGTCGAAGACCCCCAATACAGTTTGAATCCGGCTGCACCAGCCCAGTTCATAGAAATATCGAAGTCTTTCCACGCAGCCGACATCTGTAAACCGAAATTATATTTAGGATCACTGGAGATACCCTGAAATTCACGGTCGTCGGAACCACCATAAATACCATCGCCATCGGCATAAACATAATCTCCATACCAAATCTTATCTTTTCCGACGGTTTTGTTCGGCAGGAACGAATATCCTTCCGCGATCATGGCCTGTACCCATTCCATATCGGATTCCGTACGGATCATACCATCGACCGGACCACCGTTAATTCCGTCTGCAGCAAATCCTTTACCAGTTCCTTTATAAGGATTTTTCAAGTAATACTCTCCTTTTATATTCCCTTCGATAACCGGATTTACGGCAGACGTACTGGAAGCGACTTCCCCTAAGTTGCTACTCCATTCTCCGGCATCGTTATATCCGGCACTGTATTTACCTTTGTATTTAGTCACTTTATTCGGGGTGTAGGAGAAATTACCAGTCACGGAGTAAGACACTTCTCCTACCTTATCCTGCCATCCCAATGTAAGTTCGACACCCTTTTTCACCATCTCTGCCAAGTTCTGACGGGGAGCGGTCTTGTTTCCGACTGTCATATAAATGGAAGGACGATACAATATACCGGTCGTATTGCTGCGGAAAGCATCGAACGTGAACGACAGGCGATTATTCAACGCATTCAAGTCAATACCGAAGTTCATCATCGTCGATGTTTCCCATGACAGCATCGAGTTGGCAAGAGATGTACTGGCAAGACCGGAAGTCAGGATACCCCCAAAAGAATAACGTGCCGTTCCGTAAGTAGACTGATATTCATAGTCGCCGACATCCGTTCCACCGTCATTTCCGACAGATCCATATGACAAACGAACTTTTAAGTTGTCCAACCAGTTCCGTGTATTTTCCATGAATCCTTCTTCCGAAATACGCCATGCGGCAGAAGCCGATGGGAACGTACCCCAGCGATAGTCCTCATGATAACGAGAGTTTCCATCGTAGCGCAAGTTGGCTTCGAACAAGTACTTGGATTTGTAAGCATAGTTGATACGTCCGAAGAAAGAACGACGGGAACGGTCTATTGTCCCACCTCCGATACTTTGCATTTCCGTTGCAGAACCGGGTGTGTGAACGGAAGAATCTATCAGACCTTTCTTCTGTGCATTACGGGTATCCTGTTTGTAATAGTACTCTTCATAACCAGCCATAATCCCCAAATCGTGATCGTCCCTTATCGTCGTATTATAACGTAGGATGTTCTGGATTGTATAACTGTAATCTGCACGGTTATAGAAATAAGTCGTCATGTCAGATAGAGCCGTAGCTGGAGACATAACAGTCCCGTCGCTGAAACGGATCTTTTCGTAAGGGTTCGTCCATGTGGCATTATCTTCCCAATACCGTTTGTAATTTAAGTTAAAGTCCCAAGAAAGACCTTTCAACGGGGTTATAGTAGAATATAACGTCGTATTGAAGTTTGTTTTTTGTTTATATCCATCCTGTGCATTAAGAAATGCACCGATAGAGTTGGCCGTCGCAGACTCTTCGGACGCTTCAGGATAACCGTAAGCCCCGTTCCATTCAGGATAAAGACCGGGAGTGGTTTGCCGTAAATAATTGTTAGCATTGTCGAAGTTTCCGGCCTCTTTGTCTTCTTGCGATGCAAAAGTACGGGTTCCGACAGTCAACCATTTCGTAATCTTAGCCTCAATGTTAGCACGCAGCGTATATTTTTTGATACCTGTATTTTCCACCAAACCGGGATTATCCAAATAACCGGCAGACATCAATACGCGAATCTTGTCCGAACCACCGTTAACGGATACGTTATGATCGTTAATCAGGCCATGTCCGAACAAATAATCCTGCCAGTTGGTATTCGGATAAGCGATATAATTCGGCACTCCATTCTCGTTCAAACCATTCGGATCTTTCGATTTTTCACGCCACAAATCGATTGTACTCTGGGCGAAATGAGCCGGCTGACCGATATTTTCGAACGACTCGTTAATCCATGTCATATAATCGGCATAATTTGTAATCTGGTCGATCAGATTTGTCGGTTGTGCATACGACAAACGTCCTGTATAAGACACAGACAATTTTCCTTCTTTTCCTTTCTTGGTTGTAATCAAAATTACACCATTGGCAGCACGAGAACCATAAATAGAGGATGAAGCGGCATCTTTCAATACGGATATATTTTCAATATCCTGCGGATTCACCAAGTCCATAGAACCCTCTACTCCATCAATCAAAACCAGAGGTTCTGCATTATTCAATGTTCCGACACCACGAATACGAATCGTAGAACCGTCACTACCAGGCTGTCCGGAACTCTGCATAACCTGTACACCTGCACTAATACCAGCTAAGGCATTAGACACATTCGTAATCGGACGGGAAAGCGCCTGCTCTTCGAAATTTACGGAAGAAACCGATCCTGTCAGATTTACCTTCTTTTGCGTACCATAACCGACTACCACGACTTCATCCAACGCTTGTGAGTCTTCTTTCAAACTGATCTTGAAGTCTTTTTGCCCATTTACCGAAATTTCCTGATTTTGGTATCCGATGTAAGACACCACTAAAATAGCATTAGAAGCAACCTCTAACGTAAAATTACCATCCATATCGGTAATTGTCCCATTGGTTGTTCCTTTTTCTACCACGTTAGCACCTGCAATAGGACCAAGTGCATCTTCTACAACACCTTTAATAGAGTGTTTTGCTTGTTGCTTTTTCGCAACAACAGGAGATGCCTCCGAAAAATCAGACATATCGGACGACGGATTAGCCGATGCTATTCCAACCGATGTCAAGAACATGGCAGCCCCTAAAAACATCATCTTCGATACATAATAACGTCTAAAATCTTTTGTCATAACAATAATAGACTTGTGTAATTAAAATTGATTAATTTATAAAATTCACATTGTGTTTTTCACTTTCATCCTAAGAGTATTTTGGTTCTCGTAGAACTATGGTAAGCCTAGCTTATGCATATTAGCTTTTTAGGTGTTATAAGATTGGCTTTTCATTCTTTCCGTCAATAATCGACATTACAAAAACTGATAAAAGACCATATTAGATATATTTATGTATAAATCAAGAAATTCATACCAAATATATTGGGGAAACAAATAAAAAAACAACATTGATAAGTTTGTTTTGTATATGAATGGATTATACTTTATTCAATATAATTTGTTTAAAGAAAAGTTATATACAACTTCTTTTCAGATGCAAACTACAGCCTTTCGAACAAAACAACTGAAAATAAGGCTCTTCTATATTTGTTAAAAGGGTATATTTGGATAATCCGTGCGCATAAAATAGATAAAATTATACCTTCTTTTATATTTCCAACATATACATTTGTGACGTTTTTACCATAGTTCTACGAGAACTACAATGACAGTTGAAGATAGTAAAAACCGGAACCATCATACTTTAATAGATTGATAAACAAGGTATGAAGAGAGGGCGAAATAGTATGACGTTTTTTGCAAAATCTTTATAGAAAAGCAGTGATATTTGATCGCAATTTTGACGCAGCTGAACTTCTCCACTGATATTCTACCGGAGTGTGACTAACACTACGGATTATGAAATACAAATAAAAACGCAAATAGCATTTATTACTATTTGCGTTTCTACTCATGTGATTCCGGAGCGATTCGAACGCTTGACCCACGCCTTAGAAGGGCGTTGCTCTATCCAGCTGAGCTACGGAACCATCCTTATTTTCGGTGCAAAGGTAGCAATATTATTTTAACAAGCAAATATTTCTGTCATTTTTCCTCCAAAATTCATACGTATATATAGCCGAATCGCATAAAGGAGGAAATAAAAATCAAAACGGATATCCCACCGCAAAATGCCACGCGAAGTTACTGCCAAAGTTCGGATGCAGGATAGCCCATTTCCTTTTGCCACCTTCCTGCGGGTTATAAGCTTTCATTCCGGTATCGAAGCGAATCAGGAAGAAATCAAAATCGAGGCGAAGACCTAATCCATATGAGACAGCAATCTCTTTGTAGAAACGGGAAAAATCGAAGTTACCGTTCGGACGGCTTTCGTCTCTATGGAAAGTCCAAATATTACCGGCATCAATAAAGGCCGCCATCTCGAATTTCCAGAATAGTTTCGTTCGGTATTCCAAATTAAGATCCAAACGGATATCACCGATCTGCTGGGCAAAGGACTTGACCGAATCGAGCGGCATGCTACCGGGACCGAGCGAACGTACAGACCAGCCGCGGACACTGTTTGCACCTCCTGAGAAATAGCTGCGTTCAAACGGCAGCATCTTCGAGTTGCCATACGGATAACCGACTCCGATGCCGACGTGGAAAGCCAACTTGTTACGGTTGTCCAGCACGATACTTTTACTGAAATCGATATCCCCTTTCACAAACTGGGCATAATTAATCCCGAACAATTTATAACGTCCTTCGTCGTCTTTATCCGCACCGGTTAGTTTGGAAAGCCCGTACAGCAAGTTACCCGCCATCTCGAAGGAGAAACGAACGGAATGTGTATTCCTCAAACGGTTCTGAGGATCATAATTGTTAAAAGAATAGGTATAACCGGAACCGACAATAAACTGGTCAGTAAAATTATACCGAAGTGTGGATTCCGGCAATTCGCTCTTGAACGTCGAATCTACTTTCGGCAAATATACATAATCAATGTCCAACAACTTGAAAACATGGCGCGCCTGCATATTGCTCCGCTCCTGCCAGATATAATTCCATCCTGCAGAGAGAATGGACCTTTTGAACTCCGGACGCGTCTGCATGCTGTAGCTCACCTTCAGTTCGGTCGTTGCACGAATCTTACGACGGAAATTTTCATGCAAGAAAGGGAACAGGAAACGGGGAAACAAAACAGATGCTTCCGCACCGAATTCCCAAAAGTTGTTTCCTTCCGACTGGCTGCCGGTCAACGCCTCGTATGCACCGCGTACTTTAGCAGAAAAAACCTCCGAGCCCTTGAACAAGTTTTGGTGCTGATAATTCAAACTGGAAGCAAATCCAAAATCCCCTGCCGAGTTCGTCCCTTCCAGATCGACCCCAAAACCTTGCAGTTTTGCGGGAGAAGTCAAGATCGTACAATTGAGCTTCATCGTGTCGTTCTCTTCGACCTCCGAAAAACGGATATTTACATTACGCAAAGCACGCAGCGTGGCAAACGAAGAATAGGTCTGCTCCACCGTCCGCTCGTTATACAAGCGTCCCGGCATGATATAATTGCTCTTGCGCAAGACTCCCGGACGGATACTTCTGCCGTTCTTGCCGTATAGGATATCAATACCGTCAGTTCGAACCGTATCGTAAGGCATAGCGTTGTTCTCCTCTAACGTCAACGGGTCATAATCGGTCACAATCGAAACGTCTTTAATGTAATACTGACGATGTAACGTGTCGACCACCGTCCCGTCAGGCTTCTGCGAACGGTACGGTTTCAGAAGCATATCCAAATCTACGATATTCCGATTCAAAGAGCTATCGGCAATATAAGACAGGTAATCCCGGTTGAAAGCATAATAACCACGCCGACGAAGCAAAGTCGTAATGCGTTGCCTCTCCTTGTCCAGCACATCGCGGTCAAACAAGGCACTGTCTTTTATCAGAGAAGTATAATCGTCGGAATAAGTACGAAAAGCCGAAGCCAGTACGGAACGGTGAGGCGGTTTGAGCTTAGCAATGCTATCGATCTTAGGATCGCTCAAATCCATCGAATAATTATGAATCCGGTAAGGAGTGTTAGGGACGATCCTATAGGTCACGACAGCCTTTTTGACTCGTGAAGTATCAATAGAAGCCGAGACTTCGGCATTCATATATCCTTTATTGATAAAGAAACGTTTCAACTCGTCAACCGACTGAGTTACCAGCGTCGTATCCAGAATGACGGGAGCCTCTCCCATCCGGCGAAGCTGTTTATTGATCCATTTCTTCTCGTTCCGGCCCGACCAATCGTACACGAACAACTGCCATTTCATCAGCCCGAATGCCTTAAAGTTGGGTTGCTGGCGCAAATAAGGCTTCAAATCGCTGTTTTTATAAGTCTTGCCATCCGACACAATCTCCACTTTGTCCAACAGGTATTCTCCTTCGCCTACATATTTTGTCGAGCTACAGGAGATTAACAGCAATAGGAAACAAATGAAATATAGTGTTTGGATTCCCTTCATCATTCAAGTTTTTACGCACGCAAATGTAAAAATAAAATGTGGTTTATGATTTATGATTTATGATTTATCAACGACACATAAATCACAAATCATAAATCATAAA
>ERZ827496.4069-NODE-4069-length-11833-cov-3.214383_pt1 | contig 11833 bp, 6 predicted proteins | sample MGYA00519769_ERZ827496 | MGnify/ENA primary metagenome ERZ827496 (study PRJEB31778, sample SAMEA3449327) | human gut metagenome | biome: human gut; feature: human-associated habitat; material: faeces | place: United Kingdom | collected 2010/2012 ...
GGCGAGAGCTTCACTACCGCGGACAATCTTGTTGATGCTACCAGTAACACGGATATCTTTACTGATTTGTCCTCCAGCTTGAAGACATCGGCACTTTCGCTGATTAAAATTTCCAATGACCTGCGTCTGATGGCCTCCGGTCCGAGGGCAGGCTTCTGCGAAATTACGCTGCCGCCGCGTCAGCCCGGTTCCTCTATCATGCCGGGTAAGGTTAACCCCGTTATCCCCGAGGTAGTGGATCAGACCTGCTATCAGGTAATTGCCAACGATTTGGCTGTGGCCTTCGGCGTAGAAAACGGCCAGTTCCAGCTTAATGTTATGGAGCCTGTTATGGCTTACAATATTTTCAATTCCTTACGTTTCCTGACCAATGCTGTTAATACTCTGCGCACCCGCTGCGTAGACGGAATTAAGGCTAACCGTGCTCAATGTGCGGAATGGCTGGATAAGAGCGTGGGCATTGTTACGGCGCTGTTGCCGCATATCGGTTACGAAACCTGCTCCGTTTTGGCGAAGGAGGCGCTGGCAACCAACAGAAATATTAAGGACCTGCTCATTGAACGCAAGGTGCTGAGTAAAGAGGATTTGGATGTTATCCTTGCTCCTGCGGAAATGACCAGACCGGGTATTGCCGGCAAGGAGCTTTTGAAGAAAATTCATGAGTCCAGAGAAGAACTGGTGTAAAGCACAAGAGAGCAGTTCTGTTATAACAATAGAATAAAAGCAAAAGCTGCAGCTATGCTCCTGAGTACGGGAGCAGACTGCAGCTTTTTTTGTTTGAGCTTTGGGAAATTTGCTTGTTAGCACAAGAAAATTTCTTCCGTCCCACCCGAAATCATGCTTTGGGGTGGGGAAAAAAGAGCTTCTTGTTGCTATAATTGTAATAACAGGATTGATGAATCTAATTTAGGAGGTTGATGAATATGCGTATAGGTAAGAAATTATTTTCCTGCATATCTTTGTTTTTACTTTGCATCGTGTGCTTGCTTACAGATGCGCCCAAGGTTCGGGCAGCGGAATTTCTGACTGCTGATAACGGGACATTTCTTTACATGAACAGCAGAGAGCTGGCAATCAGTGATGAGGAAGAAGGCGTGCAATTCTTCCTTGCCGATGACGGCACTCTGCAGCTGATGAACAAAAATACCAAAGATGTTTATAAGACCTTTGTTCCTGCGGAGAATGGAATGGTTGGCTATAGGGTGCGGGATGTTTTTACCGCCAATCCCGAAAATATATTTTTTGAAATAAATGCCACTATCGGCGCTCATGAGCAGAACTGCGGTTATTGGCTTATCGGTAAGGAAAACGGACAATGGGTGACCTATGTCACCTTGGAGGATTTGGCTAAAAACGGCTATGCCATTGACCAGTGGCGGCAAATTGTGACCAAGATTAATACGGATGGCAGCGGACGTTTTATTCTGCTCAGCCAATATGAATATATGCCTCCGGAAGCTACCTTCGGCATGCAGAGAAGATATTGCACGGATTTGCAGCTGGAGCTTTTGTGGGATGATGCTGCGCAAGGGTTTGTTATGCGCAAATTATAATGTTCGTAGTAAAATTATGGGCATTGCTTGAAAAAATGCATATTATGTTAACAGTAAAACAACTAACTAAAAATATAGGTTGTTTATATTACAAATTTATAAAATAAACTTGATAGTAGTGAAGAAATGCACTATAATAAAATTGTACATAGCGTGCGGTCATCCCCAATGCGCATGCCTAAATATGTATACCTTGTTCATATGCATTCCGTTCCAATTTGCCTGGATTTTTCCAGGCTGTTTTTTTTGCTATCATAACGACTAAATCAGCTTGCAGAGTGCGCAAAATGTCACGAATAATGTATATAATTCGTGACATTAAACGTAAAAAGACCGCCAGCGACGGTCTTTAGGTTCTAAATATCGAATTGTAATAAAGTAATCACTTCTAGCGAAACGTTTATTTTATCTTTACTAAGCACCGCTTTTTGAAAAATGCAATGCCATAGCATAAAATATCATCGTAATCATCTTGGAAATCTTCTGCATAGATACGCGTATTGATCTGGTCGATTGCTAAATCGCAAGCGTCCGGCAAGTTATTCAGCGTTTTTGCATATTTAGCTTCAAAAATCGCTATACGGCCATTGCGGATATCCTTAACAATTACATCACTGCGTCCTTCACCATGCTCACGGTTAGATTCAACAACATATCCTGCACCGGTGAAGATGCCTGCCAGGAAAGCATGGTAAAAATCCTCGCGATAATCATGGTAGCTGATGGTCATACGCAGAAGCTTCGTCATTTCCTGAGTAAGTGCTTTACTGTCTCCGCTCCATACAGCCGTAAATAATGCATTGCGGTTAGAAGCTTGCGCACTATCGGCAAACCACTTCATAACAGTCGTTTCATAGATTTCCTTAATCTCTTCATTAGGAATAATCAAAGCTGAATAACCATCCGGTATAGCATTAGGCAGAGCATCATTGCGAACTTTGGTCAGATATCCTGTCAGATATAAAATGCTCCAAAGATTATCTTCAGAGGAGTGCAGATAATCATAGGTTAGGCTGTCATCAACCTTTTGTACGATGAAACCGCCAGATAAAAGGGTTTCCAGCTTTTCCGTGATATTGCTGCTTGCGCAGTCAATAAAGGAGCGGATAATGGAGTTATCGCTGGTGTTGCGCCAATAGCTTACAGGCTTTGCTTGCGGATTACGCTGTAGGTCATACAAGTAGCTGATAACATCCCAAGGGCAGTAAACGTCGGCTGTGTCGAAATGATAGCCATCATACCAGGTGCGGATAGTATCTGCATAAGCTTCCGCATTAGCATCTGCCAGCAGCTTATCTACTTCATTTTGCGTAAAACCAAAGGATTCTTTGAGATTTGAGCGTACAATAGAGTCGGAAATAAAATTATTGGTACCGGTAAAAACACTCTCTTTAGCAATTCGCAGACAGCCAGTAATCAAGGCAAAGCAAAGATTGGGGTTATCCTTCAGAGAGGTGCTCAGCAACGGCTTGATAATGTTCATCATTTCAGTGTAATAACCGTGGCTGCTGCCTTTGGCGATGGGGACATCGTATTCATCCAAAAGCAGGATTACCGGCTTGCCATAATAGGCGTTCAATATTTTCATCAGGGTGCTCAGAGCGCGGCTCAGGTCAGGCAGGCTTGCTTCGCCAGCCTTAATTCTTTGAAAAATGTTACGATCATCGTTATCTATATTCTTGCTGTCAAGCAAAAAAGCATGTTCCTTGTATAAATCAGCAAACTGCAGAGAGAGCTGAGCGTAGGCATCATTAAAGGAGATACCGTCAACATCTTTTAATGAAATAAAGATAGTGGGGTATTTATTCATCCATTGATTACAAATATGAGTGTTCTTGGAGACAGATAATCCGGCAAAATGCTTGCTGCTGTCTTTGCGGACATCAAAAAAATCTGCCAGCATACTCATGCCGAGGGTTTTGCCGAAACGTCTGGGGCGAGTAATTAACGTTACTTCAGCAATACCGGACTCAAGTATTTCGGTGATCAGGTTTGTTTTATCTATATAGTAATATCCTTCATCGCGAATCTTGGCGAAATTTGAGATACCAACAGGAAATTTCAATCCGTTCAAAATTATCGCTCCTCTCATACAACAGATTTATTACTTAGATTATATCATAATATCAATGCTTTGGATAAGGCTGGTTGAAAAAAGCAGGGAATTTGGCTTTTCCAAAACAAAAAGCGTCAAAGAATGAAGCGTTATATAGTACTACCATATGTAAAAATATTTAGCGGCTAGTGACAATAGGTAATATATTAGCTGAAACTTGCGCAAATAACACTTTGGGAATAAAATATTAGCTATAAATATGTTTAATGTTATATACAAAATTAGCACGAAAGTAATCTATGCCCTTATACAAGTAAGTCATCGCACTCGTCAATTAGTATTTTCGCTGGAACTTCATTAAAATTTTCGCCTTTTCTATAAAAATAGCCATGTTTTTTGCCTATCCTACCCGAATTTGGGGTTTGGGGTGGGGTGCGGAAGACTTTTAAGTGCTATACTGACGGTAACGAAGATGTTGCATCTTAATTCAAAGGAGGCTTTTACTATGAAGTTTTTGGCAAAAATAAAAGAAAAACAAATGAAAAGAAAACTTGGTGGAATTTTGTGCGGTTTACTATGCGCAGGCGTACTGGTAATGCCGAGCGCATGGGCAGCTGATTACTATGGTAACGATGGTAATACTAAGCAATTAACAGGTGCTAATGTTTCGCTGGACTCTGGTAATTATGATGCTGTTTACGGTGGTTATGATGATACAGAGGTGTCTCTGCCGGAAGTATTTAAGAACAATGTTACTATTACCGGTACTGCTGCAACTAACATCGTATGGGGTGCATATTCTTTTTATGGTAATGTCAGAGAGAATACTGTAACGATTAGCGGTAATACTTTGGGGAATGTTGTGTGTGGTGGTGGCACCGGTGCTGCAGACGCTATAAAAAACTACGTTATCATTAAAGATAAAAGCGAAGTAAACGGTATAGTATATGGTGGTAAAGGTGTCACACGTAGCAAGGAAAACGATGTAAAGATTAGTGACAGTACCATCAAGAACAATGTATATGGTGGTTATGTAGATAATGATAATAATAGCAGTGCTGAAAAAAACAATGTTACAATTAGCGCTGGCAGCAAAGTAAGTGGTAGTATTTATGGAGGCTATGCTAATCATAACGCCAACGAGAATAAGGTAAGCTTTAGTAATGTTGCTGAGGTTGGTGAAAGTGTTTTAGGTGGTTATTCTTTAAAAGCTGACAGCAAAAACAATGAAGTAACAATAGAGGGTGTTGGTGTAGTAAAAGCATATGTTGCCGGTGGCGTAGCTTTAGCAGGAATTAGCGAGGGCAACAAAGTAAATATTGTCCATAGTAGTGTTAATGTGAATATTTATGGCGGTTATGGAGCTAAAGATAGCATTGGTAATATTATAAGCATCACAGATGGCAGTAGCGTTAATAAAAATGTCTATGGCGGTTATTCCTTTAAAGGCAATAGCATGGATAATACTGTAACTATTGATAATGGTACTGTTAATGAAAATGTCTATGGTGGTTATACGGAAAGCGACGGTGCTATAGCTGAAAAAATCCAAAATAATAAAGTTATTTTCAAAAATGGTGCAAAAATCAAGGGTGATGTTTACGGTGGCTATGATAAGCTGAGTAAAGCCAATATTAACAACAACACTCTGGAAGTAGTTGGAAAAGGCAACGAAGCAAAAAGCATTCAAAATTTTGATAAGCTCAACTTCTTTATCACCAAAGATCTTATTGCCAATGATACTATGCTGAAAGTAACAGGTACTGCTCTTATCAATAATGCAGAGATTAAGGCTGGCGTAGAGCTTGGTACAAAATTAAACGAAAATGATACAATCAACCTGATTACTGCAGGCGCGCTAAAGGCTGAAAATATCACAACAGGAACCTTGACTGATGGTTTGATTACTATTGACAAGGGAATTAAAGTTGCTATTGGACCTGATGGAAATAAGTTAGTCGGAGTTATCAATGGCACAACTCCTCCGGGTGGCGGTGGTACAACTCCTGGTGCCGGCAGCCTTTATGCTGATGCTGACGCAAAATCTCCGGTTGAAACACAGTCCGCTGCGCTCACTATGCTGAACCTGGGACATGATTTGCTGACAACTGCAGGCTATGAAAACGCTGCATTGGCTGTTGACGGTGAGGTAGAAGGTTCTGTTAATCCGTTTATCACCATGAGCGCTAACAATCAAAAGCTCGATACCGGTTCTCACGTTGACCTCAAAGCATGGAACATGAATCTTGGCTTTGCAAAGAAAATCAACAACAATTCCGGCAAGCTGTTAATTGCGCCTATGATTGAATACGGTCGCGGCAGCTATGACTCCTACCTCGACAATGGTACGCACGGCGATGGCGATGCACACTTCTGGGGTGCGGGCCTGATGGCTAAGCAGCTCAATGATGATGGCCTCTATTATGAAGGCTCACTGCGTGCAGGCAGAATGAGCACCGATTATCAATCTGCTGTTGCAGGTGGTATTAAATACGACAGCGATGCAACCTATTACGCAGCACATCTTGGCATGGGTAAGGTGGTCCAGCTGAACGATAAGGATACTCTTGACTACTACGGCAAGCTGTTCTACACTCGTCAACAGGGTGATAAGGTTACTGTAGGCACCGGAGCAACCTATGATTTCGATGCTACAACCTCTCTGCGTACTCGTCTTGGTGCAAGATATACGCATCAACTGAGCGAGAAGAACGCTTTCTATGCAGGCTTGGCATGGCAGCATGAATTTGACGGTGAATCCAATGCGATTGTAGCAACAACCCTTGGCTCTGCTTCCGCACCTGCTCCTTCCATGAAGGGCGATACCGGTATTATGGAGCTTGGCTGGAGAGTTAACAACTCCGACAAATTCGAACTGGGCCTTGGCGTTAACGGCTCCGTTGGTAAGCAAAATGGTGTAGGCTTCAATCTGAGCCTCAACTTCAGCTTCTGATAAAGACTCTAGAATAATAAAAATATAGCATTAGTCCAGGGAATCTTTAAGCATAAGTAATGGACTAACGCAGATTTACAGAGAAAGCCATGTTTTACTGATTTTCGGTAAGACATGGCTTTTTAAATATGAAAATTATGATTGGCATAGGGGGATTAAGATACCAAAATTGATATTTTCCGTACAAAAATCTGATAACAGAGCATCAGCGTTATAGAGCGCTACCTTTCAGTCGCAAAACTTTTCAGCTGACTTTCTCTGTTCTGCGCACAAAAAAACTGCACAACAAGATGCGGTTTATGCTTGCTTTACATTTACACAATAAAAACGCTGATGCATAAGCATCAGCGTTAACTTCTGGTAGCGCTAAAGGTCTACATTTGCCTGGCAGAACTGTAAGCAAAATAATATAGAAACTCCAGTGATCAGAGCAGAGAAGGAAGTTGCTTTAATTCCGGGCGGATTTGCTACGCCTGAAGCCGCAGTTCACATTATTACTCAAAAGTTTATAATGGGGGATCCATTATATCGTCATGAACAAGAATGGAAGAACCAGGGAATTGAGCTTTCCAGACAGACCATGTCTAACTGGATGCTGAAGTGCGTAGAGCTTTATCTTGAGCCTTTATATGAAAAACTACACGAGAAACTGCTACAAAGAGAAGTTCTCCATGCGGATGAAACAACTCTGCAGGTTCTTAAGGAGTTTGGCAAGCCTGCATCCAGCAAAAGCTATATGTGGCTCTACCGGACCGGCAGCGATGCTAAGTATCCAATTGTGCTATACAATTACCAGTCAGGTCGAGGTAAAGAGTATCCTCAGGAATTCTTAAAAGGTTACAAAGGATATTTACAGACAGACGGATATTCAGTATACCATGACTTGAATCAGGATATTACAGATGTTGGCTGCTGGACCCATTTGAGAAGAAAATTCGATGAAGCTCGAGTTGCTCTTCCTAAAGGAAAATCCGCTGCAATGTCTGCAGTAACCAATGCTTTAGGTATCTTCACCAAAATATATAAGATTGAGAAGCAGCTTATAAAATTAAGCTTTGCAGAACGCTATACCAAACGCCTGGAACAGGAAAAACCTCTTCTTGACGAATTATTTGCGTGGGCGAAAAACTTAAATGCTGCACCAAAATCTGCATTGGGAAAGGCTTTGACTTATCTGGAAAACCAAAAGCCATACCTTCTGAACTATCTTAATGATGGTCGTTTAGAAATAGATAATAACAGAGCTGAGCGTAGCATTAAGCCTTTTGTAATTGGACGTAAAAACTTCTTGTTCGCCAATACACCACGAGGAGCGCAAGGCAGTGCAATTATCTACAGCTTGGTAGAAACCGCAAAGGAGAACCGCTTGGATCCATTTAAGTATATAGTCTATGTTCTTACTACTGCCAAAAAAGTAGACCTGTCTCAAAAGTACAATGTCGATTTGCTCCTACCATAAAATGCACCAGCTGAATGCAGCGTAAATTTCAAGAAATGAATATGATTTGTACCAGGACCGCTATGCGGTCCTGATTTTTTTCATACATGACAGATTTGACGCTTACGATAGATCTAGAGGTTCGTTAGATATTTAAGAATTTCTTGAAGTCTGGTAAATAATGGCGTGAAACAGGAATTTCTTTATAGTCACAGTTTTCTAAAGTGAGTATAAAGGTATCATTGAACCAAGGAATTATCTCTCTGATTTTACCAATATTAACTATATATGATTTATGGGTACGAAGAAAGCCGTGATCCTTAAGTTTTTGCTCTAAATCTTTTAAAGGGGTATTGATTTCAAATTCACCATTATTAGTAGAAACAATAATTTTTTGTTCTTGTGCTCGTATAAGACTTATCTCAGTTTCCGGGTTTAGCAGAATCATTTTATCGTTATGCCAAATAGGAAGTTTAAAACTATCCTTATGTTTAATATTATTAGTTTGCTTTTTAAAATTTCTATATCGCATTATTGTAATAAGGATGCGTTCCTGAGTATATGGTTTTAAAACATAATCAAAGGCCTGTAGATCAAAAGCTTGGACAGCGAACTGACCATAACCAGTAGAGAAAACAATTTGTGGTGGGTTAGGGATGGTGGTGCGTATAATACGCGCAATATCTAAGCCGTTAATTTGAGGCATTTCGATATCGAGAAAAACAATATCTACAGTACTGTTTTGAAGATAATCAAGGAGTTCTTGACCTATAGCACATTGAGCTACAATTTCAATATCACTGATATTGCTTAGAATGGTAGCTAGCTCTTGGCGAGTTGGGTATTCATCATCTACAATTATAGTTCTAATCATTGTTTTCGCTCACCTCTTGAAAAGGAATTTTCATAATAACTATGGTACCATTATTCATGCTACTATAGATTTTAAGTTTGTTTTTTGGACCATAAAGAGTAATTAAGCGTTGGTTTACATTAGTAAGTCCTATTGAATTCTTAGGCTTCGTGTTGTCAAAAATATGTTTCAATCTATCTGATGTCATACCTAGCCCGTCATCAATTACAGCAATACGGAAAGAATTTTTTTGCTTGTCAATTCGAATAATAATTCGTCCGCCCTCAAGTTTTTGATACAGTCCATGACGGATAGCGTTTTCAACAATAGGTTGTAGTATGAGAGCTGGGACTAGGAATGATTCTTCGATGTTTATGTCATAATCTACTTTTAATCTGTCACCAAAGCGTGCCTGTTCTAAATGAATATAAGCGTTGATATGCTGAAGTTCGTTTAGAATAGAAATCATGGTATTTCCATCTGTCAAATTGTTCCTGTAATAGCTAGCGAGATCATTGATAAGAGATTTAGCAGTTTGAGGTTGTTGAGAACAGTAGAAACTTATAGTACTCAAAGCATTGAAAAGAAAATGGGGATTAATTTGAGATTGTAGAGCTTTAATTTCTGCCTTATCGTATAGACCAGCTTTTTCTTTAATGCTATGAACAGTGATTTGGTTGGTAATCATAGTACCAAGGCCATGAGCTAATGTGGTTTCAAAAGGAGTAGTTTCGGAGTCTAGAATATGGCCGACACAGAAGTAACCGACATGGTGTTTATCATTATAAATAGGAACATTAATATAGGAGCAAATAACATCTAGACTCTTCGTATCTTGCTTGAAAGAAGTTTTGAAAAGATTTTGAAAGTCATCTACCAAAAAAGAGACGAAGGGGGCTTCGGTGCGGTAGGATGAAAAGCCTAGTATCTCATCTAACGATGTAATAGCTACAAAATCAAATGTTTCTGCTTCCTGAAGAATAATATCAGCAGTTTCTGAAGCACTGGTAATATTTAAGCCGTCTTGTAAAATAGAGATAGAATTATTAGTGATTTTTAACGCTGTTTTGGCACTGATTCCTTCTATTTTTTCTTGTTGATTATAAAAATCTTCTAATATACCCATAAATGCGCCAGCACCTATAGAATAACTAAAGAGAATAGGAAATAAGATATCTTCAACAGTATAACTGTTAGGCAACGTAGTAGTGTTGAATGATATATTAATGACAAGGTAGAAAAAAGTGAACATTAAACCTAATATAGAGGCATCAGCATAAATGGCATGTTGCTTCTGAAGCCAGGTAGCAAAAAAGCCTGCAATAAGACCGATTAAAATTACCAATATATAGTGATATGAAAACGGAGCATAAGGTACAAGAAAAAAAGCAAGGATAGAGCTGATAAGACCTGTAGCTGTACCTACGATTGGCCCGCCGATAAGTCCTGAGACCATAACAAAGGCAAGCTGATTATTAATGCAGCGAGTAACTAGTTGAACTCCGAAAAAAGCATCTACAAGGGAAAATGCTACAAAGATTGCAATGAATTTTAGTTTACTTAGATTATTTTTTGCAAGGGTGTTGATTGTGTTCCTGATTACTGATGTACGGCAAAGGAGAGAAAATAGGATAGTAGCAAAGAATAGCCTTGCACATAGATTAATTATAACATTATACCAAAGCATAGAAAACTCCTTAAATGTAGTTAGATAAACAACAATCTATATTATTATTCTAACACAAAAATCTCTCATTAATAATAAAAAAACAAGATACGGGAAAATATCTCTAACATGCATGTGAGAGAATTATAATGCAACTTTCTGGGATAAGATTAAAAAATAGAGACTTAAATACATATTTGGCAAAAAGACTATGATGATAAAATTCTAATGTTGCTGCTAACAAGAGAATTCTACAAGTGATGGTTTATGTATTGATACTTTGAAAATATAATATTTACAAAATATACATTTGATTCATTATAAACTTTCAACTTAGAGCAACAGTGAAAAAGTTTCACTTTTATAAAATATGTTAGATATATATTTGTTGTCTTGTTGAATGGCAGATAGAAAATAAAAATATGTTACTTTAAACCATGACTATCCTACAGTATCTTAGGTAGGATTTTCCGCAACTTACTTCTAAAATGAAATACAGTTATTTTTGTATGCTATAATACAAATAAGTAATATAACTGAATTTATCACAGGTTTTAGCGAACAAAAAGGTCGAAAAACAATATATATTTACGAGTGTAAAGGAGGATTTTTTATGAAAATTAAGGTTGCAGCTATCCAAATGAATTGTGAGTTGGCAAATGTTGATGCTAATCTCGCTAGAGCAGAAAAATTGCTGAAGGAAGCAGTAGATCAAGGTGCTAAATGGGTGGTATTTCCAGAACTTTTTAATACGGGCTACTGGATTCCCAAACAAGATGTGGAATTAGCTGAAGATATTCCTTCTGGTCGTACTACTAAATGGATGATTGAACAAGCTAAAAAATACCAAATTCTTGTTACTGGTTGCATTATAGCTACTACCAAAAACAAAGGTATTGTTACAGATACCGCTTTGACAGTAAATGAAAATGGTCTGATGGGTAAATATGACAAGGTTCATCTTTGGGATAATGAGGAGCTACGGTTCCAAAATGGATGCGAAGTTCCTGCTCCTGTAGAATATGGTGATTTGAAGATTGGGCACCAAATTTGTTATGAAATTGGCTTCCCAGAATTATCTCGTTTGATGGTACTTAAAGGTGTTAATGTTATTGCTTATCCGTCTGCTTTTGGTAGAGCACGTTATTATGTATGGGACATCCAATCTAAAGCTCGAGCATTAGAGAATGGTATTTATGTAGTCGCTGTTAACCGTGCAGGCGTCGATGATAATACAGTTTTCTTAGGTGGTCATTCTCGTATTATAGCTCCCAATGGCGAAGTTCTGTGTGAAGCTGATAGAGATAGCGATGC
>ERZ827496.4071-NODE-4071-length-11827-cov-4.643646_pt1 | contig 11827 bp, 7 predicted proteins | sample MGYA00519769_ERZ827496 | MGnify/ENA primary metagenome ERZ827496 (study PRJEB31778, sample SAMEA3449327) | human gut metagenome | biome: human gut; feature: human-associated habitat; material: faeces | place: United Kingdom | collected 2010/2012 ...
ATCCCCCGGCGGGGCGAACAGGCGGCTGCTGCCGCCGTAACATTACCCTTTTTACTCTTGAAATTGGGGCGTAAGGTCGACGGCGACCCGCCGCCGCGAAAGGATATGATAGTTATGATTACTGTTTCTAACGTTAGTCTGCAATTCGGCGGCGATACGCTGTTCAAAAATGTAGACCTGCAATTCAACCCCGGCAACTGCTACGGTGTTATCGGTGCAAACGGTGCCGGAAAATCCACATTCCTGAAAATTCTCTGCGGTCAGCTGAAACCTACTACCGGTGAAGTGACTATTCCGAAAAATCTCCGCATGAGTGTCCTCAAACAGGATCACTTCGCCTATGATGCCTATACCGTTCTGAATACCATTATTATGGGCAACCAGCGGCTGTACGACATCATGCAGCAGAAAGATGCCCTCTATGCCAAGGAGGATTTTACCGAGGAGGACGGCATTCTGGCTTCTGAACTGGAAGCGGAATTCGCTGAACTGGACGGCTGGGAGGCGGAATCCAACGCTTCCAAGCTGATTCAGGGGCTGGGTCTGCCGGAAGAACTGCTCTATCAGCAAATGGCAGACCTCTCCGGTAATGAAAAGGTGAAAGTCCTGCTGGCACAGGCTCTGTTCGGCAATCCGGATATTATCCTCATGGACGAGCCGACCAACCATCTGGATATTGATGCCATTGCGTGGCTGGAGGACTTTTTGTCCGAGTACTTCGGTACCGTTATCGTGGTTTCCCATGACCGCCACTTCCTCAATGACGTTTGCACTCATATCGTGGATATTGACTATACCAAAATCAAAATGTACGTGGGCAACTACGAATTCTGGTACGAATCCAGCCAGATGATGCAGCGGCTCATCAAACAGCAGAACAAAAAGGTTGAAGATAAAATCGCCGAACTGAAAACCTTTATTGCCCGCTTCTCCGCCAATAAGTCCAAGTCCAAACAGGCGACTTCCCGCCGGAAGCTGCTGGACAACCTGACTGTGGAAGAACTCCCTGCGTCCAGCCGCCGCTATCCCTTTATCGGCTTCGATATGGATCGGGAACTGGGCAAGGAAGTGTTGCAGGTCAGCGGTATCTCCAAGACTGTGGACGGCGTGAAGCTGCTGAACAACGTCAGCTTTACGCTGGGACGTACCGACAAGGTGGCGTTTATCGGCGAGAGCGAACAGGCGATCACCATGCTGTTCAAGATTCTCATGGAGGAAGAACAGCCGGACGAGGGTACGTTCAAATGGGGCGTGTCTACTTCCACTTCCTATTTTCCGGTGGATAACTCCGCATACTTCAACGACAACGATGATTCCATTCTGGACTGGATCCGCCAGTATTCCACATCGGACGAAACCGAAACGTTCCTGCGGGGCTTCCTGGGCAGAATGCTGTTCTCCGGCGATGATATTTATAAGCCGGTCAAGGTGCTGTCCGGCGGCGAAAAGGTTCGCTGCATGTTTGCCCGCATGATGCTGTTCCACTCCAACGTACTGCTTCTGGACAGACCTACCAACCACCTCGATCTGGAGAGCATCACCGCTGTCAATAACGGTCTGGTGAACTTCAAGGGCGTAGTCATTCTGTCCTCTCACGACCACGAGATTCTGGAAACTGTGGCAAACCGCATTATCGAGATCACGCCGGAAGGCTGCATCGACCGGCAGGGCACTTATGAGGAATATCTGGAGTGGAAAAAGGAAAACGGGAAATAAGGCAATACCGCACAAAGCCTGCCTGGCGACTTTGCACGCAATCTGCCGAAAAATCTGACAACGCACCTTACGCACAAGCTTTGTGCGGTGTTGCCATAACTGTTCTTGCCTATGAAATTCAAGGAGAACCCTATGATCTACTACTGCATCAGCGATATACACGGCTGTCTGTTCGCATTCCAAAACGCTTTGAACATCATCACAAGCCACTTGAGCGAGGAGAACACTGCCCTGATTCTGCTGGGAGATTATATCCACGGCGGCAAAGAAAATGCTGCTGTGCTTGACAAAATCATGGAACTGCAAAACAGATATGGAAGCGGCAAAGTCATTGCCCTGCTGGGAAACCACGAGGAACTGGTTTGCGAGGGTATGGCATCGGTCGATGCATGCGGCACAGGCAGCGGTGACGATGACAGGTATGTCAGCTGGCTGCGTGGCCTGCCGAGATACCACGCTGCCGGAAAGACCATATTTGTCCATGCCGGCATTGATGAAGAAGCAGAAGATCTATGGAAATACGGCACCATGGATCATATCTTCACGGAAAAATATCCTGCCCAGACAGGACACTTTTTCGAGGATTACAAAATCGTTGCCGGACATATCAGCACTTCTGCGATCGCTGGAGATCCGCACTTTCACGGGATCTATTTTGACGGCAGTTCTCACTATTATATTGATGCGGATACGGTGGCGACTGGCTTCTTGAATATTTTGAAAGTGAATACAGAAACGCAGGAGTACTTTGCGGTTACAGATGCCGGAGAGTTTCCTGTTTTGCCCTATGATGAGGAGCATTAAAATTTTCCTGCATAACTCCGCCCGCTTCGGGCATACTGAAAGTGTACCGTTCGCCGGAACCTGCGGCGGTAACTTCTTTCAGAACTGGAGCGATCATTATGGAGATCAAAAAGAAAAACAGCAACATTCACTGTTCCGTGACCCAGTGCAAGCACAACATGGTCAGCGAAAACTACTGCGGTCTGGACTGCATCTGTGTGGGCACTCACGAATCCAACCCCACTGTACCGGAATGCACCAACTGTGATTCCTTTGTCAAACGCTGCGGCACAGAGTGCTGAACACGCGTACCGGAGGATTTTTCCTCCGGCTACATAGGGAATCCTTTGGGAAATCGGCTGTTGATTCGTCATGTTGCACAAAAAACAAGGTGCATTCAAATGCAAAACGGCAAAAAAAGTGGGAATCCCTTGTACATTTACGAAAATTCGGGTATAATAAAAGAGTATCCAAGTTCCGAAGGAGGTAGAATTTTCATGTATGATAAAACAATGACGTTTTCCGTCAATGACGAAAAAGAGATCGAAATGAAGAAAACGCTGATGCTTGTATATGATGCACTCACGAAAAAGGGATATAATCCGGTGAATCAGATTGTAGGCTACATTCTCTCCGAGGATCCCACCTACATAACCACATACAACAATGCAAGAAGCCTGATCCGTCATATCGATCGGGACGAACTGTTACAGGCTCTGGTAAAGTCCTATCTGCACCAGTGAGCTGTCCTTTAAACAATTCGAAAAAACTGCACCGCAGGTCTGCGTACAAGCAGAAAGCGGTGCGGTTTTTTTGTACGTTGCACTGGAAAATGTCAATATTGTATCCCACAAATCCGCATAAGAAATACACGAATCAGCGAAGTTCTTTTATCCATTCCGTCAATTGACAGAGCATGCAGGGTATGGTAAACTAACTATAAAGAGGGAAATCCACCAAAAAGCACCAAATACACAAAAAACGAATTCGGCAGTTGTACATTCATACAAATAAGCCTGAAATCCGTTGACAAAAATGTGTAATAGTGCTATAATATTAGACAGAAGGTTCTGTGCGTTTTCCGATTTAGCAATGAGAGGAAGGATACACGATGAAACGCATTTGGCAAAAAATGATGGCGATTTTAATGGCAGTATTTCTGGTATGCACAACATTGGTGCTTGCGGGCGGAGCCGAAGCTGTTTCTGCACTGGCAGAGACAGAGGGGAATACACCGGAGGTAACGGACGGGGCAGATGCACAGCAGTCCGCCGACAATTCCGGCGATATTATTATAGGGAACATTTCGATCGAGCTGGATCAGCTGATCAAAAACCACTATATGGTCACTGTGCCGGTCACCATGCCCAATAACCCCGGCTTTACCGTTCTGCAATTTGGTGTAAAATGGGATGTGACACGCATGTCTGTGCAGGGTGCACGTTCTACCGGCAACATGAAGCTGCCGATTCTCACCATTGCCAATGACAAAAGGCAGATCTGGATGATGTTCATTGAGAACGACTGCAAGGAAACCAATATCAGTTCCCTGACAGCAGAGATCAATCCGGATGTCAAGGTGGGGGATACATTTGTGCTGGAAGGGGCTTATGCGGACTATGCCGACAACAAGGCTCTGTACAAAGACAAGACGATGAAATCACATGACCTGAATATTGTTTCCGGTACGATCACCATTGTGGACAGCGTTGTGCCGGAAGTAAAACTGCAGATCGGAGAAGTCAGACCTTCTATGCGGGATCTGGATGAGAACGACTATATGGTAGAAGTGCCGGTGACCGCAGAAGCGAACAATGGCTTTAGCGACATGGTGTTTGGCTTTCGCTGGGATGCCAGCAAGGTGACAGCAGAACCGCCTTCCGGCAATATACCGGAAGGGCTTTCTCTGATCCCCACCATTGACAACCAAAACGGTGTCGGGTGGATCCATGTCATTGCCGACAGCACCTATACCGGCAGCGACATTTGTACGCTGCGGTTCACAGTACCGGACAATACGAAGCCGGGGTCGATCTATGACATTACCGGCTGCAGCAGTGATGGAGATACAGAGGCATCGGTTGCCAACCACTCCGGCACTGCGGGTACGCTGACCATCAACAACGGCAGAATTTTTGCCACTTCCACCCAGGCGGCGAATTCTTTTGCATTCGGTAAGGTGACGATTCCGGACATTTCCATTTCCATGGAAGATCTGGATCAGAGTGATCACCTGATCTCCGTGCCGATTACGATCACGTCAAACAGCTGCTTTACCATGCTGGCGTTCGGTGTCAGCTGGGACACCAACGATTTGAGCATTGTCAGCTGCACCTGTGATGATACCAAGAATCTGGGCATGATCGAATCCTATTCCGATGACAACAACGGCATTTGGATGCAGTTTCTCTATCGCGGCCCCTATGATGCTTTTACGGGAACGGCACTGTGTACCCTGACGTTTCGTGTGCGGTCGGATATATCGCTGGGCGACAAGATCATGCTGAATCCGCAGGAACTGAGCCCCGACGGCGACAGCATGATCATCGTCAGCACCAAGGGCACCTTTGGTGACCTGAACATGCAAAAGGGCACCATCAGTCTGGTGTCGGCAAACGAGCTGACTGCGGCGGCAACCGTAAAGATCAGCGATGTGGAAATCGATACCTATCATTTGTGGCTCAAGAGCTATGTGGTAGATGTGCCCATTGTCCTGAAACGGAATACCGGTGTGTCCTATCTGTCTATGGGCGTTTTCTATGACGAAACCATTGCACAGGCGAAGGAACTGCAAAGTGTGGACATCGATCAGATCGGTGTAATGGACGACTTTAGCCGGCGGTCCAGTGCAGTGGTAAGCTCCGGCTGGCTGGAATTCCACAGCGTAGACCCCAGCAGCGGGTATGTCTACAGCGGCACCACGCTGGGCGTGCTGAAGATCAAGCTGGACGAAAGCGTCAAGGCAGGCGATGTGATCGACCTGTCTGCGGTATCGATCTCGCCTACTGGTGCAGTAGCCACGGTAGAGATCGCCGACGGTTCCCGTTCTTCTCCGGCACTGGTTTCCGGCTCGATCCGAATCACGGAAGCCGCAACCACAACACCGGCGGAAACGACCACTTCGGCGGAACAGACTACCGAAACAGAAACCACTGTGACAACGACCGCCGCGACGGAAGAAACGACGATTTCGGAAACAGAAACCACCACTGTTACGGAAACGACTTCTGCCGAAACTACAACAGAAACGACTACGGAAACCACAGAAACTACCACGGAAACGGTGACAGAAACCACTGTGGCTTCTACAGAAACTACAGCAGCGACTACCACAGGATATACCGCTGCAATCAAGACTGACCACCTGAACCGGACAACACTGCGGGTACGTGCCGGACAAACCAGCCGCCTGCAATTTTATCCGGCAGAGGGCAACGGGGACGACTGTGTCTGGATGAGTTCGGATACAGATATTGTCAAGCTTGCTCCTGGAAACACCTCCGCGGAAATCATGCTCACCTGCAACCGTGTGGGAACGGCAGAGGTGTCGGTGCTGTATGACGGGCAGGTGCATACCTGTAGCGTTAGTGTGGTATCCGGCGGCGGCGAAGCTGCCGGTGATGTCAATGTCGACAATCAGACAGATCTGTCTGATCTGGTGATGTTGAATCACATGCTGCTGGGGCAGATCCCCACAGGAGATGCCGCATCTCAAAGTGCTGACATCAACGGTGACGGGTATCTGGACAACTGTGACGTTCTGCTGCTGATGCAGATGCTCCTGAATCAGGGGCTGCTACAGTAAGCTTTTTGAAGTTTAGAACAAGAAAAGCGGTACAGAATTTCTGTGCCGCTTTTTGGTTCTGTAAAGGCAACACCGCACAAAGAGCGTCTGGCGACTTTGTGCGGTGTTGCCTATGCAATTTATGGGTGAGAAAAATGGGACTGGGCGTGTTCATTTTTGCGGCTGCATTGACTTCTGGTAAAAAATATGCTAAACTGAACAGGAGAACATTTGCGGCGGCATGGTATCAAGTCCGGCGGTGCTGTTCGGAAAAGGAGGGACTTCTGTGGTACAATTCTGGGTTGGCATGCGGCGGCTGACAGCACACTGGAAACCGCTGATACTGTTTGAAATTCTTTGGAAACTGGTGACGCTGCTGGTGATTGCACCGGCATGTGCCGGCCTGATCCAGCTGGCGATCCATCTGGCGAAGCTGAAATATCTCACCACATCCAACCTGTTGCAGTTTCTCCGTTCCCCGTGGACGATTCTGCTGCTGGCAGTGCTGTTGCTGCTGGCGGTGTTGTATACCCTGTTTGAAATTGCGGCAGTCTGTACCTGTTTCCGGCAGTCCCGCTTTCAGAAAGTCCGTACCACGCTGGGACGAATGGTGCGTTCCGGTTTGCAGTCGGTGCTGCACTTCTTTCGGGGCGGCGGACCGTTTCTGGTGCTGCATCTGCTGGTGCTGATTCCGCTGATGCAGTTTTCGGCGACTTCCGGTATTTTTACCGCAATGGGCATTCCGGATTTTCTCGCCTACTATATGACGAAAAAGGAATTCCTGCTGCCGATTTATGTGGCAGCAATCATTCTGTGCTGTCTGCTTTCTGTTCGCTGGGTCTTTTCCAGCGTGCTGTTCACCCAGAACCAGTGCAGCTACCGCAGTGCCAGAGCCACCAGCGTACAGCTGGTGCGGGGGCGTTTCTGGCAGACGTTCTTCTCCGTGCTGGTGTGGAACTGCTGCTATTTCGCCGCTTTGCTGGTGTTCCTGTGTATGATTACAGTGGTCGTGCTGATGGTGATTCGTGCCACCGGCAGCGATGATCTTATCATGTCGCAGGCAATGCGGATCCTGAAACTGCTGATTCAGATCGTGCTGTGGAGTTTCTCGTTTTTTGCCACGCCGATCTGCATGGCACACCTGACGGCTCTGCTGGAGAAACGCTGTGTGCAGATGCCGGAGGTGGTGCTTCCGGAACCGATCCCGTTGAGCCGGAGTGCCAAGCCGTTTCGCCGGAGCACGGCAGTTCTGACGGCATGCTGCTTTACGGTGGCGGCTCTGGGGCTGAATCTTTCGTATGTGTACAGCGTTTTCACCGGCAAGGCGAATTTCCGTCTGGCACTGTTCCAGAATCCCACCGTTATGGCACATCGGGGACTTTCTGCCGATGCACCGGAGAACACCCTCTACGCCTTTTCCGATGCCATTTCGGTGGGGGCGGATTTCATTGAACTGGACGTGCAGCAGACCAGGGACGGCGTACTGGTGGTGATGCACGATTCCAATCTGAAACGCACCACCGGTGTGAACAAGGACATCTGGGACGTGGACTATGCGGACATTCAGAATCTGGACGCAGGCAGCTGGTTCGATCCGGCGTATGCCAACGCCAGAATCCCCACGCTGGAAGAAACGCTGCAATTCGTGGACAAGCGGGCGAGGCTGAACATCGAGATCAAGCCCACCAAGCACGGTTCCGATACGCTGGAGCAGGACGTGGCAGAGTTAATCACCCAGTATCAGTACACTGATGCCTGCTATGTGACATCGTTTTCCTACAGCTCGCTGAAAAAGGTCAAGGAAGTCAATCCGGAGATTCGCACCGGCTATCTCATGAGCGTGGCATACGGGCAGTTCTACTCCCTGAAATATGCGGACGCGTTCAGTCTGAACAAGGTGTTCGTCACCAGTCAGGTAGTCAACGCCGCCCATCAGCAGGGCAAGCAGATATTCGCATGGACGGTGAACAGCATGTCCGAGGTGCGGAGCCTGTGCAATCTCCACGTGGACAGCATCATCACGGACGATCCGGTCATGGTGCAGAATGTGATCTCGCGGGACAGCACCGGCGAAACGCTGCGGTCTGTGCTGGACTATTTTATCAATTGAGGGGTATTTTTCAGTCGGGCTGGCAGCCCACTCATCTATTTGTCAACGTTTTACACCTCACGAAAGGAGAATCCCCATGCACCTATTCGCCGCCCCCGTTCCCGCCGGCAAAAAGGCTCTGGAACACGAAACCGCTTACCGGCTGCTGGCGTATGCGGTGCAGGAGGTTTACGGGCTGTCCCTGCCGGAAATTGCCTGCGACTCCCGCGGCAAGCCCTTTTTTCCACAGCGGCAGGAGATCTGTTTCAACCTTAGCCACTGCCGCGGGCTGGCAGTCTGTGGCATCTCGGCGTTTCCGCTGGGGGTAGACTGCGAAAGCATTCGCCCTCTGCGGGAGGGGGTGCTGCGGCGTTCCTTTGCACCGGAGGAGGTGCTTGCTGTCATGGAAAGCCCCCAGCCGGACGAAACTTTTTTCCGGTTCTGGACGCTGAAAGAAGCGTTTGTCAAGGCTTTGGGCGTGGGCATCTCCTACCCGCTGCACACGGCGGTGTTTGCGTTGGACGGGGAAGATGTCACTCGCCACCCCCAGGGCTGGCAGTTCCGGCAGTTCCGGCCGGACAGCGGGCATGTGGTGTCCTGCTGCGGAGCATCGGAGGACACGCTGCCGGAAGAACTCCACGTGGTGTCATTCTAACCGAAAATGGAAAATTATTTTCCAGCATTTATACATTTTGCAAGAAAGTCGCCTTTGGCGGCTTTTTTCTTTGTGGATTCCTCCAAAAATCGGGATTTTCTGCAAAGGTCGTGAAAAATTCACATTTCATTATTTGACTTGTGGTATAATAGACATAGAAGAATATGCCATATGTTCGAAAGGAGTTTGGTGAAGATGAAAACACGATCGCATACCGCAAACACCAGCAGGAGCCTGCCGTCACGAGTTATGGCGGTGCTGCTCTCCGCGGTGCTGTTTTGTACAGGGCTGTCGCTGGGCAGCTTTGCTTCGGCGGAAGAACTGCCGGTATTGGAAACGGACGTATCGCAGGGGAGTTCCGGCAACCTGCTGATCGGCATTCAGGGCACGTATATTGACCAGATCAGCGAGGCACTGGACTTGATCAACAGCTACCGGCTGGAAGCCTGCCAGAACGGCTATCCCAACCCTGACGGCAGCGGCAGCCTGACTATGAGCGACTATGAGCCGATCCAGTGGTCGGACGGACTGGAGTATATCGCACGGATCCGTGCCGCAGAGGCTTCCCAGACAGAAGATCATGTGCGTACCAACGGAGAAAGCTGCTTTGCCATTCAGGCACCGGCGGGGACGGCTTCTCACGGAGAGTGTCTTGCATGGAACCGTGAGAAGAATATGCTGCATGGTATCGAGCAGTGGTACGGCGAGAAGGAGTCCTATCTGATCGACAGCAGCAGCAGTGCCGCCGGTCACTATAGAAGCATGATCTCTCCTGGCAGCCGCTATATCGGTATCGGTGCGTTCTACACCTCTACGGCAACCTATGCTAATACCACCTGTGCGGAATTCAGTTCCAGCAAGGGTTCGGACAGCCTCAGCTTCACCTATGGGGAGTGTATCCAGAAGCTGGAGGTTCCCGCAAGTGATGTGACTGTAATGGACGATTCTGTGCAGAGTGTCATGTCCTACGGCGATACCCAGACCTTGCAGCTGAATATCCGGTACAGCAACCGGAAAGGCTTTACGCTACAGGAACCGGTATCGTGGAGCAGTTCGGACACCGATGTGGTATCCGTCAGCGGCAACACTGCCACTGCTGTGGGCTACGGCACGGCAACGCTGACAGCTGTAGTCAACGGTCTTTTTTACACATTTTCTGTTACCGTGGACGACAATGTCACTGTGACCACCACCGAGCCCAACGAGTTGGAGGACACCATGTGTCTGAAATTCGCGGATCTGGAAATGTCGCTGGAGGAATTGCAGGCGAACAACTATCGGGTGGAAATGCCCCTTTATGTCAGTCAGAGTTTTAGCGATATGAACTTTAACGTCGTTGACAATCCCAGTCTGACGAATGTGAAGTGCGATTTCGGGGACAAGATCATCACGTCTTCTGCCAGCAGCGGCTATTCGACTTCGTATCTGCTGCGTGTGTATCTGTCGCATACCGAGCAGGAAGCCGGTTGGATCGGCACGATCACCTACCAGCTGCCGGAGAATACCAAGGCGGGGGATACGTTCTCAGTGGATTTCCGCGTACTCAAAAGCAGCTACTGGATCAGCACTTCCGGAGAATCCAGCAAGATGCAGGGGGAGAGTGGCTCGATCACCATTACCGGTGCGGAGGAAACTACCACGACCACAGAAGAAACTACCACCACAGAAACAACGATGACCACCACGACCACTTCGACCACAACCACTTCTGCAACAACGACAACAACCACAACGACGACAACGATGACTACTACCACCACAGAGGAAACCACTGCGACCACCGCGGAAACGACTACGACTACCGCGACCAGCACTACAGCGGAGCCGCTGCAAAAGAATCTGACGGTTTCGCTGGGAAGAGTGGAAGTGGGCGTAGATGAATACGAGCAGGATCACATTGTGAGCGTTCCGATCTATATTGATCGGGAGTGTTCCGCTTTGAACTTCGGCATCAGCTGGGACAGCCGTCTGACGTATCTGGACAGCAGTGCTGACTATGGTGAGTACTCCAGTGCGGAGACGGACGGTTTTGTCTGGCTGGTAAATGCATCGATCAGCAATATTCCGGCAGGAAAGATCGGAACGCTTCGGTTCCGGCTGCCGGACGATGCAGAGGCAGGAGATGTCTATGTGGTCAACTTGTCTGCACGTGCCGCCAGTGGTGCCGATGCCATGTGGCTGGATAATGTGAACGGACAAAAAGGCACACCGTTGGTGCAGGGCAGTACGATTACAATTACAATTGCTCCGGCACCTACGACCACCGCACCGGATACCGGCAGCGTGCTCTATGGTGATGTCAATCTGGACGGCAAGGTGGATATATCCGATGCCGTGCTGACCAACAAGGCGGTTTCTGGTGTGGTAATGCTGAACAAGCAGCAGTATCAGAATGCCGACTGTGATGCCAGCGGCGAGGTCAATGCCGATGATGCCACCCTGTTGATGAAATTTCTGGTGCATATCGTGACTGTTTTGCCTGATGCGGCATAAAAATTGCCGCGTATTCCGGCAAAAAAACCCTTGACAAATGCGGCATTCTGACGTATAATAAAAATAAAGAGAGAGCATACCAGTAGACGGTCTGCTCCCACTGCATAGAGGTTAAAGAATAACCGCCACAGTTTTGGGAGAAGTGGGGCGGTTATTTCTTTTTCTTGCCGTGGTGATTCTGATTACTATTTTTATGATTATAGTAAATGTACAAGATCACGCTGATCAAATCCAGCAGAAAGCTGCAAATCTTCAGCAAATCACCTAAAGTGATGTATTGATCCATCATACCGATCACCTCCCATCT
>ERZ827496.4078-NODE-4078-length-11811-cov-3.346802_pt1 | contig 11811 bp, 9 predicted proteins | sample MGYA00519769_ERZ827496 | MGnify/ENA primary metagenome ERZ827496 (study PRJEB31778, sample SAMEA3449327) | human gut metagenome | biome: human gut; feature: human-associated habitat; material: faeces | place: United Kingdom | collected 2010/2012 ...
AAATTTACACAGTTGCATGTGTAGATCTATTATCTGCTCCTTCATGGCTTTTCTGGAACAGTTTCTTAAAGCAGGAAACTGCAACCATAAGTCCAAGTGCCATCAGAAGTAAAGCGACGATCAACTGTAATCCATCGATCATAAATACGAATCCACCTGTTACAAAGATCTTTGTAAAGATTCCGATCACGGCCTGTACAAGGGCTGTAAATGTTACAACTAACATGATGCACATAGGTGCGTATAACATCCATCCTTTTCTTCCTGTTGTTAATAAGAAGACAGATAATGCGATCAATACCAAAGATGCTAATAACTGGTTTGCGGCTCCGAATAATGGCCAGATGTTGTTGTATCCACCTAAGCATAATAAGAATCCGAAGAATAATGTGATAACAGTTGAGAAATATTTGTTTGTAAATAATTTTCTTACCCCTGTAAGATCAGAGCCATCAGCAGCTTCTCCCATGAATAATTCCTGGAATGACATACGTCCGATTCTTGCTACAGAGTCAAGGGATGTTAATGCAAGTGCAGAAACACACATTGTCATAAAGCAAGTAGCTACATGTTTAGGGATTCCAAGTAATGTTAAGAATCCAGCTACATTTCCTGAGAAGATCTGGAATGGTGTTCCTTCAGGCATTTTACCACCGACAGCTGCTGCACCGACAACAACTAAGGCGATAACACCTAATAAAGATTCTACCATCATAGATCCATATCCAACACAAAGCATGTCTTTTTCATTGCTGACTGTTTTAGATGATGTTCCGGAAGATACCAAACTGTGGAATCCTGAAACAGCACCACAGGCGATCGTGATAAATAATGTAGGGAATAAGCTTTTCCCACCAACATTAAATCCACTGAATGCTGGTAAGTTCATTGCTGGATGAGCAACAAATACACCAAGGACAGCACCGATGATCATTCCGACTAATAAGAAGGTACTTAAATAGTCACGAGGCTGCATCATTAGCCACATTGGCATAACAGATGCAAGGAATAAGTAAACCATAACGACTGCGATCCAAGTATTTTTTGTAAAATATAATGGGAAGGCAATACCAACGGCTAACATAACGATCAGTAATACAAGTCCTGCAACAAATTCTACTTTCTGGTTTGGTTTTACATATTTTGTGAATAATCCGAAAACAACAGCTCCTAAGATAAATAACATAGAGATAGAAGCAGCGGCAGCGTTTGGTGAACTTTTAGCACCAGTTACTGTAAATCCGTTAAAGGTTCCGGCAACCATATCTGTGAAAGCTGCGATTACAAGTAAAGTAAATAACCAGGAGAACAGAAGAAATAATTTTCTTCCTGTTTTACCAATGTATTTCTCGATCAGGACACCCATGGATTTTCCTTCGTTCTTTACAGAAGCGTAAAGAGCTGTAAAATCCTGAACGGCTCCGAAGAAGATACCACCGATCAACAGCCAGAGAAGAACTGGCAGCCATCCAAACATTGCGGCGATGATCGGTCCGGTAACAGGACCTGCACCTGCGATGGATGAAAACTGATGGGAAAATACAACGGCTTTTGGTGTCGGGATGTAATCTTCACCATCTTCATGTGTGTAAGCTGGGGTTTTCGCTTTAGGATCAATTCCCCATGTCTTAGCTAACCAGCGTCCGTAAAGGGCATAACCAGCAACTAATACGACGATTGCGATTGCTACGATTGTTAAGCTATTCATTCTTAATCACTCCTCTTAAAATAAACTCTATCATAAAATAAAATGTATTCAAAACACAGGATACAATAAAAATGAGTAAAAAAAATCTCCTGAAATGCTTGCTCAGCATTCCAGAAGACGAATATTCTCCGCGGTACCACTTCTTTTTATTACTCAAATCGTAATCCCTTAGCCACATCATTTAATGTGCTCCTTGATAACGGAAGGATTCCGGTCGCACTTACTAATGAATCATCATGTTCAGCTGACTGCTCGCAGGGGATATGGACATAAGTTCTTTATTGCCTCACAGCAACCGACAACTCTCTGAAAAAGAATTCAAATATCAATGTGTCCTGCTCATTGCATTCTGTATTTCGTTGCACTCATAATAGTCCTATAAAAAAAGAATGTCAAGAGAAAATAATGTTCTATTTTTGATACAATCAAGCCATTAAGGCTTTGCTTACTTCCTTAAGATTCATACCGTTAGAGCCTTTGATCAGTACGACATCGTTCTTCTTTAAGTAAGTTTCAAGGAAAGCGATCAGTTCTCCGTTAGAAGAAAATGCACGGGTATGAAGAGAAGGATTTTCCTTCCATGCTTCCTCAATATAATGTCTGGAAAGTTCACCAGTGATAAAGAGATCTGTCACTTTTGTTGTAGCGATAAAACGTCCCACTTCTTTGTGGTATTCCGGTGAATCTGGTCCAAGTTCTAACATGTCAGATAAGACAGCGATCTTTCTTCCACGTGTCTTAAATTCAGATAAAATACTTAAACTTGCTTTCATGGAATCTGGGCTTGCATTATACGCATCATCGATCAGAATATAGTCGTTAACGTGGATAATATTCTGTCGCTGACCAGAAAATGTGGATAACTGTGCCTTGATCGCACTCATTGGAACATCATAGCGGAGTCCGATCGCAATGGCGGCTAATGCATTGGATACATTATGCTTTCCAAGTACATTTAAAGTGATAGGTTCTTTCATATCACCATAGTGGAATTCAAATAAAGTCTGTCCACCTTTTTCACGGATTTTTTCTGCACGGTAAGTACAATCATCTGCGAAACCGTAAAATTCATATGGTTTTTTGACATAATCGATATGTTTACGGATCATATCATTATCTCCATTTAAGAATAGGACACCATCTTCAGGCAGACCATTCTGGATATCTAATTTTTCGATACAGATATTGTCTCGGGAACCCATCATCTCAATGTGTGAAACACCAACATTTGTGACAACACCAACGTTTGGATGGATGATATTACCAAGAGTTGTGATCTGTCCCTTTTCACTCATTCCCATCTCAAGAACACCGATCTCATCTTCGGATGTCAGATGATCTAATGTTAATGGAACACCAACCTGACTGTTTTGATTTCCAATTGTTTCAAATACTTTGTATTTGCCCTTTAAAACATGTGCGATCATCTCGCGGGTTGTTGTTTTACCAACACTTCCAGTAACGCCGATGATCGGAAGAGACATTTTATTTCTGTAATAGGCAGCAATCTGCTGCATGGCTGTCAAAGTATCAGGAACTTTGATGTATGGAGCATTTCCTGAAGCTTCTGTATGTTCTTGTGTTAAGCAGGCACCGCCTTCTTTTAATGCATTAGGAATAAAAATATGGGCATCAACACGTTCTCCGATGATCGGTACAAATAAAGTGTTAGGACCGATCTCCATAGAATTCGTACTTAAGTGGTCAATCTTCATGGAAGGATCACCACATAAAAGTGTTCCGTCTGTTGCTTCTAAAATGTCTTGAATTGTTATATTCTCCATAGAAAACCTCGTTTCTTTCACTGTTAGATTTCAGCATAGGTGTGATTGATGATAACGGTTTAAAAAATTTATGCTGTTATCTACAGATTATAGCATAAAATGAAGTTGTATGATAAAATGATAGCCAGAAAATACAAAAAACATATTAGAAAAGAGGGTTCATGAGTTTTACACATTTACATGTCCATACAGAATACAGTCTGCTGGATGGTTCCAGTAAGATCAAGGAGCTAGTTCATCAGGCAAAAGAGCTTGGCATGGACAGCATTGCGATCACCGATCATGGAGCGATGTACGGAGTGATTGATTTTTACAGGGCAGCGAAAGCAGAAGGGATCAAACCGATCATTGGATGCGAGATTTATGTAACAACTGGTTCGAGATTCGACAAAGAAGCCAGTCAGGGAGATAAAAGATACTATCACCTGGTACTTCTTGCCCAAAATGACACGGGTTACCATAACTTGATGAAGATCGTTTCCAGGGGGTTTACCGAAGGATTTTATTACAAGCCACGAGTAGATTATGAAGTTCTGGAAGAATACAAGGAAGGTCTGATCGCATTAAGTGCATGTCTTGCTGGGGAAGTTGCAACTTATATCCGTGAAAATAACTACGAAAAAGCAAAGAATACGGCATTGAGATTACAGGATCTTTTTGGAAAAGACAATTTCTTCCTGGAACTGCAAGATCACGGAATTCCAGATCAGACAAAAGTAAACACGGCACTGCTTAAGATGTCAAAAGAGACAGGAATTGATCTGGTTGCTACAAATGATATTCATTATACATTTAAAGAAGATGCCGAGGCACATGATATCCTGCTTTGTATCCAGACGGGGAAGAAAGTGCAGGATGAAGACCGTATGCGTTATGAAGGAGGTCAGTATTATTTAAAATCTCCAGAAGAAATGCAGAGATTGTTCCCATATGCAAGAGAAGCGATCGAGAATACAGGCAAGATTGCCAAACGTTGTAATGTTGAAATCGTATTTGGAGAACAGAAAGTGCCAGAATATGATGTGCCAGAAGGATACACTGCAGTTACGTATCTGAACCATTTATGCGAAGAAGGCTTAAAACGTCGTTATCCGAATATTACAAAAGAATTAAGAGAGCGGCTGGATTATGAATTGAAAACTATTGAAAATATGGGATATGTTGATTATTTTCTGATTGTATGGGATTTCATTCATTATGCAAAAGAACATGGGATCGCAGTGGGACCTGGTCGTGGTTCCGCAGCCGGAAGTATCGTTTCTTACTGTTTGGAGATCACAGATATCGATCCGATCCGGTATCAACTGCTGTTTGAACGTTTCTTAAATCCAGAACGTGTATCCATGCCCGATATCGACGTGGATTTCTGTTATGAGAGAAGACAGGAAGTCATTGATTATGTTGTAAGAAAATACGGGAAAGATCAAGTAGTACAGATCATCACTTTTGGAACTATGGCTGCAAGAGCCGTGATCCGTGATGTCGGAAGAGTTTTGGATATTCCATATGCAAAAGTAGATGGAATATCAAAGATGGTTCCAAATGAATTAAATATTACGATCGATAAAGCATTAAAGATCAGCAAGGACTTGAGAAATGCTTATGAGCAGGATGAAGAAACACATTATCTGATCGATATGTCGAAGAGACTAGAAGGACTTCCAAGACATGCTTCCATGCATGCAGCTGGAGTCGTGATCGGTAAGACAGCGATTGATGAATATGTGCCATTAGCAACAGGTGCAGATAACGCAGCTGTTACTCAGTTTACGATGACAACGATCGAAGAACTTGGTCTGTTGAAGATGGACTTTTTGGGACTTCGTACATTAACAGTCATTCAGGACGCAGAGAAAATGGTGCGAAGAAAAGTGCCGGATTTTGATATCACGAAAATTGATCCGACAGACAAAGAAGTTTATGAGATGATCGGAAATGGTCATACAGAAGGTGTGTTTCAGTTGGAAAGTTCAGGAATGAAGTCATTTATGAAAGAACTAAAACCACAGAATATGGAAGATATCATTGCTGGAATTTCTTTGTATCGACCGGGACCAATGGACTTTATTCCACGATACATTGAGGGAAAGAATCATCAGGAAAGCATACATTATGAATGTGAACAGATGGAAGAGATTCTTGAGCCAACCTATGGATGTATCGTTTATCAGGAACAGGTTATGCAGATCGTTATGAAACTAGCCGGATATACGCTTGGACGAAGTGACCTTGTACGTCGTGCGATGTCCAAGAAAAAAGGCGATGTCATGATCAAAGAACGACAGAATTTCGTTTATGGAAATGAAGAAGAAGGAATTCCAGGATGTATCAATAACGGTATTGATGAAAAGACAGCGAACCAGATCTGGGATGAGATGTTAGACTTTGCAAAATATGCATTTAACAAATCTCATGCGGCAGCATATGCAGTAGTTGCCTATCGTACAGCCTATTTAAGATGCCATTATCCAGTAGAATTTATGGCAGCCTTGTTAACCTCTGTTCTTGGAAATACAAACAAGATTTCAGAATACAGTTATGCCTGCAAGAAATTAGGAATTAAGATTTTGCCACCAGATATTAACTATGGAGAGGGTGCGTTCTCTGTAGACCATGGAAATATCCGCTATGGACTGACTGCGATCAAGAGTCTGGGACGGCCAGTCATTGAAGCGATCATAAGAGAACGAAATTTAAATGGACCATACAGAGATTTTAAAGATCTCGTGGAACGATTATCAAGCAAAGAGATCAATAAACGAACTGTAGAAAATCTGATCAAATCGGGAGCTTTAGATTGTTTTCATGTAACAAGAAAGCAGCAGATGATCGTCTACGCCAGTGTGATCGACAGTATCCAGAAAGAACGGAAAAATGAGATCGCAGGACAGATGAGTCTGATGGACCTTCTTGGAGAAGAAGACCAGCAGTCTTTTCAGATTTCCTATCCAGATGTTGGGGAATATGAGAAAGAGCAGAAACTTGCCATGGAAAAGGAAGTGCTTGGGATCTACGTCAGTGGACATCCTTTAGAGGATGATATAGAACGCCTTGAACGAAGTGTAACAGCACATACTTCTGATTTTGTGATCGATGAAGAAACAGGAAAGACAAAGATTCACGATCGGGAAAGCTGTATCATTGGCGGTTTGATCAGTGAGATGAGTGTGAAACTTACGAAGAAGAATCAGAATATGGCATTTATCACACTGGAAGACTTAAGAGGAACCGTGGAAGTTGTCGTATTTCCAAGACAGTATGCGACATATCAGTCTCTTTTAAGAGAAGATGCCAAAGTATTTATCAAAGGAACAACACAGATTTCTGAAGAAGAAAGCAAAGTCATCTGTAATCAGATCATCAGTTTTGAGGATAGCAGACAGGAATTATGGGTACAATTTGCGGATAAAGAAGCATTTTTTAAAGAAGAGGATGCATTAAAAGGTATTTTAACTTCCTATCCCGGTAAAAATCCAGTGGTGATCTATTGCAAAACAGAACGTGCTGTGAACCGTCTAGGGAGAGATTATATGGTTTCTGGTGACGAGAATTTATTATTTGATCTCGAAAAACGATATGGAAAAGAAAATATTCGGGTTAGATCGTTAGGAATATAACAAAGACTATTGAAAAATTTCTTTAAATGGATTAGAATAAAAGCCAAGTTAAGAATTGTATGGATTAATAATTGGAGGATATTGCAAATGGGAAAACCAAACATTAAAACAATTGGAGTTTTAACAAGTGGTGGAGATGCACCTGCTATGAACGCAGCAGTGCGTGCCGTAGCCAGAATTGGTAAAGAAAGAGGATTAAAAGTCAAGGGAATCCGTAAAGGTTACAATGGACTGTTAAACGAAGACATCATCGATTTAACACCAACAGAAACAGCCGATACGATCTTCCGTGGAGGTACAATCCTTTTCACAGCCAGATGTGAAGAATTTAAGACAGAAGAAGGTCAGAAACGTGGTGCTGAGATCTGTAAAGCACATGGAATCGACGGACTGGTAGTTATTGGTGGAGACGGTTCTTTCCAGGGAGCTAAGAAGTTAGCAGCACTTGGAATCAATACGATCGGTGTTCCAGGAACGATCGACTTAGATATCGCATGTACAGAATATACGATCGGATTCGATACAGCTGTTAACACAGCGATGGAAGCGATCGACAAGATCCGTGATACATCAACATCTCATGAAAGATGTAGTATCGTAGAGGTTATGGGACGTGGAGCTGGATATATCGCATTATGGTGTGGTATGGCAACAGGAGCAGAAGATATCCTGATCCCAGAAAGCTTTGATGGAAACCTTCCTAAAGTAGAACAGCAGATCATCGAACATTTACTTCGTAACAGAGCAAAAGGTAAGACACATCATATGGTAATCAATGCCGAAGGTGTTGGACATTCTTACAGTATGGCGAAGAGAATCGAATCTGCAACAGGTATTGAAACACGTGCTACGATCCTTGGACATATGCAGCGTGGTGGAAGCCCAACAGCAAAAGACCGTGTATACGCTTCTATGATGGGTGCTTACGCAGTTGACTTATTATGTGCAGGAAAGACAAACCGTGTTGTTGGATACCAGAACGGAAGATTCATGGATATGGACATTGACGAAGGACTCGCAATGACAAAAGATATCGATGAATATCAGCTTCAGATCGCACATTTATTAGGAAAATAAATAAAACATGATCTTAGAGGAATCCTGTTTATCTAGGATTCCTCTATTTCTCTATATAGGAGCATTATTTTATGAAAGAATTACGACCAGTACAGGTCATATTGCTTGGATTTTTAATTACAATATTTGCAGGATCGATACTGCTTGCACTGCCGATCGCAACACAAAGCGGGCAGGCAACGCCTTATATTGATGCATTATTTACAGCAACAACATCTGTGTGTGTGACGGGTTTGATCGTTGAGACAACAATGACACATTGGAGTATATTTGGGCAGGCAGTGATCATATTGCTTGTACAGATCGGAGGACTTGGTGTCATTACGATCACAACAGGAATGTTTTTTATGCTTCGAAAGAGGATCACTCTTGGAAATAGAATGTTGATTCAGGAGTCTATGGGTCTTAATACAATGACAGGTTTAGTTCCATTAGTTAAGAAGATTCTGATCGGGACAGGGATCATAGAAGGAATTGGAGCAGTTCTTTATGCGACTCAGTATGTGCCGGAATTTGGCATTGGATATGGAGTATGGGCAGCAATCTTTAATTCAATCTCGGCATTTTGTAATGCAGGAATGGATATTGTAAGAGACGACAGTCTGCGAAGCTATGTGACGAATCCAGTTATGAATTTTACGACAATGGGGCTGATCATCCTGGGAGGTCTTGGATTTGTTGTATGGAAAGATCTTTGGCAGGGATTCAAAAAGATCGTAAAAGATAAAGTTCCTGTAAAAAGGATGATACAACAATGGAGACTTCAGACCAAGATCGTGTTATCCATTACGTCATTTTTGATCTTGTTTGGTACAATATTGATCTTTCTGTTTGAATATCATAATCCAGCAACTATGGAGAGTCTGTCATTGCCACAGAAGATACAGGCATCACTGTTTCAGTCTGTGACGACACGTACCGCAGGGTTTGAGACGGTAGCACAGGGCGCATTGACGGATGCATCTTCGCTGGTTTCTATGTTTCTGATGATCATCGGAGGATCACCAACTGGTACTGCAGGCGGTGTCAAGACAGTGACATTCGCAATTCTTGTATTTTGTGTGCTCTCTGTGGCAAAACAAGAAGAATCAATTACGTTATTTAAACGAAGAGTTCCACAGAATCTGTTGGCTAAAGCGCTTGCGATCATTGTGATCAACTTGATCGTGCTGATGACATCTGTGTTATTGCTGTTGGTATTTGATCATGGGACTTTTATGGATTCATGCTATGAATGTGTATCAGCACTCGCGACAGTTGGTTTAACCAAAGGATTGACACCGAATTTGACAATCGCAGGGAAAGTGATTATCATCATTACCATGTATTTAGGGCGTGTCGGACCGATTTCTATGGCGATCGGTTTTTCACAGAAGAATAAGAAAAAGATGGTCATGTATCCGGAACAGGATCTGATCTTATAAGTGAAATAGATTCATATTATAACATGATATCGCAACGGAGGTAACGGAGAAGAATGAAGAAGTCAGTTGCAGTTTTAGGACTTGGAAAGTTTGGAAGCAGTATCGCAAGGTCACTTGCCAAAGGTGGAGCAGAAGTACTGGCAGTTGATAAAGATGAGGATCTTGTAAGAGATATCGCAGATAAAGTAACTTGTGCAGTCTGTGTGGATATATCTGATAAGGAAATGATGAACAACATCGGATTGGAAGGAATGGATGCAGTTGTGATCGCAACTGCAGAGCATTTAGATTCCGGTGTTATGGCATTGATGATCGTCAAAGAGATCGGTGTGCCATATGTTCTTGCGAAGGCAGACGGAACTTTAAAAGGAGAGATATTAAAACGTGTTGGAGCCGATGAGATCGTTTATCCAGAAGAAGAGATGGGAGCAAGGATCGCAAACAATCTGCTTGGAGGAAGTATGACAGATCTGTTTGACCTTTCCGCAGATACAAGTATCGTTAAAGTACCGGCAAGAAAAGAATGGATCAACAAATCATTAGTAGACATTAATTTCCGTGGAAAATATAACGTTAACGTCATCGCGATCGAAGGAGAAGGTGGTGTTGACGGGGCTCCAGATCCAACGAAACCGATCAAAGATGAGGAAAATCTTGTGCTGATCGGTAAGAAAGAAGATCTGGTCAAATTAAGAAAATAATAGATCGGAGGTGGATAAGAATATGATCACAACCACTCAGAATAAGCAGATCAAACAGATCATCAAATTAAAGAAGAGTGCAAGAGAAAGAAGAAAACAAGAATTATTTCTTGTAGAGGGAATTCGTATGTTTACAGAGATCCCAGAAGAATATTTATATAAAGTCTATGCATCTGAAGATTTTTATAACGAACATAGAGTGATTTTTGAACATATGGATGTGGAATTGGTATCACCTCAAGTTATGAAAGAGATTTCCGATACGATGACACCACAGGGAGTTCTTGCACTGGTGAAGATGATGAAATATTCTTTAGAAGATCTTCTAGAACAGGAAAAACCATTATTTCTGGTGCTTGAGAATCTTCAGGATCCGGGGAATCTCGGGACGATCCTTCGAACAGGAGAGGGTGCAGGGATCAATGGTGTTATCATGAGTCATGATACAGTAGATATTTATAATCCAAAGGTTACGCGTTCCACGATGGGATCGATATTTCGTGTGCCATTTGTCTATGTCGATGATCTTTTAGAAGTTGCAGAAACGATGAAACAAAAGAATATCATCACGTATGCAGCACATCTCAATGGAACAGACTATACGAAGGAAGATTATCAAAAAGGAACCGCATTTTTCATTGGCAATGAGGGAAATGGTCTGACAGATAAGTTGACAGACAAAGTACAGAAGAAGATCAAGATTCCAATGTGTGGTAAGGTAGAATCATTAAATGCAGCCATGGCATCAGGCCTTTTAGTTTATGAGGCAAGACGCCAGAGACAGGGGGTGGATTAAATGTATGCAGTTTATTGGCTGATCGCATCCGCGGTATTTTTACTTGTTGAGATCATGACACTTGGACTTACAAGTATCTGGTTTGCAGGTGGAGCCGTTGTTGCAGCAATCACAGCACTATTTGGTGTTCCATTTTGGGTACAGATGTTGATATTTATCGTGGTAACATGTCTGTTGTTTGCACTGACAAGACCAGTTGCCAAACGATATTTAAACAGCAAGGTGCAAAAAACGAATACTGATGCATTGATCGGACAGACAGCACTTGTCAAAGAAACGATCAATAACATGGAAAGCAAAGGGTTGGTTCAGTTAAATGGCCAGGATTGGACTGCGAGAAGCTTTGAGGCTGGAGAGATCATTCCAGAAGGCAGCGAAGTGATCGTAAAAGAAATCCGAGGCGTGAAACTGATCGTAGAAAGAGAGGTATAAGATTATGTCGATTATTTTATTTATTATCGTTATCGCATTGCTTGCGATGATCATTTCATCCACAGTGCGTATCGTGCCGCAGGCACATGCTTATGTTGTAGAACGACTGGGTGCTTATCAGGGAACATGGTCTGTAGGACTTCATGTCAAAGTCCCATTTATTGATCGTGTTGCAAGAAAAGTCAACTTAAAAGAGCAGGTTGTGGATTTCCCACCACAGCCAGTTATCACAAAAGATAACGTTACGATGCAGATCGATACAGTTGTATATT
>ERZ827496.4080-NODE-4080-length-11808-cov-3.381435_pt1 | contig 11808 bp, 9 predicted proteins | sample MGYA00519769_ERZ827496 | MGnify/ENA primary metagenome ERZ827496 (study PRJEB31778, sample SAMEA3449327) | human gut metagenome | biome: human gut; feature: human-associated habitat; material: faeces | place: United Kingdom | collected 2010/2012 ...
TAAATGGCGGTGTGATTTCCAACAGAAAAGGCGTGAACGTTCCGAATTAACAGTTTTTATGCAAAAGTAGTTATTTTTTTAAACAAGAAGATTAAAGTGAAGAAACGCCAGAATCGACATCCACCGAATCTAGCGTTTCTTTATCATAGAATCATTTTACAGCCCTTTGCTTTTACTCGTCCTTATAAGTATTTCTTACATTTTTAAGCTTTGTCTGTCCAGATACTGCTATTCCAACAACATCTAACACATCTACTTCTAATCCAGGATAGTACGGATAAAATCTATTTTGTTTCCATTGACTAACGGTCATATCTCCAGAAGCCTTTTTGAAAACCATTCATATGCTTGATCCAAGCAAGAAACGGCATCTCTACAAAATGTAATATTATATTTAGAATTATTCCGTATATAATAACAGTCAAAATAATATTGTGACATTTCTATTTTTGTTGTATCATATACAAATTTAATATCTGGATAATATACATCAACATTTGCAGAATAGATATATCCATTTTTCATCTCATAAATCCATAATAAATCATCAAGATAACTTGATGATTTCAAATACCGAACCCAATCTAAAAAAATAACTGCATCACAACACCTCATTTTTACGCAAAAAAAGAGAAGAAAGTTTTCACGTTCTTCTCATATTTTTGTCATATCAGAGTTCTATTTTCTTTTATTTTTTGGAGTGTGTATGCTACACACTATCTACACACTTTCGCTATCAAAATATGTGCCATTTTATACAATTTTATAATTTTCTGAAGCAAACCAAATACGGCTCTAAGTCTCTATTTCCGGGAAAACGCCTTATTTCCGGGAATACGACCCTATTTCCGGGAAGACGACCTTATTTCCCTACAATCTCCGCCGTATCAATAAACTCATACGGTGTCGTCTGGTACACATAATAGTTCAGCCAGTTTGAGTAGAGGATATTCCCATGTGACCGCCACTCCAGCCTCGGCTTTTTCGTATCATCATCATCCGGATAATAGTTGACCGGGAGATCGATCGGCAGTCCTTTTTCTTTATCACGTTTGTACTCCTTGTCAAGTGTGACACGGTCATACTCCGGGTGTCCCATGACGAAAATGCGTCTGCCTTCGTCTGCGATTGCAAGGAACACACCTGCCTCATCAGACTCGGCAAGAATCGTCAGATCCGGTATTTTACGGATATCTTCCGCTCTCACTTCTGTATGTCTGGAGTGCGGTGCCATAAAATAATCGTCAAAGCCGCGGACTAACGGCACTTTGCGGTTCATGACATGATGTTCAAACACCCCGAATACCTTTTTGTCCAGCAGATGCTTTTTCAATCCATAATGATAATAAAGTCCTGCCTGTGCACCCCAGCATAAATGCATCGTAGATGTCACATGTGTTTTCGTCCATTCAAAAATATCACACATTTCCTTCCAGTAGTCCACTTCCTCAAATTCCATCTGTTCCACCGGAGCCCCTGTGATGATGAGTCCGTCAAAATAACGGTTTTTTACTCCATCAAACGTCTCGTAGAATTTGTTTAAATGGCTCATGGATGTGTTTTTTGACTCATGGGACGATACTGTGATAAATGTCACATTGATCTGCAGCGGTGTGTTCGACAGCGAACGCAAGAGCTGCAGCTCTGTGTCTTCTTTTAACGGCATTAAATTCAGGATTCCAATCTCAATAACGCGGATATCCTGATGTGTTGCTCGACTTTCATCCATAACAAATATATTTTCCTTCTCCAATATCTCTTTCGCCGGTAAATCACTCTGTGTTTTAATTGGCATAACATTCTCCATTCTCTGAGCAACTTGTTGCGAAGCGGCGACGGAAATTTCAAATTTCTGTCTGCCATAAAAGATATTTGTTTTGCTCAGAAACAAATATCTGTGTGGCAAATAAGCTATCGAGCTTATTTGCCACACTATTCTCCATTCTCTGCGCTGATTCCAAGCAGTACAAACAGTTCTGCTTCCGTGAGCACCGTGATTCCAAGTTCCTGTGCCTTTGCCAGTTTGCTGCCCGCACTCTCTCCTGCAACAACATAATCTGTCTTTTTCGATACGGATCCGGATACTTTTCCGCCGTATTTCTCCACCAGTTCCGCCGCTTCTTTTCTTCCAAGTGTCGGCAGTGTACCTGTGATGACAACTGTTTTTCCACTGACTGCCGAATCGATCGTCTCGGTCTCTTCCGCTTCCATGTTCACACCTAAAGACTTTAGGCGGGCAATCATTTCTTTATTAGAATATTTAAGATTTTTTTCATCATGGAAGAAACGGAAAATGCAGTCTGCGCTGACTTCCCCGACATCGTCCACCTCCATCAGGGCATCCCTGTCAGCATCCTCTAAATCAAGGATCGAAGAAAAACGTTTCATGATCGTCTTTGCGGCAGCTTTTCCAACATTCGGAATACCAAATCCGGTCAGAAGCATGTATGCATCATTTTCTTTTGCCTTTTCGATTGTTTCTAAAAGCTTGTCTGTATTCTTTTCTTTTCCGATAATACCCTGTTCGATCAACTCTTCCCTGTGATCTTTCAGTTCAAATATATCGGCAATATCCTTAATATACCCCAAACGAACAAGTTCTTCAATATAAACTGTACCAAATCCCTTGATATCCATGGCATCCCTGCCGACAAAATTGATGATATGGCGTTCTAACTGTGCCGGACAGTTTGGTGAAGTACACTTGATATCCGCAGTATCTTTTTCACGTTCTGTCTTTGCACCGCAGACAGGGCAGACATCCGGGATTGCAAAGCGTTTCCAGCCCTCCGTCCTTTTTTCTTTGCGGACTTCTTTTACTTTCGGAATGATCTCTCCGGATTTGTAAACCACGATCGTATCGCCAATGCCGACATCTAAATCATCAATGAAATCCTGATTGTGCAGTGTTGCCCTTGAAACAGACGTTCCACACAGGCGCACCGGCTCAAACACGGCAGTCGGTGTGATCCTTCCGGTCCTTCCAACGGAAAGTTCAATATCAAGCAGTTTTGTTTCCTTTTCTTCCGGCGGATATTTGTATGCGATTGCCCATTTTGGAACTTTTGATGTATTTCCGAGCAGTTCCCTGTCCGAATAGCGGTTGATCTTAATGACCGCACCATCGATATCGTAGCCGAGATTTCCACGGTTTTCTCCGATCGCTGTAATTGCATTCCAGACTTCATCCGCCGTTTTGCATACTTTGTAATCTTCAATGATCGGGATGCCCTGTCTCTTTAAAAATTCATATCCCTGCGTGTGAGTCATAATGTCCATGCCACGCACCTGTTGGATATTAAATACAAACATCGAAAGTTTTCTCTCTTTTGTCACGCGGCTGTCAAGCTGACGCAGCGTTCCTGCTGCGCAGTTTCTCGGATTGGCAAAAATCTTTTTTCCAAGCAGTTCCTGCTGTTCATTGACTCTGTCAAAATCTTCATTTTTCATGTAGACTTCCCCACGGATCTCCAAATATTCCGGTTTGTCCTTTAATTTCTTTTTGACATCTGAGATCACTTTTGCGTTCGCGGTCACATCCTCGCCAAAATTCACACCATCACCGCGCGTCAATGCAAGTGAAAGATCGCCATTTTCATAACGCAACGCCATGGACAGCCCATCAATCTTATATTCGACCACAAACTCCGGATCATCAAGCTGCTCTTTCATCTGCTCTACAAAATCAACGACCTCTTCTTTTGAGAAAACATCCTGAAGACTTAACATCGGCACATTGTGATGCACTAAGACTCCGGCAGTCCGCTTTGCCGTGCCGCCGACATGCTGTGTCGGAGAATCTTTTGTCACCAGTTCCGGATGCTCTTTTTCTAATTTTTTCAACTGCTGCATCAGCATGTCAAATTCATAATCAGAGATCTCAGGACTGTCCTGATTATAATATCTGTCACTGTGATAATTGATCTTATCCCTTAACTCTTTGATCTGTTCTTCCGGTGTCATCTGTCTCCTCCATCCCGTCCGTGAATCACTGTCGTATTTGATGAATCTTTTACCAGCCTCATCAACTCTTTATATTCCTGCGGAGTTACCTCGCGGTAAGTTCCGGCTTTTAAATCTCCCAGTTCAATATTCATGATACGGGTTCTTACCAGTTTTTCCACTCTATACCCAAAATATTCACACATGCGCCGGATCTGACGGTTCAATCCCTGTGTCAGTATAATGCCAAACTGTCTTTTCCCGATCCTCCATACTTTGCATTTGCGCGTCGTGGCATTTAATTCCACCAGTGGAACTCCTCCTGCAAGTCCACGCAGGAAACTGTCGGTCACGGGCTTGTTGACCGTGACGATATATTCTTTTTCATGCATATTTCCGGCACGCATGATGCGGTTTACAATGTCACCATTGTTTGTCATAAGCAATAAGCCTTCGGAATCTTTGTCCAGCCTTCCAATCGGATAAATCCGTTTCGGATAATTGATGTAATCCACGACATTATTCTTTTCCCTCTTTTCAGCGGTACATACAATTCCGGTTGGCTTGTGAAATGCCAGAAGTATCATTTCCTCTTCTTTTTTTACCGGCTTTCCGCAAAAAAGAACCGTCTGGTCTGGCAATACTTTTGCTCCCATGGAAGCAACCACACCATCTATCGTCACATTTCCTGCTTCTACCTGACGGTCCGCCTCTCTTCTTGAGCACACGCCTGCCTCGCTGAGATATTTATTGATTCTGACTGGCTCCTGCATTTTTCACCTTTCTCTTTCTGCACAAAAGCGGAGACTTATCTTTAAAGTCTCCGCCATTTCTACTGTGGCTACAAGTCTGTTACTAAAAATGTGCCATCCATTGTATATTGAACATTTACTGTAACAGGGAAGTCTTAATATAACCGGTCTGTCCATTCCAGGTTACCTTTGTCCATCCCTCTGCATAGCTCATAACTACCGTGACCTTCTCACCGGAAAAAGCTGTTCCGATCTTGCTGTCGTTCTCGCTCATTCCCGAACGGATATTTATGGAATCACTCAGCGTAATGACTGTTCCCTCAGCTATAAAATTGCTTGTGGTCGTCTGCTCTTCATTTCCACCGTTATCTGAATCAGAATCGGAATTTTTCGTTGTAAGATACTCTGTCTTAATATATCCGGTCTGTCCGTTATAATTTACAACACTCCACTCTCCATCTGTACCTGTTCTTGTAAGTGCTGTGCCTTTCTCTAACGTTCCAATTTTATCGGATTCTGTATCTGCGGCTGCTCTGACATTTACAGTATCTACCGCATAAACGGTATCCGGCTCACTCTGTGTCGGTGTATCTTCCGCCGGCTGCTCCGTATTCTCCTCCGGTGTCTCAGTCTGCTCTGATTCTGTTGTTTCTTCCGGAGCCTGCTCTGTGCTCTCTGTCTCGGTATTCTGGCTGACGATCGTGCCTGCCCACTCAGTGATCGCATTCGGAATCGTCGTGGAGATCATCTCACTTAACTTATCATCCGAAGCAATGGCCGTGTCATATTTACCCTGTACTTCTTTCTGAAGTGTATTGACATCTTCGCTGTCCTCGTACTCACTGATCAGGTTCTGAATGCTTGTATCTAACGCATTTTCTTTAATCTTTAAATTGTACTGGCTGTAAAGGTTATCAATGTATACACTGCCATCTTCATTCGTGCGCACATAGAAGAAATCCAGTCCCGGCGCAACCGTATCTACATCTTTAAATTTCACTTCAACATAAACGGATACAAGATAAGAAGATGCATCAAGCCCCTGTTTTGTGTAGCATTTGATATTCTGGTATGCATCTACATACTGGCTGAATACGGAAATATAACTTTTTTCATTTTCAGACAGCGGGGTTGCGATTGTTGAAAGTGTATCCGTGTCTCCCGCTGCATATGCGGTATAGTACTGGTTGATCAGTGTATTTACATCTTCATGTGCATCCACCTCAAACTCCTGTTTTGCGTCATCTGATGCCTCTGAAGCTACCTCTGTTGCCGCAACATTCTGTCCATTCTGTGGCTGTTTCGGAGATCCGACCTTTACTAAAATAAGTACCATTGCAAGGAACAATACCCCTGCTGTAATATAACGCACATTCTGTTTTATAAATGTAAGAATCTTATTTGTTTCTTTATTGCCTGTCTCTTTATTTTCTGTATCTTTTTTTAATTTATCATCAACATTTGAAGAAGCCATTGTATTTTCCATCCCTTTCCTTTTGTTGTATAAAACGCCATAAAATATGTAACAGGCGTAACATATAACATGCCGCCTGCTATCTGACTGTCAAAATGCACCCGGCGGGAATCGAACCCGCATTGCCGGAGTCGGAGTCCGGTGTTCTATCCATTAGACTACGGTTGCCTGCTCTTACTATTATAAGGGATCTGCAGCATAAAAAAATGTTACTTTTTTACGCACGTTTTATCATAGCAGACCATAAAATAATTGTCAACAAAAAATGCCGGTGCAGGTTACGGCATTCTTCCTCATGCGTGTATTTTCCTGCTTTCCGGCATTTCTTAAAATTTAATGAAGATATTTTAACATGCGATCCATCAGATCTTTTTTCTCACTTTCAGATTCTTTTCCCATCATGACTGCCACCCACACTGCGGTCTTTGATATTTTCCCTTCGCCCAGAAAACGGATATCCTCTTCGCTCTCGCTGTTTTCGCGGTACCGGCTCACAACCCGGTTTAATTTCGAAAATATCTCCATCAGTCTGCCAAAATCATTTTCTCTTTCTAAAATCATGGTTTCACCATGATTTCTTTCTTCCCCCGCGGTTGCAATGATCTGCATGCACAGATGCAATTCACCCGTGATATCAGATGCCTCCATTAATACATCCGGTCTTTTTTCTCTTGTCTCCAAAAAAATTTTCTTTGCCAGATCAACATCGCGGTTTCTGAAACATTCGGCAAGACACCTTTTTAATTCACCGGTCTCTGCCTTTTCTCCAAGCATTCCCACTTTGCACTCATATACACGCAGCTTTTTCACTGTAACCCACACAAGCAGGAGAAATTCGGAAATAAATCCAAATACTCTTTTATGGTAGGCATCTTCCCCCGTTTCTAATTCGATCCGCTCTGCCACCTCAAAGAAAATGGAAAACAGCCAGGATGCATATTCATCAAATAATATTTTTGAAGTGACAAGGATATTTCCAAAATAAGTCTGTCTGCCATTTACAAGCTGTTCAAATGCATCCGCATATTCCGGATATTTCTCTGTAATGACCTTTCCTGTCATCTCCAGTGCCCGTATATTGTGGTTTGCCAAAAATCCGTCGTAATAAGAATTGTTTAACAGGACTTTTTTGGTCGTGACCAGATCGTATTTTCTTAACAGTTCCCGGTATTCCTTCTCCGTATAGATCTGTTCTTTTTCGTTGATCAGATACCGTCTGTAATGGCAGGTGCCGACATAATCGGCATCATGGCAGTTTTTCCAGATCCAGTAAAACCCGGTCAGCTCACTGTAATAACAGTTCAGCGCTGAGATCTGTTCTCCCGTATCATCCCCCAAATATCCCAGATTCTCCCCGCATGCCCTTCCGACATGAAGCGGTACATAAAGCGGATCCGGCAGGGGTGTAAATTTTTTGTTAAACACTTGATTTTTTGCGGGATTTTATATGTCCTCCTTTGTATTCCTGTTGATACAATTTTTTTTACATCATCTGCTAATAAACTATACCACAACTATCCTGTTTTTTTAACCGATCCCGTGTTCTTTTTTTATCATTTCTTTCATCCCGGTTAAAATATCCGCTGATCTTTTCAACTGCATTTTTTCTTCCTCGTCCAGTGAGATCGGTATCACGTTCTCCACACCGTCCTTTCCGACAATGGCAGGCATGCTGATCACAATATCTTTCATTCCGTAAATGCCATGCATCATGGAAGATACCGGAAGGATCGACTGTTCATTTCGGATGATACATTCACAGATCCGCTTTACCGCCATCGCAATCCCATAATAGGTCGCATGCTTGCGTTCAATGATCTCGTAAGCGCTGCTTCCTTTTTCATAGATACGGTTTTCGGATTCCTCATGCATAAAATGACCACGCATTTCGCAAAAATCACTCAGACGGACACCGGAAATATTCGCATTGGACCATGCGGCAAGTTCACTGTCTCCGTGTTCCCCGATGATAAACGCATGCACACTGCGGTTATCTACCCCTAAATGCTCCCCGATCAGATATTTTAACCGGGCGGTATCAAGCACTGTCCCGGAACCGATCACGCGGTGTTCCGGGAAACCGGAAAGTTTCAGTGCCGTGTAGGTAAGGATATCGACCGGATTGGATACGATAAGAAGGATTCCCTCACAGCCGCGCTTTGCGATCTCCGGGATGATCTGTTTGTATATCTCCACATTTTTGTGGATCAGATCAAGCCGCGTCTCATCCGGCTTCTGGTTTGCACCCGCCGTGATGATAATAATTCCGGCATCTACAATGTCATCATAGTCCCCGGCATATATTTTTACCGGTCTTGCAAATGGAAGTCCGTGGCTTAGATCCATCGCTTCCCCCTCCGCCTTCGCGTGATCTGCATCAATCATGACCATCTCCGAAAAAATACCGCTCTGCATCAGCGCAAATGCCGATGATGCGCCCACGAATCCGCAGCCGATCATTGCCGCTTTTCTGATATTCATTTTGTCCATATGATTTTCCTGCTTTCTGCCGCATGAATGTGGCTTTTTCTCATAGTGTTTCCTGTTTGCCGGAAAATTTATGCTCCAATGCAGACAGTGATCAGACGGAAAATTTATGCAGCTATTTTTCTTTTATGTATCCGGAACGAAAATGAATTCCATACCCGGCAAAATCTGCACGAAAAAAGGATGCCGCCAAACGACGACATCCCATATCCTCTTACGCAACAACATCCTCAAACTGTGAATTATAAAGATTTGCATAAAATCCATTTTTTTCAAGCAGTTCTTCGTGATTTCCCTGCTCCACGATATCCCCGTCCTTCATGACAAGGATCAGATCCGCATTGCGGATCGTTGAGAGTCTGTGTGCAATGACAAAACTGGTTCTGCCACGCATCAGATTATCCATCGCTTTCTGGATCATTTCTTCTGTACGGGTATCAACTGAACTTGTCGCCTCATCCAAAATCAGGATCTTCGGATCTGCAAGGATTGCCCTTGCAATTGTGAGGAGCTGTTTCTGTCCCTGGGACAGGCTTCCGCCGTCCTCGCCCATTACCGTGTCATATCCATTCGGAAGACGCTTGATAAAACTGTGGGCGTGTGCCTGTTTGGCTGCTTCGATTACTTCTTCCCTTGTGGCATCCGGTTTGCCGTAAGAGATATTTTCCAGGATGGTACCCGCTTTTAACCAGGTCTCCTGAAGCACCATTCCGTACCCTGCACGTAGACTTTTTCTTGTCATTTCGCGAATATCTATATCTTCTACTTTAATACTTCCTGCATTCACATCATAGAAACGCATCAGCAGATTGATCAAGGTTGTCTTTCCACATCCGGTCGGTCCGACAATCGCAATACGCTGTCCTGGCTTTACTTCCAGATTAAAATCTTCAATCAGATGCTGACCTGGCAGATAAGAGAATGAAACATCCTCTACTTTCACATTTCCATCAATATCCGTCAGATGAACTGCATGTTCCGGTTCCGGTATCTGCGGTTCTTCATCAATCAATGTAAATACTCTCTGCGCACATGCAATCGCATTCTGAAATTCTGTCACGACTCCGGAAATCTCATTAAATGGCTTTGTGTACTGATTTGCATAGCTCAAGAAACTGGACAATTGTCCTACGCTCATTGCACCGCGTACAACTGCAAATGCTCCGGTAATTCCAACTCCTGTGTAAACCAGACTGTTAACAAATCGTGTCGCCGGGTTCGTGATGGATGAGAAAAATGTTGCCCGCAAGGATGCCTCCTGCAATCTTTTATTCACTTCGTCGAAACGCTCTGTTGCATCTTCTCCGCGCCCAAATGCCTGAACCACTTTCTGGTTTCCGATCATTTCATCAATCAATCCTGTCTGCTCTCCACGTATTTCAGATTGCAGGCGGAACATACGAAATGTTCTCTTTGCAATAAAATTTGCTACAAAGAATGATACCGGTGTGATAAGAACCACAACAAATGTAATCGATACATTTACGGATAACATAAAACAAAATGTTCCGACAATCGTTGCAATACCGGTAAAAAGCTGTGTAAATCCCATCAGTAGTCCATCTGAAAACTGGTCAACATCCGCAATTACACGGCTTACAACTTCACCATACGGATGTCCATCAATATATTTCAACGGTAGCTGCTCTATTTTATCAAATGCTTCATTTCTGATATCCTGAACCATCTGATAGGTCATCTTGTTATTACACACATTCATCAGCCACTGTGCCAATGCCGTGATCAGTGTGCACACACCAATCTGAATCATCACCTGAATTACTCCCGGAAAATTCACTTTGCCTTTTCCGATCACATAATCAACTGCATGTCCTGTCAGCTTTGGAATATATAATGTAAGCGCAACGGACACAGTCGCAAGCAGAATTGAAAATACGAGAAAAATTCTGTATCTTCCAAGTCGGCAGATTACTTCTTTCAATGTTGCTGCCTGACTTTTCTGTTTTTTCTCACTATTTGTCTTTCTTTTATCAGCCATTGATTACCGCCTCCTTTGGAAATTGTGAATAATAGATTTCCTGATAGATTGGACAATCCTTCAACAGTTCTTCATGTGTTCCGATTCCTGCCATTGCTCCATCATCCAACACAATGATCTGGTCTGCATGCTGAATAGATGCTGCTCTCTGAGATACAATAAATACGGTCGGCTGGTTTTTCATCTCTTTGATCGACTTGCGAAGTGCCGCATCTGTAGCAAAATCCAACGCTGATGCACTGTCATCAAGAATCAGGATCTCCGGTTTCCGAACCAGTGCACGCGCAATCGTCATTCTCTGTTTCTGACCTCCGGAAAGGTTTCTTCCCCCCTGTTCAATCTGAAATTCTAATCCACCTTGTTTCGTATCAACAAATTCTCTTGCCTGAGAAATGTCCAATGCTTCATACATTTCCTGCTCTGTTGCATCTTCCTTTCCCCAGCGGAGATTGTCCGCAATACTCCCTTTGAAAAGCACTGCTTTCTGAAGAACGACACCGATATGTTCTCTTAGGTTCTCTGTCTGATATTCTTTGATATCACGTCCATTGATCTTCACTGTACCGTCTGTTGCATCATAAAATCTCGGAATCAGATTCACAAGAGACGATTTTCCTGAACCTGTTCCCCCGATGATTCCTATCGTCTGTCCTTTCTTGGCGCAGAAATTTATATCAGATAAGGATGTATCTGAAGTTCCTTTATAGGTCAAAGATACGTGAGAGAATTCTACGACCGGAATTTTATTTTTCAAATCCCAATCTGTTTCGGAAGAATTGCTCTTCCATCTTACATCGCCCTCATTCATATCTGGTTTCACAGCAAGCACACTCTCCACACGGTTCAGACATGCTGCTGCCTTCGTCACGGAAATGATCAAGTTCGCTAACTTCACAAGTTCAACAAGAATCTGTGACATATAATTAATAAGTGCCACAACCTGTCCCTGGGTCAGATCTCCGATATCAACACGGACTGCACCGACATAGATCAATGCTATGATTGCTCCGTTTACAATAATATATGTCAGCGGATTCATCATTCCGGAAATGCGTCCCACATATTTCTGCGCATCTGTAAGAATTTGATTCGCATTTTCAAACCGCTTCGTCTCATCCTCCTCTTTATTGAATGCACGGATAACTCTTGCTCCT
>ERZ827496.4081-NODE-4081-length-11794-cov-4.198484_pt1 | contig 11794 bp, 13 predicted proteins | sample MGYA00519769_ERZ827496 | MGnify/ENA primary metagenome ERZ827496 (study PRJEB31778, sample SAMEA3449327) | human gut metagenome | biome: human gut; feature: human-associated habitat; material: faeces | place: United Kingdom | collected 2010/2012 ...
CCGCAATCGCTTCGCGTTTTCCCACCGCTTTATGCTGATTTCGGGAAAAACATCACCGTAGGCGAAAATGTGTTTATCAACGCCTGCTGTCATTTTCAAGACCACGGTGGAGTCATGATAGGCGACGGATGCCAGATAGGTCATAATGTGGTCTTTGCCACGCTCAACCACGGTCTTGCACCAGAAGAACGAAAATCCACTTATCCTGCACCTATCGTATTAGGCAGGAATGTGTGGGTTGGCTCGAACGCCACCATTCTGCAAGGCGTGACCATCGGTGACAATGCCGTTATTGCGGCAGGCGCGGTCGTTACGAAAGACGTAGCGGCAGGTACGGTCGTGGGCGGCGTCCCGGCACGGTTCATCAAGAATATTAACAACAAGTAATAACTTAAAAAACAAATTGATATGTTAGGCAATTTCACTTTTCACAATCCCACGAAACTATACTTCGGAGAAAACTCATTGGAGAATTTGAGTAAAGAATTAGGCAAGTACGGAGAAAAAGTCATGTTAGTGTACGGCGGCGGCTCCATCCGCAAGAACGGCATCTACGACGCGGTGCTGGCGGAGCTGCGCAAAGCGGGCAAGCAGACGGTCGAACTGTCTGGTGTCATGCCCAACCCCACCATCGAGAAGGTGATGGAGGGCGTGGCACTCGCAAGGAAAGAGGCGGTGGATTTTATCCTTGCCGTCGGCGGCGGGTCTGTCTGCGACTATTGCAAGGCGGTGGCAGGCTCCGCGTACTGCGAACATGACCCGTGGGAATATTATTTCAACAACTGGGGCGAAATGACCTGCCGGTGGATTCCTGTCGGCTGCGTGCTCACGATGGCTGGAACGGGGTCGGAAATGGACAGTTGTTCCGTCATTTCCAAACACAGCAAAAACCGGAAGAAGTTCTATTATTTCCGCAATCCGGATTTCTCCATTCTCAATCCCGCTTACACTTATACCGTGCCCAAGCACCATACGGTGGCAGGCATTTACGACATCATGTCGCACATATTGGAACAATATCTTTCGGGAACGGACGACAACACGACCGACTACATCGCCGAAGGGCTGATGCGCTCCCTCGTTGTCAGCTCCCGGAAAGTGCTCGGCAATCCGGAGGATTACGAAGCACGCAGCAACATCATGTGGACTGCGACATGGGCTTTGAACGGGCTTCTCGCCTGCGGGAAGCCCACCGACTGGATGGTTCACATGCTGGGACAGGCCGTAGCCGCCTATACCGACGCTACCCACGGGCATACGCTCTCGGCTGTCAGCGGGGCTTACTACCGCCTGCTCATCGGGCGTTCCGAAGAGGCGGTGAAGAAATTCCGCCAACTGGCGACCGCCGTGTGGGATATTGTCCCGACCGGAAAGACGGACAAGGAAATCGCGTTGGAAGGACTCGCACGGATGGAGGCATGGATGCGGGAACTGGGACTGGCGATGGACATCACGGCTTGCGGTGCCGATGCGTCGCAGCTCGAAGGAATGGCCGATGCGTGCCCCATCAACGAAAGCGGCTACGTTGTCCTTACCCGTGAGGATGTGATCGAAGTGTTGCGTCAAAGCCTTTAATACCATTTTGAGGATGAGAAAATCAATAGGAATCATCTTGTTTCTCTCCCTTTTGTTATCGTGCAATACGCAACCGGCAAAGGAGGGAAACAAACAAAACAGTACGGAAATGGAAAAGAAGAATATCGGAAACCTGCTTGCCCTCTATCCCAAACCGATGACCGTTGTCGGTGCGGAGGTTGAGGGCAAAGTGAACTGGCTCGTTGTAGGGCATACGGGCATCATCGGCCACGACCGGATTCTCGTGAGCATGAGCAAAAACCATCATACCAATCAAGGGATAAGGAAGTCGAAGAAGCTCTCCATCAACCTTGTCAGTCGTGAAATGCTGCCGAAAGCCGACTATGTGGGCAGCGTGAGCGGCGCATCGGTCGATAAATCGAACGTATTCGACTATCATTGGGGAGAGAACGGCACGCCCGTAATCGACGCCTCGCCGCTGACGATGGAGTGCGACGTAGTGGACATCTACGAAACCGAAGGCTTCGACAACTTCATCTGCTCCGTCGCTAACACTTACGCTGCACCCGAAGTGCTTGACGGCAACGGGAAACTCGATTATACACGGTTGAAACCCGTGCTGTTCGAGTTTCCGACCTATTCCTACATCGCCACTGGAGAGATTATCGGCAAATGCCTGAACTTGGACAAGCAGCCGGGAATGTGCGCCAAGGAGCCGATGACCGCCGACGGTATCGTGCGCCTGTCGAAAATCGAGGTTTACCCGCAGCATCTCGACGAGTACATGAAATACGCGACCGAGGTGGGCGAAGTCTCCCTGCGTACCGAACCGGGCGTATTGACGATGTACGCAGTCAGCGAAAAGGAGAATCCCTGCAAGGTAACCATCCTCGAAACTTATGCGAGCCGTGAAGCCTACGAGAAGCATATCGCTTCCGAACATTTCCAAAAATACAAGCAGGGGACGCTGCACATGGTCAAGTCGCTGGTGTTGTCTGACCAGACGCCGCTCAATCCCGCGAACCGGATCAATAACTTCATTCAAAAAGAATCATGAACCGAATTATTTTAATTTCAGTATTCACCGTTTTAACATTTAATGTTATGGCACAGGAAAAGATAGTACAGACAGCAGGGCGCGATCAGTTAGGCGGGTTCGCCCCGAAATTCGCAGAACTCAACGACGACGTCCTTTTCGGCGAGGTATGGAGCCGCACCGACAAGCTCGGTCTTCGCGACCGCAGCTTGGTGACGATTACCTCGCTCATCAGTCAAGGTATCACAGACAACTCGCTGACATATCATTTGCAGTCGGCGAAGAACAACGGTATCACCCGCACCGAAATCGCCGAAATTATCACGCATATCGGTTTTTACGCGGGTTGGCCGAAGGCATGGGCGGCATTCCGTCTGGCGAAAGAGGTATGGGCGGAAGAGACGACCGGAGAGGATGCAAAAGCTGCATTCCAACGCGAAATGATTTTCCCCATCGGTGAACCCAACACGGCGTATGCCCAATATTTCACCGGCAACAGTTACCTCGCACCGGTTTCGCGTGAGCAGGTGAATATTTCCAACGTGACTTTCGAGCCTCGCTGCCGCAACAACTGGCACATCCATAAAGCCACGAAAGGCGGCGAACAGATGCTTATCGGTGTGGCCGGGCGCGGCTGGTATCAGGAAGAGGGCAAACCGGCGATAGAGATTTTGCCCGGAACGGTCATTCACATTCCGGCCAATGTAAAGCACTGGCATGGTGCGGCAGCCGACAGCTGGTTCGCGCATCTGGCGTTCGAGATTGCAGGCGAAAACGCTTCCAATGAATGGCTGGAACCCGTTACCGACGAAGAGTATGACAAACTTAAATAATCAGCCGCATGTATAGATTTTTATTGATATTGCTGTCGGTGGTCGGCATGGCTACCGCCACCGGCGCACAACAAAGACAGGATATGAACAAAGGAGGATCAAACCATAAAATATTGGTAGCCTATTTCTCGGCGACGGGAACGACGGCACGAGCGGCCGAAAAACTGGCGAATGTTACGGGCGGAGAGCTTTATGCGATTGTGTCTGCACAACCCTATACGAGTGCCGACCTCGACTGGAATGACAAGCGGTCGCGCAGTTCGGTAGAGATGAACGACCCTAAATCGCGTCCGGCAATCAAAGGCAGAAAGGAAAACATCGCCGATTACGATGTCATCTTCATCGGTTATCCCATCTGGTGGGACCTCGCGCCGCGCATTATCAATACGTTCATCGAAAGCCACGACCTGAAGGGCAAAACAGTCATCCCGTTCGCCACATCCGGAGGCAGCACGCTCGCGGGCAGCGCGGCGGCGTTGAAGAAAACCTATCCCGCGCTGAACTGGAGAGAGGGACGCCTGCTTAATCGTGCCGATGAGAAAAGCATTCGCAACTGGGTAGATAACTGCAAGCTATGAAAAGAAGAAAGATTCGCAGTTTAAGCGTCAGTGAAATAGGCATGGGCTGTATGGGATTCTCCCACGGATACGGCCAAGTACCGGGCGCAGGATATGCCGAAGAAGCCATTCGGGAAGCGTTCGGCTATGGATGCAATTTTTTCGATACGGCAGAAGGATACGGGAAGGAGCTTTATTATCCCGGACATAACGAGGAGATTGTCGGGCGTGCGGTCAGAGGCTTTCGCAATGAGGTTGTGATTGCCACAAAACTGCATATCCGGCCTGAGGCGGTTGAAGATTGCGGCTCCGTTTATGCTGCCATCCGCCGCCACCTTGAACGCTCGTTAAAGAATTTGCAGACCGATTACGTGGACTTGTACTATCTGCACCGCATCAACATGGAGGTGGACTATCTGGAGGTCGCCCATGCGATGGGCAGGCTCATTCAGGAGGGACTTGTCCGCGAATGGGGCATTTCGGCGGTGGACAAGGCTCAACTTGAAGCGGCGCATGCCGTAACGCCCGTAGGTGCCGTGCAGAATATCTACTCTATGGTGGAGCGCACTTCTGAAAAAGATGTCATTCCTTTTTGCGTGGGAAACGGGATTGCTTTTGTGCCGTTCTCACCTGTCGCCAGCGGACTTTTATCCGGAAAAATTACACCGGATACGGAGTTCGGTCAGGTCGATGACGTGCGTGTATGGGTTCCACAACTGAAGCGGGAGAACATAACCGGCAATATGCCCATTGTCGAAATGCTCAGGAGTTTTGCCGCAGAAAAGCAGGCGACTCCAGCGCAGGTCTCTTTGGCTTGGATGCTCCGTAAATATACGAATGTCGTGCCCATTCCCGGCTCGAAGAACAAAGAGCGCATCATGGAGAATCTGCGGGCGTGCGAAATGCAACTGACAGATGAAGAGTTCGACAGGCTGGATTCCGAACTCGACAGATTGCCGGTATATGGCATACGCGGTCATGCGGAGACCGAACAGACTTCATTCGGAAACAACTGGTTAAAACTAAAATAATTCAAGCATGAAAAGAATTCTGATTTTAGGAGCATCCGGGACATTCGGGAAAGCTCTTGTCGAGAAGCTGAGCAATGACGAAGAGTGTCATCTGACGCTTGCATCCCGTCATGCCTCGGCTTGCTACCACGAAAGTGAGCGATGCCATGTCGTCGATTGTGACGCCATGAAAGCGGATGATTTGCAGCAGGCGATGGCGGGTTGCCATGTGGTGTATTGCGCCATATCGGGCGACGATTTACCCGTTATCGCTGAAAAAACGGTATCAGCCATGAAGAAAGCCGGTTTACGCCGTATTATCTTTATGGGAGCCGTGGGAATCTACGATGAGATTCCGGCGGACATGGACGATGAAGACAATGTTAGAAACAATCCCGACCAAATACCCAACCGCAAAGCGGCGGATATTGTGGAAAACAGCGGTCTGGATTACACGGTACTTCGTCCGGGGTATTTACGGGACGGGGATAAGGATGATTTCACATTGACTTTCAAAGGCGAACAAGCGAAAGGATATGTTTCGACCATCCCCTCCGTTGTCGGGCTTGCCGTTCGTCTTATACATGATGACACGCTCTATGTCCGTCAAAGCGTGAGTATTACCCGTGATATGTCTGATACGGAAAAACTTTGATTCACTATGGAAATACGTTTTGAAAATGAAGTGGCATTTATTACGGGTGCGGCTGGCGGTATCGGTTATGCCGCCGCACGGATGTTTGCCGAAGCCGGTGCGTCGGTTGTCATGGCCGATTTGGATAGTCGGGTAACAGACCGTGCCAAGGAACTGGAAGCGGAAGGACACAACGCCATCGGTATCAGGTGCGACGTATCGGACGAGGCACAAGTGAAAGCGGCTGTCGAAAAGGCGGTCGCTGTTTTCGGCAAGTTGGATATAGCCTATAATAACGTGGGCATACATGCCGCCGTGCGGGAAGATCTGGCGGAAACCGAAGGCTGGGATTTCGACCGGGTAATTTCGGTCAATCTGCGTGGCGTGTGGAACTGTATGAAGTACGAACTTGTCGAGATGAAAAAGCACGGCAAGGGAGCCATCGTGAACTGCTCGTCGCAGGGTGGTCTGGTAGGCATCCCCTGCATCGGGGCTTACAACGCCTCGAAGCACGGTGTACTGGGACTGACCAAATCGGCGGCGTTGGAGTATGCCCGGCAGGGAATCCGCATCAACGCTATCTGCCCCGGCACCTGCGAGACACCGATGGTACGTCAGGCCATCGAGCAGTCGCCCGACCACATGGCACGTGTCATCGACGCCATCCCGTTGGGGCGTGTCGGCAAGGCAGAAGAAATCGCTTCGATGGTGCTGCTCCTTTGCAGCGACTATGCCGGCTTTGCCATCGGACAGACTTGGGCGATGGACGGAGGATATACGGCGATGTGATAAACAATAAATAGAATGAGAAACAGATTGAAAACAATCCTTGCCATTGCCTTTGTATGGGGGATGGCAATTCAAACAAACGCACAGGAAATGAATAAAGTACCAACTGTAAAACTGAACAACGGCATGGAAATGCCGCAATTGGGAGTCGGCACGTTCTTGGTCAAGGATGATGCCGCAGAAAGAGTATGCCATGCAATCAAGGTCGGGTTCCGCCTGATCGACACGGCACAGGGCTACGGAAACGAGAAAGAGGTGGGCGAAGGCATACGCCGGAGCGGAATAGACCGCCGAGAGCTGTTCATTACCACGAAAGTGAACACTACGGAAATGCGAGGCGGCACCGTGCGGCAGTCGCTTGACAAAAGTCTTGCCGACCTCGGAACGGACTACATCGACCTCGTACTCATCCACTGGCCCGTAAAAGGACATATCAAGGAGACTTGGCAGATATTGGAGGAATACGTGGACAAGGGGAAAATCCGCAGTATCGGCGTGAGCAACTTCAACCCGCACCATCTCGACGAGTTGCTGGAGTATGCACGCATACGTCCCGTCGTCAATCAAATCGAGATCGAGCCGTACATGACCCAGCACGATGTCGTGGGCTATACGTTCCGCAAGGGTATTCAGGTGGAAGCATGGGGACCGTTGGGACAGGGCGTTACCGGCGTGCTCGATGACCCTGCAATCGGCGAGATTGCCGCCCGGCACGGTAAATCTGCCGCACAGGTCATCCTGCGTTGGCACATGCAGCGCGGGCTGGTCACCATTCCCCGCTGCGACAACGATGCGTACACGGACGAGAATATCCGTATCTTCGACTTCGAGCTTTCGCCTTCCGAAATGGAGATTATTACCGGTCTGAACCGCAACCAACGTGCGTATGAACAGAACGACCCGGATAATTTCCCGTGGTAACCGATAAATCGTATCGGGGTATCAGTTGGCGGAAACAGAACTATGCGTCACACGCATTTCCTGTTGCCTGACTTGAATAATATCAGAAGTGGCAGACCATCTATCAAAGTGGTTAAATGAAAAAAGTTGAACTGATACGGACAGAAGAAAATTCATAAAGACTGTCGGTGCAGCAGCCGGAGCAACCCTGCTTTCCGGAGTCGGGATAGCGAAGGCAGCCGAATTGTTGAACGATAAAACGGATAAGAAAATGAAAATAGTAGTATTGACAGGAAGTCCGCGCCGGAACGGGAATACCAATCATTTGGCCGGACAATTCATCAAGGGTGCGGAAGAAGCCGGACACGAGGTGTACCATTTCGATTGCGCCCAGCACAAGGTTTCTTCCTGCATCGCCTGCAACCGTTGCGGAATGAACGGTCAGTGTATATTCAACGACGATTTCGGGCAGCTTCGTCCGCACCTTGTGACCGCCGATATGGTGGTATTCGCCACGCCAATGTATTACTTCGGATTCTCTTCGCAGCTCAAAGCCGTAATAGACCGCTTCTATGCGCTCAACGGGCAGGTCAAGGGAAGCGAGAAACGGTCGGCCTTGCTGATGGCATACGCTGATACAGCTGCGGAAGAAGCCGAGCCGATGCTCTCGCATTACCATACGCTGCTCCGGTATTTAGGATGGAAAGACTGTGGAACGGTCGTGGCGGAGGGAATGTGGCCGACGGGTGCGGTGAATGACACGGAATACAGTCGACAGGCTTACGAATTAGGACGTAAATGTTTCGGGTAATCATGCTACGGATTCATGTAACGATGCAATACGTTGGTTATAGAGCAGATATATCGAATTAAAACAAAACCAATATGATAACGCCCTTATTTATCGGCGGTCTGGGTATGCAGGAAATGCTACTGATCGCATTGGTCGTGCTGCTGTTCTTCGGTGGCAAGAAGATTCCCGAACTGATGAAAGGTCTCGGCAAGGGAGTACGTTCGTTCAAGGAAGGGATGAACAATATGGAGAAAGAGATCGAGGAGGAACCGGTGAAAAAAGAATAAGCGGATGGCGGCTGATACAGACAAACAATCTTTCTGGGAACATCTCGACGTGCTGCGGGCGGCTATCGTTAAGAGCCTGCTCGTGGCTGTCGTGTTCGGCGTGGCAGCATTCTGCTTCAAAGAAGAGCTGTTCGCAGTCATCCTCGCGCCCAAAGATGCAGACTTCATTACCTACCGCCTGCTCTATTCGCTCGGCGGTCTGGTGACGGAATCCGGTGCGCCGGATTTTCTCGTGAAGCTCATCAACACGGGACTGGCTGGGCAGTTCATCATCCACATGAAAGCCGCACTATGTGCAGGTGTTCTCTGTGCATCGCCATACATCCTCTACCAGTTGTTTCGCTTCGTATCGCCTGCTTTATATGTTAATGAGCGGAAATATGTGGTGCAGGTGGTCGGAGGCGGCTATGCTATGTTCGCCTTGGGTGTGGCGGTCAGCTACTTTCTGATTTTCCCGCTGACGTTCCGTTTCTTGGAAACCTATCAGGTCAGCGGTGAAGTGGAAAACATGATTGCCTTGCAATCCTACATTTCCACGCTGATGACCATGTCGTTGGCAATGGGGCTTGTTTTTGAGATACCAATTCTATCGTGGCTGTTCGCCAAACTGGGATTCCTGTCGGCCGATTTTATGCGCAAATACCGCAAACACGCCATCGTGGTTATTCTTGTGGTGGCAGCTATTATTACGCCGACTTCAGATGTATTTACGCTTTCGCTCGTGAGTCTTCCGATATGGATATTATATGAAACGAGTATTCTACTCGTGAGTAAGATTCATAATTAGTGCTATCATGTGGTTAAAATTAAAAATATCTTTCGGTTATGCCGTCTTGGTCCTGCTGTTGGCATTCATCGTCTATCAGTTCCGTCAGGAGCAGATGCAAAGACACACGCTGCGCAAGGAGGAGAAGGAGCTGGTGGCGATACACCGCCTGGCTGAAAAGAGCTACATCGGTCTATTGGACCTCTCCACCCATGCCGAGATTGCCGTCATATGGAATGATGACGACCTGAGGGAATACAGCCGCAAACGCCGTGGGGTTTGTGACAGCCTGCAGCTTCTGAAGGAATATGTCCATACCCCGTTACAGAAAAGCCATATCGATTCGTTATGTCTCCTTCTTTGGAACAAGGAACTCCTTCTTGCCAAGGCGATGCATACCTTCAATGAGCTGCAAGGTATAGGTGACATTGTGCAGGAAAGCATCCCGGCCATTGTATCGACAGCCCGGAAACAGGCTGCGCGGCAAAAGGAAAATACGGTTTCTCCGGGAACCGGTGAGAGAGATACTCCCAAAAAGAAAAGAAGCATTTGGGATATCTTCCGTAGAAAAGAAAACAAATCCGCTTACCTGCAACAGAGGGAAGAGACCGAACGTAAACGGCAGTCATTATCCGCCACCCCTCCAACCGGGACGACAACACGCATGCTCCGCTCCCTGAATGAGAGGGTCGCCCTGGAACAGGCCGAAAGGCAGGCCCGGCTACTGGCACAGATGGACAGCCTGTACACCGGCAGTGTGGAGCTGAACGGGAGGATGAACAATATGGTCTCCGAATTTGAGCGGGAGAACAACGAGCGTTTTACCGCACGCTACAAGGCCTTTGTCCTTGAACGTGACAACTCCTACTATATGGTAGTCGGCCTCGCCCTGTCCGTCTCCCTGCTGGCGATCATGCTGTATACCATCATCCACCGGGATCTGAACCGTTGTCTCCGGTACGAAAGGGAGCTTGAACAGTCCGACAGGAGGAATCGGGAACTGCTCCGCTCACGCAAGGAATTGATGGCCTCGGTGGCCCACGACCTGCGCGCCCCGCTGGCGGCCGTCAAAGGCTGCGCGGAGCTGTTGCCCTCGGAAAGCGACGTCAGCCGCAGGCCCGGCTATCTGGACAACATCCTGCACTCGTCCGATTACATGCTCGGCCTGGTAAACACGCTGATGGAATACCACCGGATGGATGAAGGCGGGGTCCGTTCCAATGACACGCTCTTCAGCCTGAAGGTCCTGTTCGAGGAAATAGCGGACGGCCATCGGCTTGCCGCCAGGCAGAAGAACCTAATGTTCACCGTATCCTTCTCCGGTCTGGACACCATCGTCTGCTGTGACGGCTCGCATATCCGGCAAATAGCCGACAACCTGCTGTCCAACGCCCTGAAGTTTACGCCCCACGGGGAGGTGCGCCTTGAGGCGGAATACCTGTATGGGGAACTTTGCATCTCTGTCCGGGATACCGGCGTGGGAATAAGCGCAGAAGAGAAAGAACGGATATTCGGGGCGTTCGAAAGGCTGGACAACGCGCGTGGCATTCCAGGGTTCGGACTGGGGCTGGCGATCACGGCCCGGCTCGTGTCTGAAATGCGGGGCCGTGTGGAGGTAAAGAGCGTCCCCGGTGAAGGCAGCCGCTTCTCCGTTTTCCTTCCCGTGCCACCGGCCGAACAGTGCGCCCATCCAGAAGAGAAGATGCTTACCCCCAGAGAACTGCCCGTTGGCATTCACGTGCTGGTCATTGACGACAACCGCATCCAGCTGGAGATTACCCGGGAGATGCTTTCTCGCAACCGGATTCACTGTGACTGCTGCACGGATGTCCGGAATCTAGCGGACTGCCTGAAAAGACAGGAGTACGACTTCCTGCTGACCGACATACAGATGCCTGGTGCTGATGGCTTCTCAGTCCTTGAACTGTTGAGAGGCTCGGATATTCCCCAGGCAAAGGAGATTCCGATCATAGCCGTCACGGCACATTCCGGCAACAAGGAGAAGTATCTTTCCGAAGGTTTTGCAGGCTGCCTATATAAGCCTTTCTCTGAGGAGGATCTGCTGGCGGCAGTTTCACAAATGGACAGATTGGATATTACGGCTATCATGGAAGGTGAGGAATATGTTGAGGAAATGCTAGATATTTTTATAGAAGACACCACGGAGGAACTTTCCGGAATGCGGGATGCTTTCTCCATGAGAAACTATGTGAAGTTGGGAAGTATCATACACAAAGCCGCACCACTCTGGGAAATGATCCGTATAAACATTCCCCGAAGTGAACTGAAGGGAATGGCCTCCATGCCTCCTGAAAAATGGGGCGGGATATCGGACGAAAGAATAGAAAAACTGATTGAGGCCGTGGAACAGGCCGTAGAGAAAGCAAAAAAAATAAAGGAAAAAACATATGGAAACCGTATTGGTAGTGGAAGATGACCGCGTGTATGCGCGTACCACCACAAACTGGCTGGTGAAAAACGGTATCAATGCCCGTTATGTATTATCGGTAGATTCAGCGAAGGTCTTTTTGGAAGGCCATAAGGTGGATTTGCTATTGTCGGATTTTCGTCTGAACGACAGTAACGGTGTGGAACTATTAGAATGGATGAAGGCGCAGGGCTATCGTATGCCTTTCCTTATCATGACGGGTTA